>Ga0307510_10000119_pt1 | contig 62835 bp, 48 predicted proteins | sample 12_EM_MG_FD_207224 | JGI IMG/M metagenome (GOLD analysis project Ga0307510, IMG submission 207224) | Populus trichocarpa ectomycorrhiza microbial communities from riparian zone in the Pacific Northwest, United States - 12_EM | ecosystem: Host-associated > Plants > Roots > Unclassified | place... | reverse complement strand
TCAGACCAGCGCCGAGCCTACGGCCTACCAGTCCATCCAGGTACTGGCAGACTATGCCAAACGCATGGCTCTCGAACACGACTTTAAAATGGTGGAGAAATGTATGAACCTCGTAGAAAAACTCTATGAGAAAGGAAATACACTCGTGCGCAACGCCGTCGAGAACATCTTCGTCTTCTCGTTCTCATCTATGTTATCCCGTTGCAACGTAGTGGAATGGCGTATCGTCCAGTCCTATATGCCCGCAGACCTATACGCCCTGTATGTAAAACAGATCCTCAAATCGAAATGTTAGGCGGAGTTCCTCGCCGCATTAATAATCCCAAAACTGCTCCTCATGATCAATCGCTCATAAACCTCCTTCATCGGTTTATTATCCCCGCTCTTCTCCAACGCCTGAAACTTCGTCAACGCATACTGCTGTATCGTACTCAACGGCAGCACTATCCGCTCCCGCATCTGTATCGATAGCTGTTCTACCGGGTAATCAGCCATCAGCTCATTCTTCCCCGACAGCTTGAAAATATATTTCTGCGTCAGCTCAAACTCATTATAGATCAGCGTCCACAATTCCCCATACACCGGATGACGCGAAAAATGCTCCGTCAGCGGAAAGAAACATTTCTTCATCGCCATCTCACAGTTGTCCAGCAAAGTCTTGAAAAAAGGAGAGTTGTCATAAAGATGTTTCACAGCCTTCCACTTCCCCTGCTTATCCAAAACCTGCAACGCCTTCCCAACCCCATAATAACCCGTCACATTCTGCTTCAGCTGGCTCCAGGCGCCTACATATGGAATAGCCCGCAGATCCTTCAGTTCCAGCCTGCCCGAACTCTTCCGCTTGGTAGGCCGGCTCGCTATATTCGTCTCATTGTAGAAGCGCAACGGACTCACCTCATTCAGATATTGTAAAAAATAAGGATGATCCTTCAATTTCGTATACGCGGTATAGCTCTCCTCCGCCAATGCCTGCAACAACGCTTCCTCATCCGTCTGCAGCGTCACCTCCTTGGAAGATAAAAGGTCATTCGAGATCCCCGCATGCAACAGCTGCTCAATATTGAACTGCGCCGTATCGATCGTCCCGAAATTCGAGCTTACCGTCTGCCCCTGTATCGTCAGCTGTATCTGCTTGTTGGCAATGTTCTTGCCCATAGAAGCATAAAACCGGTGCGTCTTACCACCACCCCGCGCAGGCGGACCTCCACGACCATCAAAAAAGACCACATCAACTTCATATTCCCTCGATATCCTTGTCAGCTCTTCTTTCGCTTTATAAATAGCCCAGTTCGCCATCAGATAACCACCGTCCTTCGTACCATCCGAAAAACCCAGCATGATCGTCTGCGTATCCCCACGCCGCGCAAGATGCTTCCTATACGCCTTGTTCTCATACAATTCCTTCATCACATCTGCCGCCTCCCGCAGATCATCCACTGTCTCGAACAACGGCACTATGTCGACCGTCAGCGAGTCTTTATTAAACCCACCCAGCAACAACAAGCCCATCACCTCCAGTACATTCAGGGCGCTGCTGCACTGGCTGATGATATATCGGCAGCAGCCATTCTCCCCATTCAGCTCCTGTATCGTCTTCATCGCAGCCACCGTCTCCAGCGTGTCCCGGATCAGCTCGTCTTCATACAAAGATGACTGCACCTGACCATGAACCTTCGTCAGCAGCTCTATCTTCCTGGCAACCGGCAACGATGCATAATTCTCAGGTACCAACTGCTCCTTAGCCGCTATAGCCGCCAGCGCAGTCCCATGTACCGAACTATCCTGTCTGATATCCAGCGTGGCAAAATGAAGCCCGAAGATCATCACCTTGCCGATGAGATTGTCCACTATATTTACAAAAAGACTGTTATGCTGGTAAATAATGATCTCCCTTACCTGTGTCAGCACCTCCAGTATCTCTTCTTTGGAAAGATCAGTCCGCTGGTTAGGGATAAAGATGTTGTTGTATAGCTTCTGCTCCAGCTCCGCGATCAGCACGTCGACACCCTTGAAGGTAAGCCGCCGCTTCAGCCGCCGAACATCGAAATAGTAACAACGGATGATCGCCCCCCGCAAAGCGTCCGCAACCCGCAACGTCGTCTCCGCCCTGACAAAAGGATTTCCATCCCTGTCACCACCCGGCCAGAAACCCATCTTGATCACCGGGTTTTCCTTGCTCAGCGCATGCGGGAACTGCTCCCGCAAAGCAGAAATGATCCTTCCGCCCGCATGATAGAACACATTTTCCAGGTACCAGATCAGACTTATCGCCTCATCATATGGAGTAGGCTTCTGTTTCTTCAAAAAAGGGGTCTTACCCAATTGCTGCAGGTAAAGATTGATCTCCGCTGCATTGTTTTCTATCACAGCCCGCGACAGATCATTGATGATCCCCAGCACCGGACCAGGATAGAACTGCGTCGGATGCGCCGTCAGCACCATCCGCACGGAATAATCCTTCAGCTTCTCCGCCAGCTCTTCCTCCTTATTCGTCCTTGCCACTTCCGACAAAAGATTCTTCATCGTCCCCGCCCCACTCATATCATTCACATGCCGGAAAGCAGCATCCTCCAGCGCATCGAACAGCACGATCTGCCGCTCGACATACTGTACAAACCGGAAAAGAACATCCGCTCTCTCCCGCTCACCCGCGAGTGCAGTATGCTTCTTGAAAAATTCTTCCAAAATTTGCTCAGGACTCTGTTTCTTCATATACCCTTCCTCACAGATCGTCAGCAGAAGCGACAACATGATCCCCGTTTTCTCTATACGATGAAAAGGAAGAGAGGTAAATAAGCTATTGTATAATTGAAACTTGATACCGACCAGATTCTTAAATTGCTGCAACCCCTGGGATGGTTGATAGTTCATATCCAAAATTTAATGCTGTTCAAAGAATAGACCATAAATGCAGTAATCCTTCAATGCGGACTCGAAATTACTTTATTTTAGCTAAAGAAACCGCCAACTTTTGTTTTTCCATTCATTTCTCCTATCTTAGCGTCACAAAAGTGATCAATAGTATACACCATATCTGCTCCTCCTCTTGTGCAACGGCTGCACAAATTACAACTATTATCACCATTACAACCCGTTAAGGGTTGTCAAATTCCATATCACCACCTGGGCTTCTTCAAGCTACCCCCTCAAAGAGACAAACACGTCCCCTACCCATTTTAATTAAAATCTATAAAAAAGATAGAGTATGCAGGTTCTAAAGTTCGGCGGTTCTTCCGTAGCCAACGCCGATAACATAAATAAGGTTGTAGAGCTGGTCCGGCAAGCCATGGCAAAAGACAGAACGATCCTCGTAGTCTCCGCTCTCGGAGGCATCACAGACATGCTTATCCATGCCGGCCAGTCGGCCGCCGCCGGCAAAGAAGAGTACAAAGAAAAATTACAGGAGATCGAACGCCGTCATCTCGACACCGTCAAAGCCCTTCTGCCCATCACCCGCCAGAGCAGCGCACTCAGCCTCGTAAAAACCCGCTGCAACGAGCTCGAAGATATCTGCAGCGGCATCTTCCTCCTCGGCGAGCTGTCGGCCCGCACACAGGACAAGATCGTCAGCTACGGTGAATTACTGTCCTCCCTGATCATTGCCGCCCGCTTTACATCCCTCGAAGTCCCCCACCAGTGGAAGGATTCGCGCGAGCTCATTCTCACCGATTCCCGTTTCGGCCATGCAGCCGTCGACTTTACACAGACCAACCAGCAGATCTTCGATTATATCAAAGGCTCTCCGACCACACAGCTCTTTGTTTTTCCCGGCTTTATCGCCGCTGATAGCAAAGGCATCACCACGACACTCGGCAGAGGCGGCTCTGACTATACCGCCGCCATCCTGGCCGCAGCCGTAGACGCCAAAGTGCTCGAGATCTGGACCGACGTCTCCGGGATGATGACAGCCGATCCACGCATCGTGTCCAACGTAAAACTCATCCCCCATATCTCTTACCAGGAAGCGATGGAGCTCTCTCACTTCGGGGCCAAGGTCATCTACCCGCCAACCATCCAGCCGGTCATGCGCAAACATATTCCTGTCTGGATAAAAAATACTTTTTCCCCTGCCGACGCCGGAACGGTCATCGAGCTCGAAGCATCCCACAACGGCAGCAGCATCCGGGGTATCTCCAGCATCGCAAAGATTGCCCTGCTCAGCCTTGAAGGCAGCGGCATGGTAGGCATACCCGGATTCTCGAAAAGACTCTTCGAAGCCCTCTCCAGCCAGCAGATCAATGTCATCCTTATCACACAGGGCTCGTCGGAACATTCCATTTGCGTAGGCGTCGACGAATCCAATGCCGCAGCAGCCAAACAGGTAGTAGACAATACCTTCGGCCCCGAGCTGGCCGCCGGTACCGTCGAGCCCCTCATCATCGAGACCGGTCTTTCCATCATCGCCCTGGTAGGCGAGCATATGAAGAGCCATCCCGGTGTCAGCGGCAAAATGTTTGGCGTCCTCGGCCGTAATGGCGTCAACGTCCGGGCCATCGCCCAGGGTTCGTCTGAGAGAAATATCTCCTCCGTAATCGCTACCGCCGATGTCAAAAAGGCCTTAAACGTCCTCCACGAAGAGTTCTTCGAGACTTCCTACCGGCAGCTGAACCTCTTTGTCACCGGTACGGGCAACGTAGGCCGCCGCCTGCTCGATCAGCTACAGCAACAGCAGTCTTTCCTGCAACAGCAGATGCGGGTCCAGGTCAGGGTCATAGGCCTCGCCAACAGCCGCAAAATGGTCTTCAGCAATGAGGGCATCGACCTCAAAAACTGGAAGGAGCAACTCGAGAATGGATCCCCCATGTCACTCGACAAATGGGTGGAGGGCATCACATCCCGCAACCTTCGCAACGCCGTTTTTGCGGATGTCACAGCCAATGAGGACGTCGCCTCCTGTTATGCCGCGCTCCTGCAAAAGAGTATTTCAGTTGTCGCCTGTAATAAGATAGCCTGCTCTTCCCCTTATGGCAATTACCGGCAGCTGAAGGACCTGGCAAGGGAATACAACGCCCGCTTCCTGTTCGAGACCAATGTAGGCGCCGGCCTTCCCGTCATCGGCACCCTCAACGACCTGCTCCGCAGCGGAGACAAGGTGCATCGCATCGAAGCCGTGCTTAGCGGTACCCTTAATTTTGTTTTTAACAACTATATCGGCGAACGCCCCTTTTCCCAGGTCGTCCGCCAGGCCCAGGCCGAAGGATACACCGAACCAGATCCACGCCTCGACCTCAGCGGCACCGACGTCATGCGCAAGATCATGATCCTGGCCCGCGAATCAGGCGAAAAGACAGAAATGGAAGACATCACCAACAGCTCCTTTATGCCAGCCTCCTGTATGCAGGGCAGCGTGGAAGATTTTTATGAAGCCATGCTGAAGGAAGAAGACCATTTCCGCTTACTCTATGAGTCTGCAGCAAAAGAAGGAAAAAAGCTGAAGTTCGTTGCCCGTTACGATAATAGCAAGGCCTCCGTAGGCTTGCAGCACATCGGCCCCGAGCACAACCTCTATCACCTGTATGGAAAAGACAATGTCGTCCTGTTCTATACCGACCGTTACTCCGAGCAGCCTCTCGTCATAAAAGGTGCCGGCGCCGGTGCGGAAGTCACCGCATCCGGTGTATTTGCAGATATATTACGCATCATCAACTCCTGATAAATGAAACAGGTAACCGTACAATGCCCCGCCACAGTAGCCAATCTCGTTTGTGGTTTTGATATCCTGGGAATGGCGCTGAATAAGCCCTACGACCTTATGGAAGTCCGTCTCCTCAATGAGCCCGGCATTATCATCACCAGTAAGGATGGCTTTCCTTTACCCGCAGACCCGGCCCACAACACCGCCGGTGCACCCCTGATCGCTATGCTGGAAGAGCTGGACCAGCCTATAGGCTTTGAGGTCATCATCAATAAGCAGATAAAACCCGGCAGCGGCGTCGGCAGCAGCGCAGCCAGCGCCGCAGGATCAGTAGTCGCCGCCAATCACCTCCTGGGCAACCGCTTTTCAAAAGAAGACCTCGTCCGCTTTGCCCTCTTTGGCGAGAAAGTAGCCTCGGGTGTCAAACATGCCGACAATGTAGCCCCCTGTATCTATGGGGGTATAACGCTGATACGAAGCATCTTTCCGCTCGACATCATATCCATTCCTGCTCCGGCCCTGCACGTCACCGTGGTACACCCGCAGATCGAAGTGAGGACCTCCGACGCCCGGCAGATCCTCCGCAAACAGGTGCTGCTAAAAGACGCTATCCGCCAATGGGGCAACATCGCCGGCCTCGTCGCCGGTTTTATGAAACAGGATTATGACCTTATCGGCCGGTCTCTCGAAGACGTCATCATCGAACCCGTCCGCAGTATGCTGATCCCAGGTTTCGACGAGGTGAAGGAAAAATGCAAGACGGCGGGCGCCCTCGGCGGAGGTATCTCCGGTTCCGGCCCCTCGATCTTTATGCTTAGCAAAGACCTTGCAACCGCCGAAGCCCTGGAGAAGATCATGAACGGGATCTACAGCCGTATCGGGCTCGACCACCATACCTATGTCACAACCATCAATAATGAGGGAGTAAAAGTCATATAACTATGACACCCCCTCTCAAAATCTAACCACTCATGCTCTACTATAGTCTCAACGACCCATCCAAAAAAGTCACTTTCAAAGAAGCCACCATCCGTGGCCAGGCTCCGGACAAGGGTTTGTATTTCCCCGAATCCATTCCTACCCTGCCGGCAGCATTCTTCGATAACATCACTTCCATGTCCCGCGAGGAGATAGCCTACCAGGTCATCCGCCCCTTCACAGGCGACACCCTGCCCGAAGCAGAGCTTCGTCGTATCGTCGCCGAGACCATCAACTTTGATTTCCCTCTCGTACCCGTTACCGGTAATAGCTGGGCACTGGAATTATTCCATGGCCCTACCCTTGCTTTCAAGGACGTAGGCGCCCGCTTCATGAGCCGCTGCCTGGGTTACTTCGTCAGGGAAAATGCCACAGCCAGCGACAAAGCCTCCGGCCCGGACAACCACCGGCCCGTAACCGTCCTCGTCGCCACCTCCGGTGATACAGGCGGCGCCGTAGCAAGCGGCTTCTATGACGTAGATGGCGTCAACGTCGTCATCCTCTATCCCTCCGGCAAGGTCAGCAGCGTACAGGAATTACAGCTCACTACACTGGGAAAGAACATCAGCGCACTGGAAGTCGACGGCAGCTTCGACGATTGCCAGCAGATGGTAAAAGATGCATTCATGGATCCTGTCCTCCAGGAAAAACTCTTCCTTACCTCCGCCAATTCCATCAATGTCGCCCGCTGGCTGCCTCAGCAATTCTATTACTTCTTTGCCTGGCAGCAATGGGCCGCCAAAGGGGTCCCCCCCGTCATCAGCGTTCCCAGTGGCAACTTCGGCAACATCTGCGCCGGCCTCATGGCATACCGCGCCGGTCTGCCCGTCAACCATTTCATCGCCGCCTGCAACGCCAACGACACCATCCCCCTCTTCCTCGCAACCGGCCAATATCGCTCCAAACTGGCCCGTCCCACTCTCTCCAATGCCATGGACGTAGGCAACCCCAGCAACTTCGTCCGCATCCTGGAGATCTTTGGCAAACAATTGCCTCAACTAAAACAAATCCTCACCGCCTACAGCATTTCAGATGAAGAAACGGTCGCAACGATCAAAGACCTCAACACCAATCACCACTACCTGCCGGATCCACACGGAGCCGTCGGTTACCTCGCGCTGGAAAAATACCTGGCTAACCATCCCGACAGCAAAGGCATCTTCCTGGAAACAGCACACCCCGTAAAATTCTATGATACAGTAGAACCCGTCATCGGTGAGAAGATACCGTTACCATCTGCCGTCGCTCCATTGTTGAACAAACAAAAACAAAGCAAAAAAATAGCAGCGCACTATGAAGAGTTGAAGGATTTCCTGTTATCTTACAGATAGCATCTTATTCATCATCCTACTTTTTCTTTTCCCTTGCAAACTGGCGCCTCTGTAAATCGTTTTGCCGGCCTGGACCATCTCCGGGCGCTGGCCATCATCATCGTCTTCGTATATCATTACTCTGTCATGGCCGGTTCTCCGCCGCATCTCTATGAATATGGAGGCAGCTTTGGCTGGACCGGAGTAGATCTGTTCTTTGTGCTTAGCGGATTTCTCATCGGAGGACAGCTCTTTAGCAGGCTTGCCCGCGAGCTGCCCATTTCTTATGGAGAGTTTTATTTCAAACGTTTCTTAAGGATCGTCCCAGCCTATCTGTTTGTACTGGCGCTGTATTATGCTTTCCCCGGATTTAAGGAAAGAGGCGAACTTCCCCTACTCTGGCGTTTCCTTACCTTCACCCAGAACTTCGGTCTCGACCTCTCACACCATGGAGCTTTCTCCCATGCCTGGTCGCTTTGCATCGAAGAACAGTTTTACCTTATACTACCTCTTTTCATCATCGGCCTCACCGCCATAAAGTCCGGTCACAAAGCCGTCTGGCTGCTCCCCGCCCTCTTCATCTTTGGCTTTGCCGCCCGTCTCTTCAGCTGGTACCATTTCGTCGCGCCCCATCTTCAAAACCCGGAACACGAAGGCTTCGGCAAAGCCTATTATATGTATATCTATTATCCTACCTATACCCGCCTCGACGGCCTCCTTGCCGGTGTCACCCTCGCAGCCTTCTACCACTTCCAGCCAGCCCGCTGGTCGTCCATCACAAAACACGGCAACCGCATCTTCCTTCTCGGCCTTCTACTGCTGGCCGCAGCCTGGTGGACCTCCCACGACGAAAACCAATATAGCTTCAAAGGCGCGATCTTTGGTTATCCGATGATCTCACTGGCCTATGGCGTCCTCGTACTCGCAGCCCTCAGCCCTTCCTGTTTCCTTTATCGCTACTCCTCCCGGATCACCAGCCTCATCGCTACACTGTCCTATTCCATCTACCTGACCCACAAACAGATCAATCATCTCATACACCTCTTCCTCGAAAAACAGGGCTTTGAAAAAGACGGGTATGCCATTTTCTGGATCTGCGTCATTGCCTCCTTCCTCGGCGGCTGGCTCCTCCATCTCGTCGTGGAAAAACCCTTCCTCCGCCTCCGCGACCGCATCCTCGCCCGTTCAAAAAAGACCGCCCTTCAAACCGCCACATCAAAAGCCTGAAATAAAAAAGCCACCCCGGTCTCCCGGGATGGCTTTCGTATTATTCATCAGTTAGCGGAGCCAAATTAATCGAACTTCAGGTCCAATCCTAACCCCCTCAACTCATGCACAAGCACGTTGAAGGACTCAGGTATACCCGCCCTCGGGATATTATCACCCTTCACGATAGACTCATAAGTCTTCGCACGGCCGATGATATCATCCGACTTGAGGGTCAATAATTCCTGGAGAATATTGGATGCGCCATAGGCCTCAAGAGCCCACACTTCCATTTCACCAAAACGCTGACCACCGAACTGGGCTTTACCACCTAATGGTTGTTGCGTGATAAGACTGTACGGTCCGATACTACGGGCGTGCATCTTATCATCAACCATGTGATGCAGTTTGATTATATAAATGATCCCTACCGTTGCTTTCTGGTCGAAGCGATCCCCTGTCTCACCATCATAAAGGTAGGTATGACCGAAGCTCGGCAAACCAGCCTTCTCGATATGTTCAGCGATCTCTTCAACAGTAGCACCATCAAAGATCGGAGTAGCGAATTTCACACCAAGCTTCTCACCGGCCCAGCCCAGTACTGTTTCATAGATCTGACCCAGGTTCATACGCGAAGGTACACCCAGCGGGTTCAATACTACGTCAACCGGCGTTCCGTCAGACAGGAATGGCATATCTTCTGCTCTTACGATCTTCGCGACTATCCCCTTGTTACCGTGCCGGCCTGCCATCTTATCCCCTACCTTCAGCTTACGCTTAACAGCGAGGTATACCTTGGCCAGCTTCAATACACCCGCGGGTAATTCATCCCCTATGGAGATATTGAACTTCTCACGCTTGTAACGGCCCAGCTCTTCATTGTACTTGATGCTGTAGTTATGCAGCAGTACGTTGATGCCTTCATCGGTCTTGCTGTCACCTGTCCAACCCAGAGGGTTGACATTCAGGTAATCAATGCCGGACAGATTCTTGGCAGTGAACTTGGCGCCCTTGCCTATCTGTACTTCCCCGAAGTTGTTGTTGACACCGGCAGAAACATGATTCTGTAACAGAACGGTCAGCTTGCTCAGCAGCACGTCCATCAGATCAGAGGTATTCTTCTCGTGTACTTTTTCGATCTTCTCCAGGGCAGCCTTCTCACGAACCTTGGCATTCTTATCTTTCTTGGCCCTTTGGAACAGTTTCTTGCTGATCACCACACCTTCCGTACCACTTGGAGCCTTCAGAGAAGCATCCTTAGCATCACCGGCTTTGTCGCCGAAGATGGCACGCAGCAGCTTTTCTTCAGGAGTAGGATCACTTTCTCCCTTCGGAGTGATCTTACCGATCAGGATATCGCCTTCCTTGATCTGGGCGCCGACACGGATGATACCGTTCTCGTCCAGGTCTTTGGTGGCTTCTTCCGATACGTTGGGAATATCAGGGGTCAGTTCTTCTTCACCCAGCTTTGTATCACGGACTTCCAGCTCATATTCGGAAATATGAACGGACGTGAACAGATCTTCCTTCACCACCTTCTCGCTGATAACGATGGCATCCTCGAAGTTGTACCCCTTCCATGGCATGAAGGCCACTTTCAGGTTACGACCAAGCGCCAGCTCACCATCCTGCACGGCATAACCTTCGGTCAGGAAGTCACCTTCTTTCACCTTCTGGCCTTTCTTTACGGCAGGCTTCAGGTTGATACAGGTTTCCTGGTTGGTCTTGATGAACTTCGTCAGCTTGTATATCTTCAGGTCCTCTTCAAAAGAGACCAGTTTCTGCTGTTCATTCCGGTCGTAGCGAACATGGATCTCGTTGGCATCCACAAACTCGACGATACCCTCACCTTCAGAGTGGATCTGGATACGGGCGTCACGCGCAGCCTTTGCTTCCAGCCCTGTACCGACGATCGGCATTTCAGGACGGATCAGCGGCACAGCCTGACGTTGCATGTTCGATCCCATCAGCGCACGGTTGGCATCATCATGTTCCAGGAAGGGGATCAATGAAGCGCTCAAACCTACGATCTGATTAGGCGCCACGTCCATGTATTCTACTTCGTTCCTGTCAAGGATGGGGAAGTCACCTGTCTGGCGGGAAACGATCTTCTCTTCGACGAAGTTCCCCTTATCATCCAGCGCGATGTTCGCCTGCGCGATCTTGGCGATATCTTCCTCTTCTGCGCTCAGGTAGGTCAGTTTCTTCAGATCGACCTTACCGTCATTGACCTTACGATACGGAGTCTCGATAAAGCCCATTTCGTTGATCTTCGCGTGTACACACAGCGTGGAGATCAGACCGATGTTTGGACCTTCCGGAGTTTCGATCGTACAAAGACGGCCGTAGTGGGAGTAGTGAACGTCACGAACTTCGAAGCCGGCACGTTCACGGGACAGACCACCCGGTCCGAGAGCGGAAATACGACGTTTGTGCGTGATCTCGCTCAAAGGATTCGTCTGGTCAAGGAATTGCGACAGCTGGCTGGTACCAAAGAAGGAGTTGATCACGGAAGACAAGGTCCTCGCATTGATCAGGTCCACAGGGGTGAACACCTCATTGTCACGAACGTTCATACGCTCGCGGATGGTACGGGCCATACGGGCCAGACCTACGCCGAATTGCGCATAAAGCTGCTCCCCTACCGTACGTACACGACGATTGCTCAGGTGATCGATGTCGTCGATTTCCGCCTTGGCGTTGGTCAGACGAACAAGATACTTGATGATCTCGATCATGTCTTCCTTCGTCAGCGTCTTCTGCTCCAGCGGCTGGTGCAGGTTCAGCTTCCGGTTGATCTTATAGCGGCCAACCTCTCCCAGATCATAACGCTTGTCGCTAAAGAATAATTTATCGATAATACCACGTGCCGTCTCATCATCCGGAGCGTCAGCACCACGCAGCTGGCGGTAGATATGCTGTACGGCTTCCAGCTCAGAGTTGGAGGTATCTTTGTTCAAGGTATTATAGATGATGGCATAGTCACCGCCAACATCTTCCCGCTGCATGAAGACGCTCTTTACGTCCATGTCCACCACCATATCGATGGCTTCTTCATCCAGGATAGTGTCACGCTCGAGCACGATCTCGTTCCGCTCGATCGAAACCACTTCACCAGTATCTTCATCGACGAAGTCCTCAACCCAGGTACGCAGTACGCGGGCAGCCAGCTTCTTGCCAATGAATTTCTGCAGGGCTTTCTTATCAGCCTTTACCTCATCAGCCATACCAAACAGCTCAAGGATATCCTTATCGGTTTCGAAACCGATACTACGGAGCAGCGTTGTGACCGGGAATTTCTTCTTACGATCAATGTACGCATACATCACGTTGTTGATATCGGTAGCGAATTCCATCCATGCACCCTTGAAAGGGATCACACGGGCAGAATAGATCTTGGTACCGTTGGGGTGGATAGACTGACCAAAGAATACACCGGGACTACGGTGTAGCTGAGAGACGACCACACGCTCAGCACCATTGATAACAAAGGTACCGCGAGGGGTCATATAGGGAATATTCCCAAGGAATACGTCCTGGACGATCGTCTGAAAGTCCACGTGCTCCTCGTCATTACAACTTAAACGCAATTTGGCCTTCAAGGGGACCGCATAGGTCAGACCACGCTCCATACACTCTTCGATGGTGTAACGGGGCGGATCAATGAAGTAATCCAGGAATTCCAGCATGAAAATGTTCCGCGTATCAGTGATCGGGAAATTTTCTTTGAACACTTTGAACAAACCTTCAATATTACGTTTGTCCGGAGTGGTCTCTAACTGGAAAAATTCTTTAAAAGATTGGATCTGCACTTCCAGAAGATCAGGAGTTTCGGCAAGGTGCTTGATTTTACCGAAGTTGATCCTGTTTTGCAATTTTGTTGAAGACATATTGTTTAAAACCGGTTTTTATATTTCTAACTTCAAAATCGTCTATGTGTTCAAACCTTAATACTCGTTGATTGTCAGTACCTTAAAAATACAAACAATTATCAATGAATAAATTAGCTTAGGGAAACGGACCGCAAATGTAACAAATATTCAGATATTTCCCAAAAATTCAGGAAAACCGAAAAAACCCCGGCATACGCCGGGGTCCGAAATACTATAAGAATCAGCTTACTGAACTTCTACTTCAGCGCCTGTTTCCTTCAGCTTAGCTACCAGAGCATCAGCGTCAGCCTTGCTAACACCTTCCTTAACGGGCTTAGGAGCACCGTCTACCAGATCCTTGGCTTCTTTCAGACCAAGACCAGTCAGGTCCTTAACAACCTTAACGACGTTCAGCTTGTTAGGGCCGGCGGCTTTCAGGATGACATTGAAAGAAGTCTTTTCTTCTGCAACGGCAGCAGGGCCGGCAGCAGGACCAGCAACGGCTACAGCAGCAGCTGCAGGCTCGATACCGTATTCTTCTTTCAGGATTTTAGCTAATTCATTAACTTCTTTTACAGTCAGTCCTACTAACTGTTCAGCAAATGCTTTTAAGTCTGCCATAGTTGTAAATTTTTTCCGCGTTCACAGCTTTTTAATTTGCTCCGGCGGAGAGTTTAAAAAAATTTGTCCCAGTCTTCAAGCCCCGGAACCTGGGCTTTATCTTTAACCCACCAAAGGGTCTCCAATTTCTTAATTCGCCGCTGCTTCTCCGCGATCTTCCAGCGCCTTGATCAGACCAGCAAGCTTGTTGCCGGCATTCAGGCCACTGATAACATTCTTCGCAGGAGATTGCAACAGACCAATAACTTCCCCGATAAGGTCGTTCTTGCTCTTCAGCGTAACCAGCGCCTTCAGCTGGTCATTGCCTTCGAATACATCACCGTCGATAAAAGCAGCCTTCAAAAGAGGCTTGTCAGTGTTGACATCCTTCCGGAAAGAGCTGATGATCATAGCAGGCTCCTTGGCATTCTCAGAGAACAACAGGGCCGTTACGCCGTTCAGCGACTCGAATACACCGGAGAACCGGGTGCTGTCGAGGCTTTCCAACGCCTTCTTGATCAGGGTATTCTTAGCCACCTTCATTTCGACTTTCTTGTCGAAACAGATCCGGCGAAGCTTGCCGATCTGAGCCACTGTCAGCGACTCTGTATTGGTGACGTAGAAGTTATTATATTCCTTGAACTTGTCTTTCAACAGCTCAATGACTTCATTTTTTTGATCTTTGTTCATAACACTTGCTTTGTAGGCCCCGGCTTACGCGTGGCCTTGATGATTCAATTATTGGATGAAGGCTTTAGCGTCCAGAGCAATACCGGGGCTCATCGAGCTCGCCAGAAATACACTCTTTACATAAGTACCCTTGGCAGTAGCCGGCTTAGCCCTGATGATGGCATTGATCAGCTCCTGGCTGTTTTCCTGAAGCTTTTCAGGAGTAAAGCTTACCCGGCCGATAGAAGCATGGATGATCCCAGCCTTATCAACCTTAAAAGCGATCTTACCACCCTTAACCTCGTTGACAGCAGCAGCAACATCGTTTGTTACTGTACCAGTCTTCGGGTTTGGCATCAGGTTACGTGGCCCGAGTATCTTACCCAGCTTACCAATTTTTGGCATTACCGAGGGAGTAGCGACAATTACGTCCACATCTACCCATCCGCCTTCTATCTTTTGAATGAATTCATCCAAACCTACGTAGTCAGCACCCGCTGCTCTTGCTTCCGCTTCCTTATCAGCAGGACAAAGTACCAGCACACGCTTGGTCTTACCCGTACCGTGAGGCAGATTCACCGTCCCGCGGATCGACTGATCGGCCTTCTTAGGGTCAACACCCAGACGAACATGCAGGTCGACAGAGGCGTCGAACTTCGTAGTATTAATATCTTTCACCAGGGAAGTAGCTTCCTTCAGTGTGTAAAATTTGTTTTTATCAACCTTCGCAGCGGCTGCTTTTCTTTTTTTCGTGATAGCCATCTCGTAATAATTTAAAGGTTAGAATTTTAATTGGCCCAGGGAGCTGCTCCCTCGACGGTGATACCCATGCTACGGGCGGTACCAGCTACCATGCGCATCGCGCTCTCGACGGTAAAGCAATTCAGGTCAGGCATTTTGTCCTTCGCGATCGCTTCTACCTGCGCCCAGGTAACTTTTCCAACCTTGTTACGATTTGGCTCTTTGGAACCACTTTGCAATTTGGTGGCTTCCAGCAGTTGCACAGCTGCAGGAGGTGTCTTGATAATGAATTCGAAAGACTTGTCGGTGTACACTGTGAGGAGAACAGGAAGTACTTTTCCTATTTTATCCTGGGTCCGCGCATTGAACTGCTTGCAGAACTCCATGATATTCACACCTTTGGAACCTAACGCCGGTCCGATAGGAGGTGCAGGATTGGCTTGACCGCCCTTTACCTGCAACTTAACATAACCGGAAATTTCTTTTGCCATGTTACTTGTTTTTGGTGTTAACGTCCCTGCCAACCGGCAGAAACTCCCAAAGCTTCTGTATAAGAACTCTCTATTTGGGGACGCAAAAGTAGTAAAAATTCTCCATTCCGCCAGCATTTTTCCAGGTTTTTTACCCTCTCCACCCCGGCCCACCCTACTCCAGGTCCCAACCTCAATCCCCCTCACCCCCTATCCTCCACCCACCCACGAGCCCCCCCTCCGAACACCAAAAACCACTTATCCATCAATTACGATATCCCCCTTTCTCCCAACGCCAAACGCCCTCCTTCACTCCTCTATTCACAGAGCCCCGATATAACACCCCTCCCCATCCCAGCAACCCATGACCCCTACAACCCAATCCCTGCCTGTATCCTGGCGGGGAATCCCCCGGCAACCACTATCCGGAATGCACACCCAGAGAGGAGTTTGTGAAGAAATTTTTAGTCCATTTTTTTATATTTGAATTTTTCTGACTAACTTTTGCATTCATAATCCATTACAATTCTCATAACAACTTAAAACGCTCAACAAACTATGTCAAAGTCTAAGAAAAAGCCGGCGAAAAAAGCTGCCCCTAAAAAGGCTGCGAAAAAAGCTGTCAAAAAAGCGGTAAAGAAAGCTGCTCCTAAAAAAGTAGCCAAGAAAAAAGTTGCTAAGAAAAAGGCCGCCCCAAAGAAAGCCGCAAAAAAGGCAGCACCTAAAAAAGCTGTGAAAAAGGCCGCCAAAAAAGTGGCAAAGAAATCTCCAGCTAAAAAAGCACCTGCGAAAAAGGCTCCTGCAAAGAAAGCCCCAGCTAAAAAGGCCCCGGCTAAAAAAGCCCCAGCTAAAAAAGCTCCGGCAAAAAAAGCAGCTCCTAAAAAAGCAGCTAAGAAAAAACCAGCTCCCAAAAAAGTGATACCCGTTGCTCCAACTCCGGATCCGATAATCTCAGAACCAACGACCAGCGCTTTCGACGAGCCGACAAGCACTCCTACTTTCGACTTCGATAATGACAATGACAGCAACAATTAATCTATAGGTGCATATAATAAAAAACCCTCCACAAGGAGGGTTTTTTTATTTCTTTCAAATGATGGTCTATCATCATTATGCTATCTTCTCTACCTGCATATAGTTCAACTCTACCGGTGTGCTCCGACCGAAGATCTTTACCGTTACCTTCAACTTCTTCTTCTCATCATTAACTTCTTCAATGATACCATTAAAGTCGTTGAACGGACCTTCAATGATCTTGATCGTTTCCCCGATGATGAACGGCTCGCTCATGCTCATGCTGCCCGACTCGGCCATCTCATCCATCTTACCCAGCATCTTGTTCACTTCCGCCTTACGCAGAGCAATGGGGTTCTCCTTTCCTAAGAAATGGATAACACTATTCGTATTCTTTATCGTCTCTTTCAAATCATCACCCAACTTGCCTTCCGTCACCTCCACCATCACGTACCCCGGGTAATAGTTACGCTCACGCATAACCTTCTTACCATTCTGCACCTTATATACTTTCTCCACCGGCAGAAACACCTGCTTCACTATCTCACTCCACCCACCACGGGAAATCTCCTTGTCCAGGTACTCTTTTACCTTACGCTCCTTGCCACTTACAACCCGGAGGACATACCACTTGGTCTCCGCCTGAGGCTTACCATCCGGCTGGGTTTTGACTTCTTGTTGATTGATCGTTTCTGTCATAAAAAGAATTTTGCAGACAATCTCACTATCACTACTTGAATAATGAATAAACGAAATGCAGAATAGAGCTGGAAGCCAGGTCCATGATCCAAACAAGCAATGTGATCAGCAGGGTCGCAACCAGTACGATCACCGTCGACGACTGCAGCTGAGACCAGGTCGGCCAGGTCACTTTCTCCAGCAACTCTCTGTAAGACTCCCGGAAATAGATCGTGATTTTGTTCATTGTTAATCGATTTTATTCGCAACCAGAATTTATTAGTTATTCAGGTTGTAATTCAAAAGACGCGCGAAGGCGTCTTAGGTTGCACGGGAACTAGGATTCGAACCCAGATCAAAGGTTTTGGAGACCTCTATTCTAACCGTTGAACTATTCCCGTGTTTAGTAAAGTTCCCTCTACCACCCATTGGCGGCTAAAAGGCTGAAAGCTATCCCGAAGGCATTCGGGACAGCTTTCAGTTCTTTACAAAGATATAAAAAATCTTCTACTTTCTCTTACTTGATGACCTCAGTTACCTGACCGGCACCTACCGTACGACCACCTTCGCGGATGGCGAATTTCAGACCCTTTTCCATGGCGATGGGCTGGATCAGAACAACAGACAGTGAAGTGTTGTCGCCAGGCATAACCATCTCAGTACCTGCAGGAAGCGTAACTTCACCAGTTACGTCCGTAGTACGGAAATAGAACTGAGGACGGTACTTGTTGAAGAAAGGAGTATGACGACCACCTTCTTCCTTGCTCAGTACGTATACTTCACCCTTGAACTCAGTGTGCGGAGTGATAGAACCTGGTTTGCAAAGGACCATACCACGACGGATCTGAGTCTTTTCAATACCACGGAGCAACAGACCTGCATTGTCACCGGCTTCACCCCGATCAAGGAGCTTACGGAACATTTCAACACCTGTAACCGTAGAGGTCAAAGGAGCTTCCATCAGACCTACGATCTCGATACCTTCACCTACCTTGATAACGCCTCTTTCGATACGACCGGTAGCAACAGTACCACGGCCAGTGATAGAGAACACATCTTCAACAGACATCAGGAACGGAAGATCAACCGGGCGGGGAGGCAGCGGAATATAGCTGTCAACAGCAGCCATCAGATCATCGATAGCCTTAACCCATTTTTCTTCACCAGCAAGTGCGCCTGTAGCAGAACCCTGGATGATAGGCGTGTTATCACCATCAAATCCATAAGAGGTCAGCAGCTCGCGGATTTCCATTTCTACCAGTTCCAGCAGTTCAGGATCATCCACCAGGTCAACCTTGTTCATGAATACAACGATACGAGGTACACCTACCTGGCGAGCCAGCAGGATATGCTCTTTCGTCTGAGGCATCGGACCGTCAGTAGCAGCAACTACAAGGATAGCGCCATCCATCTGAGCAGCACCAGTGATCATATTTTTTACATAGTCAGCGTGACCGGGACAGTCCACGTGCGCATAGTGACGGTTAGCCGTCGCATACTCAACGTGTGCTGTGTTGATGGTAATACCCCTCTCCTTTTCTTCCGGAGCTGCATCGATCTCATCATATTTTTTTGCTTCTGCCAACCCTCTTCCAGCCAGAATAGAGGTGATAGCAGCAGTCAAAGTGGTTTTACCGTGGTCAACGTGACCAATGGTACCAACGTTAACGTGGGGTTTGTCCCTCTTGAAGGTCTCTTTTGACATTGTTATCTGTTTTTAAAGTTGTGTTTTTTAAAATTCCTGGCAGGCCCCCTTCCCACTCTCCTGGAAAGAATCCTGCCTATTAATACTTAAATCTTCCAATACATATACCTCTAAATCCCGATCTCAAAGCTATGAGCCGTTGAAGAGAATTGAACTCTCGACCTCTTCCTTACCAAGGAAGTGCTCTACCCCTGAGCTACAACGGCTTGTTAAGTCCAGCGGCCCGTCGCCGAGTCAATCCTGAAACAAAACTGCTCCCGAACAGATGATCTTTGCCAAAAAGCGCCCAAAACCATCCGCTCAAGACCTTGAACTAGCGGAGCGGAAGACGAGGTTCGAACCCGCGACCTACAGCTTGGAAGGCTGTCGCTCTACCAACTGAGCTACTTCCGCATAATACATTACCGAAAAGAACATTTGCCAAATTCCCAGACTCCCCCACTGCAGTGAGAAGATCTGGGAGATGAGGGTGGGCGAGGGCGGATTCGAACCACCGAACTCGTAAGAGGACAGATTTACAGTCTGTTGTCGTTGGCCACTTGACTACTCGCCCGGCTAAATTCACTTTTTGAACCCAGGAAACAGTACCCCGTTCCATTAGATTCGTCAGAGCCGGAGAAGGGAGTCGAACCCACGACCTGCTGATTACAAATCAGCTGCTCTACCAACTGAGCTACTCCGGCTTTTCTGGCCCCCAAAAATCACACATCACACTGATCTACTGTTTTTTTTGGGAAGGCAAAGGTAGGTATAATTGTGAAAAGCAAAAATTTTAAAGCGCTTTTTTTCCGTCTATTCAGGATCATTTTTAGAAATCCCTCCCCTAACTGCATCCAGGCCCTATCCGGGCGCAAGTTATGTAAAAAAAAAGACCCCCAATTGGAGGTCTTCAATTTTAATTTCTTTAGGCAATTTCTTTATCTTTTTTTCTTTTCACCTGGTTGACCAGCGACTCGAACGCATTGTCAAAGGATTCTTCGAAAGATTTTGATGAACATTTTACGAAAAAGTGATGTCTCGGAACATGGACCCTGATCTCCGCGATCTTGTCCTTGATAGTGTGAACCACATTGTCCAGCTTCAGGAAAACATCTACCTTGATGATTCTGTCATGGAACGTGTTTAATTTGATCATTTTTTTGTTTACATACTCTACTAGTTTACCGTCTGCATCAAAGTGCACAGTTTGAATGTTTACTGTCATAGCATCCCATTTTTTAATCAGTGAACAATAAATCAATAAATTAAAGAACTACTAGTGCTGCTAGGAAAAAACTAGGACAAGGTTTTGTTGTTATAAGTGGGACAATGAAGTTAAACTTTCAAAAGGGTTTTTCCAAATAAAACACTCACTTTAAATTGCAGGAAAAGTTAAATACTCTACTCAAAAAAATAGCTTTTTTTAGCACTGCTAACTCACGCCTTGGGATGCGCCTTCTTATAGACATCCTTCAATTTTTCGATAGTATTATGCGTATACACCTGCGTCGCCGCCAGACTCGCATGACCCAGCAACTCCTTCACAGCATTCAGCTCCGCACCCGCATTCATTAAATGCGTAGCGAACGTATGACGCAATACATGCGGACTCTTCTGATCGATCGTCGTCACCTGCGCCAGGTACTCCTTCACCACTCTGTATACGTATTTTGGATATAACTTCTTCCCCTTCCGCCCCACCAGCAGATACTCCGTATCCGGCGCCTCCAGCTCTGCCCGCTTCTTCGCACAATACTCCCCTATCGCATCGATCAACACCACACTCACCGGTATGATCCGCTCCTTATTCCCCTTCCCCAATACCTTTATCACTCTGTTCCCCCCATCCACCTGTCTTTCTCTTAATCCCACCAACTCGCTGAGCCGCATTCCTGTATGATAAAGGATGGCCAACACCAGCCGGTCCGTCCAACCCTCCCAGTCATCCGGAAACCGGATCTGGTCAAAAAGCACCGCCATATCCCCCTGCTCCACAAAGACCGGCAGACGCTTCTTCGTCTTTGGCGAGATAATAGCCCCCATCGGGGAAAAATCCACCTCGCCCATCCTCAGCTGATATTTATAATAAGACTTTAAAGAAGAGATCTTTCTGTTCACCGACCTCGAGCTCAGCCCCCCATCCTTTAAGGAAGCCAGCCAGCTCCTCACAATGACCGGCGTCACCTCCTTTAAACCCATCCCCCCATATTCCACCTGCACATAATCAAAAAAGGCCACCAGATCGTCCTCATAGCTCCTGATCGTATGTACCGAATACCGCTTCTCAAACTTCAGGAAGTCTATGAATGGCTGAATCGATATTTGGCTGGAAAAAGGCATATTCTTTACTAAGTTACTGAATTTTAAATACTTGCGATCACTCAAAATACTTTTTAAATCGTAACAGCGGTCTCTCGAAATATCGGTAGCTGCAACTACCCAAAACCAGCATTAACAGAATCCCCCCCGCCGTACTGATACCATTCCGGTCATTATCACAAACAAAAGGCCACCCCGGTAAGGGGCAGCCTTCGCTAAACTATTATAGCAAATAAAGTTATTCGAACTTGCCTGCAGCAACCTGCTGCTTGTAGATCGCCTTCAACACTTCACCTCTACGCCTTACAGACGGCTTAGTGAACGACTGACGCTCTCTCAACTGCAACAAGGTCTTAGCCTTTTCGAACTTCTTCTTGTACTTCTTCAGCGCTTTGTCAATGTTTTCGCAATCTTTGGAATCGATAATCAACATAATATTATACCTCCTTTGGGGTTGCAAATATACTCCAATTTTACAAAAAAGCGAAAAAAAAGCCGAAATTTGACCCATGTTTACCGGAATTATCGAATCGCTCGGAAAAATACGCTCCATCAACACCAACGGCACCAATAAGACCTTCTGGGTGGAATCCTCCCTGACCGCCGAACTAAAAGTCGATCAAAGCCTCTCCCACAACGGCGTCTGCCTCACCGTGGAAGAAGTAAAGGACAACCTCCATCGCGTCACAGCCATCGAAGAGACCCTCGAAAAGACCAACCTGGGCACCTGGCAGCCCGGCGACCTCGTCAACCTCGAAAGATGTATGGTCATGAACGGCCGGCTCGACGGCCACATCGTCCAGGGACATGTCGACGCCACCGCCACCTGTCTCGAACGCACGGACAAGGACGGCAGCTGGGAATTTCGCTTCGAATTCCCAAAAAAATTCGGTCACCTCGTCATCGAAAAAGGCTCCATCAGCCTCAACGGCATCAGCCTTACCATCTTCACTGTCAAAAAATCCAAATTCGACATCGCCATCATTCCCTATACATTCGAACATACCAATATCCAGTCCGTCGCCCCCGGCAGCCTGGTCAACCTGGAATTCGATCTTATAGGTAAATACGTGCACCGGATGGCAGAACTGAAAAGCTAAACCACCATAACCTGCTCCAACAAGTATTTCATATACTCCTGATATCCCTGGTCTGCATGCTCTGGGGCATTCCTGCCCTCCTGCTTTCAAAACAACAGCTAAGCACACCCAATACCTGGTTCCGGTCAGGAATAGGATTCCTTTCCCTCCTCTTCTTCGCCGGCGCCATCACACTTAGCGCAGTCGCCACCTGGTGGCACCTCTTCCAACCACTGCGGTTTTCTCACCTCCTCGGCCTCACCATATTATTGATTATTCCACTGGGCCTGTTCTTTAACAAAGACCTCCTGCCTTTTTTCACAAAAAAAAGGACCCTGTCCTCCCGCCCTTACGGCGCCTTCATCTTCTGCGCCGTCGCCCTCTTCCTCCTCCTGGCCCTCAGCTGCCTGCAAACCGTCAACCCCGACACCCAGATCTATCACCTCCAGATCATCCAATGGTCTTATAAATATCCCGTCGTCCCCGGCCTGGCAAATATCTTCCTCCGCCTCGGACTCGGCTCCGCCTGGTTCAGCCTTACCAGCTTCTTTTATCTGCCCGGACTGACCAACGAGAACTTCACTTATCTCAATGTCACCATGTCGATCTGGTTCTTCCTATGGCTTTTCTCCCAATGGAATTACCACTTTCACCGGCTCACCACAGCCCCCCGAAGCCGACTGCTTTGTTTCTTTTATTTCCTGCTCCTCACCTACTGCATCCTCGATTGGGAAATACTTAGAAATGCCGCCAATTCCGCAAATTATGATACCATCGTAACCGTCTGCACCCTGGCAGGCTTATGCTTCCTGATAGAACAACTGGTGAACCCCGATCAGAACCCGGCCTTCTCCAGCCTCTTCGTACTCCTGATAATCTCCACCATCTCCTTTAAACTCTCCGGCATTTTCTCCCTGCTGCTCGTCGGATATTATCTGATTCACCATCGCCCAACGATACAACAGTTTAACCTGCTCCTGCTGGCAGCCTTGTTCATCCTGTTACCCATCGGCATAAAGAATTACCTCATCACCGGTTACCCATTCTATCCTTTCACACTATCTTTTACATCTCCCGATTGGAAAGTCCCAAAAGACCTGGTCATTCACCTCAACCAGTATATAACCTATACCAATAGACTCCAGTCCTTTAATGTCGATATCAGGCATAGCTTATATAATAATATCAACTGGATCCCGGAATGGTTCCCTCTCCAGTTCTGGTCGCAGCAGGTCCTGCTGTTGCTTGCCCTTGTCTCAATAGCGCTCTTCTTTGTCCCTACAAAAAACAACATCGACCACCGTTCCCTGAGACAATTGCTCGCCGCCCTTTTCCTGATACTGCTGGCCTGGTTGTTCACCGCCCCCAGCCCCCGTTTTGCACTCGCGCCCTTACTGGTCGTCGCCATCCTCCCCCTCTGTTTTGTCGGGTATAAAAAGATCAACCCTTCATGGTATACCCCTGCCTTTCTCATCGTCGCATTGATCTGTTGCGTCTACCTGGTCGGCAAGGCCAACGCACTCGCCAGATCCCCCCAGCTCCTCCTTCACCCCGCCAACGCTGAGACCGCCCCCTATCGCACTGTGAAGCTCAAAGACATCGACCTCCATCTCGTGGAGATCATCCATCACAACATCGACAACCGCTGTTATAATACCACCCTGCCTTGTATTTGCCAGGAAAATCCATATCTTCAGCCCAGAGGAGATTCTATCCGCGACGGATTTCGAATGACTCCCTGCCCGGATAGCGCCTTTATACAGAATTATAAATACTAATCTGATTGAAAAGAACGGCAGCTTTTTTGACGGCACACCCTTTCCTGATCTTTGTCTTATTCCTGTTTGCCGCCTACCTGCCAGTTTTCCTACCCTTTTTCCATATCAAGAACGACCTCATAACCCAAAACCTTCCCACTCGTTTCGTCATCAGTGAAAGCCTTTATTCCGGTTATTTCCCCTGGTGGAACCCCTATATCAATTTCGGCAATCCCCAGTACGGAGATATGAACGGCGGTTACTGGAATCCCTTCCTATGGCTTATCGCCAACACATGGGGTTACAGCATCTGGTCCATCACCCTCGAAGAGATGTTCTACATCCTCATCGGCGGTTATGGTATTTATCTTCTTTGTAAGGAGATGTCTTTCACAAAATTCACAGCCATCATCGCAGGTCTCTCCTATATGAGCTCCGGCTATATTTTGGGACACCTCCAGCATTTTGTCTGGATCACAGGGACAGCATTTTTCCCCTATGTCCTGGTTTATTTTATCCGTATCCATAAAGATCCTATTCTAAAAAACTTTATCCTCGGCAGCCTCTGCACCATGCTCTTCCTCTCTTCCACCCACCCCGGCCTGGTGATCGGCGCACTTTACTTTTTTGGCTTTCTGTTGATCGGTATCTACCTTTTACGAAAAGATTTTCCCTTTTACCACCGACGGTTCTGGCCGGTCAATATATTTTTCCTCGCCGTCACTATTTTACTCTCCATCGTTGTCCTGACCAGCAACATCGAAGTTCTGCAGCATATCTCAAGAGGTCAAAAGGTTTCCCTGCACGAAGCCCTCCAAACCCCTACCCCCCTTTCCTCCTATCTCTCCCTGCTTTTCCCTTTGGCCGTTCAGAATTCCTCCTTCTCCGACTCTGACATCGCCATGAGAAATACCTGGATAGGGATCTATTTACTCATCGGCCTGCTGCTGTTCTTCCGGCACAGCGATAAAAAGCTCATCGCTTTCACCGTTGTTATCATTCTCTTTTTCATATTGCTTTCAGCCGGGGGCTGGTTCAAGACCTGGACTTATTATATTCTTCCTTTTGTCGGTTATGTCCGCCTCAACGGGGAGTTCAGCTACTTCGTCCTGCTCACCATGATCCTCGCCGGCGCCGCAGGTATCGATCGATATAAATCAATCCCATTCCTCCGCCCCCTAAGCTGGCTCTGCCTCGTCACCCTGCTCCTCTCCCTGGCCTTCATCCTCTTCCGGCACAACATGCCCATCTCTCCCGGCGACTGGAAACAAAAAATAAAAGGGATCATCGATTCCCTTAGCTTCTGGCATCTCCTCTTCCTCCAATCCATCTTACTCGGCGGCACCCTCGCAGGACTTACCTGGGCCGGCCCTTCAAAAACAAAAGCAGGCCTCGCTATCACAGCCAACCTCATCCTCACCTGCTGGGTCATCCTGCCCTACACCGGCCTGGGCATGGCCAGCAAGTCCAATCGCCAGCAGCTCATCAGCTCCGAACCCAAAGGCATCCATCCACAGGAACAAAAAGCCCTCAATCAAACTCATTTTATCGACACCACATATACCCGGGACCTCGTCCTGCTTGGCTCCTATACAAAAAAGATAGGCTACCCAGCAAAAGAAGCCTACCCCGTTACATTAAATACCGCAGAAGATCTTTTCCACGACTCCACCGTATTCAACTTCATTCTGCAACAATCCTGGCTTTTCCTTAGCAAAGACACTATCCCTGACACCGCCACCCGCTTCGATACCAACGTCATAAAGATCAATACCTTCGGTCCGGGTCACCTGGACGTCACCGTCAGCGACACCAGTTACCGCTATCTGACTTTTTTGCAAAATGATTATCCGTATTGGAAAGTAAAACTGGACGGTCGTCCCATCGCGCATTTCACCGGCTTCCGCACCTTTATCACCGTGCCCCTGCCACCTGCGCCACAACACCATGTAGAATTTATCTTCGACCCAAAACCCATTAAGCTTGCCCTGTTGATCAACCTCCTCCTTCTTGCCCTCGCGGCCATCCTCTTATCAATAAAAAAGACCCGCAACTGGAGTCCTTTCAACCCGGCGCCCCAGCTCCCCTTCACCACAGATTAACCATATCCTCCTTTGTATAAAGATGATCCCTCTCCTTAAAATAACTATCCCCTCCCGCCTTCATCCTCACCCCTATCTTACCCCGACGCCGCGCAATCCACGCCAGCGGCACCAGCACCAAAAAATATAGCACCGTAAGTATCACCTTCCCCGAAACCCAACCCAATCCCTCCGACAGCTTCATCCAACCCCAGTGAATACCATCCCGCACAGCTGGAACCAGCAATCCCGCAAGGCCAATCACCAGCGCCGCCTCCAGCATAACTGACCATCGCTTCACCAGGTACAGCGCCAAACATCCCAGCACGATCACCAGCAACGTTTCTGTTTTTTTCGACTTATCCATTTCCTAAAATAAAGTGTAAATAAAAGGAGCCAGCGCAGAACCGCCGCCCAGCACGATCAAAAGACCCAGTATCAATAATAGAACGATCAGTGGAGCCAGCCACCACTTCTTACGAGCCTTCAGAAAACCCCATAGGTCTCTCAAAAAATCCATAGATCCTAAGTTACATCATTTCTGCTGTTTTTATCCAGCACAAAATCACCGATCACCAGGTGATCCATATCCGTATTCCTAAAACAGGTCAGGGCCTCTTCCGGCGTATTTACAATAGGCTCATCTTTTACATTAAAGCTGGTATTGACCAGCACCGGGTAGCCCGTGAGCCTCCCAAAAGTCTTCAACAACCGCCAGAACCTTGGGTTCGTCCGGCGATCAACAGTTTGAATCCGTGCCGAACAGTCGATATGAGTGACAGCCGGCATGTCGCTCCGCCGAAACCGCAATTTCTCTTCGGCACTCCACAAGGCATAGTCCTGTGGCAGCGGACACCGCCTCTCCTTTTTAACCCCTTTCACCAACAACATATAAGGCGACTCGCCCTCCAGCTCAAAATAATCAGGAGCATCTTCAACCGCCACAGCCGGCGCAAAAGGCCTGAACCCTTCCCTGAATTTTATACTAAGATTTAATTTCCGTTGCATATCCTCTCTCCTTGGATCAGCAAGAATACTTCTTGCACCCAATGCTCTCGGACCGAATTCCGCCCGCCCCTGAAACCATCCTATCACATGTCCTTCCGCCAGCAACCCGGACACCCTTTCCACCAAAGCCTCCTCAGATTCCATCTTCTCGTAGGGAACACCATGTTTCCTCAATACAGCCAATATCTCTTTTTCATCAAATGACGGCCCAAGATATGCCCCCTTCATTCCTTCCCCAACACTTATCCGCTCCTTCCCAAAATAGATATGATGAGCCGCCAATGCCGCCCCCAGCGCACCTCCCGCATCCCCCGCCGCAGGCTGAATAAACATATTCTTAAAGATACCCGCATCCTGCAGCTTCCCGTTCGCTACTCCATTCAATGCCACCCCACCCGCAAGGCAAAGATTTTCCGAACCGGTCAGCCGCCTCGCTTCGGCACCCAGCAATAAAAAAATCTCTTCCGTAACCAGCTGTATCGCCAAAGCCATATTACAGTAACAGGATTCCAATGCCCCATTCTCCGCTCGTCGCCCAAACCCAAACAGCTCCTCCCATTTCCGGTCCTTAACCATCCGCTGCCCGGTAGCATAATCAAAATATTCCTGGTGCAGGAACAATGACCCGTCCGAACGAATATCGATCAGCTTGGTCCTGATAAGTTCCACGAGCCGCCGACACTCGGCACTATCCCTGCTTCCATATGGCGCCAGTCCCATCAGCTTATACTCTCCGCTGTTCACCGCAAAACCACAGTAATAGGTAAAGGCAGAATAAAGCAGACCCAGTGAATGCGGGAAATCCAGTTCCCTCAGCACCCGGATCGAAGAGCCCTTGCCATGACAGATAGACAAGGTCGCCCATTCGCCAACCCCATCCAGGGTGATAATTGCCGCCTCATCAAAAGAAGAAGGATAATACGCGCTTGCCGCATGTGATAGATGATGCTCGGGAAACAACAACAGCTGCCGGCGCCGGTCCAGCTTACCTATCTTTCCCAATTCGCGGTAAAGGATCCGTTTCAAAAACAGCTTCTCCTTTATCCAGACAGGCATACTGCGCAGAAAAGAAAGCCAGCCCGATGGAGAATACGCATAGTACGTCTCCAGCAGCCGCTCGAACTTCAAAAAAGGCTTATCGTAAAATACTATCGCATCCAGCTCTTCCAATGCATACCCTGAATAATCCAGACAGAAGCTGATGGCCCCCGCCGGAAATGCAGGGTCGTTCTTTACGCGGCTGAATCGCTCTTCTTGCGCGGCAGCCACTATTTCTCCATCGACAAGAATAGCCGCTGCCGCGTCATGATAAAATGCGGATATGCCAAGTATCTTCATTCCGCATCAAGATAATGAATCTAACGGACTTTCATCCCCGTCATCAGGAGTCGCCCTATTTCATCAGGTACATTTTTCCATACCCGTTGTTAAAGTACTTGTTGGTATTATCCCCGGCAGCCGTATACTTACTCAGCGACTTACCATTCAGATTTGTAACCACATGATACAGATACACACCGTTCGCAAGCCGCGCTCCATACATATCCGTTCCATTCCACTTGAACTCCGTGATGTTACGCCCGACATGCAATGGCCCAAGCTCCTCCTTCGTGATCTCCCGGACGATCTTACCAGTAATAGTCAGGATCTGGATCTTGATATTCTGCGGCACATCACTCCCCGTAATAGTAAATACAAAGGCCGTAGAGGTCGTGAACGGATTCGGATAGTTCAGCATATTGGAGATCATCGGCTTGGTAATGATCTTGAAGCTTACCCGGTATGGCGAGAGTCCTGCCGTATTGTTCGTCTGGTCCTTCCCGCTGACAATGAGCTGATAGTCGTCCCCTTCCGGATTGTATTGCGTCAGGAACGCAGGATTGAAGTCGACCGTTGCCACATTGTTCGTACCGGTGGTCGCAGGCGTAAACCGCATGGTGTCGGAATTGAAATGGTACGTATGCAACGAGCCATCCGGGTACTTCAGCTGCACCTGGAGCATCGATGTATCTGTCAGCAGCAAATATTGATTCTGACTCTGCATCTTGATCTGTATATGCGGTCGTGCCGAGACGATATCCTCGTTCAGGATATGCACATTGTCAAACGTGACATCCAGCGAAGGGCTCCTGTTATCCGTCCGTACATAGAAGGTCTTATACAGGAAGTTGTTGAACTGGTACTGCTCCGGCTGAGCATTGTCGGGATTGAAATCCACATAGATCGTATTGGCTCCTGTATACTGTTTTGTATCGATAGTATACGCCAGCACTACCGTATCCCCGCTGATCAGAGGTTTCTTTTGCGGCAGCAGGATGGAATGGGTGACATTGCTATGATCCACTATGTTCAGCCTGATCTTCAGACTGTCAAAAGCATAGGGGCTGACATTCTTAAAGGCGATCTCAAAATCCAGAGGTTCCCCGGAATTCAGGGTATCCTTCGCCTTGAAAAGAATATTGGGAGCAATGGCGCCTTCCGGAGCCGGAACGTCTTCCAGCCTCCAGTATCCAAGCTGGTATGGCGTAGCATGTTTGCTGTCCTTCGTAAGAAGATTCAGCTGCACAAAAGGATACTGCTTTGCAATTATACTCGAAATGTCATAATCCATCGTACCCAAAGGTACATTGAACAGAACGGTCTTATTACCCAGCGTGTCAATACCTATCACCTGTAGCCCGGCGGAGTCCGTCGGCACTGACTCGATGCTCTTCCCACTCCAATGCACTTTTGTCCACTTCTTGGCCGGCCCGAAGACAGGAGAGGTCACCGTGCCAGAGGTATCCGGGGTCGGGCAATCTACCTGCATAGCTATGGCCTGAAGATAATCAGGCGTTACAGCATTCTTGGCTACGAACGATGGCACACCTTTTTGATAAACGGAAGCAAGAGCCCTTGGCGATGTAAAGGAATCGATCGCCGTTGCCCCCGCTCTTTCCAGGATATGATAAAGGGAATTACCCGACCCATAAAGAGCCGTATCTGCCTTCCAGGCATTGACATAGGTATTGCTGTTAACGTCAGGATTTGCATTATTTCTTATCTCAACAAATGTACCCGCAGGCAGCATATTCAAAAAGTCTATCGCAGCTTTTCGGCCTGCAACCGTCGTCAGTAAAAATTCGAAATTGTGATCCCTAAGACCTCCACAGGTAGAGATAAGACTATTATAAAGACCCGACGATCCGGATGAATAGTCATTTGACCATGGAACAAAGCTGATCGAATCATATACATTAAAGATCAGTTCGTCATAATAACAACCCGGTCCTATAGCAAACTGACCGCCATTGACATAGGTCGTAAATCCGTCATCACTCGCCGCGCCCGACCCATATGGGAAAGTGGTATTACGGATATACAGGGAATTGGTCCGGTTGATATACTTCCACAGCCGGCTGGCAGGATCAAGCTGCATCTGGTTCAACGTTGAGCTGGTATGCTGGAAATAATGCGATTGGTTGAAGCCAACCCCGCTGTGCGCAGGATCGATATAAACGAACGATGACCCGTTCCAGGTATACTGCCCACCGGGTGTCGTAGGCACCACGCCTACCCGCCAGTAATAAACCACGCTGTCAAGGAAGCTGATCCCCGGATCGAATTCCATTTCCCCACCCGGCGCCGTCAGGTTCTTGGTCACCAGGAGAGAAGAATTGAAGTTTTGCGTCGTATCGATCTGCATCGAATATTGCTGCGCAGTCGCTAATGGATTGGCAGTAGACGCGTACAGCTTTGTGGTCGGTGTATTGATAATAGCATAGTTATATGGATATACCGGCGTCGCCTCGTTCTCATAGATATAAAAGGTATTCGTAACGCTATTGTTCGACATCGTTACCTCAGGAACGACATTATCCCCATTGACCGTGACGGTTATCCTGTTCTGGCCTTTATCACGCGTAGGCACTATCGGTATCTGCATTACTACCGAATCTTCATAGCGAATCCCCTTGATCTTCTTCTTAAATAAAGTGGTGCTGGTCCCGTCCGGGTATTGCTGTGTGATCAGGACGAGAATGGAATCATTCACCGCCTTCCCCAGGTTAAAGATCTTGGCATTCAACGAGAAATTCCTGTCGCTGACAGCGATAAAACCCGGCGTGATCTGCACCTGTGACAGCTCTACATCATAGTCGGCAAGAGGAGATTGGTTTATCTTCAGGTAAGGATCCCCATGAGTCGTCATCTGCTCCGCATGCAGCCGGGCAAAATAATCGCCGGGCGCTACATTCAATAGCTGCTGCAGGGCGTCCTTTTGCAAAATGCCCAACGGCTTTCCATAATCCGCTCCATCCATAAGACCGTATAGACCGTACAACAGGATATTTAAATAATTAACGATCCCGAAGTGTGTACTGGCGACAAAAGCAATCGACCCCTTTTCCTTGGCAAGGACCCAGGACTCTGACAACGTCTTGCTCGCTCCGAACCGCTGGTTGTCATAAACAAAAAAGTTGCCGGCATCACAACCGTTCACAAAGAACACGGGATACTTCCCGGTATTATTATAATCCTCCGGATTGTCCAGGTTATATCCCAGCGTGACATTCGATGAGTGACCAAAATAGTTCAGCAGGCTGAATCCATTGCTGAAATAATTGGAGACCACAGCCCCCGGCGCCTGGCTGACCGAACTGGCATTCCCATCACACAACGTAATGATGCTTGCTCCATATAAAGTGTCGGAGATCAGCGACGCATAGGAAGTGACATAGTTACAGAGGATCGTTCCCAGGTAGGGTTCGCTGACACCCGTAAGATGCATGCCATTCTTCATCCACAACCGGCCATCGATGGTGTTGGGAGCTGTTGCCTGAACTTGTTCGTATTCCTTGATCTTAGAGAGATAATTCTCGACTTCCGGGCCCGACCCTACCGATAGACGCCCAATCGGGATACCCGGCACCGCGTCGACACCATTAGCTGCACTCAGCTTATTGTCGGATGCGGGATTCCCAAATGTAGGTACCATATTCAGCTGATCGGCCAGCGGGTCCTTATTCAGTTCGCCATAATAATAATAATCCGTATACACCATTCCATGCCCGATCAACAGGACATATTGCGGCTTGGCTGCAAACTTCGCCTTGGCATAACGTAAAAAATTCTGGATCGACAGTGGATGCTTCCTGATCCCGAACGCGAACTGATCCACCAGTTCATTGATGTCATATACATTCGCTGCAAAACTTCCTCCGGATATCGTACTCCTGTAGTTCTTATAATCGACCACCGGGTTATTGCCACTGGAACCGGTATACACCAATGGATTGCTGATAATAATATAATTGCCCTGGTTGGCTGCCTGGCTATAATCCACAAATCGTTTGGATGTAAGACTGGTCACCGTTTTTATCGTGGAATTATCTTCGTTCACCAGCACGTAGCTGTGGGTCGAACTAAGACCGGGCAGCGCAAACGAAACATTTCCGGCATTCACCACGCCCGTATACCGGGAGCCGTCTGTAAAGTCATACAGGATAGGCTGTAGGCCGCCGGATATCGCAAAGCCGGCTATGTTCAAAAGATAACCCGAGGTCTTGGCCGGCAATTGAAAACTAAAATTTGTTTGACCTCCAAAATTCCACTGCCGGGGATAGGTCAGCTCATAAAAGGAAGCGACCATCCTGTCCGTGCTGTTTGACGAACTATTGGCAAAGCTGACAGCAGCCGAATTACCCGCTATAAGACTCAATGGAACGGTCTTCGTCGTCAGGAGGTCGTTAAAACTATTCATCGCCTCATTATCTACCATCGTACCATTCACTGTAACCTGTACCGTGCGGGTATTGTCAGCTGTACCGACCATCCCGAACTTGATGCTAGCATCAGGTGCACCCGCCCCGCTATAAACGAAGAGGTTGTTCTTGGTATCCGAAAAAGGACTTCCTGGTCCGATAGCATCGGTCGCCCAGAACTCCCCGATATCATAGGAAGAGGAATAAATGTATTCCCCTACAACCTGCGCAAATCCGGGATTGGGATAACCATACACCGACTTGAAATAAGAACCTGCCGTATACTGGAAAGAGGTCTCGGGCGTCAACAGGGACCCCGTAACATTGTTGGCTACATCGATATAATGGAAAGCATTTCCGCTGGTATTCTCTACCAGGAAATACACCGCAGTATCCGTTTCCAGGCTATAATATTGTGTATGCTGGTATGTCGGACTGCGGTACAGTAGATTATCCGGAGCCCCGTCATTCCGCTGGCCCCAGAATTCGATATAATCCGTGCTACCAAGCGGCGCAGTCGGATTCGAACCGGTAACATAAATAGGTACTTCCTTGCCATTGCGGAACAGCTGGAAGTTTTGCGCCAATACACCGCCCATTCCCGCATTGGATAGCACCGATTGGGGAATACGATAGAGCCCGTTAGTCGCTATTTTAAACTTGTAATAGGTCTTACTAAAGTCTATCCATTCATTATTGTAGGCCTGGGCAAACGCCCCGATCGACAGTAGTAAAAAAATAAACGTAAAAAGTTTTTTCATAAAACCAGGGTTTATCGTTTCTTCTTATCTTTCTCCTCCTTCCTTTTCAGGTCAACTCGCAAAGAAAATACATGGGTATATAGTGGATACGATTGATTCGCCAGGTTAGTAAACGCATAGTCGATCTGCACATCCCCTACCTTAAATCCCGCCCCTACACTCGGCTGATAGATCCATATCTTCCGCTGATTCAGCGTGTCCCTGTCATCCAGAGCCTGTTGGAAATTGTTGATCCCGCCCCGTACAAAGAAGACGTCTTTAAAATTCAGCTCCACACCAAGCCTTGGGTCAATGCTTACAGGGTTCGTGCTGATCACCGTATTGCGCCTCCCATCAAAAGTCACGTTCAGATCACCTTCCACGAGTAAGCTCACCTTTTTATTTATCCGAAAATTATACGAACCGCCCACCAGCAATTGGGGAGCGGTCAGTTCGGTAGACTTTCCGGGGATCTCATTTTGTGTTTCGTAAAAAACCTGTCTTATCGCTTCACTAAGACTAAAAGACCAGGCATTGAACGTAGTCGTCACATCCTTGGCTATAACTCCAAGTTTCCAGCGCTTTCCGCTTAACAGGGCAGCCGCATCAAACCCGAACCCCCATGCCGTAGCAAAATCACCCGCCTTCCGGTAGATCACCTTGGCATTACCGCCAATATTAAAGTCTAACTTTCCAAGATTGCCCTTCTGGGCCAGGGAAAAGATAAAAGCATAATCCGCAGAAGAGAACGTGGTGATATTGTCAAAGTTGACCGTCCCATCCGGCTGGACCAAAAAGATAGTGTTGGGGATATCGTCAACGGCAAAACGCAGTAAGGTCAGTCCAATAGTCCGTTTGTTATCCTTCAGAGGCAGAACCAGGCTGGCAAAATCATACTTACCAACCCCTGCATAATATTCGGCATGCATCAGGTTCAGTTGGGGATTGTCCCGGATATTGGCCAAAGCAGCCGGGTTCCAATAACCAGCCGTACCGTCCGACACGGAAGCTACCTGGGCCCCCGCCATGGACATGCCACGCGCACCCGCCCCAATGTTTAGAAACTCATTGGAATACTTGGTAAACTGAGCAGAGGCAGACAGGTGAATTATGGATCCGGTAACGATCAAAATGGAGTAAAAAAGGCTCTTACCCCGCATTCTTTTCAGCATAAGCCAACGGTTATGGTTTTTATACAGCAGGCTTTCAACGGATCGGATCATTGTATCTACAGAATTACCGGAAGTTTAAAGGATTTTGGGACTTCCCAGTATAACGGCCTTTCATTCATTATATTGTATCATTAACATATTATCCAAACCACTTCCATACTCCTCCCCACCTCTTTGCCATCCCACCCATACATTACTAATAATCAATATTTTACACATAAAAAATTCCCCTGCACATTCCCCCTATCCACCCCCACAATACCCCAAACGCGGGACCCCGCCATCTCCACATCCGTTGCCCCATAACCATTAGCCCATTAGCCCTAAAACTCCTAGCTTTGCGCCCATTATGAACCTGATCGAAGAACTCAAATGGCGCGGCATGATCCAGGACATCATGCCTGGCACCGAAGAACAACTAGCCAAAGAAATGACCTCCGGTTACATCGGCTTCGACCCCACGTCCGACAGCCTGCACATCGGAAGTCTTGTCCCAATTCTCCTACTGGTACACCTGCAAAAGGCTGGGCATAAACCATTTGCGCTGGTTGGCGGAGCTACCGGCATGGTCGGCGACCCCAGCGGGAAAAGTGAAGAAAGAAACCTCCTCAGCGAAGAGGTCCTTGCCCATAACCTCGCCGGCGTAAAAAAACAGCTGGAAAAATTCCTGAACTTCGACCCCAGCCTCCCCAATAAGGCAGAAATGGTCAACAATTACGACTGGTTCCGGGACATGAGCTTCCTCGACTTTATCCGGGATGTAGGCAAACACATTACCGTGAATTATATGTCCGCAAAGGATAGTGTGAAGAAGCGTCTCGAGGGCGACAACGGCATGAGCTTTACCGAATTCACCTACCAGCTCGTCCAGGGTTATGACTTTTACTGGCTCTATAAGAATAAGGGCTGCAAGCTACAGATGGGTGGCAGCGACCAGTGGGGGAATATCACCACCGGTACCGAGTTGATCCGGCGTAAAGCCGGTGGCGAAGCCTTTGCCTTTACCTGCCCTTTGCTAACAAAGGCGGACGGCGGCAAATTTGGCAAGACGGAGAAAGGGAATGTCTGGCTCGATCCGGAAAAAACCACCCCCTACGTTTTCTATCAGTTCTGGCTCAACGCTACCGATACCGACGCCGAAAAATGGATCAAGATCTTTACTTTTCTTTCACCAGATGAGATCACCGATCTTCAACAACAGCATAATTCGGCGCCCGAAGCCAGACAACTACAAAAGGCTCTGGCAAAGGCCGTGACTACTTTTGTACATGGAGAGGAAGGCTATAAGGTGGCTCTCGCCGACACGGAGAAATTATTTGCCAATCAGTCGGCGCCTGTTGAATCATTGACAGTAGAATACTTCGAAACCCTGCAAGGCGTTTCACGCTTCGATTATGCCCTTTCCCGTATCAATGAGGGTGTCGATGTAGTAAGCTTCCTGGCGGAAACAGGCGTTTTCCCCAGCAAGGGCGAAGCCCGCAAACTGATCCAGGGCGGAGGCGTCAGCATCAACCGGAAAAAAGTCGGGGATGTAAAGCTGATTATTGACCAATCGGTTCTCCTGCAAAACAAATACATCCTTGTTCAAAGAGGAAAATCAAATCACTACCTGGTAACAATAGCCTAAAATAACAGCCTGCGCTACGAAAGTAGCGCGGGCTGCGTTTTATACGTTTTCAATACAAACTCCCCAAACAACGTATTCGCCCACGCAAACCACGGCCTCGAAAATTTGTTCACATCATCCTTATGGAATGACTCGTGCATAAATCCCTTCCCCGCATGGCTATTCTGCAACAGCTTCAGACAGAAAGCCACTTCCTGCGAATCATGGCTGGTAAGACCACGGATGATAATGCTCAGCGGCCAGATCATATTTAACCCGGCATGTGGACCGCCAATGCCTTCCCCGGCCTTTCCCTTAAAGTAAAAAGGATTGTTTTCGCTCAGCAACATCCTGCGCGTATTCTGGTAGACGGTATAACCCCGCTTATCAGGATGCAGTACAGAAAGATCACCCGAATAATGCGGGGACTGAAGATAAGGCAACGCCAGCAGGCTGGGCACATTGGCATCGTCCATAAAAGTATGATTGCCAAATCCATCTGCTTCATAGGCGAAAACTTCGCCATAGATAGGATGATTGACGATGGCATGTTCAAGCAGTGCGTTGTTCACATCGTTCTCCAGGGCGAAAGCAAGTCCATCCAGGTCTTTTCCGATAGACAATGCCTGCAGCATCGTCCGCAGATTACGCAGACTGCTCAGCGCAAACAGATTGGAAGGAATAAGGAAAGGGTAGATCGTAGCATCGTCACTGGGACGGAACATGGAATGGATCAGTCCTACTTTCTTCGTCGGATATCCATATCCTCGTAATGGAACGCTGTCCGTAGCAAAGTTGGTCTTTCGTTGGAAGGTATAAGGTCCGTCGCTCTCTTTCCGTTGTTGTGTCTTGAAAGTCTCCAGCACCGTCTTCATTGCAGCCAGCCACTGCTCGTCAAAGGGAGATTTGTCCCCCGTGATCTGCCAGTAGCCATGCGCAAGACGGATGGGATAACAAAGACTGTCGATTTCCCATTTACGCTCGTGTATACCCGGTTTCATATCCGTGAGGTCCGTGGCCTTCCACTCGCTGATCTTCGATTCGTCTTTATAGAATGCATTGGCATAGGGGTCCTTCAGGATACATTTCGCCTGGCGATGAATGACGCCCCTGATCAGCTGTTGCAGGTCCTTATCATCCTTGCAAAGGCTGAGGTAAGGCCAGACCTGCGCGCTGCTGTCCCTTAGCCACATCGCATCGATGTCCCCTGTGATCACATAAGTGTCAGGCTTGCCGCCGGCCAGCTCAAAATCTACCGTTGTATCTAATGTATTGGGGAAACAATTTTCGAATAACCAGCCGATCTCTTTATTGCCGATATTCTGCCGCACTTCGCGGATGATCTTTTCTACGGCCTGGCTTTTGAACTTCCTTTTGGCTTCCGCTATCCGGACCACCGGGAACTCTGCGCCCATCGCAGCCCCAACTTCCATCCCACTACCCGCTGCCGCCACAACACTTCCACCCGCCAACACTCCGGCGGAGGCCAATACGCTTTGTTGAAGAAATTTCCTGCGTTGCATACAATCGATCAAAAATGGTGAAGGCGCAATCTACTATATTTTGCTTTTAGCAACGACTTCCCTCTCCCAATTCCCTCTAAATAGGTAAAAAACAACGATCCCGCATGCCGCCAGAAACAACCCCAGCAAAGCCGCCAGCCCCGTCGAGTATAATACGAACAGCCAGATAGCCACCGAAATCACCACGGGCAAAGGATACAACCACATCTTAAACGGCAGATGCGCCGTCCCATTCCTTCTGCGCAGCAGCACGACACCTATCGCCTGTGCCACAAACTGCACCAGTATCCGCATAGCCAGTATCGCGTTGATCGCGTCCTGCAACCTCAGCAGCAGGCTAAAAATAAATCCCAGCCCCCCTACAAACAAAAGTGAGACATAGGGAAAATCCTTCTTCGGATGCAACCGCGCGAAAATCGGGAAAAAATTACCGTCGGCAGCCGCAGCATAAGGCACCCGTGAATAACCCAGAACTACCGCGAACAGGGAAGCAAACGCTATCCACAGAACCAGCAGCGTCGCAACCTGGGCTGTACGCGCCCCATAGATCTTTTCCATGAACAGGCTTACCACGAACTTCGAATGCATGGCCTCCCGCCAGGGAACCACGCCGACGACGCTGAGGTTCATACAGAGATACAACGCCGTTATACAAAAGATGGAAATAAAAATACTGCGGGGAATATTCCGTCCCGGGTTCTTGATCTCACCACCGAGATGACAAACATTATAGTAACCCAAATAGCTGTAGATAGTTTTTACCGACGCCTGCCCCAGCAGGAGTGCAAACGCCCCACTGAACATCGATTGCCCCCCCGCAGGCAGACAGGTATAGCTCACCTGCTGGTGCGTAAACCCACTGATGATGATCCATAGGATAATGATGATCACTCCTGCCCAGAGAAACACCGCCATCTTTCCGATAGTCCGGATATTCCGGTACAGCAGCGCCGTAATTATTATCACCAATATCCCGGAAACAACCTTCTCCCACCAAAAACCCAGCGGCATAAGATAATTGAAATACTGGGCAAACCCGATAGCTCCGGAAGCTACGACCATGGAGGATTGCAAACAGGTCTGCCAAACAAAAAGAAAGGACATGAGCCGGCCGCCCCTGGGGCCATACGCCTCTTTTAAAAAATTATAGCTGCCGCCGGCCAGCGGATAGGCCGTACCCAGCTCGCTCCAGATCATCCCATCTATAACAGCTGTTACTGCTCCAAATACCCAGGCCCATAAAAAAAGATTACTCCCGACAATGCTTATGACGATGGACAATGTCACAAAGGGCCCAATGCCCACCATGTCGATCATATTAATGGAAGTCGCCTGTAATAAACTGATTTCTCTTTTCATGGACTATTTGTTCCAAATGGAACGGATGACAAATATCGGCGAATCCATCGATACTTTTAAATACTTTAATAAATCAATTCCCCTCATGCCTCGCCCCCACTCACCTCCTAAGTCTTCGCAAACTCCCCTATCGCCGTGATCAGCCTGTCCAGGTCCTTCGTCGTCGTATACACATTCGGCGTCACCCTTACTCCCCGTATATTCTCCCAGTTAATATTCGTCACATGGATCTTGTATTCGTTAAAAAGGAAATTATCCAGTTCCCCGGGTGTCTTCCCCTCTATCCCGATGACCCCTATTGCACAACCAAAACCCGGCTTCAGGGACGTATACAGCTTCACTTTGGGGATATCCTTCACCGCGCTCATCCAATAATTCTTCAGGTAAAACAATCGCTGTTCCTTCCGCGCCGACCCGATCATTTCATGGAATCCAATAGCCTTTCCTATAGCCTGTTCGATATAGAAAGGTCTTGTACCGAGGTTCTCGAACTTCCGGATATTGTCCACCTTCGGATCAGGGGCCGCAAATAGTGGGTACAAGGCCGAGATCTTCTCTTTTTTTACATATAGCATGCCGGTGCCGATACAGGCAGCCAGCCATTTATGCAGGCTGGTCCCAAAATAATCCGCGCCAAGGGAGGGGATAGTGTATTCAAAATGAGCAAAGGAATGCGCTCCGTCCACCAGCACTTCAATACCCTTCGCATGAGCAGCATCCGCGATCTTCTTTACCGGAATGATCTGCCCCGTCCAGTTAAAAACATGAGTGAGATGTACCAGCTTTGTCTTTGGTGTGAACGCTTTGATATATTGATTGGCTAAATAGTCATTGTCTTCGCTGGGCAATTCCATGTTCACCCATATGAGCTTGATCCCATCCCTGAGCTCTCTCTGCTTCCAGGCATTGACACAATTCGGATAATCGAATTTACAAACTACTATTTCGTCCCCGGCTTTCAGCGGCAGCCCAAAGATCACCGTCTCCAGCGCTTCAGAAGCGTTCCGGTGAATAGCGACCTCTTCAGGCGAACATCCCGATATCCGGGCCAGGTCCTTGCGCAGCGGCTCCCGTCCCTGATCGAGTATACGCCACATATAGTAACTGGGACCCTCATTGGAAAGATCATAATATCTTTTCATGGCCTCCTGTACCACTTTGGGAGAGGGTGACACACCCCCGTTATTCAGGTTGATCAGCTCCGGTGAGACCGTAAAAGACTGCTGTACATAATACCAGAAATCCTCGTCACCCGCCAGCTGAGCAGCCGGCTGATGTTCCGCCTGCAGCAGCGCCTTATCCAGGTTGCGGCTCCAGGCCGGACGGGTCAGGGAAGAAAGAACGGCAGTAGCGGAGAATGTCCCCAATGCATCCAGGAACTTGCGACGATTATAAGCAGCCATAAGTGTAGTAGGTTTACCCTAAGATAGCGAAAAATCGCGCTCACTCCCCGCCCCTGCCTAGATCATTTTAATTGTATCTTTACCACCTCATGAAGTATTACATCATTGCAGGCGAGGCGTCCGGTGACCTTCACGGCAGCAATCTCATCAAACAGCTGAAAAAACAAGACCCTTCGACCGACGTCCGCTGTTGGGGTGGCGACCTGATGCAGCAAGCCGGAGGCCATCTGGTCAAACACTACAAGGACCTCGCCTTCATGGGCTTCACAGAAGTGCTGATGAACCTCCGTACCATCTTCCGCAACATGGACTTCTGCAAAGCAGATATCCTCGAATATGCCCCCGATGCCCTCATCCTGATCGACTACCCCGGATTCAACATGCGCATCGCCAAATGGGCACGCCAGCAGGGACTTCGTATTATCTATTATATATCGCCACAGGTCTGGGCCTGGAAGGAGAACAGGGTTAAGCAGATCCGCGCGAACGTCGACAAAATGCTGGTCATCCTTCCCTTCGAAAAGGAGTTTTATCGCAAATGGAACTACGAGGTAGAATACGTAGGACACCCCCTCGTCGAAGTCATCGACGCCGCCAGGTCGGCCGTGCCCACATCCACCGCCCCCCCCAAACCCATCATCGCCCTCCTCCCCGGCAGCCGTAAACAGGAAATCCTCAAAAAGCTGCCTATCATGCTCGAATGCAGCCGCTTCTTCCCCGACTACCAGTTCGTCGTAGCCCAGGCCCCCGGCCAGGACCCCGAATTCTATAAAAATCTCGTGACTCCCTACCCCAATGTCTCCTCTGTCCGTAACGAGACCTATTCCCTGCTCCTTACCGCGCAGGCAGCCTGCGTCACCTCCGGCACCGCCACACTCGAGACCGCGCTCTTCGGAGTACCCGAAGTCGTCTGCTACAAAGGCAGCTCCATCTCTTACCAGATAGCCCGACGCCTGATCAAGGTAAAATACATCTCCCTCGTCAACCTGATCATGGACAAGCTGGTCGTAAAGGAGCTGATCCAGGACGAGCTAACACCCGAAAACCTCCGCCGTGAGCTGGGCGACATCCTCAACAACACCAGCCGCCAGCAACAGCTCCGGATCGATTACCTCAACCTCAAAGAGCTCCTCAGCCAGGGCGGCCACGCCTCCGCCAATGCCGCCGAAAGCATCCTCCGCTTCATGCGCGAACAAAGCTCCGCCCCCACCCCCGCCTGAGCCGCAACCCAACCTCGGCGCCCTAACCCAAACCCCCTTAATGATGTTTGAAAAAAACCAATCGAATGATAATCACAATTATCGCCAGCAAAAACATAAAAAATGAAAGCCGGTTGACCCCATGCATAAACCTCATAGACCCCGTGTGCGGGGCATTCGGGTCCCTCTTTTTGAGAAAGAAATATTCAGCTATTTGTCTACCAATGCCCATGATACGTCTGATTGACTTGCAAACTATCAAATTGCAGCCATAAATTGTAATAACACCCGGAAATTTTGAATTGTTTAATCCAAAATCCTCTATATTTGCACTCCCAAATCTGATGCCAGCGCCACCACGCCACGGCAACAAAACACGGGGAATTAGCTCAGTTGGCTAGAGCGCTTGCATGGCATGCAAGAGGTCGTCGGTTCGACTCCGATATTCTCCACTCATTTAAGCGGAAAATCATTGATGGTTTTTCGCTTTTTTATTTATCCCCCGTCAGAGTACATTCGCTATCCTGATCCTGGTCATTCCTTCCATCCGCAAGACCCTGAAGTTGCCTACCCTGTTTAGAGAAAAAGCCCTAACTTTCTACGGCACAATGAAGCATTTTTAGCATGAAAATATATATCCTCCTCATCTTCTTTATAACACTATCTTCAACCACTCACGCCCAAAGCGACTTTCCCATCAAAGGCTTCCATCTCGACCTCCGTATCCAGGTCATGAAAATGCCGGCCCTGAAAGCCCTTGCCCGGAACCTCCACGAAAAAGGTATCAATACGCTGCTTATGGAATGGGAGGCCTCCTACCCCTTCCAGGAAGAACCGCAAATAGCAAACCGCTATACCTACTCCCGCACTCAAATCAAGGACTTTATCGGGTACTGTCATCAGTTGGGCATCGATGTCATCCCACTGCAACAAAGCTTCGGTCATGTGGAATATATCCTCCGGAATTATAAATACGCTGGCCTCCGTGAAGACGAACACGATCTCTCCCAGCTATGCCCGGCACAAAAAGAATTGAATAAACAGTTGTTCACCCGTTTATTTACCGACCTGGCCGCAACCCACTCCTCCCCCTACATCCATATCGGCTGCGACGAGACCCATCTGCTGGGCCATTGCCCGCTATGCAAAAAATTAGCCGCAGAAGAAGGATTGTCCAGACTCTATTTCGATCATGTCAAAATGCTCTGCGATATCGTGATCAGCCTGGGAAAACGACCGGTACTCTGGGCCGATATCGCCCTCAAACATCCCGAATACCTTCAGCTCCTGCCCAAACAGACGATCCTGATCGACTGGAACTACGGCTGGGATCTCGACAATTTTGGCGACCATAGCAAACTGGCAGGTGGTGGCTATGAGATCTGGGGGGCACCAGCCCTCCGCAGCGAACCCGACAACTATTACCTCACCCGCTGGCAACGCCATCTCGACAATATCGATCAATTCATCCCACAGTGCCGCCAACTCGGTTACAAAGGCATCATCATGACCTCCTGGTCTACCTCTGGGGTCTACAACGGGCTTTTCAACGCCGACGACGAACTCGCCGAACTCTACGCCGTCCGCCATGTGTATCCGCTCGCCGGCTTCAACCTGCTGATTGCTGCCTATACCCGGGCCCTGCATCAGGAAGAAAAATTCGAACCGCAACAGTTTATCATAAGCTACTGCCAGGACCGTTACGGTCTCAGCGAAGCCTCCGCCCGTCGTTTTCAAAAAGCGCTTTTCAACGCTCCCTATAAAGTGATCAACGGGAAAGTCATCTCATCCGGAATCACCCTCAAGGCCCTTCTGGACAGCGCCCGCGAAGCCGCCCAAACCATGCATACCCTAAACCCCGGGAAAAATCTAACCGAATTCGAACACTACCGTCTCATGGCGGATATCCGCGTATACTATCTTACCTATCTAAACATCGAGGCCGGCGTCAATGCCGCCACTTCCATCCAGGAGTATCAAAGCTATGCCGGCCGGCTTATTACCCTCATGGCCACGGAACCGCTGCTCGACCAGACCTTCCGCCGACTCAACAGCGAAACCCTCTATCCCGCTGCAATTCAGGAAGAAAACGCCATTCGCATCTACCCCACCCACCAGCTATACCAGCGGTTGACCGGAACAAAAAATTAGTAGTCGTCTGTCCAATTTTTGATTTGTCAGTCCTTATTCTGATATAAACGAATAATTATGACAAATTTTAAAACAAAGTCAGCACGCCGGATCTACTGGACCCTCACCATCGCCTTCGCCAGCACCATGCTGCTTGCCGGCATTTTCTACTTCATCGAAACCCCTTCTATTGTCCAAAACAACCTGCACCTTGGGTACCCGATCTATATTTACAAAATATTAGGCGTAGCCAAATTTCTCGGCAGCATCGCTATCTTGTGGGGACGATTCCCGGTATTGAAAGAATGGGCTTATGTCGGCTACTCGCTCAACCTGATGATCGCCGCAGCTTCGCATGCTTTTTGCGGCGATAGTTTCGGGACCATTATGATTCCGATTACTATTCTTATTGTAGTTTTGCTTTCATATCGCCTATGGAAAATAAACCTAAGAAATAACACCATATGAACAAAAAGACACTATCATCAGAACAACGCGAACAACTACTCGAAACCTTAAAAGCCCGTTTTGAAAAAAACATGCTCCGCCATAAAAGTCTTGAATGGACCAAAGTAGAAGCAAAGCTGAAAGCAAACGCCGAAAAGCTCTGGTCACTCAACGAAATGGAAAACACCGGCGGCGAACCGGATGTTGTTGATCAGGATAAAAAAACGGGAGAATATATTTTTTACGATTGCTCAGCGGAAAGCCCAAAAGACCGCAGAAGCCTTTGTTACGACCGTGAAGCGCTCGAGGCAAGGAAAGAAGCAAAGCCAAAGAACAACGCCCTCGACCTGGCAAAGACCATGGGCATTGAGCTTTTATCGGAAGAACAATACCGGCAGTTGCAGAAATTGGGAAAGTTCGATGCCAAAACGTCCAGTTGGCTAACAACACCTTCCGACATCAGAAAACTTGGCGGCGCCATCTTTGGCGACTATCGCTACGGCACTGTCTTCATATATCACAACGGTGCAGACTCATACTACGCCGCCAGAGGGTTTCGTGGCTCACTAAGAGTCTAATTCTTGACAACTACCCACCGGTTAAGAAAATTATCCGGGGTCTCAATGACTATCTTATAAAAAGCAGCGGGCTTGCCCGAAACATCTATCACAGCCTCCTGTTTGGCAACAGGGACCGTTGCCATCAGGACATAATCATCCTTGCCACCCTCTTTAAACAGGTTTGTCGTGGACACCCAGATCTTAGCCTTGCCCTTCCCAGCAACAGCCTTCCAGCTAACAACCAGTTTCCCTTCCTTCAACACCGCATTTGGATCTACAGCAGACAAAGACCCGATGAGAGAAACCCCGTCTACTTCCATCTCATTTTCCCGCGGTATCTTCACGCCCAGCAAACCCGCCATTGTAGGCATAATATCTACTATTCCCGGATTCCCATTTTTAAAATAGGCATTCAGCCCCTTCGCATTCGTCACTATCCAGGTGTTTCTTTCCCTCTCCGATTGCCCTCCATGACCTTTCCCGTCCTTAGCCCCCCGGCCATGATCGGTAGTAATAAAAATCGTCCAGTTCTCATGGAATTTCTGCTGCCGGGTCTGCATAGCCGCCCAAAGCCGCCCCATCTGCCGGTCCACCATCTCCACTGCCGCATAGAACTCGGGACTGTCACCATGCATATGCCCCATATCATCGGTATATTCCAGATAGACCCAGGAAAGATCGGGCCCTTCATTGCTGATACTCTCCGCCGCATGATCCACTACCGACTCATCGATACGATGCATATAATCACTGGATTTGTCATGCGGAAAGTTTACCGTATCCAGTTCCAGACCATCATAGTGCCTGTCAAGCCGGATGCCTCCCGTAGCGGGCAGCCCTTCGCCAACCAGTTTCGTCCGGTTGTCCTCCCAGCTCGAAAACACAGCGGCTTTCTTCTCCGGATACTGCTCTTTAAAAAACCGGAATATGGTCCGGTAATTATAGTCGGGCGCCTTTATATCATTGTCCCAGACATTATGTTTATTAACCCAGGTGCCAGTCAACAGACTGTTATACCCCACCGCCGAAATAGTCGGTGTCTGCGAATATCCCCCTTTTTCACCTCCAACATGCGCTCTCGTAAACCCTCCCTGCCGCGCTATCGTGTCGATATGCGGCAGATGCAATTTTTCTACAACGTCGGCCGGAATACCATCCGCAATAACAAATACCACTTTGTTGACTGATTGAGAAAATCCCGCGAAACAGCTGCTAACGAACAGTAATACGATCCAAAAACTTTTCATTCTATTGGGTAGTCTTTTATTTTGACGGCATTGTTCACCATTCGGTGGGTGCCTTGCCGAACCTTTTCTTAAAAGAATGCGAGAAATGAGAGAGGCTTTCAAATCCTAAGTCAAGGTAGATGGCAGATGCTTTCTTGTTCTTTTTTTCTATGAGATGACGGGCCTCCGAAAGCCGTTTTTCCTGTAGCCACTGCCGGGGTGATGACCCGAATATTTTTTGGAAGTCACGCTTAAAGGCCGCCAGGCTTCTCCCCGTGAGTTGTGCAAATCTTTCAACCGGAACATTAAAATGAAAATTGCTGAGCATGAATTTTTCGAGATCAATCTTATAGGGTTCGGAAAAGTCGAATAAAAAGTCCTTGAGCTGGGGCATGGCATGCAGCAGTAATTGTACCGCCTCTTTCACTTTTAGCATACCCAGGGCAGTCGTTATCTTTTCTTCCGGATGTTGGACATAGGGTATTACGGACTGGAAAAAGCCATTCAGAAAATCGTTTCCGGGAATAAGAATGTTGGGTTGCCCGGCGAATTTTTGCCCTATCTCTATTTGCTCTTCCAGGGCAATTGTCCTGAGCAGGTCTTCTTTCAGGCTAATGACAATGGTTTGATAACCCTCACCATGCAGAGGTGCCTTGGTAATTTCTCCCAGTTGATTTTTCCGTATCAGCAACATCTCTCCCTTTCTCATCGAAATTCTTTGGCTGGCAGTTTCCAAGGTAAACTGACCCGAAACCTGCAATACCAGGGTATTGTGCTCAAAGAAACCTACTTTCTCCTTTCGTATGGCCGAAAGAAAAGTGTAAAAGATGACCCCTGGGATAATTTCAGTTGGATTCGTCACTACATAAAGGTATAAAAAAGACGGGGTTTATGTGCAAGCTTACTACCGCTGCAAATACGTGCCACCGGATATCGCACCCACCGCAAAATTGGTGTTCAGCGTATTTATCTCTTCCGGAGTAAAGGTGATCCCCATGGCTTGTATATTTTCCGGCAGCCTTGACCTCCTGCTCATGCTCACCAATGACATGATATCATCGCCTTGTGCATTTACCCAGGCGATTGCCAATTGTGTCGGGCTGTATCCCTTTTCCTTTGCCATTGTCTTTAACACTTCTACTTTTTCCAGATTCTTTATCAGATTCTCTCCTTGAAAACGCGGGAAGTGGTTGCGGTAATCATTCGCAGTAAGCGGCGCTTTCATCTCACCGGTGAGCAGCCCTTCAGCCGTATTGGCAAAGGTTACCACCCCAATACCCAGTTCTTTTGCAGTGGGAAGGAGATCCCGTTCTATTTGCCTGTCGGCCAACGAATAGCCTATTTCCAATGCTGTTACAGGATATATGCTATGGGCCTTGCGCAGTTGCTCGGCGTTGATTTCAGATACCCCAAGGTAACGCACCTTCCCTTCTTTGATCAGGTCGGCGACAGTTCCTATCACATCTTCCACAGGAACGGTATTATCCAGTCTGCACGGCTGATAAAGATCAATGGTCTCTACGCCGAGACGCACCAAAGAATAGTTGATAAAATTCTTAATGGCGATGGGACGCAGGTCCAGACCAAGCCAATGACCGCCGTAAAAGATCGCCCCAAACTTCACACTAATAAAGGCGTCGTCCCTTCTGCCCTTGATAGCCTTGCCTACAAGCAGCTCGTTGTGGCCGCTTCCGTAAAAGTCCCCGGTGTTCAGGAAATTAATCCCGCTGTCCAATGCCATTTGGATGGTGGCAATACTTTCACTTTCGTCATTCACCGGTCCACCCCAAGTGGAAGACATCCGCATACATCCTAATCCGAGTTTAGAAACAAGAGGACCATTTTTGCCAAGGGCTATCTTTGTAATTGTTGTCATTGTTGTTGTTTAATATAAGAACACAAAGATCAACTATTGTACCCTATGGCCGATGTCTCTTATGGCTCAATTTACTTGTCTGTACGGCTCACCCAATCGTATTTTTTACCAACTTTTCCGGAACACATACCAGGCCAGCACCAACAGAGGCACGACCAGAGCGATCCAGGACAACACCTGCCCCGGTCTGTCGCCCAGCAGGGCCGACAGCAAGCCGAATAAGCTCAGCACCGCCATGAGCAAGGGCATGCCCCAACGGCGTAAAAAAGGATTATTGTTCATTGAAGAGAGGCCCCCATACCAGAAAAATAAGATTCATAAAGCTTACGTCGTGCCCACCACAGATACACCCCACTCATTAGCACCACGATCGCGATAACATCAAAGATCACCCATATGACCTTCAACGGCACACCCCCATAATCTCCGAAATGCAGTGGCCGCGATACTTCCAGAGCCCGCAGATAAAAAGGCATTTTTACAACGGAAACCAGCTTGCCGCTTCCCGCATCCACCAGCACAGGGCTGAATAGCCTCGAACTGAACGCCTGGTTGCCTTTAGCCCATAAAACATAATGATAAGGACTGCCAAAAGGATTACCCGGATAGACAACACTTGTAACCACCATATCCGGCAAAGCCTGCGCCGCCGTATGATAAGCGCCTTGCACAGAGTTCAGATCCTGCTGCCCCGGCAAAGGATTGCCTTTATACTTGGACAGCATGGCTTTCACATCCGTCATCTGCCATAGACCAAACAGCGGCGTCGACAGCTCGTTGATCACGCCCGTGAGCCCCACTACCAGCAACCAGGCCGCAGTTACGATACCCAAAAGATTATGCAGGTCCAGCCATTTCAGCCGGCGCGATCGGTCACGTCTGACCGTGCCGAAGTCCAGCTTTTTCATAAATGGCCCGTAAAGAACAATTCCCGATAGAATGGAGATGACAAATAGTACACCTATCACCCCTAAGAACAGTTCACCCGCCAGATCAAGAAAGAGCCCACGATGCAGATCCAGCATGATATCGATAAAAGTCGCCGGCCTTTGGGCAAACGGTGGTTCATCCTTTAAAAGCTTTCCCGTCCGACTATCAAACTGCAGCGAATGTCGCATCGGATCTCTTGGGTCCCAGGTAGGCGCCATATTGACCAATACCTGCGGTTCGTCATCGTCGACAAAGATCGAAGTCAATAATTCCCGGGGATAACGCGCCTTTGCAGCCCCGGTCATGGCATCCAGATCTGCCTTAGGACTGTCTTTCGGCATCTCAGCATAATGAGTGGGGTTCAGCCATCCGTCTATCTCTTCACCAAAGATCAGGGGCAGACCCGTCAGACACAGCATCAGAAGAAAGAGCGTGCAGATAAGACTCGACCAGCGATGCCACCAGAACCATCGTTTGATATTTTTTACACTCGTCATCTTGCTGCGGTTAAAACCGGAAAGCGATGCTGCCGTTGATGCTCCGCAGCTGCTGCGGGTTAACGGTATACCACCCTATCCAGTATTTCTTATTGGCAATGTTGTTTACATTCGCGGATACCCTAAACCTGCCCGCATCATAAAAGATCGTGGCATTCATCAGGGTATACTCGGGCACATAGAACTGGCCTTCGCTTCTGCTGCTTTCCACCAGGCTTTTTCCGGCATAGTTACCCCCAAAGCCAAACCCAAGACCTTTGACGCTTCCCCTTAAGAACCGGTAGCTCAGCCAGAGATTAGCCATATCCTGCGGCCCCGAACTGTTGGGCCTGAGACCATTGACATCGCTATCGGCATTGGTGTATTTGGCTTCATTATGCGCATAACCAGCAGAGATGTTAAATCCATCGATGGGGTTCGCTAATAATTCCACTTCCAACCCCTTACTCAGCTGCGTACCGCTTTGTATCGAAAAGTTCGGATGGTCGGGATCCTGGCGTAACACATTTTTTACCTTGATATCATAATAGCTGACCGTTCCGCCCAGTCTGCCATTAAAAGCGTTGAGCTTTACCCCTCCTTCCAATTGGTTGGCTTCTTCTGGTTTGAACGCGTGTCCCGTGTAATCAGTACCCGTTTCATTCGTAAAGCCATTCTGGTAGTTACCAAAAAGAGACACCTGGTCCTTGATCAGCTGATAAACCAACCCGAACTTAGGCGATAAGGCAGTTTGGTGATACCCACCTGTAGAGCTGCCATCGATAGGGTTGTAATTACCGGCGAAATTAAAATGATCGAGACGCAAGGCCGCGTTGACGATCAGTCTGTCCGTTATGTTAACGACATCCGACGCATAGGCGCTGCTGATGTATTCCTTTGTATAAATGGTATAAGGATAAGGATCGACGGGACTGTTCGCATAAGCCGAATCCACCTTGGCCTTGCTAAAGTTCAGGTAGTTGGGAATATTGCCGGTCGAATTGATCACGTCAAACAGGTCCGCCGCCGTCTGACCGTCAGCTGTCCCCATGAACTCATGATAACGAACATTAGCATTGTAATTGTAATAGTCAAGACCGAGAAGCAGGCGATGTTGCAAAGGGCCCGTTGTAAACTTTCCGACTATGTTCTCCTGGATATCAAAGGTCTGGTCGGCACCGTCGATAGTCCAAACATTCCGGGCGATCTGGTTATTGCCCGGCAGCAGATAAAAGTAAGGCATCGGCCCGTTAGAGCTGGTGTTGACTATCGTTATATTCGTCCGCGAGGTCCAGTTATCCGACAGCTTATAATTCATCTGGCCCGTAAAATTCCTGTTTGAGGAGCGCATGGACAGATCATTGCTGAGATAAGACCTGTTATAATCCAGGTTCAGCTTTTCGGCGCTGTTGACGCCAAGCTGCGCAACCGTTGAGTTAAAAAAGAAGATCTGTGGAGTAGTACCCTGCGATTGGTATATTTCTGCGTCGAACGAAAATGACAGCCGGTCACTAACAGTATACGACAGGCTGGGCGCCACAAAGACATTCTTATGAAAACCCGCATCCTGCCATGAATTTTGTGTGTTCAGGGCCGTATTGACGCGCAGCAGCAGCTTCCTGGCGGAATCCAGCGGCGTATTGACATCCGCAGTCAGGCGACTAAAGCCATAGCTCCCTCCGCTGTAAGCGACCTCGCCACCAATATGATCATAAGGTTTTTTGGTCACCCGGTTGATAAGACCGCCGTAAGACGTCACAGCGCTGCCGAACAGTGTAGCCGAAGGCCCTTTCAGGACTTCGATGTTTTCAATATTGGCATTGTCGATAGTGGTGCTGACATTAGCCGGAATGCCATTGCGTAGGTAAGTATTCAATTGAAAACCGCGGAGGACGAACGAGCTTCCGTTCCCAAAACCGGAGCGGTCAGTTGCCGCCCACAGCTTATTGGCGCCCGGCACGTTCTTCAGGGCATCATCCAGGTTAACGATTCCCTGCTCTGCCATCAGCCTGCTGGTCACAGTAGAGTACGACTGGGAGTTCTCCAGGTTGTTCAGCGGCATCTTGGCAAGGTCATCGCTGGCAGTGCGGACAAGCCTGTTCCGACCGCCAGTAACGGTTATTTGCTGTAATTGCTTTTGGGAAAGCTGTAGCCGAAGAAAGATAGTCGTTGTTGTGTTGGCTTCCACAGAAACATCCTGGCTGGTAGTTTCATATCCTACCAACGATACTTCCAGGACATAATGGCCGACGGCCAGACCACGCAGCGAAAAGGCTCCATTGTCGGCAGTCATCGTAGATCGTTTTGTTCCTTTCAGACGGACAGTGACAGAGACGGCCGGCTCACCATCACTGGTTAGGACCCGCCCCGATATCCCGCCACCAGCCTCTGGGGGAATCGGCATAAACGAAAATAAAATAGGAAAAAGAAATAATATAAAACTAACGGATACACGACTGTTATTCCTCATCTGGAGTTGTTTTGCGTAAATAGACGTCGCAAAAGTAACAGGCTCAACTCATCATGTCGTTGCGCAATCCGGAAAAGCAGTTACGAGAAGAGAAAAACATATACCATTATGATTTCGATTTGAGCCGGCTAAGAGTCTCCGGCGATACATTCAGGTAAGACGCCACGATCCGGTTCGGCAGACGTAGAACGATCTCCGGATTTTCCTCCAGCAATTGCCGGTAACGCTCCCCAGCATCCAATGTTATAAAGCTCATAAGACGGTTGGTATTGTTCACATAAGCATATTCCAAATATAACCGGTAGAATTTCTCCCACTCGGGAACCACCTTCAGCAGCATATGGAAATCGTCACGCGTGATATAAAGCAGGGTGGTAGGCTCCAATGCCTGTGTATATTCTTTCGAAGGTTTTTGGGTGATAAAACCGACTAAAGTAGTAGAGAACGCATTTTCAAAGATGATCCGGCGGGTCACCTCCGTTCCATCCTCCTTTATAAAGAATACCCGAAGACAGCCCTTCGTTACAAAGAACATTCTTCGGGAAGGATCCCCTTCACTCATCAGGATCTCATGCCGGGAAAGCGTCAACGGTTTATAAAAGGACAGGATATGCGTCATTACTTCCTCTGTAACGGATATCCTGCCCCGAATATAGCTGGCGAGCTGTTCATACATACATCGGCAAAGTTGCGAAAATTTATAATAAGACCAATAGGAACGAGATCAGCGCTGATACCGCACCAAAACAATAGATAGCCGCATATCCCCACTGGCCCGCGATCAGCCCGGCCACCGGAGCCGTTAGTCCCAGAGCAAGATCAAAGAAGGCTACATATGCACCCAGCGCAACTCCCCGGTTCTCCGGAGCCAGACGTTTCACCGCCTCCACTCCAAAAGAAGGAAATACCAGCGAGAATCCCAGTCCTGTCAGCGCCGAACCAACCAGGGCCTGAACAGGCGAATGCGCCGTCCATATCAGTACCTGTCCTGCTGCCTCCACCAACAAAGAGACCATGGCTATCCTTTTGCCTCCAAGACGGTCCGGCAAATGCGCCAGGAACAATCGCACGATAATATAGGCAGCCCCAAAAAGAACCAGGGCCATAGAAGCTCCTGACCAGTTCTTCTGTGCAAAATAAAGTGAAACAAAGGAAGCCAGTCCACCAAATGCCACTGTTCCCAGGGCCAATCCCGCCCCTGGTCTTCCCACCTTCCACATGACAGTATAAAAAGGGATGCGTTTATTCCCGGTGGGAGCCAGCGTTTTCAGCGACCCGATCATCAGCCGGCCAAGCAGGGGAACAAGGACGACCAATGCAAAGACTGCGGTTATACCAACCTGATCCCGGATAAAGATACCTAATGGCGCGCCGCATGCAACGGCTCCATAAATAGCTATGCCTACCCAGGCCATTACCTTCCCGGACCGTTGGTGCCCCAACAGCCCGATACCCCATGCTAACGCTCCCGTTATCAGTAAGCTCTCCCCAAACCCTAGCAGGATCCGGCCCAGCAACAGGGCTATCAGGCTAATCAGTGGCTGATGTAAAAAAATAGCTGCCGGAATAAAGGCCAGTCCTGACATAGCAGAAATGATGGCTCCGTAATGCACCGCAGGACGACTGCCTTTGGTGTCGCATAATGTACCTGAAAAATGCCTGGAACCCAGTGTGACGGCAGACTGTATCCCAATGACCACACCCACGATCAGATTATTGTAGTGCAGCGTTTGGTGTACAAAAGCCGGTATTGTCCCCAATGAGATGCCAACCGTAAGACAGTCCAGGAATACACAGGCACAAAGCTGGAACAGATATACGAATGACTTTTCGTTTGCTTCCATCGTTTAGTATTTTGTGAATCGCAAAGCTCGATACGGGAGAAAACAAAAGCCTTGACCTAGGTCAATAAATGCTCACCAAACCTCTTTTAATCTATCTTCGAGTCGTTAATATAGATCAAAATGCAACAAGACCCTTTTTGTACATCCATGACATCCTTTGCCATTCATGGGAACGGAACGACCAACGCAGAACATGCACACCTTGCCCCGATCTACGCCACCTCCACCTTTGTCTTTGACAATTCCTTGCAAGGGATGCAACGGTTTTCGGGAAAAACACCAGGTTATACCTATTCGCGTTTCGGTAATCCCACCGTCTCAGCAGCACAAGAGATGGTGGCCGGGCTGGAAGCCTTCGGACTAAAAACGAAAGAAGGCAAGCCGTTACAGCTTAGTGCACTTCTGCACGCCAGCGGTCAGTCGGCGATGACAACCTTACTCCTGTCAAACCTGTCGGCAAGCGACGGGGTGTTGTCCCATCTGGGTCTTTATGGGGGGACACACGAATTGATCTATGGAATGTTGCCCCGCTTCGGCATCCGGGCCTTGGTGGACGATCTCAGTGATGAACATCAGTTGGATACCCTCCTGCGGACTACCAACGGTATCCGGCTTATTCATATTGAAAGTCCGGCTAATCCCACAATGACCTGTATAGACCTGGAAATGGTATGCAGGGTGGCGCAGCGATACGAGGTCAGGGTCAGCGTGGATAATACATTTGCTACACCCTACCTGCAACAGCCATTTCGTTATGGAGTGGACTTTGTATTCCATTCCACCACGAAATTTCTGAACGGTCATGGGACTTCCATCGGGGGTGTACTGGTGGGCAGGGATCTGGCATTTATGGAAACAACGGCCTATACCACTTTCAAGTTATTAGGCGCTAATAGCAACCCTTTTGATGCTTACCTCCTGCTGCTGGGCATGAAGACACTGGGTTTACGCATGGATCAGCATTGTCGCAATGCAGAAGCGGTTGCACTCTTTCTATCGGAACACCCCGCAGTGGAAAAAGTCAATTACAACGGTCTGACTACTCATGCCAGCTATACAACCAGCTTATCCCAGATGAAACATCCGGGGGCAGTGCTTTCCTTTGAGCTGAAAGAGGGCATGCAGATGGCGATATCCTTTATCGATCACCTGCAGATGTGCACCCGGGCCGTCTCGGTAGGCACAGTTGACACGCTGGTATCTCATCCTGCCTCTATGTCCCATTCAGGCATGTCCCCGGAGGACCGCAAAAAAGCAGGGATAACAGATGGCTTGATCCGCATGAGCGTCGGTCTCGAAGCGATAGAAGATATTTTAGGGGATCTCGGACAGGCGCTAGGGAATGGACACAAACCGTCTTAACTTATCCGGCTCATCGATCCGGATACTTTTCCCCGAGGTAGATATGATCTTGTCCCGGATCAGCTCCGTAAAAAATTTAAATATCGTCTCATAAGTAGTACCCGCATAAGAGGCAATATCCTGCCTGGTAATAGTAACAGCGATATAATTCTCCTTCGTCACACCAAAAAAAAGAGCTATTTCCAATAACGCATCCGCAATTCTGCCTTTTACCTCCATGTGGACCAGGTTGCGCATACGCCGTTCCGCATTCGTCAGCTCGGAAGCATAGAAGTACATTAATTTGTACGTAAAGGATATATTGGTCTTTAGTGTAGTTTCCAGGAATTCATTGTCGATAAAACACAGTTCTGTATCCTCCAGGGCAGTAGCCGCAATAGGATAGTTCTCACTTCCTCCCAGACCCCGATGCCCGACGATATCACCAGCCTTGGCGAATCGAAGTATCAGGTCCTTATCATCGATCCATTGCTTGTGAACTTTGACAGATCCTGAATAAATAAAAAAGATCCCCTTTACCTTTTCACCTTCCGCAAATAGCTGCTTCCCCCGCTTTATATGTAAGGTTGATTTTTTTAGAGCGATCACTTCCTTCCATTCCGGTATACTATGTCTGCACAAAAAACAATCGGTCAAATTGCATGAATATGCTTGCATGACGCAATAATAAAACAATAAATATTGCCTATGCAATCTTTTTTAGGCATAAATCAACATTTACACTTGCTTTTTTATTGCAAAGGCAATATCTTTGCATTTTAAAGCAAAAATGACATTCCATGCGTAAGGCTCTGGTAAACAAACGGGTATTCTATTTAAGTCTCCAGGTAATAGCCAACGCAATATTGATCGGTTTCATCGCCAAAGGCTTGGTATATCTCATCGACCTGATCACGAATTTGTCTTTTCACGGAAAGTTTTCCTTTGAACCTTCCTCCCCCGCAGGCAATCACCTCGGCTGGCTCGTAGTGCTGATTCCCATCGGTGGCAGTATCCTGGTAGGATTTATGGCGCGGTTTGGTTCCACAGCTATTAAAGGACATGGCATCCCCGAAGCCATGGAGAAAATTATCCTCGATGACAGCAAGATTCCCCCGGCTATAACTTTCCTGAAACCTTTGTCCGCAGCCATATCTATCGGAACGGGCGGCCCATTTGGCGCCGAAGGCCCTATCATCGCAACCGGAGGCGCTTTTGGTTCTGTGACCGGTCAATGGATTCACATTTCCTCCAGCGAACGAAAGATCGTTTTGGCAGCCGGCGCCTGTTCAGGTATGGCAGCGATCTTCGGAAGCCCGCTTGCAGCAGTTTTACTGGCGGTAGAATTGCTGTTGTTTGAATTTTCTCCCCGGTCAATTATCCCGGTAGCCTTAGGATGCGTCACAGGAGCAGGCATGCACATATTGTTATTTGGCAGTCAACCAGTGTTCAATATGGGGGCCGTCACCGCGCCTTCGGAGTCTGCCCTGGTCATTTATGTACTGTTCGGACTCATCATCGGGGTCATCGCATCCCTTGTTTCCAGGTCAGTCTATGCTGTAGAAGACCTTTTCGAAAAACTACCGATCCATTGGATGTGGTGGCCTGCCATCGGCGGCGTCGCCGTGGGAGTGATTGGTTACTTCGCTCCCCATACCATGGGTGTCGGCTATGATAATATCAGGTATCTTTTGAGCGGCTCCTGGTCACTGACCCTGCTGCTCTCTCTTTGCCTGCTCAAATATTTATCCTGGGTAATCGCACTCGGCAGCGGCACTTCTGGTGGCACCCTCGCTCCGCTGTTTACCATCGGCGGAGCCGTGGGAGCCTTGCTGGGAATGGCAGCCATGCACTTCTTCCCCACTCTTGAGATCAATCTGGCAATGGCCGCCCTCGTCGGGATGGCAGCCATGTTCGCAGGTGCTTCAAGAGCTTTACTGACCTCCATCGTTTTTGCACTGGAGACAACAGGACAGTCCAATGGGTTGCTACCAGTACTCGGAGCCTGCGTGGCCGCTTATTTTATTTCATTCTTCCTGATGAAAGGAAGCATTATGACCGAAAAAATTCTCCGTCGCGGCGTCCGGGCCCCCGATTCCTATGAGCCCGACGTATTACAGGGACAGACAGTGAAACAGCTGTTAACCCCGGTTGTTCCATCCAGTAAGGCCGATCAGCCCTTTGTATATGCCACCGACGATGCCAGCCTCGCTGCCGAATTAATGGGCCGGCATCATACAGACACCTTACTTGTACTCGATAATAAAGAGAGCAGGAACAGGATCGGAACTATTACCTCTGCTTCTATACTCGCTTACTACAGCAAGCAAAAGAGAAAGGAACACATTTATTCTTCGCCGAACAGAACGCGGCGGATCCTGGTACACGGCAGGAAGTTTTTGCATATAAGCAGGACTTTGCAGGGAAAATAGTCACATCTTCCTGCTGTTCTCAACCTTCTCCCGCAAAGTATTGAAGAACCTACTTCTTTCCTTTTCTCCCACACTGCTGATCTGGGTCGATCTGCGAATAATGCTCTGAAAATGCTCATGCGTACATTCAGTAAAATACGTATCTCTTGTCCTCATGGTATTTAACACCGAATGATTTATTAAAACAAGCTTGCTGTCATCAAGAGTGACCAGGTAAGAATTATCACCCAGAACAAATTCATTAATATAAAAATTGTACCGCGCTCTTTTCACCCGATCCCCTTCCTGCACGGAGAACTTGAACCCCTGCTCGGCCTGCGCCTCGATATGATCGACGGTCTTTAGCAGACACTCGTATATCTTGTCCAGGTCCTGTTCCGATGCAAACATCTTCGTGGCTTTGTAATATTCAATTTGACGTATCGTGGCATGTATACTCTCCTCATGCCAGATCTCCAGTGAAGGGATCTTATTGTACTCTTCTATTATCCTGGCACAGGTCTGACTGTGTGGTCCTATGAGATCGTCCGAAACAAAACGCTTTTTGCTGAATAAGGGGTATTGCAATATCGTCTTCATCCAGAAATAACACTTGAACGCCGCCAATTCAGGATAATTAAAATGATGAAAAAGGGGTATATCCTTACTCATGAACATTATCTCTTTTTGCCCAAAAGAATTTATATATACCAGCAGCCGCAGGATTTCCTGAAGATATTGATCAAAAGTAAAATCACTGTCGTTGATGAACTTACCCACAAAAATGATGGTGTCCGTCTGCAAATGGAACAGCTGGTCCAGCGATATCTTAAAATGTGAACACAAGGTTCTGATCTCTTCAAATGATATTGCCTTCTCTCCTCTTATGCGCCTGTAAGCGCTGTCATTACTAATATTCAACAATTCCGCGATCTCATCGACCAAAGATAAATGCGAAGGCAGGTTATCTTTCACATGCTTAAAAAAAAGCTGTTGAACACTGGTAGAATTCTCCATTGGCAGCAGGTTTAGGGTTTAGTAGAAATTGCAAATGGGAGATGGGATTATTGGCAGAAATTGCCACTGCACTAAAAATACGCTGATTTTTGGTAAAAACCAATATGGCCCTGTAGATCTCAGGTGCTTTCAGTAGGTTTGGCGGGACACAAAACCTTTATTATCCATGGGAAAAAAGAAAGGTTCGAAAGAATGAGAAAAAAGATGATGAAAAAGCTGGATCTCTAAAAAAAAGCCCCCGTCAATTGACAGGGGTTCAAAAAAAAGGATACGCTCAAATTTTCCTACTTACCAATTTCTACCGTTGCATTATTGTCCTTTATGCCGGTATCAGTCCACAAGGTCGTTACAATACCTCCCAGTTGCTGTGATATCCCCCCCAGTTGATTAATGAGGGCCAGTTGATCAGACGGCATATTCTCATCCCCTGCAAAATGAGCCATGATCCCATTTCTGAATAAAGGCGCAGCAAACGTCGCCACAGAAGGCGGTGCACCATATAAGGTCGTCAGATAAGAATAAAAATACCCATCCAGGTGTTGCGCCAGAAATTGATTGGAATAGGAGCCGTAGTTTCCACCGCCTGGCAATTTGACGTCGATAGATGAGATCGTCGTTGTCTGTACCACTAGCTTATCATTACTAATGGTGACCATTCTATAAGGGATGGGAGGTGTCACGAGAGAGCCGGTCTCGATGTCAAACAACGTGTTGCCTTTATACGTATAGGAAGATATATCCTGTGCATGATAATGACCGGTAAATATCACCCTTAGACCTGCCTCCATCAACGTATCGGTGATCCTCTGCCAATCATCTACCACATATCCAGGATCTAATTGCGACTGACCCGCATAATGCTCGATCAGATTATGATGCATCATTGCAAATGTCCTGATATTTTGCTTTTTAGCCTGCGCCAGCTGCATAAGGACCCAGGTCAGCGTCTGCGGTTTGATCCTGCCTTCCGCCACATCTCCGTCAGGCCCATAGTCTTCATACTTGCTGGCGTCGATGGAAAGAAGCCGAAGCCCCTGTTGCAGCTGAACGACATAGCTCAGAGAATTAGGATCTCTGGCAATAGCGCTCCTATACCCAAAATTTGCATAGATGGTCTCAAAATCAGCCGGGGTGGTCATAGCGACCGGGTATTCATTATCACCAACATACCTTTTAGCCTTCGCGTTATTGATGTCATGGTTTCCCGGCATTACATATACCCTTATTCCCTGACTCCGAAGTTTATCAAAGAAACCAGCCATTACCTGGTGATCGATCTTTTCTCCATCCTTTGTGATGTCCCCCGGAACAAGGAGGATGTCAGGCTTCCCGATCGACAATTGAGCCATCACCTTCCTGAATACCGCATCGCTGTATTGAAGCAATTTAGGGTCTTTATTCAAATAGTTTTGAAATGCCGCCCCCGTAGCGCCATTACTGTCCAACAAAGAAGGGTCCATGTAATGGATGTCAGATACAATGGCCACCTTCAGCGGCTGGCCGACGCCTCCCAAAGGAGGTAGGTGATCAACACCATGTTCTTTTTTACAAGACAAAGTCAGCTGAGCTAACACTAAAAAGAGAAGGAACAATTTGCTTTTCATAACAGAAGTTTTATCGAAACTACTGTACCGAAAAACAGTTCACTAATTGATCAGTTGACACCAAAACCCGATTCAGTGATAATCTGCAAAAAAACCGGGCAACTTACTTACAGGCAGAAAAAAATGCAACAACACTTTAAATGAACCTCCCGATTGAGAGATTCCAATAAACATTTCATCCTCATTGGCAGAAATTGCAAAAACATTTTGCCACCGCTGCTACGCCGGCTTTGTTCACAGATTCTTCCCCGTCAGCTGCCGTAAAGCAGCCCTGTAAGTCTCTCCCACAGGCAACTCCAGCTCACCAATAAACACACTGTTCTTCCGCACCGCGGTAATACTCCCCACCGATAAAATATACGATTTATGAACTCGGATGAACTTATCCTTTGGCAGCTCCGCCTCCAGCATCCTCGCACTCGTCCTGACCAGCAGAGGCTTCGGCGCGCTCCGCAAGTGTATTTTCACATAATCCCCCGAACCCTCTATCCATATGATATCCGCAAACAGAACCTTGATCAGGCTATAATCTACATTGACAAAAAAGAAGTCCGCGGAGGAAAGAGCAGAACCCGCCCCGGCCCGCAGTTGATGCAATTCCTGCGCCTTATAGCAGGCTTTCAGAAACCGGTCCATACCCACCGGCTTGATGAGATAATCCACAACATCCAGATCAAAGCCTTCCGGGGCAAACTTCTTATACGCCGTAATGATAATAACCATGGGCCGTTTGGCAAGGCTTTGGATAAATTGCAGCCCCGTTAAGCCGGGCATTTGAATATCCATGAACATAAGGTCAACTTCCTCTTCCTGTAAGACCTTTGCCGCTTCAAAAGCGTCACCGCAGCTGGCCACAAGCGTCAGGAAAGGCACCTTGCTGATATAGTCGGTCACCAGGTGCAAGGCCAGTGGTTCATCATCAATAGCAATACATCTGAGCATCAATGTAAATTTAATTTCAGCGAAACGGCAAACCAGCCGTCGCTCCGACTGATAAGCAATACCTGTTGGTCTCCATATAACAGCTTCAACCTCCGCGTGACATTCCCAAGCCCGATCCCCGAAGTCTTATCCTTGATCTCTGCTGAACCAGGGTTGAACCGGTTCCCCACCGAAAAATGCAATATTCCGTCACTGACACGCAGCGAGATTTCGATCAGGGGGTTCTCTATCATTCCTACTCCATGCTTAAAGGCGTTCTCTACGAACGGGATCAGCAGCATAGGCTCAATTTCAGAATAGCCCCAAGGCACTTCCATCGATACCTTGACCGGCACTTTTGCCCCGAAACGCTGCCGCTGCAGGTCGATATAGCTTTGCAGGTATTCCACCTCTCTGGTCAGCGGAACCTTTTCCTCATCGGTCTCGTATAACATATACTGCATGAGAGACGATAGCTTGAGGATGGTAGGCCCCAGCTCTTCGGACTTCATTTGCTCAAGGGCAACAAGGTTGTTGAGAATGTTAAAGATGAAATGCGGGTTGATCTGGCTCCGAAGAAAGGACAGCTCGGTCTTAAGATTCTCCTCCTGCTTTTCCTGTGCCAGTTGATCCGCCTGCATCTTATCCCTCACCAACCTGAACGTAGTGCCGATAGCACTGGTCAGGATGAATGCAGGCAGCAAAAACCCCGTGGCGCCTTTCAGACTGAAATGAGGTAGACCGAACAAATAGATGAACAAACAAGCATGGATCAGCAGCACGACACTAAATACAAGGACAAGGACGGACACATACGCAACATAACGCCTTTTATAGAATAGCCTCGGCGTTAGCAGATAAGCATTCAGATAAAAAGGACCGATCCAAAGCAGATTGGTGATAAAATTCAGGTAAAAAAATAAACCGTCATGGCCCTCATTATCATGGCGACGCGACATCCCATGATGACTGTCCAGCAGGTAGGGCAGCGACAAGGCTATTACCCAGACTACAACATGCGTCAACACTTTTATCGCACGGCCCTTATACCAGTTTTTATTCATTCGTATAAATATAAGTTATTATTATTCCTCACTTTGCACATTGTTGTTTTTCCGCTTGAAGAGGCTGACATCAATCTTCCCAAAATTATAGGTCAGATTCAGCCTCAGCATCTGCGGGTCTCTAAGCCGGCTATAATCCTGTGTGAAATAAGTACTGTAGGTATACTGATCCTGTACCCTGCTACGGAAGATATCATTTGCGCTAAGCGTAACAGCCATCTTCCCCGCCAGGAATGTCTTCTTTACAGCCAGGTCCACTTCATAAAAGGATGCTATGAACCCTTGGGAAGCACTCTGGGCACTCATATTAGGCGGCCCCGGCTGGTTGGAGTTGGTATTCACAGGCAGATTGCTCTTCGACTGATACATACCCGACACCTGCAAACTAAACCCGGAAGGCAACCGGAAATTTGTATTCAGCTTGCCGAACCAGCTCCACAACGCTTGCTGGGCCACCGCACCCGTAGTACCCGCATCTATCTTCGAGTGATAAACGTTCAGGTTCGATGTCAGATCCCACCATTTCGTGAGCGACAGCTGACCCGTAAGCTCAGCCCCCATCGTATTACTGGATTCTGCATTGATATAGGTATTGATCAGCGTGGTGCTGCCAGTAGCCGTATTCGTATCCTGTTCGATATAACCTGTGATGAGATGATCGGTGTGTTTGTAAT
>Ga0307510_10000118_pt1 | contig 63011 bp, 41 predicted proteins | sample 12_EM_MG_FD_207224 | JGI IMG/M metagenome (GOLD analysis project Ga0307510, IMG submission 207224) | Populus trichocarpa ectomycorrhiza microbial communities from riparian zone in the Pacific Northwest, United States - 12_EM | ecosystem: Host-associated > Plants > Roots > Unclassified | place... | reverse complement strand
TTGCCGTAATTGGCGCTGGCATAACCACCGGTCTTGCCGAGCTGCGGCCGCTGGGTGGTGAGATAGACCGCACCACCGGTCGAGTTCGCGCCCGACAGCGTGCCTTGCGGACCGCGCAGCACTTCGACCCCGGCCATGTCGTAGAACTGGCCGTTCGAGACGATCGGCGGCTGGAATACGCCATCGATATAGGTGGCGACGCCGTTGGTGACCTGCGGCGAACCGGAGGCGAGACCGATGCCGCGGATGTTGAACGAGTCGGTGATGCCCGAGCGCGAGATGGTCAGGCCGGGCGCGGCGGTCTGCAGGTCGAGCGCGCGGTGCACCGACTTCTCAGCCAGCGCATCGCCCGAAAGCGCGGTGACCGCGATGTTCACATTCTGCACATTTTCGCGGCGACGCTGGGCGGTGACGACGATGTCGCTCACCTGGCCGTTGCTCGCGGCCGGTGCATCCGCCGCAACGGGTGCAGCCGGCGCGTCCGCCTGGGCCTGCGCGAAAGCCGGTGCGGCAAACCCGGCTGCCGCAGCCAACAGGCTGACGGCGATCGGTCGGGTCCATGACTTGGTCATATCGGCATCCTCTCTCTGATGTACCCGGTGTTCCCCCCGGGGTGATTCTATATGCTATCCTACATAACATAATTTCAAATGCAATAGAGGTCGAGGCGATCGGATGACGAACCCATCGTGATAGTCGGTGCCATCGCGATTCAAATTTTGCCGAATTGGTCCAGGGTCATGCAGTGGCGCGGGCTCGACCCGGCTCACGCCGGCTCTTTCACATCGTCGAACGGACCGAAAAATGCTTCGCTGCCGTGCGGGCTTTCTACCCTGCCGCGCCGTACCCCGCCCCCTGCTCTTCGTAAAATTCTACCCTGCTTCTTCCGAGCAGGGGAGGCACCCGACAAGCCGATGAAACGGCAAGGAAAAATCAGCCGAAAAAGGGTCCGAAGCAGGAGGGCTTTTTGGGCGCGGGCGGCAACGCCCGGATTTTACGAAAAATCCGCCCCATCGCCCATTTGCGGAAGAAGGGCTCAGACTTTCACCAGCCGCACCGCGATCCATGGCTTGCCTGGCAGCTGTATCGTCGGCCGGTCGGGATCGTGAAAATCATAATTGTCCCGCGGCGACATGGCGAAAACGCCATCGACCGGCGTGATCGTCATGTTCCAGGTGTCGATGATATCGGCGCGATACGTGGCATGGGGATCGTTGCGTCGGCCCGGCAGCAGCAGTTGCCATTCGGTCGGCTTGGCCTCGCCGAAATAGCGCAGATAATAAGCATGTTCCTTGCCGGCGAGATGATAGCCCCACCAGGTCTGGATCGGTTCGATGCCGGGCGTCGGCCCGGCTTCCATGATCTTGCGCAGGAAGGCGAGGCGCGGGGCGCTGGTGCCGGCCAGCTTGCCGCCTTGGCCGAGCCAGGAATAATCGGCATTGTGGTCGGTGTTGAACGTCTCGCTATGGCCAACATAGGTGCCGCCGATTGTGCCCCACCAGAAGCGTTCGACCAGCTCCTCGCCCTTGAGCCAGCCCCAGCGCTTGTCGGAATTACCTTCATAGCGCACCTCATCGAAGATGACGGGCTTGAGCGCGAAGCTGCGGTGCAATTGCGCCGGTACGTCGTCCATCACCGCAGCGCCGTTCTGGACACTGGCATGGGTGATCCACGGTTTGCGGTGATCGTAATAGAGGTTGATCTGGTGGATCGAGCGCAGCCGGTCGTGTGGATCGGCGGCCTGCAATATCTGAAACAGGTGGTCCCAGTCTGCCATCGCCTTGCTGTGGATCGCGTCATATTCGTTGGCCATCGACCACCAGACGTTACGGAACGCCCCGAACCGCGCTGCGACGTAACGCAGATAGCGCTCGTCATCGGCGCGCGACATGTCGGAGTAACCCCGTTTTGCGTCATAGGGATGATAGAGGATGATGTCGGCCTCGATCCCCAGTTCGCCGAGGCGCCGGATGCGGTCCTCGAAACGACGGAAATAGGCCGGGTCGATCCGTGCCGGGTCCCAGTCCTTCAGGCCCGGGCCGGTCTTCACAAAGGGATTGGTCGCGACCGCGTCGACATTGGGAAATACGCACATCCGCATCTTGTTGAACGGCGCCGCCCGCAACGTCGCGAGCGTCTGGGCGCACCGCGCATCGGATTGCTGCGCCCAGGAATAGCAGGTCGTGCCGATCTGGCGGAACGGCGTGCCGTCGGCATAGGCGAAATGATAGCCGTCCTGCGTGACGCGTACCGGGCCGTGATTGTCGCCGCTTGCAGCGACACATTCCACGGCGCCGGATTGGCCGTCGAGCGCCGCCACGTTGCTGCTGTTGCGCCAGGTCCAGCGGCCCGTGTCAGGCGGGCTGAACCGGACGCGGTAGACGCCGTCACCGTCATGAAAGCCGGGAATGGTGGTCCGCTTGCCGGCACCTTCGAACGTCGCGGCCAGATGCGTATCGTCGAACGGATTTCCCGACGAGGGACCGTGCAAGGTGATTTCGTAGAGGCCCCAGCGCTCGACGCGTTGCGCGGTCGGCGCTGCGATTGCCGGCGTCGCTGCCGCCGTCCCGACGGCGATCGCTCCCTGCAACACGGTGCGGCGTGAAACGGTCATGATCCTCTCCCGATAGCTCTTCTTCAGCCGCGCGTTGCAAACCGACACGGCGTCGCTTGCTCTGCGGGCCATAGCCGATTAGGCTCCAAATAATACTATCATATACAAGTGCGACGACGCGCTGCCCAGTACGAACGACAAAAAATGGGATGGAGAGACCGATGACGACAAGCGCCACCGCGCCCGGCAGTTCGCGAGAGGACTGGAAGAACACCATCCTCGCCGGGCTCGCCAATTACATCGATGCGGGCTCGATCGTCGCCGGGGGCGCGGCGCTTGCGCTGTGGTCGGAAGCCTATCGGATGAGCAACAGCCTGGTCGGCACGATCGGCGCGCTTGGCCCGAATGCGATTTCTGCCGGCATCGGCGCGCTGATCGGCGGGCGGCTGTGCGACCTGTTCGGGCGCAAGAAGATCTACCAGTTCGATATGCTGTTCTACGCCTTCGGCATGCTGTGGCTGGTCTTCGCCATGAATGCGTGGATGGTGGTGTTCGGCTTCTTCCTGGTCGGGCTGGCGGTCGGTGCGGACATTCCCGCCTCCTGGTCGCTGATCGCCGAGATCGCGCCCAAGGGGCAACGCGGCAAGCATAGCGGCGTCGCCCAGGTGTTATGGTATCTCGGGCCGGTCGTCGTGTTGCTGATGTTCCTCGCCCTCGCGCCACTCGGGTTGCTGGGTGCGCGGATCGTGTTCGCGCATCTCGCGGTACTCGCCATCGCGCTCACCTTTCTGCGGTCGAGCATGCACGAATCGCCCTATTGGCTCGAAGCCCAGGCGGCGAAAGAGGCCGGCATTGCCAGCGCGACGCCCGCCAAGGGCCGTCTTCGCGACCTGTTCACGCGCCAGCATATCAAGTCGATGGCCTTCCTCACCGGCATGTACGGTATCTGGAATCTGTGGGCCGGCACCAACGGCTTCTTCCTGCCCTATATCCTGCGTACCGTCGGCAATCAGAGTCAGGCGGCATCGGTCGCCTTGCTGACGTTCAGCTTCGTCACGGGCATGCTGTCGATCGGCCTCATCTTCATGCAGGTTTCGGACAAGGTGAATCAGCGGCTGCTGTTTCTCGCCTCGGCGGTGATCCAGGTCATCGGCATGTCGCTGTTCGCGATCTTCCCACTCACGCTGCCCGTCGCGCTGATCCACATCTTCCTGATGGCGCTCGGCGGCGGATTCGGCGCGCAATCCTTCTTCCAGCTATGGAGCTCGGAGATGTTCCCCACGCTGCTGCGCAGCACGGCGCAGGGGGTAATGTTCGCGATCGTCCGGATCAGCCTGGGGTTCTGGTCGTTCTTCGTGCCGATCCTGACGGCCAGCGGATTCCACACGCTCGCCTGGATCCTGACCGGGTTCCTGGTGGTCAGCGGCGTGATCGGCGTGCTCGGTGCGCCGCGCAACGAGGGCAAGTCGCTCGAGGAACTGGAGGCGGCGCGGGAAGCGGCGGCCTGACGGGCTGCCGCTTCCGCGTGGTTCAAACCAAAGCGGCGGCGACCGCCGCATCGGCGAAACCGTCGCGATGCCATTGCGGGTAGAGAATGGCGGGCGGCATTGCCGCATCCAGCCGGGCCATTGTTGCCGCATCGAGCCTCACGTCGAGCGCGCCGAGATTGTCCGCCAGCTGGCTCGTCTTGCTCGCACCCAGAATGATGCTCGTCACCGCGGGTTTGGCCAGCAGCCAGGCGAGCGCGATCTGCGCGACGCTCGCGCCCTGTGCCTGTGCGATGCTCCGCATCTCCTCGACCAGCGCGAAACCCGCCGCCTGGTCGAACGGCAGCAACGGAATGTTGCCCAGCCGGTTGGCGGGGTCGGATAGCGTATCGGGCGTGTATTTCCCCGACAGGAAACCGGAGGCGAGCGGGCTCCACACTGTCAGCCCCAAGCCGTGATGCGCCATCATCGGCACGATTTCGCGCTCGATGTCGCGGCCGACCAGCGAATAATACATCTGGCCGTGGCTGAACCGCGCCCAGCCATTGGCGTTCTGCAAGGCGATCGCCGTCGCCACGCGCCATGCCGACCAGTTTGAGAAGCCGATATAGCGCGCCTTGCCGGCACGCACGACGCCGTCCAGCGCCTCCAGCGTTTCCTCGAGCGGCGTGTGCGGATCCTCGGCATGGGCGATATAGACATCGACCCGGTCGGTGCCCAGGCGGCGCAGGCTGGCATCGATCGCCGAGATGATGTGACGGCGGGTCAGACCATAGTCCAGCAGTGACGGCCCCATCCGCCCGCCGACCTTGGTGGCGATCACGACGTCGTCGCGGTGAGACCCCAGCGCCTTGCCGAGTAAGGTCTCCGACTGGCCCGAGGCATAGATATCGGCGGTATCGAAGAAGTTGACCCCGGCATCGAGCGCCTGGCCGACCAGCGCGTCGGCTTCGGCATGTTCGACCCGGGCGATGCCGCGCATCGTGTCACCCGCGGTGAAGGTGACCGCGCCGAACGACAGCCGTGACACGATGAGGCCGGTATTGCCCAGAAGCGCATAATCCATCGCAATCCAACTCCAGAGAGTGCCTTCGCCTCAACCGCCGCGACGGACCGTTTCGAAAAAGCCCTCGCCGCCCATTTGCCCGCCCTTGAGCACGAGTTCGAGGCCGTCGATCGCGGGATCGGCGGCATGCGCGCGGACCAGCGGCGCGCCCGGCTCGATCGGTGCGGCCCAGGTCAGCGCGTCGATGCCGAGTTGGGCAACGCCGTGGCTGGAGGTGTCGCCCCCGGCGAACAACAGACGGCCTAACCGGGTCTCACGAACGACCGCGCCCGCGACACGGCCCAGCGCGGCACCGAGCAGCTCCCCCGCGGCGGATGCACTCGTGTCGAGCGGTCCTTCGGCCGAGTGCAGGGTGCAGCGCCCCCGTCCGGTCAGCGCATCGACTGCAGCGCGGGTCAGGCGCTCTTCTTCCACGGTCTCTCCGCGCAATAACGCAGGGACATTGGCGAGGATCGCGACATAGCCGTCCGCGACGCTGCGCGTGATCTGGCGGCCGGTCACCGGCGAACAGCTGCCGCTGACCACGAGCAGGCGATCCACGGCTGCTGCACGGGCATGCGATGGCACGCCATCGATCGACCCCGCCGCCTGCCATGCGCGCACGAGCGCCCGCGTCACGCCCGAACTGCCCACCGCGAAGCGCACGCCATGGCCCAACAGCACCGCACCGGTGGCCGCGAGGTCGTCGGGCGTCACGCCGTCGAACAGCACCGCATCCGAATTCTCCGTGGCGGCGGCGAAGGCCGCGTCCGCCAGGCCGGCATTGATCTTGTCGAGGCCGATCAGGGCGATCCGCGCCTCGCTCTGCGCCGCGAGATGCCGGATCAGATCCGCCTCGTGCATCGGCGTGACCGGATGCTGCGACATGGTCGGATGCCGGTCGATGCGGAACACCTCGGTGCCTGCCGCGGCGAAGAGATTGCCGAAGGCGACATAGCGGCGCAGGTGCGGCGCGCCGACGACGATCGCCGCGGCCCCGCCAAAGGTGCGAATGCCGATGTCCATCGCCCGCCCGATCGAGCCGGTATGCGGGCTGCTGTCGAAAGTGGAGCAGGTCTTGTAATGCACCACCGCGCCGTCGCTCAGCGCGTCGAAGACGCCGGGCAGGTTCTCGTCCATCCAATCCGGTGACCGGCTGCGACTGTCCCCGGCCAGGCCGATGGCGCGTGCCTCGGCAAAGCGCGCGCGGAGCGCGGCGTCGGGCTTGCGCAGGAACAGGACGGCAGGGACACCGCCTTCGGCCAGTTGCTCGAGAACATCGGTCGAGCCGGTAAAGTCATCGCCGTAGAACGCGTAGAGCGGGTTCACGCCCCGAACGCGCCCAGCGCTGCGGCCAGTTCCGGCGCGTCGCGCGCGGCCTCGTCAACCGGCACGCCGGCGACGGCGGCATCCCATGCCTGGCGCAATGCGACCACGCCTGCCGCGGGGCCGCCGGGATGCGCCAGAATGCCGCCACCCGCCGCGAACATGCAGTCCACCGATCCCAGTGCGGCGAAGGTCGGCGCCGCCTGCCGGGCCGATTGCCCGGACGAGAAGACCGGCATGATCTCGCACCCTGGATGGGGCGGATCGAACATCGGCGTCAGGCATTCGCGCGCCGAGGCGATCACGCTGTCATTGGTTTCGCAGAACTTGTTGTCGATGCCGTTGACATGGGTGTGGTCGATACCGGCCAGCCGCCACAATTTCTGAAAGGCGATGTAGCTCATCCCGATCGCCGGCGAGCGGCCGAGCATGCCCCAGCCGTTGCGGTGCCCATGGATCGGCAACTGGCTGTGCGCGCGCAGCACCTTCATCGCCGGCAGGCCGATCGAGTTCATGCTGGCCATGACGCAGGTACCGCCTTCTGCCAGTACATGGTCATGGCGGGCCAGCATCTCGTCGATCTCGCCGGTCAGGTTGGCGGCATACATCACCTTCTTGCCGGTCCTGTCGGCATGGTCGTTGATGACGCGCATCACCGCGCTGATCCGCGCGTCGAACGGGCAATGCGGGCCGTCGGCCTGGAGCTCGTCGTCCTTGATGAAGTCGATCCCCGCCTCGACCAGACCGCGCACCTGCTCGGCGGTGGCTTGTGGCGAAAGGCCGACGCTGGGCTTGATGATCGTACCGATGATGGGGCGGCCATGGACGCCGGCGAGCTTGCGCGTACCTTCGACGCCGAACTGCGGACCCTGATAGCGGGTGAGGAATTCGGGCGGCAGCTTGATATCGAGCAGCCGCAAGCCCGAAAAGGCTTTGAGCTCACTCAGATTGCCGTTGATCGTGGCCAGCAAGTTGGGAAGCGACGGCCCCATATTGGACAACGGCCAGGACAGTATGACGCGCGCGGTGCGTCGGATCGTCTCGCCCGATTTCGGCAAGCCCGACCCGGGCAGCGAAGGTGCCGCCACCTCGCCAAGGTCGACGATCTCCTCGACCCGCGCGGCGTGTGCCTCGCGGAGTTCGGCAGTCTCGCCCGGCACGCGGACAAAAGTGCCCGTCGATTGCTCGCCCGCCATCGTCGCGGCCGCCTGGGCGAGCGGGAAGGCGGTCTCGATCCAATAAGTCGCGTAGATGCGTGCGTCGGACATCAGGCGATCTTGAAATAGGTGTGGTAGCGTTCGGTATCGACCGCAAAATAGGGCACGAACACCAGATCGCGACCATCGACCCTGGCGCGATATGTCTGGTCCGCGCCCGGCACCGGCTGGGCCGCGCCGGGCAGCGCGACGGTCTGATGCTCGATCCCGTCCCAGGGATTGAGGCCGACATACATGATGCCACCGCGCATCATCGCCGCGATGTTCGGGTTGCGATCGTCGATCGGCGCCATGCGCAGCGTCTGCGGCAGGACCAGTTCGACCGTATCGCCCGCCTTCCACGTCCGGCTGAGCGCGGCGAGTTGGCCGGCCGTGGCCGCCTGCTTGCGACCATTGACGGCGACGCTCGCACCCCTGGCCCAAGCCGGGATGCGCAGCTTCATCGCGAAGCGGCCATTGCCGGCCCTGCGCACCGTCAGGCGCACCACATCCTTTGCCGGATAGCCGGTCTCCTGCACCACTTCGACCTTGCCGCCCGGGCGATCCCAGGTGACTTCGGACGGCGCGTACATATTGACCATCAGCGCATCGTCGTCGTGGAAATAGAGGCCGAGCACATAATCGGCGACGCCCTGCACCAGCGTGCCCGAGCAGCACGGCCATTTCTTCTGGTAATAGAGCTTGTCGGCATTCGCGCCGTAATTGGAATAATAGGGATAGTCGCCGTCGCTGTCAGGCAGGCGCGTGGCGAGGATCGTGTTGTAGAGTGTCCGCTCGAGCCCGTCGCCATAGACTGGCTGGCCGGTGAAACGGGTCAGGTAGCGCGCCAGCTTCATGTCGGCGAAGCTTCCGCACGGTGTTTCGAAATGCGCCTTGGAGCTTTTCAGGCTGTCAGCGAGATGCCCCTGATGCAGCTCGACGAACTGCTCTTCCGGTCCCCAGCCGCCGCTGGCGAAACGCTGCGGCTCCATGAACTTCCAGGCATTCTCCAGCGCGGCGCGATATTTCGGGTCGCCGAGATGGAGATAGGCCTGCCCGCCCGAACTCAAGGCGATGGTATGGCTATAGGCGTGCTTGCTCGGCAGCACGTCCTGCCCGGCCGCGAGCGGATCGAACCACTCCTTGTCGAGCATATAATGCAGCGCCATCGCGCGGTATTTGTCGTCACCGGTGATGTCGGCGACATGGAACAGGTTCTCCGGCAGCACATAGGTCTCGTCGTACGGCGGATTGACCTTGCCGACGCGGTCCCGCGACACGGGCGAGATATAGGGCAGGCACTTGTCGATGATCATCGGCAGCAGCGTTTTGGCCTGCTCGACCCCGCACAGCCGATAGGCGTCGATCAGGCCGACGACATATTTGTCCATGACATAGGCGGCCCATTGCTCCTGCGCCTTGGGGCCGGCGTAAGGGTTCTTTGCGGCGAGCATCGCCTTGCCGAAGCCGTCGACCAGCGCGGCGACCTTGGCGCGCGCCGCGGTGTCTCCGGTGGCGGCGGCGATCCGTGCCAGGCCCGAGACATATTGGCCGAAGGCGAGGCCGGGCACGAAACCATCGGCGTCGTACCAGCCGCCCATGTCCGGGCCGGGAGCGGGGAGGCCGGCATTCTGGCGGAACACCTTGAGCAGGCGATCATTGTCGAGCGCCAGATAATGCGCATGAATGCGATCATAATGCTGCTTGATCACGCCGCCGGTCAGGCGGACGGCGCCATAAGGGAATTCGTGGACGGCCTCCTTGCCGTGCAGCGCCGCGGTCGCCGCATGCGCGAAGGGCACCACGCCGAGCGAGGTCACCGCGCCGGCGCAAGCGGCGCAATGGAAGAAATCTCGGCGCGACAACGCGGCGTTCGGCAGGCCTGTCATGGGAAATCCTCTCGCTCGACCCGGACGCTGATTCGCGGCGAGCCCATCTCTGCCAAACACTATATAATAATACAAATGGTGCGGGCAACCGGAAGCGGTGGAATTCGGGTGCCGATCAACCTTTTTCGCGTTTGCGCGACGCCTTGTTGCGCTCGATCCGGGCGACGCCGTGGCCGATGATGACGCGCATCGCTTCCGCCGCGGCTTCGCCATCGCCAGCTTCGATCGCATCGACGATGCGCCGATGGCCCGCCACGCTCGCGGCATGCTCATCGGCTTCGCGCGCTGGCGAACTCATCCGGAACGAGGCGAGCAGCGCCGTCTCGATCACCGCGGCGAGCGAGCGCATGAGAACATTGCCCGATGCGCGCCCGATCACCTTGTGGAATTCCAGATCGGCCAGTGCGAAGGCGCTGGCGCTGTCTGTCGCCGCGTTCATCAGGTCGAGGCAGCGCCGCATTTCCGCGATGTCCTCGCTCGATCGACGGGCCGCCGCCGCCTGTGCCCCGGCCGCTTCGATCGCGCGGCGGATGTCAGCCAGATCGCGCACGAAGGCGAGATCGAAACCCTGGCTGACCTTCCATTCGAGAATGTCGGCGTCGAAGAAATTCCAGTGCGCGCTGTCGAGCACGGTCGTCCCGACCCGCGTCTTGGCGACGATCAGCCCCTTGGCGGTGAGCGTCTTGAAGGCCTCACGCAGCACCGTTCGCGAGATACCGAAGCGGCTGAGCATTTCGGCCTCGGGTGGAAGCTTGGTGCCCGACGGATAAGTCCCGGCGAGGATTTCGATGCCCAGCGCACGGGCCACCTGATCATGACTGGACAAGGTGCCTTCGCTAAACCTGCCAAAATTGAGCCGGTTTTCCATCCTCATCGCTCTCCGCACCGCGTTGCTGCAGCGTAAAGGCATATAATAGGAACAATGGAGGCGAGGCAAACGGCCGCGTAATATCGCCCGCCGACTTGGCCGGCCAGGCGGGTATTAGCGCGTCCCCGCTCGTCCCGGAACCGGTATCTCGCGCCCGTGATCGCACCGCGTCTCGCCACGTTTTGCCGCCCAGGCGATCGCCTGTTCGAGGAAACGTATATTGTCGGCAACGTCATAGGTTTCGGGGCGGTGGCCGATCGCGGTATAGAAAGCGCGTCCGTCGCCAAGGCAACGGCTCCAGGCGATGGGGTGATCGCCCATCGAAATATCGGCGCCGCCGCCCCTGGGCGAATAGGTCGTCTCGTCCAGCGCGAGCAGAATGTTCGATCCCGTCGCGCGCGGATTGCCGAAGAACGAATACCATTCGTCGTTCATCATCCAGCTTGCCGCGAGGCCGCGCGTGATGGCATTTTCGGGGCGGTCGACCTTGACCCGCGCATCCTGGAAGGACGGTTCGGTGGGATGGCCCCTGAACCGGGCGCCGATCAGATCATCGACATACCAGTCCCAGAAATAAGCCAGATCACCGCCCGCGCCGTGGATGCCGACAAAGCCGCCGCCATGCTCGATATAGCTACGAAAGGCGGTGCGCTGGCGGTTGGTGAGCACGTCGCCGCTGACATTGTTCCACACGACGGCGTCGAAATGGCTCAGCGTCCGTGCAGTCATCGCGCCGCCGCGATCGGTGACGACCACATTCCAGCCCTTGCGCGCTGCGATCGCCCGGAGCGCGCGCTCGCCGGCGTCGACCGAAGGACCGTCGCGAAAGCCGCTGATCTTCTGAAAGACGAGGATCGCCGGCTTTCCGGGGGCGGGCAGGTCGGAGAGCGGATCCTCATCGTAACGCGCGCATCGTGCGACTTTGTCCGCCGTCGTGACCTTCTCGGCCCGAAGCGCCGTGTCGAGCGTGGCGAGCGACGCGGCATCGAGCTTCTTCGATTTGGCCATCATGCGCAGCGTCAGGATCGCGGCGAACGCCGGTGCGTCCAGCTTCTGGAGCCGCTCGGGCAGGTCGGCGAGGAGCGTGGGGGCCTCGCGATCGACGACGTGTCGCGCCTTGGCGCTCAGCAGGACGTCGAGCAGTGGTGAATCGACCGAGAAGGGGCTGTCGCGCAGCGGGCAATCCGTCGTCGTGGCGATCACCGCATTGCCGTGCAGCAGCATCAGCAGCGCCGCGACGATCGCAAAACCTCGGAAGTGCGCTAGCGACATGCCGACTTCCCTCGAACTTCCATCACCGCGACGCCGTGCGGCTGTACGATGCCATGGTCGAGCGATCCCGTGAGCAGCCGCGCACCTGCGGGAACCGCGACGGAATGGGCGACCGTCCCATGGTTGATCACTACCAGCACGCAGCGTCCGGCGCCGGCCCGCGCGCTCACCTCGAGATCGGGATCGACGCCAGTCAGGATCGGACGCACGCCGGTCTTGTCGAGCAATTGCGATGCGAGCCCGCGCATCGCCTCGGGATCGAGCCAGGCACCGACATAGGTGATGCTACCCTTGCCGACGCGGCGCGTGACGATCGCCGGCTTGCCGTCGAGCCAGCCGCCCGGATCGACATAGCGCGCGACGATCTGCGCACCGGCCGAGTCAGGCAGGATCGCTTCCGCCCAGATCGATGCCGTGCCGCTCACCGCGCCGGTCAGGCTGACCGGTTTGTCGAGCGCATAGAATTGATCGACATGCGCACCGAGCAACGACGCCAGTGGCCCCGGCTGGCGATTGGGCCACAGCGCGTTGGCCTCATCCTTCATGCCCGAGCGCGGACCGAGCACAAGGTGCCCGCCCGCCTGCGCATAGGCCGCCAGCCGCTGCGCGGTGTCGGCGCTCAGCACGTTGAGCGCGGGCGCGACGACGAGCGGATAGCGCGACAGATCGGCGTCGGGCGGCAGCACGGCGACGCCTTGCGCGGCGATGCGCAACGGCCGGTAGAAATCGGTGAATTCGCGGACCGGGTCGAAGCCCTTGTTCAGCGGCTGCAGGTCGATCGCCCAGCGACTGTCATAGGAGAACAGCATCGCCACCCGCGCGACGGGCTGGGTATCGGCGAGCGCCGGAGCGGCGGTAACGATCTCGCGGGCGGTCCGCGTCACCTCGCCGAGGATCGGATTGGGCTTGCCGTCCTGCCCGAGCAGCGAGCCGTGATAGGTTTCCTGGCCGTTGCGGGCCGGGCGCCACTGCCAATACAGTACAGCGTCCGCGCCGTGCCCGATCGCCTGCCACGCCATTTCGCGCACCTGACCGGGGTCGAGCGCACGGTTGACCGGGACCCAGTCGACTCGCCCGGGCTGGGTTTCCATCAGCCAGAAATTGCGCTGCTTGTACCCGCGCACCAGATCATGGTTCGCGCCATTGGCGACCCAGTCGGGGCGGCCACTGGGGATGTAATTGTCCCACGCCGCCAGATCGAGGTCGCGGTGCAGGGCGAAGTGATCGAAGCCGGCATTCCAGAACATCGTGTTGGTGGTGACGAACTGGCGCGGGTCGGCATGGGCACGGATCGCCTGCGCCTGATTGGCGATATAGTCGGTCCAGGTCGCGGTGGTGAAATGCTTGAAGTCGAGCAGCAACGCCGGATTCTGCTGGCCTGTCGCGTGCAGTGGGACCTGCTCGAAATTGTTGTAATGCTGGCTCCAATATTCGGTCGCCCAGCGCGCGTTGAGCGTGTCGATCGTGCCGTAGCGCGTTTTCAGAAAGGCGTGCCACCGCGCCACCGCCTCGTCATCGAAGGAGGGCGGGCCGATCTCATTGTCGATCTGCCAGCCGACGACGCGCGTGTCATGGCCGTAGCGCTTCGCCATTTCGCTCGCGATCGCGCGGGCGAACTCGCGGTAGCGCGCGCTGGCGAAGGAGAAGTGGCGGCGCGCGCCGTGCGTTGCGCGCTTGCCATCCTCATCGACCCGCAACGTGTCCGGATATGCCTGGGTGAGCCACGCCGGCGGCGCGGCGGTGGGCGTGCCGAGCACGACCATCATGCCGTGCGCCGCCGCTGCGGTGATCGCGCGATCCAGCCATGCGAAGTCGAACTTGCCCTGTTGCGGCTCCATCGTGCTCCACGAGAATTCGCCGATCCGCACGGTGTTGAACCCGGCATCGTGCATCATCGCGAGGTCGACCGCCCAGCGTTCCTCGGGCCATTGCTCGGGATACCAGGAGGTGCCGACCGCCACTGGCGGGCGATCGGGGAAGTTCGTCGCGCGCGACGGCGTCGTGGCGGGCCGTGCGGCGACAGCCGTCGCCGACAACGCCAGCGCGAATAATAGGCCAGCGCGGCCGATCATGCCGCGCTCACGACGCAAAGCCGATGCGGAGCACATAGGGCATGCCCGTGCTCGCATTGGCCGGGAGCGTTGCTTCGAGCCCCTTGGCCGTCTGGCGCCACGCCACCTCACCGCCACCGAGCAGCGTGATCCCGGCGATCTTGTGATCGAGATAGGGCGTGCCCGCGTAAAGCGTCTTGATACGGATCACGCCATCGTCGGGACGCTCCATAGCGATCGCGTACAGCGTGGCGCCCTTGGTGGTGAAGCGGATATCGTCCGCCTTCCAGCCATGATTGGCGCCCTCGCTCTTCTCGCCGGTGACGATCGCGGTCGACCCTTCGCCGAAATATTTCCACGGTCGCGTGCCGTAGATCGCCTCGCCGTTGATCTTCATCCACGCGCCGATCCCGCGCAGCACCGCCTGCGCGCCTTCGGGAATGGTGCCATCCGGGCGTGGCCCGACATTCAGCATCAGATTGCCATTCTTCGACACGATATCGACCAGGTCCTGGACCAGCGATTTCGGCGTCTTGTAATCGTCGTCCTGGATATAGCCCCAGCTCTTGGTCGAGATCGACGTATCGGTCTGCCATGGCTCGAGCCGCAAGGCGTCGAGCTTGCCGCGCTCGACGTCGAACAGGGCGGTGCCGGGGGCGAATTGCGAACCCTTGTACGCGATCGAGGGGCTGTACCCCTTCTTGCGCGCGCTGTTGTAATAATAGGCGGCCATGCGCTGCAGGTACGGCTCGAACGCCGGCGCGGCGGTCCACCAGTCGAGATAGAGTATCTCGGGGTTATATTTGTCGATGATCTCGGTGGTGCGTGCCAGCCAGTCGTCGAGGAACTGCTTGCTCGGCGGGTTCCAGTTTTCGAGATGCCCGCCATTGGGCATGCCGGTGCCCGGGTCGCCCGGCAGGCGCATCGGGGCGGCCGGCCCGTACAGCCCGGCATAGCGTGGGTCGCGCACGTCGCTGTCGTAATCGCGTCCGACGCTGTACCACCACCAATGTTCGGCGCGGTGCGACGACAGGCCGAAATGCAGGCCCCTGGCGCGCGCCGCGCGCATCAGCGCGCCGGCCGTGTCCTGCTTCGGCCCCATCTTGACCTCGTTCCAGTCGGTCATGTCGCTGTCGTACATCGCGAAGCCGTCGCAATGCTCGGCCACCGGCATCACGTAGCGGGCGCCGGCATCCTGAAACAGGGCGATCCACTGCGCCGCATCGAACTTCTCGGCCGTGAATTTCGGGATGAAGTCCTTGTAGCCGAAGCTGGACTGCGGCCCGTAGACGTTGCGATGATAGGTATAAGCGACGTTGGTCGGCTCATACATGTTGCGCGAATACCATTCGGTCAGAAAGCCGGGGACGGAATAGGGTCCCCAGTGCAGGAAGATGCCGAACTTGGCGTCGCGGAACCATTCGGGCACGCGAATGCCCTTGAGCGATTCCCAATTGGGGCGGAACGGGCCGTTGGCGGCGCCGCGATCGACGCGCTCCAGCTGGCGCGCGACCGGACCGGCCTTGAAACCCATCGGATAGAGCGTGTCGCTCGCCTCGTCCGCAAAGGCCGGCATCGCGCCGATCATCGCCGCGCCGAACAGGAGGCTTTTCACGAAACGGTTCATCACTTTGCTCCAGTCGTAAGGCGTTGCAGCACCGCCACGCCCTCGGGCGCGAGGTCGACCGCCTGCGTCGTGCCGTCGTTCAGGATATCGGTCATCGGCGCGGGTAGCGGCACGTGCTGTGGCGTGCGCCCATGGTTGATCAGGATGAGGATCCGGCGTCCCGCGCCCTCGCGCGTCATCAGTTCGACATCGGGCGGGGTCGGAAAATCGCGGGTCACGCCGGCGTCGGCCAGCGCATGGTCGACCAGCCGGCGCGTCACCTCCTTGTCGAACAGCGCGCCATAATAGCTGATCCGCCCCTTGCCGACGGCACGGGTGACGGCGGCGGGGTGGCCATCGAGCCAGCCATTGGCCTTGCCGTAGCGCAGCAGCACAGAGGCGTCGGGCGCGGCGGATGACAGGTCTTCGGCCCAGATACTGGCCGTGCCGCCGTCCACCGCGACCGGTTCGTCGAGCGCATAGAATTGCTCCACCTGTGCGCCGAGCAAGGGCGCCAGCGGCCCCGGCTGGCGTGTGGTGTCGAGCCGGTTGAATTCGTCCTTCAGGCCTGAGCGCGGGCCGAGGATCAAATGGCCGCCCTTGCGCACATAATCGGCGAGGTGCCGTGCCAGCGCTTCGGGGATGACGTTGAGGCTGGGCGCAACGACCAGTCTGTAGCGATCGAGCGGCGCGGCGGCGGAGACGACATCGACCGCACCGAGCGCGTCCTTCAGCGGGCGATAATAATCGAGCAGCGTGCCGATCTGGTCATAGTCGCGGTTGAGCGGCTGAAAATCGATCGCCCAGCGGCTGTCATAATCCTGCAGGATCGCGACCTCGGCATCGGGCGAGGTGCCGGCAAGGGCAGGGGACGCCTTGGCGAAATCGCGCCCGATCTGCGTGGCCTCGGCATAGATCGGCAGCGGCTTGCCGTCCGGCCCGACCAGCGAGCCGTGCATCGTCTCCTGGCCGTTCAGCGCGTTGCGCCACTGCCAGAACAGCACCGCATCCGCGCCGTGCCCGACGGTCTGCCAGGCCAGCGCACGCGTTTCGCCGGGATAGAGCATGTTGCTGACCGGTGCCCAGTTCACGAAGCCGGGCTGGGTTTCCATCACCCAGAAATTCTGACGCTTCCAGCCACGGGCGAGATCGTTGACCGCGCCGTTGCGATAGACGTCGAGATGGCCTGTGCCGACATAATCGTCCCACGAGGCAAGATCGAGATCACGGTTGATGGCATAGCGGTCGAACCGGTTGGCCCAACCCAGCCCGCCGAGATTGGTGGTGACGAACGCGCGTGCCGGCACCTTGGCGCGGAGCACCTCGGCCTGGTTGCCCTGGAACGCCACCCATTGGTCGGTGATGAAACGCTTGAGATCGAGCATCCAGCCGGGGTTGCCCCCACCGGCGTTGAACGGCACCTGGTCCCAGGCGGTGTAGGTCTGCGACCAATAGGCGGTCGCCCACAATTCGTTGAGCCGGTCGAGCGTGCCGTATTTCGCCTTCAGCCAGGCGTGCCAAGCGTCGCGTGCGGCCGGATCATAGCTCTCGTCGGTATGCTCGTTGCCGATCTGCCAGCCGATCACATTGGGCTCGCCGCCGACCGCGTCGGCCATGCGTCCGACGATATCGCGCGCCATTGCCCGGTAGCGCGGCGAGGAGATCGAGAATTGCCGCCGCCCGCCATGGCCCGCCGGCACGCCATTGGTGTCGACGCGCAAGGTGTCGGGATATTTCTGCGTCAGCCAGGCGGGCGGCGTGTCGGTCGGCGTGCCGATCACCACCTTGATGTCATATTTCGCGGCCAGCCGCACCGCGCGCTGGAGCCAGGCGAGATCGTATTTGCCTTCCTCGGGCTCCAGCCGGCTCCAGGCATATTCGCCGATGCGCACGACGTTGGCGCCGTGCGCGTGCATCAGGCGCAGATCCTCCGCCCAACGCTCTTCCGGCCATTGCTCGGGATACCAGGCCGAGCCGAGCCACAAACGCTCGGACGCCGCCTTGGGCGCCGGCGCCTGGGCGAGCACCGGTGTCGCCGCGCAGGCGAGGAGCAAAGCGAGGATGCGCCTCATATCGACCAGCCGCCGTCGATGATCTGGACCTGGCCGGTCGTGTAGGTCGCACCGGCGAGATAGACGACCAGATCGGCAATCTCTTCCGGTGCGCCGATCCGGCCGATCGGCTGGCGCGCGATGAAGGCGGCGCGTGTCGCATCATAATCGCCCTTGGCGCTCAGCCGGTCCTGCAGCGAGGGCGTCTCGACGGTGCCCGGGCAGATCGCCGTCACGCGGATATTCTGGGCGACGAAATCGGCCGCGATCGACTTGGTCAGCCCGATCACTGCCGCCTTGGTGACGGTATAGGCAAACCGGTCGGGCACGCCCTTTATGCTCGAAGCGACCGACGCCATGTTGATGATCGCGCCGCCGCCGCGCGCGACCATGCCGGGCAGCACCGCGCGGCACATCCGCGCCATCGCCTTGACGTTCAGCGCCCAGGCGAAATCGAGATCATCCTCGCTGGTGGTCAATACCGTGCCGCCGTGCACCACGCCGGCGCAGTTGAAGAGGATGTCGATCGGCTGCTCGCCAAAGGCGGCCACTGCCTGTGCATCGAGCACGTCGAGCGACCGGGTCTCGATCCCCGCCTCGTCGAGTCCCGCCAGACCCGCCTCGTTGACGTCGGTAGCAATCACGCGTGCCCCGGCGGCGGCGAGCGCCAGTGCGGAGGCGCGACCGATCCCCTGTGCGGCGGCAGTGACGAGGGCGGTCTTTCCGGTCAGGTCGGTCAATGGTCGGTCCTTGCAGATGGCAGCGGCGTGCCTTGTTGGTCGTTCGATTGGTAACAGGCTTCGACCAGCGCCATGGTCTGCCAGGCGTCATCGACCGCGGTGAGCAGGGTCGCGTCCTCGCCCGCGGCAAAGCGCTGGAGATTGGCCATCGGGCCGATAAAGGCATCCGGGAACCATGCGCCGGCCAGCGGCACTTGCGCCCATGGGCCGCCGCGCGGCGCCAGCCACAATTCGTCGGGTTCGCCTGCGGGATAGTCGAGCAGGACGCCGAGCTTGGCGATCGCGGCGCCATCGACACCTTCGACGCGAAACTGCGCATCCTGGAACCGGCGGCCGAAATCATGGTGATGGTTGATCGACAGCAGCACGCGCAGCGTGTCGCCATAATCGAGGATCATCGAGGTGCGCGTATCGGCGAGTTCGCTGGTCGGATGACCGAAGCTGCGCGCGAACACGCTGTGCGGATTGCCCGCCAGCGCGCGGATCGCGTCGAGATAATGGATCGAATGGCTGACGATCTCGACCCGCGGATTCGGTTTGAGGTGCGGGAAGAGCTGCCAGGGGGTGACGAGGTTGATGTGCACCTCGATCTCGGTCAGCGCGCCGAGCCGGCCCCGACGGACGGCATCGGCGATGGCGAGCATCATCGCCGAATAGCGCAGCTGGAAATTGACCGACGCGGTCAGCCCGCGCGCATGGCAGGTATCGCGGATCGCGGTTGCCGCGGCGAGATCCAGCCCCATGGGCTTCTGGAGCAACACCGTCGCGCCCTCGGGCAGGGCGGCGAGGATATCGCGATGGGCAACGGGCGGCGCGGCAATGTCGAACACGGCATCGGCGTCGGCCGCTTCGGCGATCGACGCGAAGACGTGCGGGATCGCCCATTCCCGCGCCAGCGCCTCGGCGCGTGCATGGTCCGGATCGTAGAGCCCGGCGACGGTGAAGCCGGCCTTGCGATAGGCCGGCAGATGCGCGTCCTTGACGATCCCGCCGGTGCCGATGATCACGATCGGGCGCGGCGCCGACGGCATCGGCCAGGCTTGTTGCAGTTCGGTCATCGCATGGTCCTCGCCTGCGCCTCGGCCAGCAGATCGGCGATGCTGCGATCCGACGTGACGGCGGCGGTCATCATGTCATCGACGATATGGCTGATCCGCGCCAGATCGGGCGTCACCGGCATTGCCCGGGCATGGTCGTGCAACCAGTCGAGCCGATGATAATAAGGGATCATCGCGTTGATTTCGGGATCTGCCCAGGTCGAGCGCCGCACCCCGATCGCACCCTCGGTGGTGGTCAGCCGGTCCATCGGCGCGCTCGCGCAATGGCGGAGGAAATCCCACGCCAGCGCCTTGTGCCGGGAGCCGGCCGCGATCGCGAGCACCCAGAAAACGTTGAGCGACACGCTCGTCCCGCCCGGCCCGGCGGGGAGTGGTGCGACATCGACCAGCCCCTTCACTTTGCTGTCGGGCGCGGTGTCGCAATAGGCGGCAAAGCCGAACCAGTTGGCCATCAGCGCGACCTTGCCCTGGGCGAACAACATGCCCGAGGCGACGCTGTCCAGCGTCTCGCACCCCGGCGCGATCGCCTGTTCGTCGCGCGCGAGGCCGCGCAGGAAATCGAGCGCGGCACGGGCCTCGGGCGAAGTGAAATCGGCTTGGCCATCGGCGCTGAACGCCTCGCCGCCGCGCGACCAGATCTGGATGCAGAAATCGTACAGGCCATTATGCCCATCCGGAAACAGCGCGAGCACGGTGCCGTAGCGCTCCTGTGCCGGGTCGTGCTGCGCCCGGGCACAGGCGTGAAACGCGTCCCATGTCGTGGGCGGCGTGGTGATCAGGTCCCTGCGATAGACCAGGCATTCCGGGCCATCGTGATAGGGCATGCCCCAGAAGCCACCGCCGAAGCGCTGCAGCCCAGTGAGCGATGGGCTCCAGGCGTCGGGGAAGTCAGCGATCGGCGCGTTTGCCAGATGCGGGGTCAGATCCTCGAGCAGATCGGCTGCCACCGCTTCGGCAAGCCAGTCGGTGTTGAGGAACGCAATGTCCCAGTCGCCGCCGGCAAGGCCGCGCTCCTCGACCAGCGTTCGGTGCAGCGGGTTGAGATCCATCTCGACCGCATCGAGCGTCGCCTCCGCGCCGCTCGTCCGCACGTAGTCCGCGAACTGCGCCGCGATCGCGCTGGCAAAGGGATCGAAGAGCCGGACGGCGATGCGAATGGTCGTCATGATGCGCCGGCTTCGGTGATCGGCGGCGCGTCTGGTGCGGTGTCGACGATTGGGCGTCGCGCGCGGCGCCGCTCGCCGCCCACGGTATAGATCGCCGCCGAGGCGATCACCACGACGCCTTCGATCAGCCCCTGATAGCTGGCGCCGAGGTTCAGTATGTTGAAGCCGTTGGTCAGGGTGAACAGCAACAGCGCGCCGACCACCGTCTTCACCACGCTGCCCGCGCCGCCGAACAGCGATGTGCCGCCGAGGATCGCGGCGGCGATCACCGTCAGTTCGCTGCCCTGCAACGCCGTCGGATTGATCGCGCCGAGGCGGCAGCCGAACAGGATGCCGGCGAAGCCTGCCGCCACGCTCGAGAGGATGAAGGCTCCGAGCTTGTAGGCGTGGACGTTGATGCCCGACAGGCGCGCCGCCTCGGCATTGCCGCCGACGGCATAGATGCGCCGGCCGATCACGGTGAAGCGCAGTACCGCCCAGACGATCGCGGTGAAGACCGCGAGATAGACGACCGGGGCCGCCACCGCGACGTCCCGCCCAGCGAGCAGCGCCAACGCGACGAGAATCACAGCGCTGGCGAGCTGCAGCGCCGAGCGACGAACGGCACCAAGTACGAACAAGCCGACTGCGATGGCCAGCACCGGCCAGAACAGCGGCACGCGCATGCTCTCGAACGCCAGCATCTGCGCGAGCGTATCGGCGCGTTCGACCATCAGCGAGCGGCCGTCGGTCAGTACCAGCACCAGCCCGCGCACCGCGGTCAGCGTACCGAGCGTGACGATGAAGGCGTTGATGCCGACGAACTGAACGATCGCGCCGTTGAGCAGCCCGATCGCCGCCGCCGTGGTGAGTGCCGCGACGGCGGCGAGGGGAAAGCCGACCTGCGGCGCCAGGCCGACCAGCACCGCCGCGGCCAGTGCCGCGACCGAGGCGACGGAAAGATCGAACGCGCCGGTGATCAGCATCACCGTCATCGCCACGCCCATGATGCCGACCAGCGACGCCTGATAGGCGATATTGCCCAGATTCTGCGGTGTCAGATAATTCGGCAGGCCGCGGGCGTGCGCGATCGCGGCGAGGATGCCGAGCAGGATCAGCAGCGCATAATAGACGCCGGCCTCGCGCAAGCCGAAATGCCGCTTCCAGTCGATCTTCGGACTCATGCCGCAATCCCCGTTTCGGTGCGCGTGCCGCTCGCCAGCTGGATCAGCGCTGCTTCGTCGAGGCCGGCGGGATCGGCGATCTCGGCAATCACCGCCCCGTCGCGCAGCACGAGAATGCGATCCGCGATGGCAAGCAGTTCCTCGAATTCGGAACTGACCAGCAGCACCGCCAGCCCCTCATCGGCAAGCCCGCGCACCGCGCGCAGGATGTCGATGCGGGCACCGATATCGATGCCGGCGGTCGGTTCGTCGAGCAACAGCACGCGTGTCTCGGGCGTCAGCCATTTGGCGAGCACGACCTTCTGCGCATTGCCGCCGGAAAGTTCGCTGACCAGCGCATCGGGGCCATCGGCCTTGATCGCGAGGCGTTCGATCGCTGCGGACGCTGCTTTTGCTTCGGCCGCATGATCGAGCAGGTGCCGCCGCTGGGGCAAGGCGATATTCTCGGCAATCGTCATGGTCGGGACGAAGCCCTGGCGCGCGCGATCCTCGGGGACGAGAGCGATCCCGGCCGCCACCGCCTCGTCGGTGAAGAGACCGATGCGGCGACCGGCGAGCATGACGTCGCCACGCGCCGCGGGATCGGCACCGAAAATCGCGTGCAGCAATTCGCTGCGGCCCGATCCGAGCATCCCCGCGACGCCGACGATCTCGCCGGCGCAGACGTTCAGCGTCGTTGCGGTCAGGCGACCGGGCGAGCGCAGGTCGCGCACCTCCAGCAAGGCCGCGCCGGGCTTGCGCACCGTGTCGGGTCGGGTCAGCGCGGTCACCGAACGGCCGGCGATTGCGGCGGCGATCGTCGCCTCATCGAGCGTGGCGGTCTCGGCATGCAACACCGCGCGCCCGTCGCGTAGGACGGTTACTTCGTCGGTCAGGGCGATGATCTCATCGAGGAAGTGCGACACGAACAGCACAGCGCGACCCGCATCGGCGAGCTGCCGGATCGTGCGATAGACCGTCTCGCGCTCATGCCCGGCAAGCGCGGCGGTCGGCTCGTCCATGATGACCAGTTCGGGCTCGCCGCCCAATGCCTGCGCGATCGCCACCATCTGGCGCGTGCCGATCGGCAGGTCGCCGACGATCTCGTCGAGCCCGAAAGGGTCGCCAAGCATCGCAACGACCTCGGCCGCGCGCTGGCGGGCGCGGGCATCGCGACGCAGGCCGCCCCGCTGTTCGAGCAAAATGTTATCGGCCGCGCTCAACGTCGGCACGAGCGGGATGTGCTGGTACAGGGTCGCGACGCCGGCAGCGCGGGCGGCGCGGGGCGTGGACCATCGAACCGCCCGATCGTGCCAGGTCACGCTGCCGCCACTCGCCGGCACGGCGCCGGCCAGGATCTTGATCAGCGTCGACTTGCCGGCGCCGTTCGCGCCGAGCAGGCCGTGGACACGCCCCGGTCGTACAGTCAGATCGACACCGCGCAGCGCGACGGTGCCGTTCGGCCAGGTCTTTTCGATCCCGGCCAGCGTCAGGAGCGGCGCCCCTACCATTGCCCGACGCACGCATTGACGGTGGCGCGTGTGACGGCCGGGATCGGATAGGTCCGGAAGCGCGGACCCGGCGCGCCGCTGAGCGCCTGGAACACCAGCGCACCGAGTGCCTCCGGCTTGAAGCACACCGTCCCGTCGACCGCGCCGGCCTTGATCGAGGCGATCGCCAGTTTCGATCCGCCGACCCCGATAAGCCGCGCGTGCGACCCCGCGGCGCGAACCGCACGGGCGCAACCGATCACCATGTCGTCGGCCTCGTTATAGAAGAGGTCGATGCCCGGGTGTGCCGCCAGGATGTTCTGGCACGCGGCCTCGCCCCCTTCGCTCGTCCAGTTGCCCGGCTGAGCGGCGACGATCGCGTAGTGGGCACCGGCAGCATCGAGCGCTTCGCGAAAGCCGCGCGCGCGCTGTTCGACTTCGGGAAAGCCGGCCGCACCTTCGATCACCGCGATCCGCGCCGGACGGCCTGCCGGCAACAGCCGCGCGGCGAGGTTTCCGGCGGCGCGGCCGGCGGCAACCTCGTCCTGCGAGGCAAGCGCGACCAGCCCGGGAAAGACATCATCGACGCGGCGGGTGCGGGGGTCGCCGACCAGCGCCGCGACCGCTGCGATCGGCACGCCGCCTTTTTGCGCGCGCTTTACCCATGCTTGCGCGACGACCGAATCCAGCGGCATCACCGCGATGCCGGCAACGTGCTGCGCGATCAGATCATCGACATCATTGGCCTGTTTCTGCACGTCGCCCTTGGCATCGAGGATGATGGCCGTCGCACCCGCCTGCGCCGCAGCGTCGCCGAAGCCCTTGGCGATGGCCGCCGCGAAGGGGAAGCTGAGGCCGACGGTCGATAATCCGTAACGTGGTCCGCCACTCTTGCCCGCGGCCACCGTGCCATTGGCCGCGCGCGCCGCGTTGCGCACGCCGATCAGCGACGCGACCGCCACGATCGCGACCAGCGCCGTCAGCAGCAGGGGCAGGGGCCGCCAGCGCATCGGATCAGGCGTCCGGCCGCCGGTCGACGAGGTAGAGATGCTCGCACGCCAGCACGGTCTCGCCGCGCTGGTTGCGGATGTCGACGGCCTCGGTCACGACGCCCTGCGCCGTGCGCTTGGGATGATCCCGCTTGTCGGCGATCCGGGTGATCGTGGTGATCGTGTCGCCGATATGCACCGGGCGGATGAAGCGCAGCCGGTCATAGCCATAGGACATGGCATGCGGGTTGATCGTCGTCGCGGTCAGCCCGATGCCGATCGCGAACACCATCGTGCCGTGGGCGATGCGCTGACCGATATCCTGCGTCTTGCACCATTCGGCATCCATGTGGTGCGGGAAGAAATCCCCGGTATGGCCGGCATGGACGACGAAATCGGTTTCGGTAATGGTCCGGCCGAAGCTCGTTCGCTCCGACCCGATCTCATAATCCTCGAAATATTGCGGGACGATCATAGCGCCATTTCCTGGTCGATAATAAGGGTGTCCGCGCCGAGCCGGGGCGCCGCGCGTGGTGAGCGCAGAATCTCTCCGTCGATCCGGATCGGGCAGCGGGTGGTCATCATGGCGGCACCGTCGGGCGCGGTAATCGACTGGGTCACCGCCAGTGCGGCGAAAGCAGGTTCCGCCGTCAATCCCGGCCAGTCGAGCACGGGCGCACACCAGATGCCAGCGGCCTCCAGGATCGACAGCCAATGCGCTGCGCTTTGGGTCAATAGATGGTCACGCAGCAACGCCTTGATCGTGTCGCGTGCCGTATACCAGCTGTCGGGCGCGAAGTCGGCAAGCGCCGGCAGGTTCAACAATGCGCCGAGCCGGTCGACGGGCGCCATGGCCAGCGCGATATGTCCCTCGGCGGTCTCGTACAGGCCATAGGGTGCGGCGAGATAGATATTGCCATTGGCGATGCTGCTGCGTTCGGGCATCGGCGCGTCGCCATTGAGATAGGCCGAGAGATGCTCGAATTGCAGGTCGATCGCGGCTTCCATCAGGCTGACATCGACCCGCCCGCCGCGCCCGCACACGCTGCGCCGTACCAGCAGCGCGAGGATGCCCTGGCAGAGCTGGGCGCCCGCCATCATGTCGGTGATCGACAGGCCGACGGGCGTCGGGGGATCGTCGGCATCGCCCGACAGCCAGGCCATGCCGGACAGGGACTGGACGAGCAGATCCTGCCCCGGCCGGTCCCGCCACGGCCCATCGGCACCATAGCCGCTGACCCCGGCATAGATCAGCCGCGGGTTGAGCGTGCGCACGGCATCCCATCCCAGGCCGAGCCGATCCATGATGCCGGGCCGGAAATTATGGATCAACACATCGGCGCGCGCCACCAGTCGACGCACCGCGGCGAGATCCTCGGCGTTCTTCAGGTCGGCGGCATAGCTTTCCTTGCCGCGGTTGATCGTGTGGAACAGTGCGCTCGCGCCATCAAAGGCCATGTCGGCGAGGAACAAGGCGCGGCTGGCGTCGCCGCCGTCGCGCCGCTCGACCTTGATCACGCGCGCGCCGAGATCGGCAAGCCGCAGGGCGCAGGATGGACCGGCAAGGAATTGGCTGAAATCGAGTATCGTCAGGCCCGCCAGCGGCAGTCCGTCGAGGCCCGCTACCCCGGCCTGTTGCTCCGTCTCCAAGCAGCTACCCTTATCTCGTTTATGTTTTTCGGTGGATATGCCGACACGCTATTGTTGGGACTAGCGCGAGTCAATGGAATTTTATATATGAACCGATAGTTTGCAGAGGAATAAGAAAATATGCGCGGCATGACCTGGGATCATCCACGAGGTTTTGATCCGCTTCAGGCCGCAGCGACCCTTTGGGAACGGCAGACGGGGCAGGCGATTTCGTGGGATCGGCGGTCGCTGCAGGATTTCGAAGCCTATCCGGTGGAAGAGCTGGCGCGCCGCTACGATCTGATCGTGATCGATCATCCGCATGTCGGGCAAATCGCCGAAACGGGCTGCCTGGTGGCGCTCGATGAATGTATCGATGCAGCGACGCTGGCGGACATCGCTGCAGGATCGGTCGGCGCCTCCTTCGAAAGCTATCATTGGGCCGGCCATCAATGGGCGCTGCCGATCGACGCCGCAGCGCAGGTTCAGGCGTGGGTGCCGGACCGTATCGCGGCGCCGGTCGTGCGCTGGGACGAACTGACCGCGCTCGCCGCCTCTGGCCGGGTGGCGCTGCCGTTGCGGCCGCCGCACAGCCTGATGAGCCTGTTCACCTTGTGCGGCCTGCTCGGCATCGCGCTGGACAATAGCGGCGACACGCTGTTCCCGGCCGAGGCCGCTCGGGCCTTCAAGCTGCTCGACACCATGGCGGCTGTGCTCGATCCGATCGTCTACGACATGGACCCGATCGCGATGCTTGAGGCGATGGCGCGGCCCGATACCACATGGGCGATCGCGCCGTTGATCTACGGCTATGTCAGCTATGCCGTGACCGGCTTCCGGCCGCACACCATCCGCTTCGCCGACATACCGACATTGGGACATGGCCCGGCCGGTTCCGCACTGGGCGGCACGGGCATCGCGGTGTCCGCCTTCGGTGCCGATCCTGTCGCCGCGTCGCGTTTCGCCGCCTGGATCGCCGGTGGCACAGCGCAACGCGACATCGTCGCCGCGCATGGCGGCCAGCCGGCGCATGCCACGGCATGGGAAGCGGATGGCGCCAATGCGGCGACGCATGACTTCTACTGCGCCACGCGCGCGACGCTCGATCGGGCATGGCTGCGGCCGCGCCACGACGGATATATGTCCTTCCAGCATGACGGATCGCTGCGCCTCAACCAGGCGCTGCGGGGCCATGAAGACCCTGACAACGCAATCGCCGCACTCAACCTACTGTACCGCGCAACGCGATAATGAAGAAGAATGGAGAGGGTATATGAAGACCCGTCGTCTCGTCGCACTTGCAGGCGGCGTCGCGCTGGCCGCGTTCGGCTCTTGCGGGGCGCTCGCCGACGATGCGCCGGCGCTGCCCAACCCGGTTGATTTCCGTACGCCGCCGGCGGAGGCGCGGCCGAAGACGCTGTATTTCTGGATGAACGGCAACGTCACGCGGGAGGGCCTCGATGCCGATCTCGCCGCGATGCGCGATGCCGGACTGGGCGGCCTGCTTGCCTTCGACGGCAGCAGCGACATCCCCAAGGGACCGGTCGATTATCTGAGTCCGCAGTGGCTCGACCTGATGACCCACATGATGAAGCGCGGCGGCGAGCTGGGCCTCACCGTGGCAATGCAGAATGCCCCCGGCTGGTCGTCGAGCGGCGGGCCATGGATCAGCCCGGCCCAGGCGATGCAGCAGATCGTGTGGACCGAGACGACGGTCGCCGGCGGGCGGCGGATCACGCAGCGCCTGCCGCAACCCTATACCAAGCTCGGCTTTTATCGTGACGCCGTCGTCGTCGCGTTTCCCGCCTCGGCCGGGGACGAGAGCGTGTGGCGCGATGCGATTGCCGGGATGACGATCGGCGCGCACCCCGTGCCCGCCGCGACGCTGCTCGATCGCGACCTGCATTCGACCGTCGAGATCGCGCCCGACGCGCCGCTGGTGATCGAAACCAGGGCGCCCTTCACGGCTCGGGCGGTGACGCTTTATGCGGACAAGGAACAGCCGTCCTTCTCCGCGACGATCGAGGCGTCCGACGATGCCCGAACCTGGCATCCGGTGACGCGCGTCACGGTCGGTGCCGAGCGCGGGATCGAGGCGCCGGGCTCGGCCAATTTTCCCGCCACGGCCGCGCGCTATTTCCGTGTGACGCCTTCGACAAAGGCGAAGCTGGCCGAGGCGTTGTTCTACGCAACGCCGCGCATCATCGACTGGGACGCCAAGGCCGAGCATGGTTTCCGCGCGTCGCCGACCGGCACGGCGGTCGCGCCATCGCCTGGCGATACAGCGATCGATCCGGCCAGCGTGATCGACCTGACCGGCAAGGTCGCCGCCGACGGCACGCTCGACTGGCGCGCGCCGAAAGGCCGCTGGACGATCCTGCGGCTCGGCCACACCCCCACCGGCAAGATCAACGTCGCGGCGTCGGATTCGGGACGCGGCCTCGAGGTCGACAAGTTCGATACCGCCGCGGTCGATCACCAGTTCGACAGCAGCCTCGCACGCGTGATCGCCGCCGCCGACCCGCAGGCGCGCGGCGCCTTCCGGCGCGTCGAGATCGACAGCTATGAAGCCGGCCTGCAGAACTGGAGCGAAGGCGTCCCGGCCGCCTTCGCCCGGCGCAACGGCTATGCGCTGACGACCTATGCGCCGGCGCTTGCCGGCCGCGTGGTTGGCAGCCGCGATGTCTCCGACCGTTTCCTGTTCGACTTTCGCCGCACGCTCGCCGACCTGATGGCCGACAATTATTATGGCCGCATGGAGCAGCGCGTCCGCGCAGCGGGGCTCGAATTCACCGTCGAGGGATATGGCCCGGGGCCATTCGACGAGCTGCAGGTCTCGGGCCGCGTGCAGTTCCCGATGACCGAATTCTGGACGCGTACACCGTGGACCGACAACCGCACGGTCAAGATGGTCTCCTCCGCCGCGCATGTCTACGGCAAGGACCTCGTCGCGGCGGAAGCCTTCACCGGGGAAGCGCAAACCAGCCGTTGGTCGGACTATCCCTATGCGATGAAGGCGCTCGGCGACCTGATGTTCGCGCAGGGCGTCAACCGGATCTATTTCCACCGCTATGCGATGCAGCCCGATCCGAAGGCGACGCCCGGGATGACGATGGGTCCCTGGGGCATCAACCTCGAGGCGAGCAACACCTGGTTCAAATCCGCCCGGCCGTGGCTCGATACGCTGTCGCGCAGCCAGTATCTGCTCGGTCTTGGGCACCATGCCGCCGACGTGCTGTACTTCGTGGGCGAGGACAGCCCGAACCAGGCCGAATATGTTCGCCCCGACATCTCGCCCGACAGCAATCCGCGCATCGGCACGCATTTCACGCCGGCCATGCCGGCCGGCTATCAATATGATTTCGTGAACGCCGAAGTGCTGTTGAAATCGGTACAGATGAGGGATGGCAGGATCGTCCTGCCGAACGGCGCCAGCTATCGCATGCTTGTGTTGCCCGACGGCCTTTCGGGTATGACGCGCGAACTCGCCGGCCGGCTGCACGATCTGGTGTCACGCGGCATGGTGGTGCTGGGCGAACGCCCGCGTCAGTCGCTGTCGCTTGCCGGTGGTGCGCAGGGCGAAGCGGCGTTCCGTGCCGACATCGACGCATTATGGGGCGATGACACGGCGCCGCGGGCCATCGGCAAGGGCAAGGTCTATCCAGCGGGCACGATCGCCCATGTGCTCGGTGATCTCGGCGCCGGCCTCGATGCCGATTGCCATACGCGGTCGCCCGACGGGCAGGTCGTCTGGCAGCATCGCTCGCTGGGTGACGGAGAGATGTACTTCGTCGCCAACCGCCAGCGGCGCGACGAAACCGTGACATGCAGCTTTCGCGTGGGCGGCAAGGTGCCCGAATTGTGGAATCCGGAGGACGGTTCGATTACCGCGCCCGCGCTGTATGACACAAGTGAAGGCCGTACGCGCCTTTCGTTCCCTCTGGGACCGGCTGGGTCGACCTTCGTCATGCTGCGCAAGCCAGCAACGAGCGCTGGCGCGTCATGGGCGGCGCTGAACGGTACGCGCTTCGCGGACTTGCAGCATGCCGCACCGGCTGCTGCAGCAGCGCCGTCCGACACCTTCACTTTGTCGGTGTGGGCCAAACCCGATATCGACCTGCGGCTGATGCCGTCGGAAAAGATCGATGGTCGTATCAACGAAACCGGCAAATTCTACGTCGTGCCGGCGCGATCGGGCGCGGACATCCACGGTCCCGGCACGGCGGTCGCGGGGCTCGCGGTCGGTCGCAACGGCGCCTATGTGATCGAGCGGGTCTCGCCCGACGTCGCGTCTGCCGTGCTGGTTTCGCATCAGTCGATCGCCGGCTGGACGCATTTCGCGCTGGTCTATGATCATGGCTCACCGAGTCTCTATATCGACGGCAAGCTCGCCCGCACCGGACTCAAGAGCGGGCGTACGGTGTTCGCCGGCGGCAACGATGCGCCATCACCGAGCGGCGTCACCTATTTCTTCGAAGGCGACAACAGCCCTGTCGTCACGACGCCGCGTGCGCTGTCGGCCACCGAAATCGCGGCGATAGCCGCCAAGGGGCCACCCGCCCCAAGCATCGCCGCGCAACCCGCGCTGATCGAACGCACCGGCACCGGGATCAGCGCGATGGCATTCGAAAGCGGGCGCTACACGCTGGATACCGGCCAGGCGTTCACCGCTGCCGTCCCGGCGCCGGTGACCATCACCGGCGGGTGGAAAGTGGCGTTTGAAACCGGTCGCGGCGCCCCGCCTGCCGTGGTGCTCCCGCAACTTGCTTCGCTGAGCCGCAATACCGATCCCGGCATTCGCTATTTCTCCGGCACCGCAACCTATACGCGGCAGATCACCGTGCCGGGCACCGCGTTTCGCGCCGGGCGCCGTACCTTTCTCGACTTCGGCCGGGTCGAGATCCTCGCCCATGTCACCGTCAACGGGCGCGATCTCGGCACGGTGTGGAAGGCGCCGTTCCGGGTCGACATCACCGACGCCATGCGGCCGGGCACGAACGATATCTCGGTCGCGGTTACCAGCCTGTGGCCCAACCGCATGATCGGTGACGCGCAGCAGCCTGACCCATATCCACGCGTCGATGCCGAATGGCCGATCGCCGAGCGCTTTTCGCCTGACGGCAAGAAGAGCGATGTGATGGCGCGCAAGCTCGTCGAGCTTCCCGACTGGTACCGCGCGGGCAAGCCCAAGCCCGCCGATGGGCGCGTAACCTTTTCGACCTGGACCTTCTTCCAGAAGGACGAGCCGTTGCTCGATTCCGGACTGCTGGGGCCGGTGCGGCTGGTCTTCGCCGATACGATCGTCGCGAAGTGAAGGGTGCGGGGCCTGGCCCCGCGTATTTCACCAGGGTCGGGAGCGCGTGACGGAGATACCGCGTATGTCGTTGGGATAGTGCCCACCGACCGCGGTGTAGAAGTGATACAGGTCGCCCTTGTGATAGATGAGCGCGGGCTTGTGCGCATAAGCGTCATCGATCGAGCCGGGCGGCCCGACATCGATGAGTATCTCGTTCGTCTTTGTGAAGTGCAGCGGGTCCGGGCCGACCGCGACCAGGTCGCGCGCCTTGTGGTCGGCATAGGACAGACCAAAATAAAACATCGCCCATTGGCCGCGATGCGTCGCGACGAACGGGTCGCTGGCGAAGCGGCCATCCGGTGCCTCCGGCCCGCCGTTGCGGAGCAGGGGATTGCCGGGATAGCGATGCCAGGTGACGAGATCCTTCGACGTGGCGACGCCGGTCTGTTCGTGCCACACCTTCTCGGCGGTCTTGGCGTTGTAGAACAGATAGAAGGTGTCGCCATGCTTCACGAGATAGGGCTTGTACAAGCCGCCGCGCTCCCATTCGCCGCCGTCCTCCGGGCGCAGGATCGGGTCGCCGCGATGCCAGGTCTTGAGGTCCGTGCTGAACGCCAGGCCGATGACCGCCGCCCCTTCCTCGTAGCCGGCGTTCGGATAGGCGTGCCAGGCGCAGACATATTTGCGGCCGACCTTGATCAAGCGACCGGGTGAATAGAGTTCGTTCTCGCGCAGGATCGAGGCGGCAGCGACATTGTAGCGCGTGACCGGATCGTCCGGGTTGCGCGCCAGCATGATGCCCTCGCGCTGCCAGGTGACGAGATCGTCGGACACCGCCATCCCGGTCTGATAGCCGACGCCATCGAAGCCGACATAGGTCATGTGGAAGCGGCCCTCGTGCGAGAAGACGAACGGGCAATCGACCGCCTTTTCGTCGAAGCTGCCGGGCACTTTCGATCCGCCGAGGATCAGCTTGTTGTATTTGTACGGCGTTCGCAGCCACGCGGTCGAGGCACGGCGCTCCTTGCCGAGGACAGGGCTCGCGATGGCCGTACCCGCCAACGCCACACCGCCGGCGAGAAGGCCGCGTCGGGAAATATCTTGCAAGGGCATATCAGCCTCCTGGTCATTTAATGGCTTGCCGCCCGCGACGGGGCGGAAAGCGGTTTCAATCCAGATCCAGCCCGAATTCGCGGGCGATCGTCGCGCTGTGCTGCCCGATCTCCGGTGCGCCGCACGCGCTGCCGGATCGCAGGCCGTCGATCCGCAGCGGGTTGGCCGTCGTCATGATCGAGCCCGATCGGGTGCCGATGCTCTGCAGCATACCGAGCGCGCGGAAGCTCTCGGCTTCGAGCAGCGCGGGCCAGTCGAGCACGGGCGCGGTCCAGATGCCGGCCGGTTCGAGAAGCGCGAGCCAGGCGTCGGTGGTGCGCTCGGCCAGCCGCCCGGCGATCCGCTCGAGTATCGCATCACGCTCGACGAAGCCGTCGCCAGCGGCGGCAAGCCCGGGAAGATCGAGCAGATTCTCGAGCCGCGCGAGCGGTGTCATCGCCAGAGCGAGATAGCCGTCCTGCGTGGCGTACACGCCATAGGGCGCCGCGAGATAGGCGTTCGCGCCGTGCGCGGTGGCACGCTTCGGGGCGCGGCCGCCATCGTTGAGATAGGTCGTCAGAAGTTCGAACTGGAAATCGACCAGCACCTCCAACAGGCTCGTCTCGACCTGTCCGCCGATTCCGCTCCGCCCGCGCCTGACGAGCAGCGCCAATATGCCCTTGGCCAGGACATGGCCCGCCAGCATGTCGGCGATGGAAAGCCCGATCGGCATCGGGCCGCTATCGGCGGTTCCGTTGAGCCACATCACGCCGGAGCGGGCCTGCGCGAGAAGATCCTGGCCCGGCAGTTTCGACCACGGGCCGGCCTGCCCATAGCCGGAGACGCTCGCATAGACGATGCCCGGATTGAGCTGCTTCACGACATCATAGCCGAGCCCGAGGCGCTCGATCACGCCGGGGCGAAAATTCTGGACGAGCACGTCGGCCTGCTCGATCAGCCGCCGCGCCGCAGCGAGATGGCGCTCGTCCTTGAGATCGAGAGCGATGCTCTCCTTGTTGCGGTTGATGGCATGGAACAAGGTCGACTGGCCGTCGATATCGGTGTCGGTCAGATACATTTGCCGGCACAGGTCGCCCGTGTCGGGCTTCTCGATCTTGATCACGCGTGCGCCGAGATCGCCCAGCTGGAGCGCCGCGGCCGGGCCGGCGAGGAACTGCGCCATATCGAGCACGACCAGCCCGTCGAGCGGTGCCGAAAGCGCCTTCTCCCGCGCGACGAATGCGTCAGTTCGCATTGCCCGACTTCATCAAGAGCCTCTCCAATCGCTATTTGTATATAAACATACAATGTCCATATAAATATACAATGTAGAATGATCCTTGGCGGACGAAGATGGCGACTCCTGACGAAGCAGACGTTTGCCGGCTGTTCCCGCTGTTCCGGGCGACTGCATTTTTGGTGGCTGCCATGCCGGCCAAAATCTCAGAATTTATGACTTTCTTTCAGATATTTGCATCATTTGCGTAGGTATCGGATAACAGCGCGGGAACAGCGAGGTAACAGCGGGCGGAACAGTCAGGCAGCAGCGCGCGGAACAGCCGGCTGCCGCTGTTCCGCGCGATAACAGCGACGCTCGCCGGTTTGCATCATTCACGCTGAGAAAGAGCGGGGCGAGGTGCCCGAGAGGCGCTCCGTCCGATCGATCCCCTCCTGCCATCGTCCCCTGGCCCGTTGAATCATGCCGTCACGCCGACAACTGAAGGTCGATCCGTGCTAAGGCGTTGTGACGTTGCCACCTGTTGAGATACACAATCCCGATATGGCAAAATCAACCAACACCGGCGCCGAAAAGAGCCTGTCGACCGACGAGCGCCGCCGCAAATATATGGTCCCGGCACTCGAAAAGGGCCTCGACATCATCGAGTATCTTGCCGACCAGGCCGTCGCCCTGACGCAATCGCAACTGGCGCGCGCGCTCGATCGGCAACCGAACGAACTGTTCCGCATGCTGGCTTGCCTGGAAGGGCGCGGGTTTATTGCCCGCGAGGCAACCAGCGGCGGCTATTCTCTCACCCTGAAACTGTTCGAACTGGCGCGTATCCACTCGCCCTTTGAAAGGCTGGTCGCGACTGCCCGTCCGTTCATGCGCGCACTCGCCGACGAGGTACGCGAGAGCTGCCATCTGACGGTGCTGCAAAGCGACGAAGTGCTGGTGCTGGCGCAGGAGGAAAGCCCCAATCCTTTCCGCCTCTCGGTCGAGGTCGGTTCGACGCATTCGCCGCTGCGCACCAATTCGGGCCGCTTGCTGCTTGCGGCGCTCGAGGAACCTTCGCTCGATGAGTTGCTGGCACGCCTGCCCGAATGGCGCGGCATGACCAGCGCCGCGCAACGAAAGAAGCTGGAGCGCATCGCCGGCATCCGCCGCGACGGGCATGCCGAATCGATCGGCGAGCGCTTTCTCGGCAGCGCCGATATGGGGGTGCTCGTTGGCAGCGCCTATGCGCCGCTGAACGCGGCACTGACCATATCGACGCTGATCGAGGCCGACGGCAACGCCCGCCATGAACGCCTGCTCGAACCGCTACGGCGTGCGGCCGACGCCATCTCCCAGGCGGCCGGATTTTCGCTCGGTGCGCCGCGCGGCCAGCTGGAAATGCAACGCTGACCGGCGGGTAATCTCAGTGCAGGACGCCGGCGCGCCTCAGCGCCGACGCCCAGATTTCATATCCCGCCTCGCTCGGATGCGTTCCATCGAGCATCACGCCGTCCCGCAATCCGCCCTTCGCGTTCAGGAATCGCGTGCCGATATCCAGGAATCGCAGCTTCGGCTGATGGGCGAAGCGCCCTGCCAACAGCCTGTTGGTCTCGGCGATCGGCTGGCGCAGTGGGCTGGTTGGCAGTGCGCCGCGCGGAAAGATCGCCATTATCGTGATCCGGCTTGCCGGCGTCTGGCGGCGGATTTCGGCGACGATCGCCGCGACGCCATCGGCCACTTCCGCCGGCGTGTTCGTGCGTGCATTGGCGGTTCCGGTCAGATTGTTGGTGCCGATGTTGAGCACCACCTCGCGCGGGGCAAGCCCGCGGAGTTCGCCCTGTCGCAACCGCCACAACAGATTCTGCGTCCGATCCCAGCCGAAGCCGAGATTGAGCACCGGTAAAGTGCCGAACAGATGCCGCCACGCGTTCGGGCCGTTGTGCCGCGCGGCGGTGGGTGGTCCCGCCCAGAAATGGGTGATGGAATCGCCGATCATCACGATCCTCGGCCGGATCGACTGCTTCAGCGCCAGCGCGGCGTGATGCCGTTCGTACCAGTCATAATGATCCTGCTCGAGACGCGGCACCGGGATGATCGCGCTATCGGCATGGGTCATCGCGGCCAGCGGCATCTTCGGCGGCGCATGCAGCAGGCTGGCGAGCGTCGGCTCGATCGCCTCGGCCATCCGTTCCTGCCCGACCGTGTCGGGGTGCAAGGCCTTGGCGTTGCGACCCGGTAGACGCGGATCATAGAAAATCGCGCTGTCGAGCGTGCCGTCGGCGCGGAAGAAGATCGCGCCGATGTCGAGATAGGTGGCCCGCGAATCCTCCCCGTAACGCGCAGCGAGATAGGCGTTGACCGCGGCATCGGTGGCGCTTTTCGCGTCGGAGATTGCGCTGGGCAGCACGCCGAGCAGAAGGATGCGCGTTTGCGGCAACCGTGCCTCGATCTCGGCGACCACGGCATCGATACCGCACTGGGTCTGCGCGGCGCTTTTGCCCCTGGCCGTGTCGTTGGTGCCGATCAGCAGGACCGCGACCTTGGGCGCGATGCCATCGAGTTCGCCGTGCTGGAGACGCCACAGCAAATGGGCAGTGGTGTCGCCGCTGAAACCGAGATTGAGCGCCCGCCGCGGGGCATAGAATATATCCCAGGTCGGGCGGAAATTCTCGTCCGGCAATTTGCTCTTGTCGTAATTGTGCGTGATGGAATCGCCGACGAGAATGACCTCCGGATCGGCATGCCGGGCGATCTGGTCGAGGATCGCGCTGTGGCGCGCGGCCCACCAGGGTTCACTCAGGCGATCGGCCGCGACGGTCGGCGCCTGATGCTCGCAGGCGCTCGGTACCGCCTGCTGCGCCAGGCCGGGCGCGGCGGCGAGCAGCGAAACGACCGCGGCGACCAGGCATCGCCAGTTGCTCACGAAGTTCATGCCCCGGCGCAGGCGTCGCGGGCGAAGGCCCGGGCGGCGGCGCGTGCCATGATCGTATAACCCGCATCATGCGGATGGAGATTGTCGCTGCTGTCCGCGGCCGGAATCATGTGTGACGGGTGCACCGGGTCGCGCATGGCCGCGTCGAAATCGATCACGCCATCGAACGCGCCGGAGGTGCGGATCCACGCGTTGACCGTCTGGCGCTTGGCCTCTCCCTCGGTCGTGAAATAGACGGCGCCATCGAACGGCAGCAACGTCCCGCCGAGCACCCGGATGCCGTGCGTATGCGCCCGCGCGATGATCTCGCGATAGGCGCCGATGATCTCCTCCGCCGTGACCGGCTCGTCGCGATGCGCGGGCTGGGCGCTGGCGCCGATATCGTTGATGCCCTCGAGCAACACCATCGTGCGCACGCCCGGCACCGACAAAACGTCGCGGTCGAACCGTGCGAGCGCACCGGGGCCGCGGCCGTCATGCAACAGCCGGTTGCCGCTGATGCCGGCATTGACCACCGACCAGCAACGGCCACCACGTGTTCCGGCGAGTATGCGGGCAAGCTGATCAGGCCAGCTCATATAGGCGCCGGGGGTCGAGGCGGCGCCTTCGGTAATCGAATCGCCGAATGCCAGCATGGTGCGGGAGGTCGGCGGGGCCGTCACGTCGATGCGCGACACGATGGCGGATACACGCTTGCGCATACTGCCGGTGAGGGAGGTGCGACCGGTCTGGTTGCCGGGCGCCACATCGGCCATCTGGGCATGGGCGGGCGGCATGCTGGCATCGGGGAAATAGACCGAGATGGCATAATCCACGCCGGGCTCGACGTTTGCCGTGAGCGAATCCGCCAATAGCGGGGCGCCGGCGGCGATGATCGCGCTGGACCCGCCATTGAACGTCAGTGGCCGCACCGTCGCGGCGATGGCATTGCCGGAAGAATCGATCCGCGCAAAGGTTGCAGCGCCGATCCGCAGCGGCGCCGATCCGAGTTCGTTCGAAAACCGGACGCGTATCGCGCTACTCGCCGCGCTCACACGAACGATCTGCCGCACGGTTTGATCGTGCAACGGTGTTCCGAGCGCATCGCGAATCGCGGGTTCATAGCCGATCGGCACATTGCCATAGGCGCCGACCCAGAAGGAACGCGGCGATCCAGCCGCCGTCGCCGACAATGCCAAGCCGGCCACCCCGATGGCGAACAGCGATATGAAGCGGTTCATGTCGGACATCCTTATGGAATTATCGCGCTGATAGCAGTTTCGGGTCGATCGCGGCCGCCATTGCCGCATGGCCCGCGTCATTCGGGTGCAGATGGTCGCCCGGGTCCTTTGCCGGATCAAGCCGGGAAGGTTCTTGCGGATCGGCCATCACCCGCTCGAAATCCACCACAGCGTCAAAGGCGTGAGATGACCGAATCCAGTGGTTCACCGCCTGCCGGACCCGTTCGCCCGCCGGCGTGAAATAGACCGAACCGCGATAGGGTGGCAGCGTCGCGCCGATGATGCGGATTCCGGCGGCATGCGCCCGGTCGATGATCTGGCGATAGGCCGCGATCACATCGTCGGCGGTCACCGGACCATCGGTTGCCGGCCTGGCATTGCCCCAGCCGATGTCATTGATCCCCTCGAGCAGGATGACCTCGGTAACGCCGGGGACGGCAAGCACATCGCGATCGAAGCGCGCCAGGGCGTTGGGTCCGGCGCCGTCCCGGAGCAGCCGGTTGCCGTGAATACCGGCATTGACCATTGTCCAGTCGCGATAGCGCGGCTGCCTTGCCAGTCTCGCGGCAAATTGCTCGGGCCAGCCCGTGAAGCTCTCGGGCCTGGCGCGCGCACCTTCGGTAATCGAATCGCCCAGCGCAACGATGACATGGCCAGGTCGCGGTCGGTCGACATCCACGCCCGTGGCAAGCGCCGGCCCGCGGCCGGTACGGCTATGGCCGTCGGGATAACGCACCGTCACCGTGAGCAGGTGCGCGGCGGGCACGGCCGCGTCGCCGTAACGGATGGTCACTGCGATCCGCTGGAATTGCCTGACCGGTACGGCGACGGGATCGCTGGTCAAGGCAGCGCCGGCGGGCAGGGTCACGCCGTCCCGGCCGCCAAAGCGCAGCGGCCTGGTATGACCTTCCGCTTCAACGGTTGCTGCGACGATGGCCAGCGGAGCGGTGCCCAGCGCGTTGGTCATGCGGACACGCAGGCGGGTACCGGCGCTGTTGAGCGTGATCTCCTGACGCACCGTCGCACCGGCATAATCGCGCACGTCCTGTGGGGCGAGCACGGCGGTGGCGGGGAAGGGGGCGGCGGTCCAACCGGCCACCCAATGGGCGTGCAGGGGCGCCGTGAAAAACAAGGCCGGCAACAACGCCGGCCCGATCTTCAGCCAGGGCGCGAGGGGCGCCGTGAAGACAGCCCTCGCGCCCGACCGCATTTTAGAACTTCACGCGAACGCCAGCCATGAACTGCCGGTCGTCGATGGTGAACTGACCCGGCCGGCTGGAGACCTGGTAATATTGCTGGATCTGCGTCCGCAACAGGTTCTGCCCGTCGAGCGTGACGGTGATGTGGCGGTTGATATCGTAGCTGAGCGAAGCGTCGAGCCAGCCATAACCCTTGGTATAGACCGGGAAGATGTAGTTTGTGGGGGACCCGCCCGGCGGGGTGTAGGCGCCGGCCAGGATCGAGGACAGGAAGCTGGATCGATAATTATAGGCCACCTTGGCGGTGAGGCCATATTTCTCGTAAATCGCCGCGACATTGTAGCTGTACTTCGAAAGCTGCGGCAGCGACGTGGAGAAGCCGACGATCGTCGTCGGCGCCCTGCTGTCCGTATAGGTACCATTGGCCTGGAGGCCGAGGCCGGCCAGCGCGCCGGGCAGGAAGTCGAAGAACTGCTGATAGCCAATTTCGAAACCCTTGACCGTACCTGGCCCGGAATTCAGCGGCTGCGAGAGCACGTAATTGTCCACGCCGCCGATAGTGACGCCAGGCGTCTGACGGGTGAAGATGAAGCCGTTCACCCGCTTGTAGAAGCCGGCGAGGTAGAGCGACGTCGAGTGGTTGGCATACCATTCGAGCGACAGGTCGACATTGTTCGACTTGATCGGCTGGAGATTGGGATTGCCCTGGCTCGCGGTGAGCTGGCCCGGCACGACCGTCAGCGATGGCGACAGCTGGTTGAAATCCGGGCGGGTCAGCGTCTTCGATGCCGCCACGCGGAATTGCAGCTTGTCGGTCAGGTGGAAGCGGACGTTGAGGCTAGGCAGCCAATTGTCGTAATTATTCTTCACCTGCACGCCTTCGACGACCTGCGGGTTGAGCGGGACGAGCACGCCGCCGACCAGGGCGGTCTTGAGCTGATTGCCGGTGATATAATCCTCGGTGTGCACATAGCGCACACCGATATTGCCATCGACCGGAATGCCCATGTCGAAGCCGAAATTGGTCATCACATAACCGGCGGTGCTCTTCTCCTCGGCGGTGAACGCTGCAAGCTGATTGCCGACCGCCGTGAGCACCGGCGCGGCGAGGCCGAGCTGGGTCAGCACGCCGGCAAAGTTGTTCCGCAGGTTCGATGTGATTGCGTAAGGATAGGTGCGCTGGAAATCGACACCGGCACCGCTTGCGGTGTAAAAGTCGTTATACGCATTGGCCTGGAACAGGCCGGGATAGAGCGCCGGGTTGGTCGCCAGTGTCTGGCCGGTGTAGCGGATCGGATTGACCTGCGCGATCTTGCGATCCGAATAGCGGAAGCCGCCCTTGAGTGTTTTCAGGAAGCCGCCGCCAAAGTCATATTCGCCATCGAGCCGCATGGCGATCTCGTCGCCGCGATAATGGTTCTCGTTCCGGGTCAGGCCGCCGACGGTGTAGTTGGCGATGTTGGCCAGATTGTACGAGCCGGATGACAAGGACGGTGGGTTGGTCCCGGCATGCTGCGTCAGCGTGGGGATGGTGGTGATCAAGTCGAGTTCGGTGTAGAACAGATCGTTCTTGGACTTGGTGTATCCCACGTCACCCGTGACGATGACACCGCCGAGCGTCCACTTGGCGTTCAGGCCGATCGACTTGTTCTCGTCCAGCGTATCGCGCTCTGTGCCGCCGGCGGTCAGGCGGGCATTGGTGTAGCTCGCATCCTGAAGATTGCTCGTGCCGGGGAACAGGACGACGCTGCCCGCAACCGGGGTAATACCCGCCGTCGTGACATTGGCGTTATATTGCTGCTGGGTCGTCTGGAAGCGTTGATACTGGCCATCGAGGGTCAGTTCGAGGTTGGGCGCGGGGCGCCATTGCAGCGCGACATTGGCGCCGATGCGCTTGCGCTCGCCGACGACCACGACCTGATTGGCGCCGTTGGGCGCGAAGACGGATTGCCCTGCCACGAGATCGGTGCGCGCGCCCGGGGCACCGGTGCCGTCAATGTCTTGGCGATATTTGCGATCCTGATAGGAGAAGCTGCCGAGGATGCCGAACTCACCCGCACCCGTGTCCCACTTGTCGGCGATGAATATCGACCCGCTCGGGGTCGTCTTCTTGACGGAGTCGGCATAGGTGCCGCGCACCGATCCGCTGATCGTGAAGCCCGGCAGGTCGAGCGGACGGCGGGTGCGCAAATCGACCAGACCGCCCAGACCGCCCTCGATCAGGTCGGCCGTGAACGCCTTATAGACGTCGATCCGCGAGATCAGCTCGGCCGGGAAATCCTGCAGATTGAACGTGCGCCCGGCGCCTGCGGTGAAGGTCTCGCGGCCATTGAGCGTCGTCTCGACCTGCGGCAGGCCGCGAATGGCGATCGCGGCGCCTTCACCCAGATCGCGTGACACCTGCACGCCCGTCACGCGCTGAAGCGCCTCGGTCGCATTGTTGTCGGGGAGCTTGCCGATGTCCTCCGCGACGATCGAGTCCACGATCGTCGGGGCATTGCGCTTCACGCCGGCAGCCGAGTTGAGGCTGGCACGCACACCGTTGACCACGATGTCCTGAGGGGGTGCCTCCGCATCGGTCTGCGCGGTGGGTGCGGGCGCGGCCTGCTGGGCGAGTGCTGGAAAGGCAACCAGCGACGCAATGGTAGTGCCGGACAATAGATACAGTGAGCGCATCAGACATTCCCTCCTGGAATATATTTTTGTTTTTGGTTTGTTGAAAACAAAGACGACATTGGATTGAAAATGAGCAGAAAAACTCTGCCGGGCTAATTGATCGAAGCGGGGATTATTCGCCGACCGGCGTCACTTCAGGCCGTTGCTGTTTCCCGCGAGGCGATGACTGTGGGCGGTGACCGCTATTGGGCCGCTCTTTCATTTCCTGCGGGTCGGTGCGCGGGGACGCCTGTCTCGACTCGTTCTCCTCATTCTCGTTGTCCATATACGAATAAGTGGTCCCTATATAAATATCAATCGCATTTTTCTAGGAGTAATGAATCTGCAGGGGGACGCGTGCGCGGATGATGGCGCGGCCGTTGATCAAGCAGTTGCACGCGGCGCGCTGCGCCGTGCACGCAGCTCGCAGCACCGGGTGAGGCGAGAATCGCGCCCGGCAATCAGGCGCGCCGCCGGAGATCAAATCATGCCCAGGCAAACCGTCTCATTGCGCCCGCCTCCACGAGGCAGGGCGATGCGCTTCACTATCCCGGAGACCTATGGCGGGGTCGGGTGGTCTATTCGGCCATATGGCGGGCAAAGGCTTCCCGCCAATCGGGATGCCAGCGCGACAGTGCGGGGCGGTTCTGCGCGATATCCTCGGCGGCCCAGCGGATGCGGCGCCGATCCTGCTCGGTGCTCGTCTCGTTATCGGGGCACAGAATGTAGAAATCGCCGGCCGCGATTGCGCGCATCATGAAGTCCACGACCTGCTCCGCGGTCCATGCCCCGGGCGGCTTGCCGGCCAGCTGGCCGGTGGTCATGCGGGTATAGGTGAAGCCGGGGATCAGCAGATGCGCGCTGATCCGCCCTGCGGTCTGCTCGCGCAAGCTGTGTGCAAGGCCCTCGGTCAATGCCTTCACGCCCGCCTTGCTGACATTGTAGGCGGTGTTGCCCGGCGGCTGGGTGATACCCTGCTTCGACCCGGTATTGATCACCACGCCCGGTGCGTCGCCGGCGACCATCGCGGGCACAAAGCTCTGCACACCGTGCAACACGCCCATCAGGTTCACGCCGAGCACCTGCTCCCACGCTTCCGCCGCGGCGAAGACGTCGCCACCACTGCCGACCCCTGCGTTGTTCATCAGGACGGAGACCGCGCCATGTTCCGACGCGATGCCGGCGGCGACGGCCTCCACGCTCGCGCGATCGGCGACATCGAGGGGAAAGGCCGTCACCTCTGCGCCCAGCCGCTCGGCTGCCTGCGCCAGTGCGTCACCCGCGCGATCGAGCAGGCAGACGCGCATTCCGAGGTCGCGGAACGCGCCGGCCGCCGCAAAGCCGATCCCGCTGGCGCCGCCGGTCACGACGGCGAGATTTCCTGCGCGGCACGCCGCGATCGTGGCGGCGCCACTCATCGACCGGCGCCCGAACACATCGGCGCAGGGCGTACAGGGGCATTGATCTTCATCGCGACGCTCCGGACTTATCGGTTGCTGGTCAGTATCGGGCGGGGGCTGGGCAAGCCCGGCACCGTGCTGTGGAACGCGAACAGATTGCCGGCCTCGGGTTGTGCGGCAAGCGCTGCCTCGTCGAGCCCAACGCGCGCCGTCGTCGCATAGACGGTACGCAGGTCGTCCCCGCCAAAGGCGATCTTGGTGATGTTGGCGACGGGAAACCGGATTTCTTCCAGCAACGCGCCGCCCGGCGAGTAGCGGCGTACGCACCATCCGCCAAACAGGCCGACCCACACGCACCCTTGCGCATCGACGGTCGGTCCGTCGGGAAGTCCCGCACCGGGCTCGATCCGGACGAAGAGGCGCTTTTCTCCGAGGCAGCCATCGATGACCTCGATCGCCCAGATCACGCAACCCAGCGTGTCGACATAATAAAGCGTGCCGCCGTCGGGCGAGAAGGCCGGGCCGTTGGAGATCGCGACCGGATCGACCGGCTGAGACGTTATCGCCCCGTCGAACGAATAAAGCCGCCCGGTCGGCGCGGTCGCGGCGTCATCCATCGTGCCGAACCAGATGGCGCCATCGGGCGCCACGGTCGCATCGTTCAGCCGGTTGCCGGGCAAGCCCGGCTCCGGGTCGGCCAGGAAGGTGAAGCTCTTGCCGCCGGGCACGAAGCGGTGAAGTCCGCTCTGTAGCCCGACGATCAGCGATTGCTCGTCGGCGGGGAAAATCCAGCCCGGTTGTGCGGGGGCAGTCCAGCTTTCGTATCTTCCGGATGCGGGCGTGAAGCGATGAAGGCGCAGGCGCTTGATATCGACGAACCACAGGGCGCGGCTGACCGGATCCCAGGTCGGTCCTTCACCGAGCAGGGCGGCTGCGCCGACGATCGTGACGGGGCTTGTGGTGCTCATCAGCTGCGCTCGCCACGGAACGCGGCGACCAGCGCCGTGGCGCGCTGCCTCACATCATCGACGCTCCGGCCGGGTGCGTATAAAGTCGAGCCGATGCCGAAGCCGGCCGCACCGGCGGCGCGGTATTCAGCCATGCTCGCCTGGTCGATGCCGCCCACGGGGATGACGGGAAACCCTGCCGGCAGCACCGCGCGCACCGCCTTGAGCGCTGCCGGGCCAGCCGCCTCGGCGGGGAACAGCTTCAGCGCATCCGCCCCGGCCGCGATCGCGCGAAACGCTTCGCTGGGCGTGAAATAGGCCGGCAGCGACTGCAAGCCGGCGGCCTTGGTCGCGGTGATGACCTCCACGTCGCAATTGGGCGAGATGATGATCCGCCCGCCTGCCGCCGCGACTTGCTCGACATCGCTCACCGTCAGTACGGTACCCGCGCCGATCAGGGCGCTTTCGCCAAAATGTGCGGCCAGGGTGCGGATGCTGTGCAGCGGGTCGGGGGAGTTGAGCGGTACCTCGATGCAGCGAAAGCCGGCGTCGTACAGCGCAGTCGCCACCGCGATCACCTCCCCGGGCGTGACGCCGCGCAGGATGGCGATCAGCGGCAGTTCCGAAAGGACCGCGTCAAGTCTCATAGATGTTCTCCGATTTGCCACAGGCCACGTGCCACCGCATCGTCGCCGTCGACGGTCGCGATATCGTGCAGACCGTATATCGCGAAAGCCGTGCGGTAGAGGCTGACCAGCCGCGGCGCACCGATCAGCGTCGCCGGGCCGCGGCCAAGCGCGCCGATCTCCCCGCCGATGAGAATGCCGGAAAGATAGCTGGCCACATCCTGCGGGCCGAGATTGCCCAGCAACACGTCGGCGCGCGCCGAGAACAGCTGCGGAACGATGCTTTTCGCCGCGAGCGTTCTACGCACGCCAAGGCCGAATGCCGTTTCATCGAACGCCGCCGTCGTATCGGCGAGCTGGCCGAGCAGCGAATGGTCGCGCAGCAGGGCATAGAGTTCACCGGTCATCGCGGTGGCGAAATCGACGATCTTGCCGCCCTGCATGGTCACCCATTTGCTGTGGGTGCCGGGCAGGACGACGAGCCCGTCGCGGATGCCTGCGCCGAACAGCTGGGTTTCCTCGCCGCGCATCACACTGGGAATGGCGTCGGCTGCGGTGACGGACACGCCGGGGACGATCACCGCCGCGCCGATCGGTGTTTCCACCCGCAAGCCGGCCGATGCCAGTCGCGCCGGATCGACCGGGCAGGGGAGGTAAGGCGCTTCCCGCCAGCCGTTGCGGCTGCCGACCATGCCCGCCAGGACGATGGGCGTGGTGGCGCCGTCGCTCCAGTCGCCGACGGTTTCGACCAGCACTTCGGCAAAATCTTCGCGGCCGAGCGTCGCCGCGCCGCGCGTGCTCGACCGCCGCTCGATCACCGCGCCGCTGCCGTCGAAACGATAGGCGCGCAAATTGGTCGTTCCCCAATCGACGCCGATCAGCCTGGTCATCTGGCGCACAATCCCGTCATCTCTTTCGCCGCATCGCCCTTAGTGGTTGTCGCGCGGGAGGCCGCGAGTCTGGGCGATCCGCTGATAGGCTTCGGCGCCTTCCAGGATCGCCCCGGTGTCCATCTGCCCGACCAGCGCGCGCTGAATCTCCTGCCACGGCGTCTGCGAAGCGGGATAGGCATAGCCGCCGGCGGCCATAAGCGCCTCGCGCCGATGGCCGAGTTCCTCGTCTTCAATGAGGACGTTGGCGGTTCTTTTCTTGAGATCGATCCTGACGCGATCGCCGGTCTTCAACAGCGCCAGCCCGCCCATCGCCGCGGCCTCGGGGCTGGCGTTGAGGATGGAGGGGCTACCGCTGGTGCCCGACTGCCGGCCGTCGCCAATGCAGGGCACGGCATGGATGCCTTCGGTGATCAGATAGACGGGCGGGCGCATGTTCACCACCTCGGCTGCGCCGGGATAGCCGATCGGCCCGGCCCCGCGCATGAACAGCAGGGTCGCCGCCGTGATGCCCAAAGCGGGATCGTCGATCCGTGCGTGATAATCTTCCGGCCCATCGAACACGACGGCCGGGCCTTCGAACGCATCCGGATCTTCGGGGTTGGCAAGGTAGCGCTCGCGGAATTCCGGCGAGATGACGCTCGTCTTCATGATCGCCGCATCGAACAGGTTTCCCGACAGGACGATGAAGCCGGCATCCGCCATGATTGGTGTCGCGAACGGGCGGATGACGCGCTCGTCCTCGATTGCCACGCCGCGGCAATTCTCGCCGATACTGCGGCCATTGGCGGTGAGCGCGTCTTCGCGGATGAGACCCTGCCCGATCAACTGGTTAACGACTGCGGGAACGCCGCCGGCGTGATAATAATCCTCGCCGAGATATTCGCCGGCGGGCTGCAGGTTCACGAGCAATGGCACTTCGTGGCCGACCGTCTCCCACTCTTTCAGCGGCAGATCGACACCGATGTGACGCGCAATGGCGGCGAGATGGATCGGGGCGTTGGTCGAGCCGCCGATCGCCGAATTCACCACGATCGCATTGTGAAACGCGTCGCGCGTGAGGATGTCGGACGGCTTGAGATCCTCGAAGACCATGTCGACGATACGCCTGCCCGTGCGCCACGCGGCTTCCTGGCGGTCGCGATACGGCGCGGGGATCGCGGCCGAGCCGGGCAGGGACATGCCCAGTGCCTCGGCCAGCGAATTCATCGTCGTCGCCGTGCCCATCGTGTTGCAATAACCGGTCGAGGGCGCGGATGAGGCGACCAGGCGGATGAAGCCGGCATCGTCGATCTCGCCCGCCGCGAGCATCTGCCGGGCTTTCCATACGATCGTGCCCGATCCGGTGCGCTCGCCCTTGTGCCAGCCGTTGAGCATCGGCCCGACCGACAAGGCGATGGCCGGGATGTTGACGGTCGCCGCGGCCATCAGCGCGGCCGGGGTCGTCTTGTCGCACCCGATGGTCAGCACCACGCCGTCGAGCGGATAGCCGTAGAGCGTCTCGACCAGCCCGAGATAGGCCAGGTTGCGGTCGAGACCGGCGGTCGGGCGTTTCCCCGTCTCCTGAATCGGATGGACGGGGAATTCGATCGCGATGCCGCCGGCTTCCCTGATCCCTTCACGCACACGCTCTGCGAGGACGAGATGGTGGCGATTGCACGGCGACAGGTCGGAGCCGGTCTGGGCGATCCCGATGATCGGCCGGCCGGAGCGCAACTCCTCCAGGCTGAGGCCGAAGTTGAGATAGCGCTCGAGATAGAGCGCGGTCATGTCGATATTGTCGGGGTTATCGAACCACGCGCGCGAGCGCAGTTTCACAGGCCTGTCGTGCGACGATTCATCCCCGATGCTGACCATGATTCGATACTTAGCCCCAATTGGCCCCGTTGACGGTGGCGACGGCCGCATATACTCAGACAAATAAGCAGTGACAAGTTGCCGTCCGGAAGTCGGATGCGAATGAGCGGGAGAAGATAGTGGCGGGACCGGTCAACCAGCTGGGGAATGCCCAGAATGCCACGGTCGGAAGCCGGACCGGCTATGGCAGGGCGCTCGGCCTGCTCTCCAGCCTGTTCTTCATGTGGGGCTTCATCACGGTCATCAACAACACGCTGCTGCCGCATCTGCGCAGCGTGTTCGAACTCAACTATCTGCAGACGACCTTGATCGAATCGACCTGGTTCGTCGGCTATCTCGTCGCGTCGCTTCCGGCGGCGAAGTTGATCGAGCGGATCGGCTACCAGCGCGCTCTGGTGGTTGGCCTCGCGGTGATGACAGTCGGCTCGCTGGGCATGATTCTCGCGGCCAGCCTGCCTTCCTATGGCGTGACCCTCGCTTCGCTGTTCATCGTGTCGTGCGGCATCGCGCTGCTGCAGGTCGCCGCCAACCCCTATGTCGCGGTGATCGGCCCAGCGGGGACTTCCGAGGCGCGCCTCACCCTTGTGCAGGCGTTCAACACCACCGGCGACGTGCTCGCGATCGTTTTCGGTCGCTACCTGATCCTTGCCCGCACCACCGCGGGCACCTCGGCAGAAGGCACGCAACTCAGTTACGCCCAGCGCATGGCCGACGCGCAGGCGACCGAACTGCCCTATTTCATCGTCGCGATCGTCCTCGCCGTGCTGACCGTCGTCATCGCACGGGCCAAACTTCCCGCGCTCGGCACCGCGACGCAGCGTGCAGACGCCAGCGCGCGCAAGGGCCTGTCGCTATGGAACCACCGCAACCTTCTGTTCGGCTGCGGTGGCATCTTCCTGTGTGTGCTGGCCGAAATTGGTGTCGGCAACCTGTTCATCAACTTCGCGTCGCAGCCGACGATAGCCAATATCACCCATGAGCAGGCCGCCTTCTATCTCACCTTCGTGTGGGGTGGAATGATGGTCGGTCGCTTCGCCGGTGCCTGGATCATGCGTTATTTTGCGCCGGAGCGGGTGCTCGCGGCTTTCGCATTGGGCGCGCTGGTCGCGGCACTCGCGGCGACTTTTCTGCACGGCCCGGCCGCGATGTACGCGCTGATCCTCGTTGGCCTGTTCCACTCGATCATGTTCCCGACCATCTTTGCGCTGGCTATTCGCGGGCTGGGACCGCTGACGGAGGAAGGGTCTGGCTTGCTCATCATGTCGATCGCTGGTGGTGCACTGGTGTTCATCCAGGGCAGCCTCGCCGACAATTTCGGCATCCAATGGGCCTTTATCGTCACCGCCGTGTGCGAGCTTTACGTGTTGTTCTACGCACTCTGGGGGTCGCGCGTTACGCAGCCTCTGCCCGATCTGCGGCCCGTCCCGTGACTGAGCCGGCGATTCGCGTCGCGCTGGTCGGCATGGGCAAGATCGCCCGCGACCAGCACATCCCAGCCATCGCCGGTAACCCGAATGTGGAACTGGCCGCCACGGTCAGCCCCAGCAGCGGCGGCGTCGACGGCGTTCCCCATTACACTACGCTCGAGGAGATGCTGGCGGGCGGGCCCGAGGTCGACGCGGTCGCCTTGTGCTCCCCGCCCCAGGTTCGTTACGGCCTTGCCGCCGCCGCGATTGCGGCGCGGCGCCATGTCTTTCTCGAAAAGCCGCCCGGCGCCACGCTGAGCGAAGTCGCGGTGTTGAGCGACAAGGCGGCCGCGGCCGGGGTCACCCTTTTCGCGAGCTGGCACTCGCGTTTTGCGGCAGGGGTGGAACCCGCACGCGCCTGGCTGGCGGATCGCTCGGTCCTGCGGGCGAAGATCACCTGGCGCGAGGATGTGCGCCATTGGCATCCGGGGCAGGACTGGATCTGGGAAGCTGGCGGGCTTGGCGTCTTCGATCCGGGTATCAACGCCCTGTCGATCGCGACGCACATCCTGCCCAACGCGATCCTGCTCGAACACGCCTTGCTCTCGCTGCCCGCCAATCGCGATGCCCCGATCGCGGCGCAACTGTCGCTGCGCGACAGCGCCGGGGCGCCCGTCGCCATGGATCTCGACTGGCGACAGACCGGGCCGCAGAGCTGGGACATCGAGGTGGAAACCGACGCCGGCACGCTCAGGCTTTCACAGGGCGGCGCGGTCCTCGATCTGCCGTCCGGGTCGCACCGTGACGCCGATCGGGAATATGCCGGCCTCTATGCGCGCTTCGTCTACCTGGTCAGGGCGGGGGAGAGCGATGTCGACGTGACGCCGCTCCAACTGGTCGCCGACGCCTTCCTGCGCGGGCGCCGCACCATCGTCGAAGCGTTCGAGGACTGATCGCCGGCGGCGCTTATTTGTTGAGCGCGACGCGCGTGTCGTCGAGCGCAAGATCGACCAGCACGCGCATCGCGTCACTCGCTTCCCGCACGTCGCCGGCGGCGATCGCCTCATAGACCCGCGCATGATCGGGAATGGCATTGCGCGGCAAACCCGACGAGCGCTGCTTGAACTGCGTCGTCCAGCGCACCGCGGCGCCGATCCCCGAACTCAGAAAGATCAGCGCGCTGTTGCGCGTCGCGCGCAGGATGGTGGTGTGGAATTCGCGATCCGCCGACTGGCCTTCATCGCTCGACAAGGTGAGGCGCCGCATCGCCGACAGCGCTTCCTTCATCTGCTTCAGGTCGTCGCGGTCGCGCCGCTCGGCGGCCAGGCCGGCCGCGGCCGGTTCGATGATGCTGCGCAGTTCGAACAGGTTGCGGACGAACTCGATGTCGGGCGCGTTGGCGAAGCTCCAGGCGAGGACATCGGGGTCGAGCACGTTCCACCGGTCCTTCGGTAAAACCTTGGTGCCGGTCTTGGGCCGGCTTTCGACCAGCCCCTTCGCCGCGAGGACCTGCACCGCTTCGCGATAGGCGGTGCGCGACACGTTCAACGCTTCGGAGAATGCGACCTCGCCGGAAAGCGTATCGCCCGGCGCATATTCGCCGGAGACGATGGCGACACCCAATTTTGTCGCGATCGCCCCGTGCAGCCTGCGCCCGGTGCCGCGCGCGGTTCGCGCCAATGGTGCGGCGGGGTCATCCTTGGCCATGCGGCAAACTATGGGACGAACGGGTCAGCGGCAAGCACACCGCTGAAGTGCCGCATCAAGAGATACGCTGAATGCTGGCGGCCAGCTCTTCCTTGTCGAACACGCGCTTCCAGTTGTCGCGGAGCATGGACCCTGAAACGCGTTCATGGTGACGGTTCGCCAAGTGGCACCAACCGCGCCCCCCTCAGCGTCACCGGCCCGAGCAACCCGGACTCCAGCAACGGCGTGTCCGCCGAATAATGTTTCCACGTCGTGAAGGCGACGCGCCCGCCGGGCGGCTTGGGGCGGCCCTCGCGATACCAGTCGGGCAGCTTGTCGATGCCGCCTTCCCAGCCGAACGCGTTGACCTTGTACTCGTTCTCGGCGGGCAGATGCTCGTCGCCGATCAGGCGGTTTGGCCACAAATTGGTGACCTGCACTTCCAGCAGATTGTCGCCCGCGCGCACCGCATCGGTCACGTCGATCCGGAAGGGTGGCTTCCACAGCGCACCGAGCGGCTTGCCGTTCACCACGACGCGCGCAATCACCTCGACACGCCCGAGATCGAGCCAGACTCGCCGATCGCCGCCGAGCGCGGACGCCGGCACAGCGAAGCGAGTGCGATAGCTCGCCGTGCCGGAGAAGTGCCGCACGCCGAAATCGGCATGGCGATGTAGCGACACCAGGCGGTGGAGCGTGATGCCGGCAGGCGCGCCGAGATCGGGCGGGAAGTGCACCTGCCAGGGGCGGGCCAGCGCTATGGCGGGAATGGCGTCCGACACATCGATGCTAAGATCGCCAAGGACATAATGTCCTGCTTTCCAGACGAGCAGGCCACCCGGCACCAGCTCCACCGCCGGCGGGGCGTCGGGTGGCGGCAAGGCCTGTGCCGCAAGGCGCGCGATCGCCGCGCCGTCGAGCGGCATGCGATGCAGCGTCAGACCCGCGACATCGCCTTCGAACAGGCGCGGCCGTGTGATCGTCGCGTTGAGCAGCACGTGCAGCTTGAGGCGCGTCTCGCCTTTGGCGACCGGCTTGCCGTCGAGGAACAAGGTCGCATTGCCGGCATCGCAGGTCATCGCCAGATGCGTCCAGCCGGCAATCGGCACCTGCGCCGTCACCAGCGGGCGATAGCTGTCGCCGGCATTGGCATAGGCGATGACGCCGTTCCGCCCGGCCGAAATGCCGAGCGTCGCATGGCCCTTGCCATAAAGGCCATCGCCCGCCGGCGGATCGATCAGGAAGCTGGCGCCGGCCACGCCCAGCATCGCGATGCTGCCGCCGCGTGCCAGCGCGGTGGCGCGCGCCGCGACGACGGCCGGCCGGTTAGTGTCGGAGGCGATCTCCGGGCTGATCGGCCACAGATCGGTCTCCGGCTTAATCCAGGCCGAAACGGTGAAGCGCCCGGTGGCGTCCTCGCGCGGCGCGGCGGGATAGGCACCGGTTCGCAGCAGCGTGGTGCCGACGCTGCGCAACACGGGCGCCGACGCACCCGTCGCCATTTTGCGGAAGATCACGAAGCAGGATCCTGCTTCGTCGAGCTGCAGCGCCACGTGCGTGCGGCCGCCGCTTTCCTCGCACACGGGAAGCGGGTGCGCCTCGCCGGTCATCGGGTCCCAGCGTTCGGCGACGCGGCCGGTCACGCGGAAACTCGCCACCAGCGTTTCGCGGCGGCGTCGCGCGTTGGAGATGAAATAGATCTCCGCGTCGGCGGTACGACGGTGAATCCAGTGCAGCACGGCATCGTTGTTCCGGGACGACAGTTCCACATCCGGACCCAGACCGGCTTCCGCCAACACGCGATCGAGTGACACACCCCAGAATACCCGCCCCTGGCCATAGCCGCGCGACGTATGCGTCTTGCCGTCGAGGTCACCCCACAGATCGGCGGCGAGCCGCTTCACGTCGGCATCGCTGTCCGGATAAGCGTCAAGCCCGTGCGACTGCGCGACCGGCGCGCCGACCAGCCACATGCCGGCACGTACCAGTTCGGCGATGCGCGCCAGCGTCTCGCGGGTGATGCGCTGGTCGTCGGGCATCACCAGCACGCGATATTGCATGCCGTCGGGCAGGACGATGTGATTGCTCTCGATCCGCGCGCGCTTGTGCAGCACCTCGGCGCCGCACACATCATAGTCATGGCCGGGCGGCACCGGCATCGCCAGCGCGGGGCGTGCGCCCGACAGCGTCGCAGCCACCGGCTCCTCGATATGCACCGGGCATTGCACGGGTGAGTTCTCGCCCGCAAAGTAGAGGATGTCGGCGGCGAAATTGCCCTGTGACAGCATGTGCTGGCACCGCCCGACATAAGCGAGCCACGGCCCGGCTTCCTCGAACCAGGTGTTGGTGCGGTCGAAATGGAAGCCCCATGGCCCCATCGTCATGCCCGGCCGCGCCGTCGGATGCGGCTGCTGGGCGTAGCGGTGGAAGACGAAATGGTTGAGGCCGAGCGTGTACATTTCGTCGCCCAGCCCCTTCATCGCATAGGGGTGTTCCTGCCAGCGCGACTGGGCGGGGCGGCCGGTGAAACTCTCGGCACCGACGAAATTCTTGCCATGGACGTGCGCCGTGGTCGCCGCGACCTTGACCGAATAGGCCGCCGCACCGCCGCGTACCCAGAACTCACCCATCAAGGCATCGACCTTGGCGCCCGCCTGCTGATCGTCGAACGGACCGTTGCCATAGGGCTCGGTGTAGGAGGTCAGGCCGTGCTGATGGCACAGTTCGTGGAAGCGGCCGAAATATAGTTCTTCCATCATCAGCGCCTGGGCGCGCCTGATGTCCCATAGGAAGCGCTCGGTGATTTCGGGGCTGCCGACCAGCCGGCCGGTCATCGCCGGCATGAACGACGTCAAGGCATAGCCGCGCCGTTTCTGGAACTCGCGCGGCATCTCCGCGGTCCAGTTCTGCATACCCGTTTCGTAGCTGTCGATCAGCACGCCGGCGAGGTCGCGCCGGCCGAGCCGCTCAAGCGCCGGGAGCAGTTCGCGGAAATAGGTCGCGAAGTGGAAGTCGAGCGCCGCAGCGCTGAACTTGTCGCACTCCAAGCCGATCCCCGCAGTTGAAGCGGAGAGGTTATTCGCGCCGGTCGCGGTGTGGCCGAAGCGCAGCACGGTCCATTGCCCCGCCGGCGGTGTCCATTTCAGGCGACCATCGCTATCCATGAACCGCGAGACGTCGATCACCCTGGCCGGATCGATCGTCGCCGCCGGCTCTGCTGCGCCTGGCATTTCGCCGACATTGGCGTCCCGACCCCAACCTGCCTTGGCGCCGAGATTGGCGATGCGCGGATCGGCCGAGAGCTTCAGCTCGGACAAGCGACAGGTGGCCGGCACGCCGATGCGGAAGAAGCGCGCCGTGGTGGAGGGAAAGCTGGCGATGATTGGTGGGGTGGTGTGCAGCCGCCATACCGGCACGGGCGCTTCGGCCAGGGGGTGCCAGTTCTTGCCGTCATCCGACGCTTCGACGGTGAACGCGGCCGAGGGCAAGAAATTGGCATTGTCCTCGACCGGCGATGCCTGCAGGACCAGGGCGCTGGCGGCATAGGGTTCGGCGAACTCCATGACGAGATGCGCCGGGCCATCGCCGGGGACAATGTCGATCATCGTCGCGGCGTCGCCATCGGTGATCAGCCGCACATCGGCCGGCGCCCCGTTGAGCGTCGCGCGCACGACGTGCCCGCGCGCGATTGCGCGATCGCCGGGGAGGGCGGGGTACGCGATCACCATCGCGTCGCGATAATGATCGAGCCGGGTGAAGGGGCGCGGCAGCACGCGGTCGACCTGCGCCCCGCCTTCGACGGTGGCCTCGCTCCACACCAGTTGCTGCATCGATCGTTCGGGCGTGATCCACGGGCCGCCGCTCGACGACCAGCCAGGGCAATTGTGCAGGGTGAGCGACAGGCCCAACCGGCCGCATTCGTCGGCAGCGTGGCGGATCATTTTCGCCCATTCCGGACCGAGCGTCGTCGCCGGGCCTTGCGGAATGCCACAGCCGACGTCGAACATATGCGCCCCGCCGACGCCGACCCGCGCCATCGCCTCGAGGTCGCGGGTGATCCCGTCGGCGGTGACGTTGCCGTTCATCCAATGCCACCAGCTGTGTGGGCGTGCCTCAGAACCCGGTGAGCGGAAGCGATCGAGCAAGGTGTCGCCGTTTTTTGCCTCGGCCATGCCCGGCCAGGCCAGCGTGATGGCGAAGGCGCCGGCGGCGGTCCCTGCGAGAAATTCCCGACGCTCCATATATCCCTCTCCGCTCGATCGGCGTTTGAGCGAGTCATATAGTAGTATGATACGATAATAAACCTTGATCGCGGTCGCTCACGATCTAAGATGCGCGGCATGGTGACAGGCGCGCGAGCGGGTGCGTCGGCCGGGGAGAGGTGCAGGGCGGACGGCGATATGCCACGCCCCCAACGCACCGATCCGACGGGTCGAGAAAAAGGGCGATCGGCAATGGGCAAGGCAATCGGCATCGGGCGTGGAATCGCATTGGGCCTGTTGGTTTTTGCCGCGAGCGCGAGGGGCGCGGAACCCGATATTCCGTTGCAGCCCTTCGCGGTCGACCATGAGCTCCGCGTCGATTCCGCAGCCGATGCGCGCTTCCTGCTCGATGGCCCGGCCGGCAGCCACGGCTTCATCACCGCCCGGGACGGGCATCTCTATCGCGGTGACGGCCAGCGTTTCCGCTGCTGGGGCGTGAACATGACCGGCTGGGCCAAGGGCTCGGACGAGATCCCCGATCACAAGGCGGCCGAAACCTATGCCGCGGCGCTGGCGCGGATCGGCGTCAATTGCGTGCGGCTCCACTTCCTCGATCGACCCGACACGCCGGGCGCGATCCGCAACGAGGGCGCGGCCATCTCGCCGACCGCCGGCCCGTTCACCCATCCCCCGCGCGGGCTGATCCGCGGCGACCTGCCCGACAGCCAGCACTTCAATGCCGAGCAGCTCGACCATCTCGATTACTGGGTCGCGCAGCTCAAGAAGAACGGCATCTACACCGACTTCAACCTCAATGTCGGGCGGCGTTTCACCGCCGGCGACGGCGTGCCCGATGCCGATCAGATCGCGCCCTACAAGGCCTTCACCTATTTCGGGCCCGAGCTGATCGCGCTGCAAAAGGATTATGCTCGGCAGCTGCTCGGCCACCGCAACGCCTATACCGGCCTGCGCTATGCCGATGACCCGGCGGTGGCGCTGGTCGAGGTGGTCAACGAGAATTCACTGCTCGAATTCTGGGCGCGCAACTGGCTGCGCGGCGAGCGGACGGCCGGTGCGCCCAATTATCAGCTCGACATGACGCCGCATTATCAGGCGCTGCTGGTCGGTATGTACAATGACTGGCTGGCCAAGAACCGCAAGCCCGGAGAGCTCGCCGCGTTACGCAAGCTGGCCGGCGTGGCGGACGGCCAGCCGGTGCCGTTCATGCGTCGCGGCGACCATGTCGATGCGCCGCGGCAAAGGCTCGATGCCGAGATCGCCTTCCTCACCCAGGTCGAGATCGATTTCCATGCCGAGATGAAGCGCTTCCTCAAGGATGAGGTCGGCGTGAAGGTGCCGATCATCCCGATGGCCGACCACACTTATTTCATGGCCAACCAGCCGCTGATGCGCACGCTGATCAAGTCGGACATCGTCGACTCGCACGTCTATTGGCAGCACCCCGCCATCTACGGCCACCGCAACGACCCGATGGTCAATTTCCCCGAGCGCGCCACCATCCTCAAGCTCGCGCGCAGCGCCTATGTCGGCAAGCCGTTTACGGTCAGCGAGGTCAACGAGCCGTTCCCGAGCGATTACGGCGCCGAGATGATCCCGATCCTCGCTTCCTACGCCGCGCTGCAGGATTGGGACGCGATCTTCTTCTACACCTTCGAGACCAAGGCGACCGGTCAATGGACACCGCTGATCACCGATCATTTCGACATCACGCTCGACCCGGCGAAAATGGCGCAGATGCCGGTCGGGGCAATGATCTTCCTGCGCGGCGACGTATCGGCGGCGAAGACCATGCTGACCCGTTCCTATTCGACCGACCAGATCAGCGAGGCGGCGCGCCTGCCGCGCGGCGAGATGCCCTATTACACGCCGGGCTTCGACGCGCGCACGCCGCTGGTGCACGGCTCGCGCGTGTCGTGCCTAGATTGTCGGCCGAGCCTGCCCGCGCCGCTCGGACCGATGAACCCGATCGTGTCGGATACGGGCGAGATCAGCTGGTTGACCGAAGGTGGCAAGAACGGCCTGGTCAGCGTCGATGCGCCGCGCAGCCAGGCGCTGGTCGGGTTCGTCAGCGCCAACCCCACTGTCGAGACGCGCAACCTGTCGGCCGAGATCCGCAATCGCTTCGCGGTGATCACCTTGTCCTCGCTCGACGGCAAGCCGTTGTACCTGTCCAACCGCATCCTGCTGACAACGACGGGCAAGGTCGAGAATACGGGTCAGAAATGGGACGAGCGCGGCGCCAACCTGACCGTGTGGGGTACAGCGCCGACCTTGATCGAGCCGATCACCGGCTATGTCACGCTCAAGGATCTGGAAGGCGCGATCGGCGTGTTCGCCCAGCCGCTCGATGGATCGTCGCGGCCGATCGGCAAGGAGATTGCCGGCAAGATGGTCGAGCCAGGCTGGGAGCTTCCCATCGGAACGCCGGCCACGACCAGCTACCTGATCCGCGTGGAACGCTGACGCTTCTATAAAGCCGCGTCGTCGAGCAGCAGCGCCCAATCGTTTCCGGCCTTTGGTGTGCCGGGTGGCGTGAACAGCCTTTTGCCGCGATTGGCGAAGGTGCCGATCGCTTGCGTCTGGCCGGTGCGCGGATCGAACCAGGCGGCGCGGACGCGCTTGCCGCTGATCTTGCCCATCTGCACGCGGAAGGGCTTGCCGGTGTAGCTGTAGGCGATCGCATAGCCGGCGCCGCGCGTCGCTGCGACGCGGTCGTACCGGGTGCCGTTGCCGATGATGAGCGACTGGTCCGGGACGCGTTCGAAATAGGGGCGCGAGAGGATCAGATCTTTCAGATAGTGCATCTGCGTGGCGCCGGGCGCGTCCACCGCTTCCTGCCACGGGATATGCGCCCAATAGGCCGATTTGGCGCCGGTGACATGGAACTGCATCACGCTGTTCTCGCCATAGCTATGGCCGAACGCGCCGGCGAGCACCGACCACCATGCGTAACGACGTACATCGGCGGCCTGCCAGATCGGCTCCGGCGTGGCGTCGAGGCCATGCGGGATGTTTTCATAGCTCGGTTCGCCGTCGATCGTCGGGCGCGCCGGGGTGCGCTTCCAGTCGTCCTCGATATAGCGCCAATTGTCCTCGCCCCAGGCGCAGCGCTGCGTGTCCTGCGCATAGTCCTGGTGCCCCGACTGGAACATGTTGAAGTCGAGCCAGCTGGCATTGTGGAACACCCAGGAGGAATCGGTGCGGCCGAACGGGTGGAAGGTCATCAGGTGATTGGGGTCGATCGCCTTGATCGTCTTGCCCAGCGCCTGCCACGCCAAGGTCGCCATGTCGGCATGGGTGTCGCCGCCGTTGATCCAGATGATATTGCGCTTGTCCTTGTAGCGCTCGGCGAGGAACCGGCCATAGATCGGCGCGGTATCGACGGTGAGCTGGCGCATCTCGGCGAAAGTGCCCCAGGCGGGCACCAGCGCGAGGTAGATGCCATGCGCCGCCGCGCGATCGATCACCCAGTCGAGATGGTCCCAATAATCATATTCGCCGGCCCTGGCGGGATCATTGCCCGGTGTGGTGCGCGGGCGGGCCACGTCGCCATCGACCAGCGCGGGGCCGGTGATCGCATTGGTCATTTCCGGGCGGTGCAGCACCATCACCTGAATGACATTATAACCTTGGCTTTCGCGCTTCGCGAAATAGCGTTCGGTGTCGTCGCGGCTGAGCTTGCCGAGCAGAAGCCAGCCGGTATCTCCCAGCCAGAAGAAGGGCTTACCGCCGGCTTCGAGATAGCGACCATTGGCCGCCACGGTCAGACGAGGCGTGCGATCCTGCGCCTCGGCCGGGGTGAATTTTGTCAGTAGTCCTAGACCAACAAGAGCGATCAGTAGCCAACGCATCGTCTTCCCCTCTCCGGGTCGGCTCACACGACCACGGGCGGCGCCTTGTGGTCGAAACCCTTGCTGCAATCGATCAGCGTGAAGATGCCGGCGGCGACCAGCACCATGGCGGCGACGCCCTGTAGCGGGAGCGCGTAATTGCCGGTCGCGGCGACGACATAACCAAAGGCGATCGAACAGACGAAGCCGCCGATATTGCCCGCGGTGTTCATCACGCCGCTGGCCGTGCCGCCGTAACGGCCGCCGATCGCCATGCACATCGCCCAGGCCGCCGGCAGCATCAGGTCCATGACCATGAAGGCGCTGCCGGCCAGCACGACGACGGCGATCTTGCTCACCGCCAGACTCAGTGCGACGAGCAGCGCGGCAGTGATCGTCAGGCAGCTGGCTGCGATTAGTCGATAAGCGCGGCGGATGCCGATCCGCTTGGCCAGCCGGTCGCACAACACGCCCCCGGCGAGATTGCCGACCACGCCGAGGAGGAAGGGAATCGACCCGTAGACGCCCATCTCGGCCACGGTGAAGCCGGCGCTCTTGACCATCCAGGTCGGGAACCAGCCGAAGAAGAACCAGCTGCCAAAGGCGTAGAAGAAATAGGCCAGCGCGATCAGCCACAGTTGCGGCAAGGCCAGCAGGCGCTTCCATGGCGTGCCGAGATGCCCGGCGCTGTCGTCGCGGCCGATCTCGGCGACCTCCTCCGCGGTGATGCCGGGCTGTTCCGCCGGAATGTCGCGAAACCAGCCACGCCAGGCGATCGCCCAGAAAAAACCGATCGCGCCGAGCACGATGAACACGCCGTGCCAGCCGAGATAGCGATTGATCGGTACCAGCAGCAGCGGTGCCAGCGCACCGCCGAAGCGGCTCGCCGCCCAGATCACGCCCTGGCCGCGTGCGCGCTCATGCGCCGGCAGCCAGCGGTACAGTACCCCGGTCATATTGGGATAGGCGCCCGCCGCGCCGAGGCCGAACAGGAAGCGCGCGCCGGTCAGCTGCCAGAAATTGCGGCAGAGGGCGGTGACCGCGGTGAAGAACGACCACCATATCGTGATCCGCGTCAGTTCCCGCCGATAGCCACGCGCGTCGCCCATCGCGCCGGAGGGGATCTCGAACAGCGCATAGGCGATGACATAGCTGCCCAGCACCCAGCCCCATTGTTCGGTGCTGATCCCCAGATCCTTCTGGATCGACGGGCCTGTCACCGCGATCGCCATGCGGTCGAGGAAAGTGATGACCGACAGGGCGGCGAGCAGCCCTACGACGGCATGGCGCTTCTTCATGTCGCGAGGCCTGCCAGCACGTCGCGGGCGTGCAGCATGCCGAGTTCGGGACTGGAGAAGACCGGGGCCGCGACCGCACCCTCGGGCAAGGTCGCCAGCACGCGCGCCATCGATGCCTGGGCGAGCACGATCGCGTCGACACCCTTCATTGCCTCGGTCAGACCTTCGGCGACGATCCGGTCATGGGTCGCGCCGTCGCCGGCCATCACCGCGTCGAACGCGCCGGGACAGACATGCTCGACGATCTCGATCGCCTTGCCCTGCTCGCCGGCAACGCGGCGGATCAGCTCGACGGTCGGCCCGAGCGTGGTCGACAGCGTCGCGAGCACGCCGATCCGGCTTCCCGTCGCGACCGCCTTCTCGGCCATCGCCCGGTCGACGCGCAGCACGGGCTGGTCGTAGAGTTCGGCCGCCATATCGACCGCGCGGCCGATCGACGAGCAGGTCACCAACGCCACGTCGCAGCCGGCATCGAAGGTCGAGCCAACCAGCCGGATCACCTGGCGCATCGTCGCCTTCTGCAAATGGCCAGCGGCGATGGTGTTCTTGATCGTGCTCTCATCGACGAAATGGAGCAGCCGCACATCGGGCATCACCCGCGCGGCGATCTCGTTGAACACCGGTGCGAGCATCGGCGAATTGTGGATCAGTCCAAGCGTCGGCACGGGCGTTCCTCTCAATCTATCGTGTGAAGTCATAGGCGCCGGCGCCGACCTCGAAGCGGATCAATGCGCCGTCATCGGCAAGCGTGCCGTCGACGTTGCGGCCATTGTTGCGCCAGGGGCCAGCCGGCAGTTCGACCTCCGCGATGCTATTGGCGGGGACCGTCAAGGCGAAGCGGGTGAGGCCGTCGGCGTTACCACCGGTCTCCGCAGCGATCGTGCCGACCATCGATTCATAGCGCGCCGAGACGCGGCCGATGTCGGGGAACCACAAGGGCCGGGCGGCGATGCGACGGAAGCCCGGTGCGGCCGGTGCGATGCCGGCGAGGCGGCGATAGAAGAAGCCGACGATCGCGCCAAAGGCATAGTGATTGTAGCTGTTCATCGACAGGTCGCCGGTGTCGCCGTTCCAGCGTTCCCACATGGTGGTGGCGCCCTGCTGCGGCATATAACCCCAGCTCGGATAACCGGTCTGGAGCAACAGGCCGGAGACCTCGTCCATCCGGCCGGCATCGGCCAGCACGTCGAGGATATAGGGTGTGCCGAGGAACCCGGTCGACAGTTTCATGCCGCGGCGGCCGATATCGTCGGCGAGCACTTGCGCCGCCGCCGCCCGACCTTCGGCGGGCACGAGACCCATATTGAGGCTGAGCACCTGACTGGCCTGGCTGCCATTGCCGCATACGCCATCGGTGGCGACGAACTCGCCGGCATAGGCCTGACCGATCGTCGCCCGGAGGCTGCGATAGCGCCGCGCATCGGCGTCGCGCCCGGTCGCCTCGGCCATCTCGGCCATCAGTTCGGCGCACCATGCCCAATAGGCGGTCGCGCAAAGGACGCGCGGCGTGGTTTCGTCGTCGGGCTTGATCGCATCGACCGACAACCAGTCGCCCAGGTCGAGGCCGCGGTCGTTGCGCCACACGCCGTCGGGGTTGGTGCGCGCGACGAATGCCATCCAGGCCTCCATCGCGGCCCAGTTCTCGTCGATCACGGCGGTGTCGCCATAACGCTGCCACAGCTGCCAGGGCAGGATGATGCCGGCCTCGCTCCAGCCTGCCGTCACCACATCGGGGAAGGATAATGGCTGCGGCACGACGATCGGATAGGCACCGTCGGGCCGCTGCGCGGCGCGTGCCTCGAGCAGGAAGCGGCGGATGAACGGGTCGACGTCCATGTTGAAGGCGGCGGCGTCGAGGAACACCTGGATATCGCCCATCCAGCCCATCCGCTCGTCGCGTTGCGGGCAGTCGGTCGGCACGGCGAAGAAGTTGGAGCGCTGGCTCCACAGCGCGTTCTGCCAGATCGTCTGCAGCAGCGGCGCGTCGTGGAAGGTCATCGCGCCCGTCTCGCGGCATGCGCTGTGGACGATCACGCCCTCGATATCGTCGGCCGTCGGTACGCCGGGATAACCCGAGACTTCGACGTAACGGAAACCGTGATAGGTGAAGTGCGGCTCGAACACCTCCTCGCCGGTGCCGGCGAGCGTGAACCGGTCGGTCGCCGCGGCGAGGCGGAGATTGGACAAATCCGCGGTGCCGTCCGGGTAGAGCAGTTCGGCGAATTTCGCGTTGATGGTCGTACCGGCCTCACCGCGCGCGCGGATGCGCACCCAGCCCGAGAAGTTCTGCCCGAAGTCGAACACGAAACGGCCGGGCTTCGGCTCGGTGATGGTCAGGGCGCGACGTGTCCCGGTGCGCTTCAGCGCGGGCGAGGTCTGGGCAACCAGTTGAGTGTCGGGCGCAGCGCCGAGCGGCGCGTCGGACCAATGCGTGGCATCGAAGTCCGGCCGATCCCAGCCGGACTGCTCCAGCCGCGCGTCATAGCTTTCACCGTCATAGATTTCGGATCTGGTGACCGGCGCGGGTGCGCTTTTCCAGCCGGGGCCGGTCGTCACCCATTGGCTGCTGCCGTCGGCGTAATCGAGCCGCAGCTGAGCGCGGAAGCGGCGCGGGGCGGGGCCGAAACCGTAGCGTTCGATCCGCCAGCCGAACGGGCTGGCATACCAGCCGTCGCCGACCATCGCGGCAAGCGCGTTGGTGCCTTGGGCGATCAACGCGGTGACGTCATAGGTCTGGTAGAGGACATGGTCCGCCGCCACGCTGATCTCGGGCGCGAGGATCGCGTCGGACACCGGATGGCCGTTGATCCGCGCATCGTAGGCGCCGAGCGCGGTGGCGTAGAGCCGTGCCGCGACGACAGGGCCGCGCGCCTCGAATTCGGTGCGCAGGAGGATGGCGGGTTCGGACGGACGGGGGTCGTTGTGAACATTGGCGCCGCTGGGCTGGGCGGTGGCCCAGGCTCCGGCGTCGAAACCTGGCGCGGTCCAGTCGGCCGGCGGATCGGGCATCAGTCGCCAGACGGGGCCGCTGACGATACGCTCGATGCTGCCATCGGCGCGGTGCAGGCGCACCAGCGCCGCGAAGGCGCCGCCATCGACGGGGAAGAAACCGGTCGTATCCGCCTCGACCAGCGCGCAGACGCTGTTGCGGCCGGAGCGCACCTCACCGGCATAAGGCGCGAGCGTGCCCCAGAAGGGCAGGAAGGTGTCCCAGCCGAAATCTCGATCGATCGGCGAGGCCGCGCCATTGACCCACACGCCCCGCAGATGGTCCTTGCCCGCCAGCAATATCTCGGCGCGGACCAGGTCGGCGGGGGCGTCGAAATCGAGGCGGAAGGCATGGGGGCGGGCATCGAGCGCGGTCTCGCTCCACACCCAGCTAAGGCCGGCGGCACGGTCGGCGGCAGCGTCATCGTCCTCCGCTTCGATCCAGTCGGCGCGCCAGTCCTCGGGTACCAGCAGCCCGGCCTCGAACCAGCCAGGCACCGAACGCGCGGTCGTGCCGTCCTCGTCCGCCACGTCGACGGTCCACCAGATGCGCTGCATCGTGGCCAGCGCGGGGCCGCCGTAACGGACGTCGAAGGTCGCATCGCCGGCGATCGTGCCGCTATCCCAGAGCAGGTCGTCGTCCGCGACCGCTGGATGGCGTGCGGCGCGGATACGATAGCTGGCCTGTTTC
>Ga0307510_10000117_pt1 | contig 63359 bp, 70 predicted proteins | sample 12_EM_MG_FD_207224 | JGI IMG/M metagenome (GOLD analysis project Ga0307510, IMG submission 207224) | Populus trichocarpa ectomycorrhiza microbial communities from riparian zone in the Pacific Northwest, United States - 12_EM | ecosystem: Host-associated > Plants > Roots > Unclassified | place... | reverse complement strand
AGTGCCATACTAGACAGTGACGGCATGCAGCCCTGATCTTGCAGAGACAGTTTCCAGACAAGGGAGAGAGCTATCGGAAAAGGACACGGACTCAGAGGTAGATGCTGCCAGTGTGCATCTCTAGCCCAGCATGCACACTTACCTCACAACGCAAGGAGGGGGGAGACGTGATGCATGTGCCTGTGGGGATTGTGTTAGACCCATTAACAGTCCAACCCTTCTCCTCTAGTATCTGGTTGGTTTCCCAGAGCCTGTATGTATACGCCTTGTCTGATGATACCTCACACCTTGTTTGTTTGTTTGTTTCGAGGCAAGCACAAGTGCGTGAAAACATGCAACTACAACACTAAGAAACCATTGGCAAAAAAGCATGTGTTTTCCTGGACCTGAAAGTTGATTTCAATTGATTAGTCCTGGAAATCCACAGAGTCTGAACTTGCGATGGCATTCAGGTTGACTTTTGCGCACCTCATAATGGGCGTAACCACACACCCACTCAGCACAACCCTCCCCCCCACGTGTCTTCTCAAACTCCTTCATTCAACCATCCTCATCATCATGAACCTTCATTCTAAGCGATCTGCTCACCCAGGATACATCCACACAGGAGGTCTGCCTCAAGCACGTGCAGCTCCAGGTACCAAGACAAAGAAAGAAGTGGCCGCAGAAGAAAAAGCACAGAAGGTGAAAGCCAAGGCCAAAGGGATGAAAAAAATAGCTAGGATTGAGAGGGCCAACACTGCAGCCTATGCTAATGATGAGACACCCAGACCCTGGGCTACCCAGATGTCTTCCTGTGGTCGTAACCAGTCCAAGGAACAAGAACCTAGCAGCGATCAGACAGTATCTCCATCTGAACTATCACCTGAGCTCCATCTATGGGGTCAGATCCTGAAAACATCGAAACTCCCAGTGACCAAAACACCAACGACGAGCAACCCCACAAGTCTGATGTTCCATCCATTGGAGGGTCTGAACTTGAACCGCCAACTGACCTTGAGCGTACTATCAAAAAGAAGTTGAAAGGGAAGTCAGATGTTCATACATTTATAGAGGACCTGAAAAAAGGAGATGAGGAGGATGAGGAGGATGAGGACACTGGTCCTCAGGAAACACCAGCCATCGTGCGAAGCAAGCATCTTCAAACTGAAGGTGTAAGAGATTCATCTTGTCCGTTGCCATGGTAGTTCAATCAAAGACGTTTTACAGAGGCTGAAAGAACTACCAAGTGTGAAGAAACAGAAGACCTTGAGAGAGGACAAGCGAGAAAGGACCACAACAAGGCACAAAGACCTTTCAAGTGCCGGAGAGTGTGAGGTACTGTGCCCCCAGGGCATTTATTTGTGTGTACGTTGAATGCTAAAGTTGTGGCCAGAATAACAGAATGAGAAAGAATGTCAGGGAGCCTGAGGGTCACCGTCGCTGCGGAACAAGCCTGAGGGGGGGCGAAGACGAAAATCCTCCTCCTGTGGCCATCAACTTGGAGGTTCTGAAAAGGGGGCACAAGGCCATTAATCGGATTTCCCAGATCACCTCAGAGTCGGATGATGACATTGCCATCGTCAAGGATGTCAGGAAGGAGTCTCAGGCCATTGTTCTGGAAAAGGTATGATATATTTGGTTAAAGTAGAACTTGACGCTTACGACTCTCCTAAGCAGGATGAACGATGCCCTTCAGAAAAGGATGCCAATGTTCACCCACACATCACTTGTTGCCAAGTCGCTGTGACCAGCATCCCCACAAGTTTAAGACTAAAGCCCAGTACAAAGAAGGCCAATGTTCCTATGTCCCAAGTGCCGAAGTCCAAGAACAATATATCCGATCAGGTGCCTGGTGGGAATCGTCAAGTGCCGGCACATGACATAAGGCACGTTCCCTATTGTTTATCCTCACGACCACCACATGTTCACTCTTGATGATATAACACTGTTCTTTTGGAATGACAGCAACGACGCCAGGTCAAAACGGCAGGGAGAAACCAAGGACAAGTTTGTCGCAACCTGGGTGGGTACCACCCACCGGCGAGGAGTGACATCTACCAGTGGATCACAATCGTCTCATGCCTTGGTCCGCCACTCAGAAGCCTCAAATGTTTCATCTCGTTCTGTCCCATCCTCGCGGGTTGTGGTCAGGGCCACAGCAGGTAAACATCGGTTAAGTGACGACAACACTTATGCCGGTGAAGTCGGTAGAGGGGCAGTGTCGGACAATGACGAGCTTGAAGGGGCAGAGTGTGAGGAGGCCCGTAACAGTCCACTCAAGGGGAAACGGCGGGCAAACAACGACGTATGCTCTGTCTTATCTCTTCTGTGTCGATAGCTAAGATTCTACAGGGCCTCATTGTGATTAAACGCAACAAGGAGCCCAAACCTCCTTCCAAGCGCAAGCATGTCTCTAACGAAACCAGTCTCCCTCCTGAATGCCACATTGATGACGTGTGGACGAAGCAAGTCATCCCTACACTGATCTATTGGCTTGGCCGCCAGAAATCCCCATGGTACCCCGCACCAAATCTTGTCCTTGAAGCGCTCAGGACAACTTGTCATGAACTCTACTTACCGGAAGTCGTTGAGAAGGTTCCTCTGGACAGAAAAGAGGATGAACCATTTGTTCTGGTAAGCATCAACGTCTTTCTATGGATACTGAATATTTAACATGCTTTCATGGTAGGTTACCCAGCAGTTTAAGGATTGCTGGCACAACAAGATAGCCTCATCTGCCCAATCTGTCTTAATCTCTTTTTTCAAAAGTGAACCCAACCTTGCTGACTCTGACGACAAACGGGCTTCCTATGCTGAGTGGGCCTTAGAGCACTCATGCTTTTGTTTCTCTAAAGCCAACTATGATAATCTGAAGGTATGTGTCCATACATTGCCAGCTTTGACACATGTTTGCTCAGAATATACATAGAAATGGAAGGGCCTCTTTTATGGTAACCTTGCCATACTATCTTTCGCATCCCACTGGGAGTGTATCCATGGTTTCCTGGATGTTGAGGACCTTCAATCTGACTTTCTGGATGGCCAGTCCCATGGCGCTTTGGCACTGGCCTGCTCAGCGGTCAGTTATTCTTTGATTTACTGTCTTCTTGCTAATGACCATCCTGGACAGATGAAACATGCTCTCATGCTCTGGAAGGACAGGGTGATCACTGTCAGCGCTGTTCAAGAGGCTTGTGGGGCAGGTTGTTCAATCAAACTAAAGGCAAAGGAGAACAGAAGTATGGGCAAGAAAACAACTGCCTATGCAGCATTTTCTGGTACCCACTGGAAGGATGACACCAATACATTCCTCAAGTCAGTCATGACCCTCAGCACCACCGATATGGACGCGATCACCGATTTGGCGAAGCTAGCTGCCAAGAAAGTGATGAGGACAGAAGAGAAAGGCTCAGCACCGACTGTCAACGATGACGACAACAACAACATTGTTCTGTGTAATGGCTCCGGATCTTTGGAGTCTAGTGCGCACAAGGATGGGGTCAGTGCAGCACAGATTCCGCGATGGAAGAGGCATGGTACATTTTCATACTTCCTGCCGCGTTATATGGTATCTAATGTTAGTTTCAAGTCACTGAAGCAGCAGGAGCGGCAACCCCCCCTGACACATGTGAAATCCAAGTTCATCATCAAGACATGAGTCAAGACGATAATTCTAATGTCTGGTATGATCACTCCACATGCTCTCGGTGTTCTGAAGCTCACACTTAGATGCACCACCATCTCCACAACCTCGACTCTTGCTCCTCAATGCATCATCAAAGCAGCAGTTCAGGGTCACACCATCCTCCTGGTAATGGCCAACCTTGGCCTTTACGATGCAATGAAGAATACCTTGACTCCAGAAGTCGGACCCAAGGCTCTCATTCTTAGGTGGACGCTTTTCCTTTCACAACAGACATTGCCTTTGTCTCCACATCATCTTTGTGTCCCTTTTCAATATTTTTAGAACTACCATCTACCCTTCTTCCTATGGACGCGATCCTGTATTTACCCTGACCTCCTTGCTCGTTGGGGAGGATAGTTACCCAGAATCCACCATTGCTGTCTGCCTGTCGTGCCCTGTGTAATTCTGCATGCAATTCCCCATATGTTCAGATTGGTCTTGACCATCCTTGTGCACGCTCTTGGAGGTCCTTGCATGTGCTCTTGAAGGTCCTTTTGCGTGTTCTTGGAGGGCCTTGTGTGCGTTCTTGGAGGGCCTTGTGTGCGCTCTTGAAGGTCTTGTGTGTGCTCTTGGAGGTTTTTTTGCATGCTCTTGAGGGACCTTGTGTGTGCTCTTGGGGAATGAGATAATTGCTTTCCGTACAATAGTCTGTCTTACAGCTCTCCTTGCACACCTTGCAGGTGGCTTATGACACTCATTTTCAAGCTGGGTGTGAATTTGGCAAGCTCAACTGCAAGCCAGGTGAAAATGTGGCAAGTCCGATGGCAAGGCAGTCTGCAAGGAATCGACATAGCTTGCGGGACTTGCAGAAATTTTACTTGCAGATGACTTGCAGCAGGCTGCAAGTCCGGTAAGTACTCATCAAGACACCAGTAAGTAAAGTTGTTTTTTGCTGATAAGTGCCCTTGGCCATGGAAAGTGCAGTGCCCATGACTGGCAGTGCCCCCCCTCATCCATGCATCTCAATGCCCTGGAGGCTTGACTTCCCTACATCTGTGTCAGTATCACAACCATGTGAGCAAGCCTGAGAGAAGTATGGGATACAGGTGGATTGGCTCCCCCTCCTTCCTCTGGGCTTTCTAACAAGCCCAGCAAGGGCTTGCACCCCCATTTGCCTGGCAGCTCAGCCCAGGTGCAGGTGATCTATTCAGCTGTTGTGTCAGCACCACTGTTGTTGGCTGTGTGCACCCCCACTTCATTGCTGTCACACACCATCACGGCCCCATAGCCCCTGCCTTGGCAATGCGACCTCTTGCATCACACTTGCTGCTGCTGCTGCCATTGCCATTGCCACCACCACTGTGGCCACCACCACCAAAGCACCATGCAGTGATGGACACTGCCCACAGGAGGGCGACATCACGTTACATTGCACACCATCATTGCATTGCCCTGCCTGCCAATGCAGTCTCTCATGTTGCACTTGCTGCTGCCACCATTATCACCATCCCCATCACCACCACCATTGTGGCCACCACCAAGGCACCGTGCCACGACAGACACAGCCATATGATAGCAATATTACACTGCTGGAGGTCCCAGAGGCATAGGAATGCCAAGTGGTGCCATGCAGAAGGGGTCAGTTGGGGTGGAGGTCGAGTTATTACTGTATTTATTTGTTGTCATATGCATACTGTATTGATTAAATACAAATGATATAATATATGTATTTGATGTAAATGGGGTAAACAGGGGAGGGAACCGTGCTCACTGTTGGTGACAGTGGGCAGTGACGAACATGTGTCATCAGAGGGTGCCACAGGAGGGCATGCACAGAAGGGCAGTTGCTTGCCAGCTCTGGGTTTCCAAGAGGGGAGGGAATTGCCAGATTATAATGTGTATTAGAATGGAGTGGTGAGCACATTATAATGGTGCTGCTTGGAGAGGGAGAGGGAACATTATAATGTGTGCACTCCTAGGAATTGCTTGCAGTCATAGGGGGACATTATTATGCGACCTTGTGGAATTTGCAGGCTACATTACAAACTGCTACATGGACTGTTGAGATATGGAGTGGCATAGTAAGCACAAACAGACAACAGGTCAACAGGTTATTGACATCTACATGTACATATTGTAGAAAAGAACAAATCTAAAGGTGTGAGTTCTGGGCACGCATTGGGCCTCAGAACGCATGCACCAGACACGGGAACTGTGTGATATGGAAGAGTACACTACTCACAGAACGCGTGCGTCACACGGGAACTGAGGACATAAAACAAGCTGTCTACGGCATATAAACGAACGATTAAAGTTCAAGGTGCAAGTTAAACGAGTGTACAGTAACTGAACTACCGTCAACACTGAAGACTGTATGGTAACAGTATATCCGAGTCTAATCGATCTGTTCGCGCGCCATATTTGCTACATGTATACCTCTATCATCACAAGTAATTACCTAGAAACATCAATGCACCACAGTCATATGTCCTAGGTCATAGGCCATAACATTCTCCGAACCCACGCATATCGTACTGGTCCGCGACCCATCGAGTCTCTGCTTCTTCGCATTCGGGGGCTTCATGTTTTCTTTGTCGACTCCTACGGCGTCCCATCGAGGCCGCGAGGCCTTTTTTACGTTGAAATTCCATACGGTTCCAACGTCCGAGAACCGTGGAGCAGAATCATTACACGATTCAGGTAACGATGGCCGGTGTTTGGGATTATCCGCCATGAGGCTCCTCGCAAATCCTCTCAGGGATTCGTCTTTGCCGAATGTGTCAAGTAGGAACAGAAGAACCCGCCCACAGGCCCATCTGTCTGCCTTGATCGGACTGTGCCTCAAATTCTTCTCGACTTCGGGCGCCATCCAATTCTTCGTCCCGCACTGGTCGTCGACCTCATCAACCTCGTCCTTTACTCGCATTGCAATGTCGAAATCGATAATCTTCAAGCAGAAGTCTTCATTCAGGAGAAGGTTGTCCGGCTTGATATCCCTGTGGGCTATATGGTGCTCGTGAAGATACGCGAGGCCCTTGATGAGGCCCCAGCAGACCTGGGAAACCTTGCGTCCAAATCGGTTAGGAGCGAACTCGAGGTAACCCTCGACGGTGAGCATTTTGGGCAGAATGGCCCACCCGTGGAATGAATCGATCAACGAGATAACATGATCGGACTTCAGTGGAATGGTATCAAGAAGTCTGAGAATCTTGAGCTCGTCCGAATCCTCCCGAACTTTCTTCGCGATGAAATTCTTGTTCGAGTCCATGGGTCGATACACAGTGAGAATATGATCCGGCCTCTGGGGTCGAGCGTCAGCACGGTGAATAAGTAGAAAAAGATTGGCGGGACCTTCATAAATGATGCCATTTCGTTACCGCTGGGATCCATAACTTCCGGTTCTACCTCATAGCCATGTGCTCTGAGCTGTGCACGGTCATCTCCGTCCCCTCCGCCGGCGTGGTTACTGCTACCCGTAGAGCCACCTGTACGAGTACGGGCACGCTTGCCACCAGTATTGTCGTCCTTGGTGTGCATCGACCTCTTCAGCTGACGATCGATCCTACGATTATGATCGAAAATTACGGCCCGAGTCTCTTGGACTTGGTCTAATTCTAACCGAAGAATGTTGTATAAATGGCGTAGAAAATCCGTGCGACCAGCCGAGTCATTCAATGAAAGCGTCTTTTCCTTGTAATAGACCTACGACAGCTGAGCCCGCGAGTTGTTTGGTACATTACAATGGACAACATACCGCATCATCGTCCAGTCTCTCCCCCCGAAATAGACTATAGCGAGTCGCCATGCCACTGTCCCAAATAAAGACAGCGCAGAGGACGAAATCCTTCTTCCCTTTGAACGCCCCCAAGAAGCGGTTCGCGAAACGAACAATAAAGGCCCCCGTCGTAAGCATTCGGATAAGGTCCATAGGCCAAAAACTCCCCGATGTGGAATTAACCTCCACAAGCAGCCGAGGAAGAGAGGAGAGCGAAATCAGAAAGTCACTACGAGGGTTGTATTTGCGTGGTTCTTCATCTTCGTCTGGTTTACCACCTTCACGTTTCACGATAACAGTGATGGGACAACTTCTGTTTCTGCAGAGACCATGCTAAATCGCAATCGAAGGGGGGCAAGCGAGCGAGCACTTACCGCAGAAGGGCTGCCGGGTTGTCGTTGTCATTTGGAGTATAAATGAGCGGGTGAAAAAAGATCGTGTCCGCCATCTGTCCCTTTAAGGGACATTTATTAGCTCCCCCAGGTTGCCAAGCTTTTTCCCAATTGTAAGACGCCACGGATGCGGCATGTAACACCTCGCGTTGGTCGGCATAGCGCGTTTGCTCGAGAGATTCATCTCCGGCGATCGAGTCCTCGGGAGGCTCAAAATATAACACGGGAATGTCTAACATCTGCCATACAGTATGCATCTACACTGACCCGTCAAAATCGAGCCGCAGACGGACAAATCGAAGAAACAGCGTACATCAGGGTGTAGACGTGGCTTTTTGACCAACTTCTGCTCAAAGAGTTTGACGAAGTTTGGAATCTCCATTAACTCATCCGCACTCCGTATCTGGTTCCTTGTGATATCGGACTGTTCGAACGTTCGCAAGTTCTTTAATTTAACGAAGATATCTTCATAATCTCGTAGGCCGTCGACATAACCAATCCGTTCACCTTTAGGCAGCATGTTCGTCAAATATTCTGAGTTGGGACAAAGAGACGCATGAAGTACTCACCAAACCCCGGAAGAAGAGGTGGGCTGCCCACGCCTAAAGTGACATAGATACGAAGATGATCATCGGAAGGTAGCTCGGGCCACACATCGGAAATTCGTTTCCTAACACCCAATGGTTGCTTGTTTTGAGTGCTGAAGTGATATTTGCGCCAATCGATTTCGTCTTCGTCGACCGTCTCATCACTGTACACATCAACCTACGAGTAAAGCGGTGTTACCCATAATGTCAGAACAGATCACTAGAAATAACACACCTTCCACAGACGGAGGTTTGGTGCATCGACCCTTTGTAGCGAATTTTGTTTTTCGCCTTTGATGAGGGTTTTCAAATCGGCAATGTATGTAGTGGATGAGGCGCGAACAGGAAAAAGGAAATCGTCGCCTTCGACAAGGCACCAAAGGGTTGTTTGATCAGACATTTCAGTACAGTCGTTTGTGGTGTGTGGTGTGGTGGCGAGTGAGGTGTAGAGGTGCATTGAGGGGCGGAATCAACGGGAGGACTGTGAAAACTAGCCACTGCTTCACACTCCGATTAGGGGTTGAGGAGTGGTTGAGGCTACTCTACAAGGGGGTCGCGGAATGGAAAAAAAAGACCCGGGGTCGATTTTTTTCGAAGAGAGTATTGGGCTTGGACTAACTAAGTATGTAAGCGGGCGCTAATCCGTATATGGTAGTGGCGTTTCTATATATGGGTGATAAGATAAATATATTGATCTTTGAAAGAGTATCTGAACGCCTGCATGGTTAAGGGATCTAAACATACTCAGAGGTGGCCGATTATTACAGTAGCTACCAGTGCCGTGCTTTTTTAGTTAGTGTGCATGCCTCACAGGTCCATTGTCGTAGTCTTGCATCCTTAATCTCAACACACTGAAGATGATACTGCGTTGTTTCAGTTTGGGCCTTGCAAAATCAACAAATATTCTTACCCAAGTCGTCTCACATCCCACCTTCTGGCATTTTATCGATCCTACACTATCTGGGGGCACAATATCTCCGCACAGACATAGGGACAAGCCACTCATGTCCCGGCATCAACGCCTACGGCCTACACGTGTTGGCTCAGAGTCAAAAAACAGAAGACCTGAACCAGATGGCTCAGGCTCAGACTGGTCGGCGACAGGGTTTGTGTCACGGTCAGACCACCGTGTCAGATCGAGTTCGGGGATCTCGGGGTTCAGGGATCTCGGACAAGATTACGAAGATGGATTTCGAAGAGGGGTTGTTCCCAAAGGGGAAGTCGGTCACGTGAGACATCACGTGACAAGGAGGGTGACGAGCGAAGATTACACAAGTCAAACGTGACTTGGAATCGAGCGAGACACTAGCACGTGATCTCGAGACGTAGAGGGTTGAAGGCAATTAGCAGCGAAGCTGACTAATGCGATGAGAGTTCGTTCGATGGAAGCCGCACACGTTCAGAGGTGAGATGAGACTGTCAAAGTCTGATTGCACGAATAGAACGAGCTTAGGAAAGCCATTCTATGCTACTTAGTACAGTTTATATACAAGTCAAGATGGAAACTATGAGAAAGTAAGAGAACACTGAAGAAGGCCGTGGAACGAGATGGAAGCATATAGAATCGTATGGAAGTCTCTAGAAAACGCAAGAACAGTCCATAGGTAACTTAGTAAGCGAAGGGCAAAGCGGCCCAGAGTCACAGACGACAGCGAACAAGAAGACGGAATAGGAAAGAGAAAAGTTAGGTAAGCAAGGCAGTCCATGACATTACCCCCTTGTTAACGTCCTTTAGACGTCAACGCAGTCGTCTATGGCAGCACAGTACCCGCGCTCGAAGTGAGGATGAGTAGGGTACACCTTGCAGTCCCCGTATTCCAAGCACATGCAATGAGGATCCTTACAGTCTACTCCCGTATGTCCGCGGCGTGAGCAGTGGCGACAGAGGCCAATGCAGTAGCAATTGTCAATGGTGTGCCCTTCCTTGCCGCACCACATGCACTCTTGTGGGTGACGAGCGCGCTCTTCAGTGACTCAATTACGGATGGAAGCGCAGATCTTCTTGACCCGCGCAGTGGGGAACGACGAGGCGATGTGCAAGGAGGAGTCAATGTGCCGCTGGAGGCGTCCTAAGGCGTTAGCACTGGTGAGACGGGCCGAACTGCAGTAGAGGGCCTGTCTCTCTATCTCTAGAGACTCCCAGAGCTGCCCCATTCGTTTTGCAAGGCGGTCGCATGCCTTCTTGTGCGAGCGGAAATATTGGACCTCTCCAGCCAGCGTGGGGTCGTCCTCATAAAGGACTGCCCAGTCTACACCCCTAGTCAGTTCTAAGTCGGGGTGGAAGAAGAGTTCGTTCTGCGGTGACAATGGGGAAGCCCAAGAAGTTTGAGGAACCGCGTGAAGAGGGTGAGAGTGAACGGTACAGTTGCGTCCGTTTGTGGCCAGGAGTTCGGGGAAGGGATTACGGAGGTCGTAGCGAATAAAGGGAGCGATAACATCCTCGCTACCGAGTGGGATGACGAAGAGGTGGTGAGTCCCAGTGGCGTCGAAGTTGTCCTGCCAGCCAGGACCGGGGTGAGTGCTGGGCTGGGGGTCAGTAGAGGATGGCGCTAGGTTTTCTTTATTCTCCATCAACTCTTTTATTGTCGCGTCTTGGTCCGAGACTTGTCGATACAATACCATAGCCAACTCCTCGTAATCTGTGGTGTCGCCTAGAGGGTGAGACACCTGGCGGATAGGCGTTATGTCGGCGAGGGGGACCCGAGGCGACGAGCGGCGAAGTTGAGGGGGACGTTGACCACTTCGTTCCCAGTCTTCCTCGTTCTCGTATTGTTCTCTGATCGCTGAGATGACAATCATAGACGAGTTAGCAAGGGGAGATGGAGAGGTAGACGGTGGCTCATCGGGAAAGTCGGGATCGTTGTAGTCGGCTAGTTCAGATCCTGGGTAGGATCCAATGGGCGATCCCGGCAAGAATGGGGGGGAAGGAGCAGGAGGCACAAAAACGGGCGATAGAGCACGAGGAGGAGGAACGTCAATGGGCAAGAGGGAGTGATTGTCAGGGAAACATTGGCGGACTTCCTCTATGTCAGCCCCAAGTATGTTGGCGACGTGTTCTAACATCATTTGATGAGGCCAAGCGGCCTCAGAGTCGGTGGGGCTATCGGGAGGAGGAGAGGTGACTACGTAAGGGGTGCTGCCAGCGCAGTCAGTGGTGGGAGACATAGAGCGGGAAGGGACAAAGATGGCGGAGGCGGCGTCGGACATGTTCTCGATTGTTGAGCAGACTTGGACTAAGTGGTTGTGTCACGGACTGCCCCGCTTACTTAACCTCCTCTTTCCTATTTCGTTTCCTTTCCCGTTTCCGTCCGTGACTCCGGGCCGCCTTGCCCATCGCTTACTAAGTTACCTATGGACTGCTCTCGCGTTTTCTAGAGACCTCCATACGAATCCTTGTGCTTCCATTTTCTTCTCTCGCTTTCTCATAGCTTCCGCCCGTACTTGTATAAGTATTGTACTTCGTAGCATAGGACGGCTTTCTTAAGCTCGTTCTATTCGTGCAATCAGACTATTGAATAGTCTCTTCTCACTTGAACGCGTGCGGCTTCCATCGAACGAATCCCCCTTTGCATTAGTCAGCTTTGCTGCTAATTGCCTTTGACTCTCTACGTCTCGAGATCACGTGCTAGTGTCTCGCTCGATTCCAAGTCACGTCTGACTTGTATAATCTTCACTCGTCATCCTCACTGTCACGTGATGCCTCACGTGACCAGTTTCCCCATTGGGAACGACCTCTCTTCAAAATCCATCTTCGTAATCTCGTCCGAGATCCCCGAACCCCGAGATCCCCAAACTCGATCTGACATGGCGGTCTGACTGTGACATTAGAACGAGCTTCTCTTCACGATGACTTCGACTCCCTCTGGATCGAAAGAAAAACAGAAAACCCCCGAAGGACTAGGCATTCCCGTAGACTGGCGTGTACGAGCAATTGATCAACCAACAGAAGAATCATTGGCAGTATTGGACCTTCCTTTTGAAACAAAACCCAAAACCAAAGACACCGTCCCTGCCGAATTCTCAGAACGAGTCCAACACTTAGTTGGAGGACAAGACATTGTCGTTCGTATCGACGGAAAAGAAGTGTCAAAGAAAGCCCCTTTCACTGCCTACTACGCCTGCTTCAAAGGAGCTCTCTTAGCTTTGTCCAACGTCTATGGAGTCTGGTTCGAGATCCGACTTCGACCAGGAAACACATACGAATGCTTTCGACTGGCACAACCAAGCCTTCAGTTGAAAGACTGTCCCATGAAAGGCATCAACTACGCACGACTGAAACTCACTAGTCTCCCGATTACTAGAGCTCCGTCTCGAGCAACGTCTCCAGTCCGGTTGGCTCCGCTAGACATGACAGCGGTGACACCACACGACGGGGACGTTTTTCACGAAACGAATCCAGACGACAGGGAAGCACCAGCGAGCAACACTAGTCGGTCTTCCTCGCCCGAGCCCAACGACCAACCAGAGCGAAAATCTTACGCTGGGTTTGGATCCTGGAGGATGCGCTCTTCTCGAACAGCGAGACAACCTTCTAGGCCTCCCCCGCGTCGTCCCAAAGGGACCGGAGATGACCCATTCGGCTTCAACGACTTGATGGACGAACCTGAACGAACCAACGATAAAGGTCGTCGATTGGAAGGAATTCACCCGGACAAATTCAAAGGCGATTGATCCAAGACTCGACGATTCCTGAACCAATTCAACAGGTTCATGCTAATGAATCGTAAAGCAGATATCGCCAAAGATCCCATCTCCAAGTGCATCTATTTTATGTCGCTTCTCGACGGAGAAAAGGTCAATGGATGGGTAGATATGGCCTTCAAATGGCTCAAAGAGATCGAGGACGATCCCAGTCTGGTAGATCGATTCTCCAATCCCTGGAAAATGATGGAAGAAAAATTCAAGGTGTCTTTTACTGATTACGCGGAACGAGAGTGTGCCCAAGACCAACTCAGAAAACTGAGGATGACTGGCGACAACCTTGATGAATACCTGGCGGCATTCGAAACTCTCAGAAGTCGTGCAGAGTTAAACCCCGACGATCCATCAAACTTACGCACGTTTGCCCAAGGACTCCCTCGTCAATTAGCAGACGCATGTCTTGCTATGGAAAACCCCGACACTTACGAACAATGGCGAGCAGCAGCCCAACGACAACAGGTAATTTACCTGAAGAAAAAGGCATTACACTCTGAGTACGGGACTCGCAACCCTACTCGAAATGCTGGTCAAAACCCCCAAAAACAGAATACTGGTTGGGTCTGGCGTCGTCCTGGAGGAAACTCCAATCCCAATAACCAAAACTGGCGCGGACAGGGAAATCGAACCCAACCTCCTCGTCCCCAGCTTCCCCCAAGGAACGAGGATGCTATGGATCTCTCTGTGATTCGCAAAGCCAACACCAACAAGGAAAAAGAAGAATATCGATGCACAGGACGATGCTTCCAATGCGGGAAACAAGGCCATCTCGCACGCAACTGTCCCAGTAAACCCACTCGTGCTCGCACTGTCCAAATAGAAGACAGCCAATCAACCACACCGAGCGACAACTCCTCCTTTGCCCCGACACCCTCCCTCGCAGCGCGAGTGGCACGACTGACCGAAGAAGATCGAGGAGCGTTCATGGATGAAATGCGCTCTCTGGGAGAAGACATGGATTTTCTTGGCGCCTGAGTACTACGGCTCTTACTCGGGCAGTTCTGAATAGTTCTGGTTCTATGTACATAGCTCGAAATCATGCAATTCAAGTCCCCTTTCAGCTACGAACCAAAACGAAACGAGTCGATCAAAAAGCACTATTAGACTGTGGTGCTACCGAATGTTTTATTCACCCTAGAGCGGTGGAACGTCTTAAACTTGCAACTAGAAAACTGGCGAAACCCCGGAAAGTACAAAATGTCGACGGCTCTCCCAATAAATCCAGAGAAATCCTTGAGGCTGTCGATCTGTTGGTCAACAATAATGGGCAGAAAGCTTCCCACTCCTTCTTTGTCGCCAATATAGGACACGATGACTTTATCCTAGGATATCCATTCTTTGAGGCGTCAAATCCAAACGTTGACTGGAGCGGTGGCCGCATAGAAGGGTTCACAACAATCTCTTCTACAAACGCTGGTACTTGGCGACCCCCTCTTAAAGGAACGAAGCGTCGAGACTCGACTCCAACCTGGGTACGATGTATTCCCGGGTGGGAAGAAGGCGATGAAATCTGGCTTCAGACTAAAGTTGCCAAAACTACCGTAGCTCAACAACTGGCAGAGGCCTCTACAGACAAGACGAAGCGAACCTGGCAGGAACTGGTTCCCGAGCGGTATCACCGTCATGGCAAGGTTTTCTCTGAAAAAGCGTCAGAACGCTTTCCCGATCGACGCCCCTGGGATCACGCCATCGAACTAAAAGACGACGCTCCTACTTCAATAAACTGTCGAGTCTATCCGCTATCTCCTAAAGAAAAAGAAGAGCAGCGAGAGTTTCTCTCCCAAAACCTCCGTCTTCAGCGAATCCGCCGTTCAAAATCCCCTTATGCGAGCGGCTTCTTCTTGATTCGCAAGAAAGATGGCAAGTTTCGTCCTGTACAAGACTATCGAAACTTGAACAAGTGGACCATTCCCAATAAATATCCACTTCCATTGATCTCTGAATTGATCTACGACCTCGCTGAGAAACATCTTTTCTCAAAGTTCGACATTCGTTGGGGATACAACAACATTCGCATCAAAGAAGGCGACAAGTACAAAGCTGCCTTCAAGACCAGCGAAGGGCTCTTTGAACCGACCGTCATGTTCTTTGGATTGACTAATTCCCCGGCTACCTTTCAGACGATGATGGACGATATTTTCCAGGAGGAAGTAGCACAAGGATGGCTTCGCATCTACATGGACGACATGATCATTGCTACCGAAGATGATGAAGTTCTCCATGAGCTCCAGGTCAACCACATCCTTGATAAACTCGAGAAATTCGACCTATTTCTCAAGCCGGAGAAATGCAAATTTCACCAACGAGAAGTCGAGTATCTTGGTGTGTTGATCGGTAACGGCTCCGTTAAGATGGACCCTGTCAAAGTCCAGGGCATCTCAGAATGGCCCACACCACTCACGGTTAAAGACGTGCGCAGCTTCTTGGGTTTATGCAACTTCTATCGAGCGTTCATAAAGAACTTCTCCGACATCGCCCGCCCTCTCAACAACCTCACTCGCAAGAACGAACAGTTCCTTTGGTCAACAGAGTGTAACGACGCCTTCCTCCGTCTCAAGGCAATCTGCAGTAGCTATCCAGTCCTCCGCACTCCAGATTGGTCCAAACAATTTGTTATGGAGACTGATGCGTCCGGTTATGCTCTCGGCGTCATCATCGCACAAGAGTTTGAAGACGGCATTCATCCCATTGCCTTCCACTCCAGAAGTCTCCTACCGGCCGAAAGGAACTATGACGCTCACGATAAGGAACTCGCCGCAGTGATCTTCGGGTTCAAAAGTGGTCGCTCCCTATTTCTGGGAGCCACACACGCCATTCGAGTCTGTACTGACCACAAAAATCTTCAGTATTTCCGCGACCCTTGCAAGATCACCGGCCGCCAAGCGCGATGGATCGAATTCCTACAGGACTTCGACTATACTCTTGAGCACATCCCTGGGTCAACAAACACCGTGGCTGATTTGTTGTCGCAGCGAAAGGACCTTAACAAGGGGGTGGATTCCAACAAACCTCGTATCCTACTCCCCGACCACCTCTTTGCTCCAACAAATCCTATCGAGGTACACAAAATCTTTCTTGAAGACGACCCCGACCTTCGACGCGACATCCTACAAACCCTCCATGACTCTCCCGCCGCTGGACATCCAGGTATTTCAAACACTTGGGAACTTGTCCGTGAACAATATGAAGGCCCCAAACTCCGAGAATTCGTGGAACAGTACGTAAAAGGGTGCGCATGCTGCCAAGAGTCCAAAACCAACGTACATCGATCAAAGGCTCCCCTACAACGCTTTGATACTCCTGTCGAGGAAGGGCCTTTCCAATACGTATCGATGGATTTGATCACAGACCTCCCAAAGTCACAAGGCTTCGACTCCATTCTCACGATCGTAGACCAGGGGTGTTCCAAAGCAGCTAAATTCATTCCTTGCACCAAAACGATCAACGGAACAGGGGTAGCGCTCGAATATCTGAAACACCTCGTACCCTGGTTCGGACTCCCTAAACGGATCATCTCGGATCGTGACCCTCGATTCACCTCTGCATTTGCAAAGGAAATGTGTAAGGCGTTAGGCATTCAACAAAATCTGTCCACAGCATTTCACCCCCGCACCGATGGACAGACAGAGCGTATGAACGCCTGGATCGAACAGTACTTACGACCCTGGACCTCTGGGAAGCCTTCAGCCTGGAGCCAACTCCTCCCCATAGCAGAATTCGCGCACAACTCTTGGAAACACGACGTAGCGCGCAAATCCCCGCATGAACTTCTGATCGGAATCAAACCACAGGTGATTCTGAAACACCTAGAAGGACCGGTGCCTGCTGCGGAAACACGCCTTCGCCTCCTGGATGAGTCTAGACAGCTGGCCCAGAAGCTTCTAGAAAACGTGCAAAGTCGTAAAGATAACAAGAAGCTGACGGAGATTAAGGAAGGCGACCAAGTCTGGCTAGAAGGTCGCAATCTCTCTATCGCCGGCAATCGCAAACTTTCCCCAAAGCGATATGGTCCCTTCAAAGTCTTGCAAAAGATAAGCCCAGTTGCAATGCGACTTGACCTCCCCGCATCAATGAAGATTCACAATGTGTTTCACACGGACCTCCTCCTTCCATATAAGGAGACGGAGCAATATGGCACGCCTTATACACGCCCCCCTCTGATCATCGATAGTGAAGAAGAATACGAGATCGAGAACATTCTAGACGCACGGCGTATCGGTAAGAAACGTAAACTGCAATACCTCGTGCACTGGAAAGGGTACCCTCATTCCGATGATCAATGGATTGACCACGCAGACCTCAATGCCCCAGATTTGTTAGCAGACTTCTATCTTTCCAACTCCGCTACGGCTGGACGACCAGCTGTATAAAAGACACCTGCAACAATCCCCAATAATTCCCAGCTCCCCATCGTCTTTAAAAAAACTGGCCTCTCCATACTCCATCTTCTACTCCTTCGACGAACGCTTTCAGCAAAACCTCTTCAGCATTCGCCGAGACCACAACGATCCCGTCAGACAACCACTCAACCACCTCATACAAGTTTGTTCCACGATCGAAAATATGTCTGACGCCGCTTCCGCCATCTTCGTCCCTTCCCGTTCAACTTCGCCTACCAACGATCGTGCCGGCAGCACCCCCTACGTCGTTACCTCTCCTCCTCCAGATAGCCCCACTGACTCCGAAGCGGCTTGGCCGCACCAAATGATGCTGGAACACGTGGCAAACATACTCGGGGCCGACGTGGAAGAAGTTCGCCAACACTTCCCCGACAATCGCTCCCTCCTACCAATTGACGTCCCCCCTCCTCGTGCCTTGTCTCCCGTCTTCGTCCCGCCTGTTCCTTCACCCCCGTTCATTCCCGGATCGCCTATCGGACCCTACCCTGGGACCGAATTAGCTGAGTACAACGACCCGGACTTTCCCTCCGAACCACCCTCCGCTTCTTCATCGCTTTTAGCTGAATCGTCCATGATTGTTGTCATGGCCGACGGTGTTCGATATTTCAACGAAGGCGAAGAAGAGCTCTGCCGTCCGTTCCCTTGCGTTCCCCTTGCTGACATCACGCCGATTCGCCAAGTGACTCACTCTCCTGAGGACACTACCGATTACGAGGAACTCGCCATGGTTCTATACCGACAGGTATCGGAACAAGACGAGAAGATCAAAAGGCTCAAAGAAGACAAAGAGAATCTGGCGCCACCTTCCGCCAATCCTCAACCCGACATGCACCCCGGTCCGGGGTGGCAAGATAACTTCGACGCCACTGGCACTCGCCACTTCTTTGTCATCCCTCGTGGAGAAGAAGATGTCATCGCCCCCTTTATTCGCTACGATCTCCGCAACCCCTTTCCCGAACTCCTGGCTACGCTTGGGCGTGACTGCGTCATTCACTCTCGCCCCCTTCATGCGGTCCCCCAAACATCGAGAGCCTCCCCATTGTCACCACGCAATGAATTGTTCTTTCATCCCGACCTCGAACTGACCACGGGCGTAGACTGGGCCATTCTCTATGAGGACGACCCCACGTTGGCCGGCGAAGTCCAGCATTTCCGCTCTCACAAGAAGGCCTGCGACCGCCTTGCAAAACGGATGGGGCAACTCCGTGAGTCGTTGGAGATAGAGAGACAGGCTCTTTATCGCAGCTCAGCCCGCCTTACCGGGGCCAACGCCATCGGACGTTTACAACGTCACATCGACTCCTCGCTCCATATTGCCTCTTCGTTCTCCACCGCGCGGGTCAAGAAGATCCGCGCGTCCATTCGCAACCGAGTTACGGAAGAACGCGCTCGCCACCCAACAGAATGCATGTGGTGCGGCAAGGTAGGCCACACCATCGATACTTGCTATTGTATCGGCCTCTGTCGCCACTGCTCACGCCGCGGTCACACTGGGGTTGACTGCAAGGACCCCCACTGCATGTGTTTAGAGTACAGGGACTGTAAGGTGTACCCCACCCATCCTAACTTCGAACGTGGGTACTGCGCTGCCGTTGACGACCAGGTCGACGTCTAAAAGGACGCTAACAAGGGGGTAATGTCACGGACTGCCCCGCTTACTTAACCTCCTCTTTCCTATTTCGTTTCCTTTCCCGTTTCCGTCCGTGACTCCGGGCCGCCTTGCCCATCGCTTACTAAGTTACCTATGGACTGCTCTCGCGTTTTCTAGAGACCTCCATACGAATCCTTGTGCTTCCATTTTCTTCTCTCGCTTTCTCATAGCTTCCGCCCGTACTTGTATAAGTATTGTACTTCGTAGCATAGGACGGCTTTCTTAAGCTCGTTCTATTCGTGCAATCAGACTATTGAATAGTCTCTTCTCACTTGAACGCGTGCGGCTTCCATCGAACGAATCCCCCTTTGCATTAGTCAGCTTTGCTGCTAATTGCCTTTGACTCTCTACGTCTCGACATCACGTGCTAGTGTCTCGCTCGATTCCAAGTCACGTCTGACTTGTATAATCTTCACTCGTCATCCTCACTGTCACGTGACGCCTCACGTGACCAGTTTCCCCATTGGGAACGACCTCTCTTCAAAATCCATCTTCGTAATCTCGTCCGAGATCCCCGAACCCCAAGATCCCCAAACTCAATCTGACACGGCGGTCTGACCGTGACAGGTTGAGTGGTTGTCTGGCGGGATCGTCGTGGTCTCGGTGAATGCTGAAGATGTTTCGTTGGAAACGTTCGTCGAGAGTATGGAAGATGGAATAGGGAGAAGCCAGATTGAATGAAGCGGTGAGAGGATGAGAGTTATTGGGGATCGTCGAAGGTGTCTTTATATAACTGGTCGTCCAGCCTTAGCGGAGTTGGGAAGATAAAAGTCTGCTAACAAATCTGGGGCATTGAGGTCTGCGTGGTCGATCCATTGATCATCAGAATGAGGGTATCCTTTCCAGTGCATGAGGTACTGGAGTTTACGTTTCTTGCCGAAACGCTGTGCATCTAGAATGTTCTCGATCTCATACTCTTCTTCGCTATCGATGATCGGAGGGGGGCGTGTGTAGGGCGTGCCATATTGCTCCGTCTCCTTATATGGAAGGAGGAGATCCGTATGAAACACGTTGTGGATTTTCATTGATGCGGGGAGGTCGAGTCGCATTGCAACTGGGCTTATCTTTTGCAAGACTTTGAAGGGACCATATCGCTTTGGGGAAAGTTTGCGATTGCCGGCGATAGAGAGATTACGCCCCTCTAACCAGACTTGGTCACCTTCTTTAATCTCCGTCAGCTTCTTGTTATCCTTGCGGCTTTGTACGTTTTGTAGAAGCTTCTGGGCTGACTGTCTAGATTCGTCCAGGAGGCGAAGGCGTGTTTCCGCAGCAGGTACTGGACCTTCTAGATGTTTCAGAATCACCTGAGGTTTGATTCCAATCAGAAGTTCATGGGGGGACTTGCGCGCTACGTCGTGTTTCCAGGAGTTGTGAGCAAATTCCGCGATAGGAAGGAGTTGACTCCAGGCTGAAGGTTTTCCTGAAGTCCAAGGTCGCAAGTATTGTTCGATCCAAGTATTCATGCGTTCCGTCTGTCCATCAGTACAAGGGTGAAAGGCAGTAGATAGGTTTTGTTGGATTCCTAGCGCTTTACACATCTCTTTTGCGAATGCAGAGGTGAACCGGGGATCGCGGTCCGATATGATCCGTTTAGGGAGTCCGAACCAAGGTACAAGGTGTTTCAGATACTCAAGAGCTACTCCCGTTCCGTCAATCATTTTGGTACATGGAATGAATTTAGCTGCTTTAGAACATCCTTGATCTACGATCGTGAGAATGGAGTCGAAGCCTTGTGACTTGGGGAGGTCCGTGATTAGGTCCATCGATATGTATTGGAACGGCCCTTCTTCGATGGGTGTATCGAAACATTGTAACGGTGCTTTTGATCGATGCACATTGGTTTTGGACTCTTGACAGCGTGCGCATCCTTTTACGTACTGTTCTACGAATTCCTGAAGTCTAGGGCCTTCATACTGTTCCCGGACTAGTTCCCAAGTGTTCGAAATGCCTGGGTGTCCAGCAGCAGGAGAGTCGTGGAGGGTTTGTAAGATGTCGCGTCGGAGATCGGGGTTGTCTTCGAGAAAGATTTTGTGTACCTCAATGGGATTTGTTGGAGTGAAGAGGTGATCGGGGAGTAAAATGCAAGGTTCGTTGGAATCCACCCCCTTGTTAAGGTCCTTTCTTCGCGACAACAAATCAGCCACGGTGTTTGTGGACCCAGGAATGTGCTCGAGGGTATAGTCGAAGTCCTGTAAGAATTCGATCCACCGTGCTTGGCAGCCGGTGATTTTGCGGGGGTCGCGGAAATACTGAAGATTTTTGTGGTCAGCACGAACCCAAATAGCGTGTGTGGCACCCAAAAACAGGGGGCGACCACTTTTGAACCCAAATATCACCGCGGCGAGTTCCTTATCGTGAGCGTTGTAGTTCTTTTCGGCCGGTAGGAGACTTCTGGAGTGAAAGGCAATGGGATGAATGCCGTCTTCAAACTCCTGTGCGATGACTACGCCAAGAGCATAGCCAGACGCATCTGTCTCCATGACGAATTGTTTGGACCAGTCCGGAGTGCAGAGGACTGGATAGCTACTGCAGATTGCCTTGAGACGGAGGAAGGCGTTGTTACACTCCGTTGACCAAATGAATTGTTCATTCTTGCGAGTGAGGTCATTGAGAGGGCGCGCGATGTCGGAGAAGTTCTTTATGAACGCCTGATAGAAATTGCAAAAGCCCAAGAAGCTGCGCACGTCTTTGACCGTGAGTGGTGTGGGCCATTCCGAGATGCCTTGCACTTTGACAGGGTCCATTTTGACAGAGCCGTTGCCAATCAACACACCAAGATACTCAACTTCACGTTGGTGAAATTTGCATTTCTCCGGCTTGAGAAATAGGTCGAATTTCTCAAGTTTATCGAGGATGTGGTTGACCCGGAGCTCATGGAGAACTTCGTCGTCTTCAGTGGCGATGATCATGTCATCCATATAGATGCGAAGCCATCCCTGTGCGACCTCTTCTTGGAAGATATCGTCCATCATTGTCTGGAAGGTGGCTGGGGAGTTAGTTAACCCAAAGAACATGATGGTCGGTTCGAAAAGTCCTTCGCTGGTCTTGAAGGCGGCTTTGTACTCATCGCCTTCTTTAATGCGAATGTTGTTGTATCCCCAATGAATGTCGAACTTAGAGAAGAGACGTTTCTCGGCAAGGTCATAGATCAATTCGGAGATTAATGGAAGTGGATATTTATTAGGAATGGTCCACTTGTTCAAGTTTTGATAGTCTTGTACAGGACGAAACTTGCCATCTTTCTTGCGAATCAAGAAGAAGCCACTGGCATAGGGGGATTTTGAACGACGAATTCGCTGGAGGCGGAGATTTTGGGAAAGAAACTCTCGCTGTTCCTCTTTCTCTTTAGGAGATAGCGGGTAGACTCTACAGTTTATCGAGGTAGGGGTGTCGTCTTTTAAATCGATGGCGTGATCCCAAGGGCGTCGATCAGGAAAGCGTTCCGACGCCTTTTCAGAGAAGACCTTGCCATGACGGTGATACCGCTCAGGAACCAGTTCCTGCCAGGTTCGTTTCGTCTTGTCTGTAGAGGCTTCTGCAAGTTGTTGAGCTACTGTAGTTTTAGCAACTCTAGTCTGAAGCCAGATTTCGTCGCCTTCTTCCCACCTGGGGATACATCGTACCCAGGCTGGAGTCGAATCTCGGCGTTTAGTTCCTTTAAGAGGGGGTCGCCAGGTATCAGCGTTTGTGGAAGAGATTGTTGTAAACCCTTCTATGCGGCCTCCGCTCCAGTCAACGTTCGGATTTGACGCTTCAAAGAATGGATAGCCTAAGATAAAGTCATCACGTCCTATATTGGCGACAAAGAAGGGATGGGAGGCTTTCTGTCCATTATTGTTGACCAACAGATCGACAGCCTCTAGGATTTCTCCGGATTTATTAGGAGAGCCGTCGACATTCTGTACCTTTTGGGGTTTTACCAGTTTCCTAGTTGTAAGTTTAAGGCGTTCCACCGCCCGAGGGTGGATAAAGCATTCGGTAGCGCCACAGTCAAGTAGTGCCTTTTGATCGACTCGTTTCGTTTTGGTTCGTAGCTGAAAGGGGACTTGAATTGCATGATTTCGAGCTATGTACATAGAACCAGAACTATTCAGAACTGCCCGAGTAAGAGCCGTAGTACTCAGGCGCCAAGAAAATCCATGTCTTCTCCTAAGGAGCGCATTTCATCCATGAACGCTCCTCGATCTTCTTCAGTCAGTCGCGCTACTCGCGCAGCGAGAGAGGGAGTTGTAGCGAAGGAGGAATTGTCGCTAGTTGTAGTTGACTGACTGTCTTCTATTTGGACGGTGCGAGCACGTGCCGGTTTACTGGGGCAATCGCGCGCGAGATGACCTTGCTTTCCGCATTGGAAGCATCGTCCGGTACGACGATATTCTTCCTTTTCTTTGTCTGTAGTGGCTTTCCGGATTACTGAGAGGTCCATGGCATCGTCATTCCTCAGGGGAAGACGAGGGCGGGGAGGTTGGGCTCAATTCCCCTGTCCGCGCCAGTTTTGATTGTTTGGGTTTGCATTTCCCCCAGGACGACGCCAGACCCACCCGGAGTTTTGCTTCTGTTGAGGGTTTTGTCCAGCGTTTCGAGTAGGATTGCGAGTCCCATACTCAGAGTGTAACGCCTTTTTCTTCAGGTAGATTACCTGTTGTCGTTGAGCTGCAGCCCTCCATTGTTCATAGGTATCGGGATTCTCCATGGCAAGACAAGCGTCTGCTAGTTGTCGTGGGAGTCCTTGTGCGAAGGTACGCAAGTTTGAGGGGTCGTCAGGGTTGAGCTCGGCCCTACTTCCTAGGGTTTCGAATGCGGCAAGATATTCGTCAAGATTATCGCCAGTCATTCTCAACTTCCCAAGTTGGTCTTGGGCGCGTTCCCTTTCTGTGTAGTCGGTGAACAATACTTTGAACTTCTCTTCCATCATTTTCCATGGGTTGGAGAATTGATCGATGAGACTGGGGTCGGCTTCGATCTCTTCGAGCCAGTTAAAGGCCATGTCGACCCATCCGTTGACCTTCTCGCCATCGAGAAGAGACATAAAGTAGATACACTTGGAGATGGGGTCCTTGGCGATATCGGCCTTTCGATTCATCAGCATGAATCTATTGAATTGATTCAAGAATCGTCTAGTCTTGGATCGATCTCCTTCAAACTTGTCAGGATGGATGCCTTCCAAGCGACGCCCTTTATCGTTTGTCCTCTCGGGTTCATCTAAGAGGTTGTCGAGGCCGAATGGGTCATCTCCCGTTCCTCTGGGACGACGAGGTGGAGGTCTAGATGGCTGTCTCGCTGTGCGCGAAGAACGCATCCTCCATGATCCAAACCCTGCGAAAGACTTTCGCTTGGGTTGATCTCCAGGATCCGGCGATGAAGACCGACTTGTGTTGCTGGCTGGTGCCTCCCTTTCGTCTGGATTAGTTTCGTGAAAGACATCTCCGTCATGCGGAGTGACTGCGGACATGTCTAGTGGGGCCAATCGGATTGGAGAAGTCGCTCTAGAAGGGGCTCTAGTGATTGGAAGGCTGGTGAGTCTAAGCCGTGCATAGTTGATCCCTTTCATCGGGGAATCTTTTAGTTGGAGACTCGGTCGTGCTAGGCGGAAACATTCATAAGTGTTTCCCGCTCAGAGTCGGATTTCGAACCAGACTCCAAAAACATTGGATAGAGCAAGGAGAGCTCCCTTGTAACAGGCATAATAGGCGGTGAAGGGGGCCTTCTTAGAGACCTCTTTTCCGTCTATTCTAACGACGATGTCTTGTCCTCCGACTAAGTGGCGAACGCGTTCAGAGAACTCCGATGGGACCGTATCTTTAGTTTCGGGTTTGGTTTCGAATGGGAGGTCCAATACTGCTAGTGACTCTTCTGTTGGTTGGTCGATTGCACATACGCGCCAGTCGGTGGGGATGCCCAGTCCTTCAGGGGTTTTCTGTTTTTCTTTCGTCCCGGAGGGAGTTGAAGTCATCGTTGGTTTCGTAGAGAGAGAAGCTCGTTCTAATGTCACGGTCAGACCACTGTGTCAGATCGAGTTCAGGGATCTCGGGGTTCGGGGATCTTGGACGAGATTACGAAGATGGATTTCGAAGAGGGGTTGTTCCCAAAGGGGAAGTCGGTCACATGAGACGTCACGTGACAAGGAGGATGACGAGCGAAGATTACACAAGTCAAACGTGACTTGGAATCGAGCGAGACACTAGCACGTGATCTCGAGACGTAGAGGGTTGAAGGCAATTAGCAGCAAAGCTGACTAATGCGATGAGAGTTCGTTCAATGGAAGCTGCACATGTTCAGAGGTGAGATGAGACTGTCAAAGTCTGATTGCACGAATAGAACGAGCTTAGGAAAGCCGTTCTATGCTACTTAGTACAGTTTATATACAAGTCGAGATGGAAACTACGAGAAAGTAAGAGAACACTGAAGAAGGCCGTGGAACGAGATGGAAGCATATAGAATCGTATGGAAGTCTCTAGAAAACGCAAGAACAGTCCATAGGTAACTTAGTAAGCGAAGGGCAAAGCGGCCTGGAGTCACGGACGACAGCAAACAAGAAGACAGAATAGGAAAGAGAAAAGTTAGGTAAGCGAGGCAGTCCGTGACAGTTTGATTTCATTTGCATTTGTCCTGTGTGCATTGCCTCAGAGTCAATGGAGACTTGGAGAAAACCAGAGCCATTGGGCCCAGGTGTGCTGATTGGAATGGACTCTGGAATTGCCATGGACTGTGCTACAAGGACTTGATATCAACAAGGGAACCCATCCCAGCTTCGACTGTCACTCACCAGCGTATTCCAAGTCTTGTAGCACTCTGCCATTGTCTACCCCTGTAGCCGCCAGTGTGAGGTCTCCTTCATTGTCTGATTCTTCTGCCTCCTCACTATGGTCACTGCAAGAGTAATTGGAGCTGTCCTTGTCGGATGGGTCCGATTCTAGGGTCACATTACTACTGTAGATTCGTAAATCAGTTGAATTGAATTGTTGATAAAACTGAATAGAAGCACATACTTTAATACAAGACGCGAGCGGTGTGTTTCCGAGATCACAAGGGGTGCGTGCTGAGACTTCCGGCGCACTTTCCGTTGCTTGAGGCGTCGTTGCCAAATACCCCTCATTCCATCCTTCTTGAGCTTTGTCAGTGTTGTAACATTGCTATGATATTCCAAGGGGATGCTAGGATGTTTGCGGATCAGGTGCACTCGGAAATTGTAAGACCAAACCACTGGACTTGACTCCGAGTCATCGCAGTGTGGGCAGAGAATAGGGCGATTTGTACAGGGGGATGAAACAGAGCACACTGCTGCGATGGCGATGGAAAACTTCAAGAGATTGGGGCAGGAGCTTGCCTTCACGTCAATAGCATGTTTCCCTGTCTTCCCCTTCCCCCTTTTCAGAACGATCTTGCAAAGTGGCGCAGGCCGGAGACACAGTCTGCACAGTTCAGAGAGGCGGTCAACCAAGGAGTCATGGAGTATATGAGCACCAATATGCTCCACAACGCGTTGCCCATGTAATGGATTGAAAGTAACGATGGGATGACAATTCGGACATGTCAGGCCGATATGGTCAACAAGGCCAGTGTCCGGATCAATCTGCTCCATCATAAAACAGGCTTTTCCTGGTGGAAATTAACGCAATGTTAACGCCTTGCTATTTCAATACTGGTGGCACGAAGACTTACCATCATGTTCTCGATACAGAAAATACTCAGAGGGTTTAACTTGTGGGATTTCCCTGCAATAACTGCGGCCTATATTATCTTGCAAACTAGCTGCTAATGCCATGAGTTCAGAAGACTGAAACTGGAAGAAGGCGTCACAAGGGTTGTGGGACGCAACATCCAGATTGATAGGCAGAATAATTGCACCTGGAACCTTTGCAGAAAGTCGAAACAAGTCCAAGGATCTCCAATTGTGTGTCCCATCAGGGTCATCCAAGTAACTGGCGGGTACCAAGCGCAGTCCTTGGTATGACACCTGAGCAGTCTTCTCAGAGAGAAATGGGATGGGAATCTCATCGACGGGTTGGTTATTGAGAAACAGTCCATTGACCTCAGCAATACAGAGGAATAGCTTGTCCTCGCAGGCTATCATTGTTGTGATGGGTTGAAGGACGAAAAGCATGGAGCTGCTGATGGGAGCGTCTCCAGCCTGAGAGTGAGTAACCACGAGTCCATCAATATCTTTGAATCGGCCCTCTTGCGCTACATGATGAAGTCGATCGGTTGAGCTTGCTGAAGTCACATATCGAAACTGCTGGGCAAGTGCACAGGACTTCTTCATCTCCTTCCCCCCGATCTGTACTGAATGCAAGACACCACCCTGCCCATAGCTTTCACTGTGACGCCATTGATTTTCAGCCACAGCATCCTCGAGCTCTTGCATACCCAAGGTCGCATCCAGTGCTGCAGGGTTATACAAGGTGCTATCCGATTGGGGGGAAGGAGTGTCTTCCTCCATACCAGCACCGTGGTCCTCGCCTGTGAGAGAAGAAGTCACAAGATTCACTCCATATGGAGCCAGAATGGACGCGTTCTTGGTGGAGGAGATAGATTGCAGGATCGATGTGATTCATGGGTGCTTCTCCTCCATAACGCGCCGTCCACACTTCCATGGCGTCGCCAGTGTTAAACCAGATGGATGAAGCTTCTCAGGACTCAGATATGCCCTTGGTCCTAGGTGATCAAGAGTGTTTGAGAGTGCATCCAAGTTTTTAGAGACCATAGGAAGACACAGTCGGCACAGGCTCCTATCCCATTCCAGGTGCTTAGCTAGAATCGTTGAGACCTCCATAGTTGAAGTAATGCGAAGAGCCAGTTGTAGTATATCAAGATTCGCGTCGCTTCCTACCATCGTGCAAAGGATTCCAAAGAGGGACTCCAGTCGATTGGTTCCCAGTAAGACCAAGAAGAATGGGTCGTTTGGGTTGTCGATTTTCGCTTTCACAATGCAGAAGAATGCATTCTTAATCATTATACCAATGTCGATAAACAGGGAACTTGGAATAAGGTGTGATCATGCATCATCAAGAACATAGAGTGCCAAGATCAGATGCATTGCCGCACTGAGGTGTTCAAGTTGCTCAGAAAGCGAAAGCTCAACACATATGTATGGAAATATGAGGTGATACAACAGCTCACCATAGATACGCAGAGCATCGCATGCTTTGATGTATGTCAGAGTGCTGGAATCACAATCTGCCAGAGGCAGTGACCAAAGGTCTTTCAGAAGACCATACGCAAGAACAACATCTTGCTTATCTGTGGGATCGAGTACACGGTTGATATGGGTATCAGTGAACCCACAATCCCTAAAATGTTTGCGAATAACGGCGCGCGTGAGGTGGACACCACGAACAATACAGCCATTCTTGCGAATAATGGCATTTCGGAGTCGTTTGAATATATGTTTGTAATCCTTATCTGCGGTGATGTCGTCTGGCCCGACAAAGTAGTCCATCAGGTTGAGATGGATAAGCTGGTGGTATATGGGCAAAGATGGGGCTAGGGGCGCGATATATGTCAAGTTTGCGAGGGCCTTTCCACGACAAGACTCCCCATCTGATGCCAATAAGATTACTCAAAGACTAGTCAGGTTCTGATTTCTATTTGTGGCCTTGACGACAGCCTGGAGCAATGCAGTATGAGCTTCTGCCGTCTCGTGCTTACAGCTCCCAGAGATAAGGATGGGCTGTGCACTGTAAAGGCGTAGTACTGGGCTTAAGATCCCTATCACGCCGACTGTTGCCTATTAAACCAGAAGTGTGTCATGTTAGTCCATTGATGGGCAGAGCGCCACAAGCATCAACACGCACTTCGTGTGCCAAATGGATCTTCCCAGATTGCAATTCCTCCTATAACGATTGCAGATCCTCTTCACTTGTGAACTCCAGACTGGTATCCTGTCCATGCTCGCGGCACACCCCAAGGATCTTGTTTGACTTATCATCCCAACACGGGCGGCTCTCTACTGAGATCTCGTCAAACATGATCACAGCATGGAGTATCTTTTGCAAAGATGTCTCGAGAATATCGCAAACAGGCTTGAAAGTTGCGGCAATGTTACATTCAATCTCATGAGATGTCGGGAAAGAAGGCGAAGGAAGGATCTGGGGTATAATGGTATGTCTCCGGATCGTTGTAACCGCAGGTGTCCCAAATATACGGTGGGCAATGTCTGCTACTTGTGTGCCACCTAGGCGTAAGAATAGGAGTGCTTGTAAGTCCTCCTTTTCATCAAATCCCTTTGGGTGGTATGATCCCTCTGCAGCTTTCTTGATTAGTTCAAGCATAGTTTGAATTCCAGTGCCATGACGAAATCCTACGTGCAGGACCTGGTCAACACGAGGGATGCGTTGCGACGACATAGCCATCAATAGCTGCTTGTGTACATCGATGGCACCTTCTTTTCCTATCAGCTTTTTCAAGTCATTGCGACGACAAAGGCAAAGAAGATCGACTGCTTTTGTCTTCCAGTGTACAATTTCGATAAGGCTGCCGATGCCATGGTATACAAGTGTTGCATTCTTGTGTATGCCATTCGTAAACCTTGCCACGATGTTCTGAACATATTTGTTGTTACGCAGGTCATTACATCGTTCACATCGTCCATCTCTTCCAGCAACTCCAGTGCAAAAGTGCGAGACGAGGAAAAAGCCATCATGTTGCCCGCTGTAGTCCCAAGTCAACGGGAAGGCGGTATGGAGCGTGAATGGATACGATGTATGGGCCTGCTGACCCTGGGGGAAGTGGAGCTTGTATCCACAGCGTGGTTGAGCTTGTGCATTGGAAGCCTGCTTTCTGACACTGACGATGCTTTTTTGCATTTCAGATGGGAAATCATCATCATCTGAGATGATGGTAATGTTGGGATGTTTCATGATTGCACTGCACAAGTCCAATATGAGTCAAATGTGAGTATTATTGGATCTAGTCGTCGCCACGCACTGTGTCTGAATAACGTTTACAAGCCTTTGTATCTTTCCCTCCAGCAGGGCACCATCTATCTCATACCAGCCCACAAAGTCTTTAAGGTATCGCACCATTGCGGACAATCCCCTCGTGCCACCCCGTAACTCATTGAATATACTCTCTGCCGTCCTATTGAAGCCCAGGAAACGATTCAGCATCGGGTCAAGGTATTCCCATGCTTCCTCTTTGGCCAGACTGGTTGGGATGCTTCCAGAAAACACAGTGATCTTGTCACATTCACTTGCATCAGGAAGGACTGGTAAGTTTGTGACTGTATTCTCCAGTGTCACAAGGAGGTTAACAGCACGTGTATTAAGTGCCGGTGATGTCCATGGTGTGATTCCTGTCGTGTGGGTCCTGGCCTGGGAGGTCTGAGAGGTCGATTCCATTGCATATGCAATCACAGGAGCTGGCTTAGGAACGGTTGGAGGTATGAGGGCTTTTGGTTGCTTCATGAAGTATGCTCTGATCACAGGTTGGGATTGCTGGTGAGTACTGGCTTTATTTTTTTTCTTGAGATTGCGATGACATGCTTTGCTGTCTCCAGGTTTGTGCTGTTTCAGGAGATTCTGTAGACCGCCTGCGCTGACCTTGATATCTTCTCCACAAGATGGGCATGTAGCTTTTCCATCGACGACAACGATACCGTGATAGGGCCCCTAAATTCCAGTAAGCATCTATGATTTCCAAGTCTATTGTGAACTTATGATAGCATTAACACCACCAACAACCTCTCCTGACTCTCCAGCCTTAGAACTCAACATAGTTTCGGAAGCAACAACAGTGAAAGTTGGACTCAGTGTAAGGCGCACATCCACTCTGGGCTCAGAATGAGCTCGGCACCTCTATATTCCCATTCCCATTCTCCTCGCCGCTTGATCCTCGCCCCCCTTTGCCCAGCAAACCCAACGCCACTTGACAGCGAGCACATGGGGGTTGTTGTGCTCTCCACCTTTCATTGGCCCTCATTAGGCCTCTGCTGTGCGTCTCCATTCTTTCTGGGCTCTCCATTACTTCCCCTGTCACCCGCCACACCTTCTGCCGCATCTCCATTCTTTCCTGCATCGCTTAGCCTCAAAGTTTCATGATGTGCCTGAATAGATGTGGCATAGTTATGACCAAAATCAGTGTTTTTGGTCCTCAAATTTCCATTTTTGTAAGGGTCAATTTTTTTCATTCTGTGAATGGGGATCAGACTAACTACCCACCCCCCTATCCTGGAATCCCAGCCCGCAACCCCCTTGCTACTCTAGTCCCAGCTCGGCTCGGCTCCGGCTCAGCTTCACATGGTAGTGTTGCCACAGAGTTGAGTTGGGCTGAGTTAGAGTTGAACTCTGGCCAACTCTGTGCCAACAGAGTTGCAACTGGGTCAACTCCGCTGTCAGGAAGAGTTGGCAGGGTATGGCCCAGGAGTATCCACCAATCAGATTTCAGGGTTTGAAAGGTGTCGTAATTGTCAGTTACACTGATGTGTAGTCTGTTCTGGCCATTCTGCCATACGCTGCAATGATGAAGCATTTTGTTTAATTGTGTAAGTAACTGCTATTCTATTTACTAGTCTGAATCTATGGCCCAATTGGTAACAGCTCATGCAGCTCTGACACTTTCCCGGCCTTCAGCAGTTCAAGAACTGCTGATTCTGTCACAGGGCCCTCAATGGTGTAGTCCTCCTCCACTGCAAGTATGCCTGCAGTGAAATTAAGCTGATTCTGATGATATAGGTGTTTTAAAACTGGGCGAGAGCCAGCTTTTTGTGAAGCTGATGATGGCGCTAAAGCATGCATGGCGTTGATCAGCACACTTCCTTGTGTGATATGTTATACTCACCTTTGCGCTTCCGCTTCCTGCTTTGTTTGGGGTGTGTTGGCGACTTGATATTTAGGTAGCCAATGTAATTGGTACCTTGGGGAAAGCCCCCCATCGGAAAATAAGGAAGAGCGATACCAGTCAGTGGGCCAGGAACAGAGCCAACATATGGGGGACAATGTTGTGACAAAGTGCTTGCTGGGTTAGCAAGGAACCTTTGATCCATTGTGGTAGGAATGCCGTAGGGTTTCTGGGCTACTAACACAATAGTTGATCGATCAGGAGGTTTGAAGGGTCTGGAATTGACAGGGTGGTCAGTGATTGCCCCCTGTTGTTGGAAATCACTGGAATGTGGATGGGAACTTTGCATCTGCGGTGGGAATTCGGGATAGATATTCTCGGGCTGTGGGTGCTGCATGGTTGAGAGACGTGTCAAAATGTCGCAGGTATGGGTCGAAGAAAATCTATTGCAGCTATATAACAGTGAATAAAATCGCCCCTAGAAACTACCAGAAGCTCGCAGAAGGGCCAAAAAGTGGGATTTTGCATGGTACATGGGTGACAAGTGCAGTTACCAACAGCATTTAGGAAACCCACCGAAGCCCATGGAAGGGTAAATATCCTGGGTCAGATAATGGGAGAAAAGGATGTCAACTGGTGAGACACTCTTCAAAACAGAGAATTGCACATGTTAAATAGACAGAGGAGTAGGGAAATCCAGTGTTTATTTGGTGATGATAGTGTATTGTGAAAGTGCACAAGGGATTATCTTGGACATCACCGACATGCTGTTGTTTGGTTTAGTGTGGCTCACAACCAAATACAGTAATCGCAAACCAAATGCAGTAACAACTGTAGTTGACTCCATTGCAACTCTTTTCGCCAGAGTTCGAGTTGACTTCGAACTCTGGTAACTCAACCCAGGCAACTCCAAGTTGACTCCAACTTTGCAGCAACACTATCACATGGTGGCTACCCGTAATTCTAGCTCAGCTAGCTACAGAGCGGTTGGTGACAGTAACACAGTAACAGAGGAGCCTCAGGAGCTCGGCAGCAGCGGCAAGCGCAGTACGCTTACGCAGGTGATCCCTCTCCTTACACTCAGGTGGCACACTTGTCGCTGGTCCCAGACGACAGGGCAAGTTGTATGGGCTCAGTTGATTGTTGGGTGATGTACATAACATAACGTGTCATGAGATGCACCCTTGGAGTGGTGGTGACGCACTGCCTTGGGCTTGGTCTTCCTACTGTAGAAGCGCAACGCTCAACATCTTGCATGGTTTTAATACAACCACATATAGGGAGGTATCGTAAAGTGCATGGAGAACAGATAAGTCAGCCAATAGGTTGGGTTGCGATTGTGAGGAATGGAATGAACCATAGTCGTATTGCTCATGTGCCTCCTGCATACGCTCCTTCGTAACCTGAATGAACTGTTCTCTCAACGCCCGCTGCTCCGCAATCTCTTTTTCAGTATCGTGCACCGCCATGTTGTCAAGTCCCCGTGCCACACCCAACCCAACAAATTCTTCTGTGTAATCCACAACAGCTGGGCCTTAAGCATGTCCTTCGTCACTGACACAACCTTGCACCTTAAACATATGCCCCCGTTCTCCTTGAGCATAAGGCAATGGTAGTCCGTAAAGCTATGGACCAAGAGAAAACCAATGGGGTGGTGATCCGCATTTCTGTGGAGACTGCCAATAAACAGTGCATGGACATCAAGGTTATTCTTTTCCTACTTATATGCCAGGCAGCTGGAAGGCCATACTCAAGAAAGCCCTCGTTTGCCCCTATATGCTGTTCATACACAAGCCCATCGTCCAACTCCTCAGCCTCTACATGGCATTTGTATATGGCCATTTTTACTGTATGCACCCTAAATCTCCTCAATTTGGATGTTGTTTTATATATTCCAGTGTTCATCATGACAATACATGCAATTTTCCAAGATGTGTATCATCGGCAAGTGGGAATTGCTGGTCTCCACTACCTCGCCCTTGGCATTGGGCTTACCATTGGATCACAACTCAGTGTGATATTTATGGATCGGTCGGATATATCAAATCCTGCAATGGGGGTGTTGGAAAGCCTGAATTTAGATTGCGTGAGCATCAGTATTCAGTCTTTTGTTCCCTCACCCAAACAACTCATGTTGTTGTGCTATAGCCATCATCATTCCTGGGACAATCCTAATACCTACTGGCTTGCTGATTACTGGCTGGTCCGCACAGAATTGTGTTTTCTAGCTCATGCCTGACATAGTGAGTGATGTGAATTGCGCTCTCAGCGGGAAGTGTTAAGTGACGTCTGCAGGGAATCACACTTGTCAGGGCTGGCATTGTATCAGCATATCAGAACATCCAGGCATATGTAGTCGATTCATTTACACTGCCTGCTGCGTCTGGTGAGATACCTATGGGACCGTCATTGATTTACTTACTTACATGATTCTTGTAATCATAATAGCTCTTGTGGCTGTTGCCTTCCTGCACTTGTTAGCCGCCTTTGGTTTTCCTTTATTCGCTCTGGTGATGTACAATGCCCTAGGTCACAGTAATGGTGACACCCTTCTTGCGAGTGTGGCAGTTCTGGGATGTCCCATGTACAGTTGGCAACTGTTACCTGCTATAGAAACGTCTAATTTTGATTGACAGTCCATGGCTGTTTTGGTTCTATGGGGAGCGGATACAGAATTCCAGCCATGTTGCTCAGAGGACCAACAACTAGAGCCCTCTACAGAATATTTGTTTGGAATTTTTCCGCTATGGGTTGAGGGTTACGTTGGAGGGCTCAACAGTTCATGTCTACTCAGAGTCTCAGACAGATGTGGCAATTGGACCCACAAATACCAAATGTGGTTATCGATCAAACTTGACATTGATAATTTGCTTGCCAATGCACCCAAAGATGCAGTATAACTACTACTATGGACTGCTGGCAGTGGGGTATTTCTAGTATATAAATCAAAAAGAGATGGGGGCATTCCCTGGGCAACTACAAGATATTTTGTGATATTTTGTCAGCATAACTAGTTGGGTGATGTTCATACCCCCTTGGCTTCCACATGCTATCACTTTGAGAGCAAATAGTCACACCTACTTCGCCACCAGGCCACCCATGTGGCATCTCACCACGCTTCTTTCATTCAGCCTCATGACCCTACACATTATCCAAATGGCCCAGCAGGCACGATGTCCACAGGGGAAGGGGAACTATAGTGCAGTCTGCAGTGTGGAGTTAAAGGCCTCATAGTTGGGGAGAAGTAAGCCGCGCTTGACCACAGGACTGGGACGCATCATGCGTGAGAATGATGGCTCTAATGCCAGAGGAGGAGCTATGGCAAGTTCATGCGCATCGCGAGTACAAGGATGGAGAGGTACATCAAGGGCAGACATGAGGGATCCGAGCTGTCGGACATAGCAGTCCAAAATCGGAGAAGTGGGACAGAGGTCCCATGTTGGGTGAGGATCAGCGTGTGCACACGGTCATGACTCATGGGAGACATCAGGAATTTGGCCGAATTCATGTGAGGCATTGTAGTGCTTGTGAGTGAGATCTGAGCTGGGATGAGGTCATACCCCCATACAGCTATTATGCATCATCACGCTCTTCTTAGGAGATTTTATTTCATTGGCCACTCAATATGTGCTCATATCTGACTTGTACTTAATTGTGATCCCTATCTCAGGTTGTCTGATTGTCATATATTGTTGTGAGGCTTATGTCTGATCATACTCTCCTCATAAGGAGAATAAATCAGTATGAGATTGCAATGTCAAGCTGCCTTTGAGCCGCCTTTCCTACAAACCGCTCAATGCCAATTTCTGATCTGAACTGTCATGCAAGATAACAAGACAGAAGCGCATATGTATGAGATACAACAAAAGTACGACACTTTACTTTGGGATCTATGTCATGCACTCTACATATCCGCCAGCCAAGTCTAAAGATCTAAAGACTGGCATAACCTCCACCATCGCTTTCACCGCTGTTATGGTCCGAGTCACTGCTATTATCATTGTCATCATTCTCCTTGCTTTCTCCATCCGAGTCACTGCTGTCATCTGTGTTGAACACAGGCTTGGATTCTTCATCATCCTCTGTTTCTGAGTCATCATTGATTCATTCCTCCCTTTTGGGGTCTTCAGCCTCACTTGCATCATCGTCGCTGTAGTTGTTGTCGCCCTCTGCCAGTGGGGCCATTGTAAGGTCAATTTCCTGCTGCCTTTCGTACTGCAAGTGTCCAACACTGTGGCCAAAATGCCTCATGAGCATGTCACGGTCCAGAAAGCTGCAAAGGGGATCATCATTGAGTGTCAAGAGAAATCAGTGTTTCGCCAGACTTGTAGAATAGAAAATAACTTGCATGTTGACATAGAAATTCACCCAATTGTCTTGTTCGTCGGGATTCAAAATATGTGCAACAGACTTTGTTACTGGCAACAGAGCCGATGTGCGCTCAGGCGTTTCTGAGAAAGCAGGAATAAGATGAACTCCTCTGATGACTTGTGCAGGGTCAAGAAAAGTAAATGCATGGTAATCTGAGGACTTGATAAAGCCTATTTTTGGCAGGCGTGCGTGGCAGAATCCATGGTGATATCGGCCAGGCTCCGTTCCAAACCAACATACCCATAGAAAGTCCATTGGGTGCAGCATTTTCCGCCCCACACCTGGATGAGTTGACAAGATATACGCATGGAAGATCCCAATCACATGTGCATACCAGTATGGTTGTGCGCACAGTCCTGTTTCTGGGGACTTGACCATAATATCAGGGTACATCCTTGGATTGATGATGTCCCCATCACGCATAATATCATAGGTCATATAGTTGATCCTCATCTTTCTGCAACGATAGATTTGTGAGCCTGATATGCATACTGTATTCCTATCTTCTTCAGTGAAGTTGCCATAAGTGTCGCCCTCATAGTCTCGATCAAGAAGGTGTCTGAGTAGGTGATCCTTCAATTTTGGGATAAAATTCTATGAATGAACTCAGGCTCAGACTCAAACAATGCAACCAGTATATTCCAAGAATGTGGCACACATACATTGAAAGCAGGGTCACCATGGTTCGCATGAACATATGTATTCACGCTGACAGGGTCTTTTCAGGACTTTGAGATCTGGTAATGTGGTTCCAGGTCCTGTCCTATGTCGTCATTGCCACCAATGGTCTCTGAATCGATTTGCTTCTTTATTCTCTGGCGATCTGCAGCAAGCTGAGCATGCTCAACTCGTCTCACATGCTGTCCAATTTGCTTTGTTGCATTGCATTTATTTGTGGTCCCATACAACCTTTTCACAAGTCTGTGAGCCAGTTCACCCTATGCATTGTAAGTATATATACCAGTATACATTGACAAGATAAATTCCATACCACTTGAGTTGAAAACGAGTCCGTGGTTCCAAACTTCTGTATAGTCTGAACATAATCTCCCAGTGCATGAAATTTTGGTGTGAATAGGTTCAACTTCTTCTTTTGTTGAACAGAGCTGGAGGCAGCCACCCCTGAACATCCTGAACTCTTTGGGGGCTTTGCCCTTGCCTGTGCTCGCTTCTGTGCCTCAATCTCATGAGGTAGTGCCTTGGTCTTGAACCATGAAGTCAGATTACGGAAAGTCCTCATGAGATGACCAAGTTCCCTTGTAAGCGATTCTAGATGCTTCAAACTTGACTGGGTGTGCATCCTTAGTTTGGCAAAACCATGCCATTCTGCTGTCCGATACAATAATTTACTGAGGTGTTTATTATCAGTCCCTATAAGGAGACCTTCAAACACTGGGATGGAACACTGAGTGAGGCCGTGAGTGTGTTGTGTAACATGGACAGGAATAACCTCACCTGCAACACATCCTCAAAGTCTTGTGCTGCAAGCTTTTTCATGTTGGATACGTTGTCAGAAAATCTGCATATAGTCTGGCTAAATGGTGATATTTTTCGAAACCTATTATGAATCAGTCCCGATTATAATGTCACATACTTATACTGTTACTGCACCTTCCATCAAGAATCCCCACCAAATCTCCACTGGGTGAGACTGCATAGAGTATGCAAAGTAGATATGTGAAGAGAGATTTCCATACACCAAGCTTGAGCTCATGCAGAAAGTCGACCACAAGCATTTGAGATACATTGAAATCACCACCAAGTCACTTGGTAAATGCATTCTAGGTTGCACCAAGTAGAAGGTCAGAATTATAGCACTTCAAATACCTGAACACAAAAGGGAGATGAACTCACCAATGTCGGGACAGTAGAAGTAGGTTTCAGTAATTGCTGAACATACACTCCACCAATGGGCACCCCCTGCTTGTAAATTGCATTGCAGGCCTTGTTCACGGATTCAGAGATGTCCTGATACTTGTGTGCTTGGTTGGTCTGAATCTTTGTATCGGAAATTTGACTGACATGATCCAGCTTGGCTTTTGGTGCTAGACAACATGGACAGGGACAAAGGCCCTTATCACAAATAGTAGCAAGTAGTAACCTAAAGAGGGCAGTGAGTGACAATGTAAAGAAACAGAAGGAAATACATACTTCTTGGGGTAATCTGCCGAATAGGTCAGGATGCATGGATACACCTGTTGCTCAATTCCATCCAGGCAGTGCACAACCATGCCATAGGTGGAGGCATGGAGGAACTTGTCATTGAGCAGGAACTTCCATACCATGTGCATGAGTTCCTGGTGACAGTGGGTGATGACTTCCTTTCTTTGTGTACCCCATTTATGGTGAAATGACTTGAGTTGGTCTTGGAGCGAGTCTGGTAGCGGAGGTATGTATGCCAGATGCACTGTTGCTCCAGAATTTGGCTGGCATTGGACATATTTTGAGAGGTTACCAAAGGAGCCCATGTAGTATATGTTGTTGTAATAGTCAGCAGAACCCACATGCAAACTTGTTGTATGTATCAGAAAGAATGATGTGGGCCAAGTTTTGGTAACAAGTGCATGAGTTTGTGTGGGCCCATATGGATATGGTGCATATCTTTATGCCTAGGCCATCAGTAAATGTTGTTATTCCCCAACCTAGAACTTGCGTAGGCCCATTCTTTCTCCAGTTAGTTGGGTGGGCCGACACTATTTGAAGCTAGCAGAATAGCTGCTGAGCACACCTCTCGGATTGGCCCATGATATAAATTTGCTGTCCTTTGCTGATGTGCTCGAACTGGCCCTCAGCAGCCTGTAAGCAATTTTTCACAAGCCCTCAGATGGGCCAATTTCATTCTGGATAATTGGATTGAATTGGCCAACCAAGTGCATAATGAGGCTCAACACAAGACTGTTGTATGGGCCGATGCTATTTGGGGCTAGCACAATGGCTGCCAAGCTCACCTCCTGGATTGGCCCATTGTTGGGAACTCACTACTTTTATGGGTAGCAAGACTCGATGACGGCGCAAAGTTGAAGGTGACTGATCCAAAGGAGCAGCAAGGAGATGTTGAGGAGGAAGAGGCAGAAGGCAAGGAGAGGTGGGACTGTATAGGTGGTGGAAGTCGAGGGGCGGGCTGCTAACGATGAGGGAGCTTTGTGAGGCTCTAGTGTGGGGGTAGACAAGAGAACAGTCTGAGGACTGTTCATACAAATTCGCAGGTCTTATATACTAATACAGGGTGGTCTGTGCATAGTTAAGGGTAGGCATAATATCGAGAGACAGGTGGACATGTGCCCCTTTAGAGCAGGTAGTAATACAAGAGATGGGTGAGACTTGAACTAAGAATAGATATGAACTATTAATAGATGAACTGCGGACTGTGCCGCAGTTCTGCAGTAAGTCTTGTGACTTTGTTGTTTCTCAATCAACTGTTGATCGTTCCCACAATCTTCCACGTGTTGATCAATGGACAAGACGCGCATAGAAAGCACGCACGATCAGGTGATCATGTAGATGACCAATCCCTTGGTAGGTCATGTGTTAGGTTCCCACGGTCACGTGCTGTTAAGTCACGTGCTTGCTCAAGGGCTCGTAAGTCATGTGATGAGTCATGTGCTAGGTCATGTGGTGGGGATTTCCCAGGGTCACGTGGTTGAAGATTCTCTTTGGTTGCTGGTTGTTGACCAGGCTTTATCGTAGACTCAGGAGGACGTTGGATAGCCACTTGGCTATAGCTTGGTTTAGGGGCGGTTCTTGTAGGACTCATAGGGGTTTGGACTGGGTTTCTAGATGACGTGGACTTCGTCCACAACAGTATCCCCTCTTTAGGCTTCCCTTGCTCCTGCAAGGCTTGTATCCCCTCTTTGGATTTCTGCGCAGCTTTCTGCATAGCTTCAAATTGAGCAACAAGTTCTTTGGCATGTGTCAGCTCCTTAGCTGGGATCCAGGTACGGTCGGCTTCAGTGTAGCCTTTCCAGTGAACTAGGTACTGCGTGCTTTTGCGGTTTCTTGTGGGTTGTGACTGGAGGATTTTCTCGATCTCGTAATGACCTTCTTCTTCTCCAACTATTTCAGGAGGGGGACGTGTAAAGTTAGGTCCATGTGCGGCGGTCTCTGTGTAGGGTTTCAACAGGGAGTTGTGGAATACTGGGTGGATTCGCATCTGTGGTGGTAATTTGAGTTTGCAGTTTGTTGGCAAGGCCCAGATGACTTTGAACAGTCCATAGCGATGTGGTGCGAGTTTCGCCTTTGGGTGAGTAGTCTGTAAGTTGGTGGCTTCTAAGAGCACAAGGTTGTTTTCGTGGAATGTGTGTGACAATTTAGTGGGGCCTCCACTTCTCATTTCTCATGTGGCGAGGTGTAGTGCTGCAGTAACTTCTTTGCGCACTTGTTCTAGGTATTGGACGCATTCGTCCACACTTTGTAGTCTGGTCTGGAGGTGTAGTGGTGGTTTAAAGGTCGGATGTATCCCATACCAAACTTCAAAGGGAGATTTGTGTGTACTACGATGCAGCCGTGCATTATGTGCGAATTCAATGATGGGGAGTAACGTGGCCCAATCGTTTTGTTGGAAGTTTCCACAAATACAAAGGTATTGCTCGATTTCTTGGTTAACTCATTTGGATTCTCCATCTGTCTGCGGATGAAATGCAGTCGACAATTTCTGTTTGATTCCCAGTTTTCTCCAGAGTTCTTGTGTTACTTGTGCCGCAAATTGTGGTCCTTGATCCGAGATTATTGTCAAGGGGAAACCCATGCATTTCCATACATAGTCCAATAGTAATTGGCTCGTTTGCTCAGCTGTGATTGTCTTGTGACAAGGGGCTAGGATGATAGCTTTGCTATGACGATTGACAACTGTAAGGATACTGTCATATCCATTCGACGTTGGAAGGTCCACAATGAAATCCATAGTAATTGTTTCCCATATTCCCAAGGGGATTTCATTTGGTTTTAGTAGAACTTTGACTGGAGGCTTGATTTTGGTGGTTTGACAAGTAGTGCATCCTTTGATGTAGGCTTTTACCAATTCCGTGATTCCAGGCCACCAATATTCCCATGTGATGATTTCAATGGTTTTCCACTGTCCTGGGTGTCCCATTATATTGTCATGGAACTGCTGTGTTATCCTCCATTTCACGTTCTTGTTGTTTGGTACAAATACCAAACCCTTGTAGAGGAACAATCCGTTTTTGTAGTTCCAATCTTCTAATCCTTTGGTGACTTGTCTAGGTCTGCTAGTGATGAGCTTTTTAAGCTTTTCTCCCATTCCCATGGAGTTATCGATTTTGATAGCTTCCATAAGTGCTGCGTGTAGTTCTTCATCCATTCCTGTGGGGATTGCTGTGTTATGTAGGGCTCATATGTGGAATTGCTCTGGTTTTAGCAAGAATTTTCCAGGGTCAAGCAGGACTTGTTCCGCATTCTCGGATGCTATCCCCTCTTTATAGTCTGGACGCCTGGACAGCCCATCTGCTTGATTAAGCTTGCCCGGTTTAGGAATGATGATATAGTCGTAGGTTCCCAAAAGGATGGACCACCGCGCTTGGCGACATGTAAGAGTTTGCTTTGTGGTAAAATATTTGAGGTTGGCGTGGTCCGAAAAGATATGTGTCTGGTGAACATTACCCTGTAGGTAATGGCAGAAGTGCTTTAAAGCTTGGACAATGGCCAAGAGTTCTTTGTCATGGATTTCATAGTTCCGTTCTGCAGGTTGCAGAGACTTTGAGTAGTATGCCACTGGATGAGACCGGCCCAAGGCATCATCTTGTTCAAGAATTGCTCCCATCGCATAGTTGCTTGCATCTGTGATGAGCGTAAATGGTTTGCCATAATCTGGCAAGAGGAGCACAGGAGACGTCATAAGTGCATTTTGTAATGCGGCAAAAGCGGCGGCTTGAGCGGTTCCCCATAGGAACAGTGTGTCCTTTTTTGTGAGATCGAACAAAGGACGGGCAAGGGCAGAGTAATTTTTGACGAAGCGACGATAGAAATTGCAGAAGCCAAGGAATTCCTGTATGTTCTTGACTTTGGTCGGCGTAGGCCAGTTTGAAACGGCCTTGAGTTTGACAGGGTCCATGCGTAATTCTCCTTCCGAAATGATCAAACCCAGATATTTGATGGATGTCTGGTTAAAAGAGCATTTCATGGGTCGCAGATAGAGATCCAGGTCTAAGAGGCGCTGCAATACCATATGTGTATATTTGATGACTTCGTAAATGGTATGCGCAAAAATCAAAATGTCGTCAAGGTAGATGACAACATGACCTGTATCAATTAGATCTGCAAGTTTGGTGTCCATGAAGGTTTGAAAAGTGGCCAGAGCATTGCATAGACCAAATGTCATGACTAAGGATTCGAAAAGGCCCAAGGGTGTCTTGAAAGCCATTTTGTATTCGTCGCCTTTGCGTATACGAATATTGTTGTATCCCCACCATACATCAAGCTTGGTAAAGAATTGCGCTTCCAAAAGTTTATTGACAAGTTCTGGGATCAAAGGTATTGGAGCTGCATTCATTTTGGTTATCGCATTCAGTGGTCTGTAGTCTTGAATGGGACGTAGCTTCCTGTCTTTCTTATCAATGAAGAAGAAGGAGCATGCATCAGCTGCTTCAGATCTTCTTAGAGTGCCTCGTTTCAGGCCATCAGTAATGTATTCCTGTAGAGCGACCTTCTCAGGTGGTGTTAATCTGTACACCGAAGTTTTCTTCATTGTTTGTCCTGGAATAAGGTCGATCTTGTGGTCCCATGGTTGGTGCTTTGGCAATCGTTGTGCTTCTTTGTCAGAGAAGACTTTTGCGTATTTCCTAAATTCCAGAGGGATTTCCTTGGATTTCACTTGCTCTTTTTTAGCAAGGCTTGTGGACACTGTAGTCCTTGCAACCAAGGGGGTAACTTGATGGTTTACCATCCGTAGTGACGGACTGGAACCACTGCATATAGTTGGACTGTGACCAACTCGAGACTCAATAGTCAGACTGTGACTGACTAGGTCTTTAGACCTGGATACGTCTTGAGTAGTCGGATTGTGACCAACTTGTTCCTTGACTATTCTGTGGCGTGACACAGTAACATCAAGGTCTGGAAGGAATTGTTCCAGATGGGCTCTAATGTGCTGCAACACATCTAGACCGTGACTTGTAATATCCAGGATATCGTCGTCTTGGGTTTCCCATTCATCTTGGGGAAGTAGTTGCCGTAGGGCAGGGTTGCGGGTACGACGATCTTGTTCTTCGATGTCACTGGGATGACAATGAGGGGGGCAGCAATCAAATTTGATTGTTTTTGCGCCCCAATCTATACTTGGATTGTGTGCTCTTAGCCAGTCCATGCCTAAGAGTATCTCGTTTTGGCCAATATTTGTAATGGCGACTTCGACAGTTTCCCAGTGATTTGGATCAACGCTCATCCCCATTCGCAGAATGGCGGCATAGCGCATCGCTCCTTGTTTGTTTAATGTTCCATCAACATTAATTGGGTACACAGGGCAATCGATGGCATGGGTGGGTATTGAATATTTTTTGATAAAACTGGTATTACAGTAGATGCCTTCAGCTCCACTGTCCAGTAACGCATGGGCATCGAATTGTCTTCTGTTGAGGTTGATTTGGACTTTCAATTGGAAAGCAGGGGACTTTATATTCCGGATTGTATGTGGTGGTACATGAAGAATCTTGGGAGATTGGAGATGTTCAATCTTGCTAGGAGTACAACGGGATACAAATATATCTCTTCTGTAAGATGCCACTACAGAAGAGAACCAGCAAAAGATGGCGCAGTTGTATCACCAGTTTCGTCCAGGTCTTCAAGGGGAGTAAAGGAGTTATGGAAAGCACGAGTAACTCTGCTTCCACTATCACTCAGACTGAGTTTGTCCAGATCTTCTTCTGGAACAGTGTCCATTTGTCGGACTTTCAGCGTAAAGGAAGTTCCTGGTCTCTTTTGTCCAGGGGCCTTGCAATCAATGGCCTTGTGTCCTTGTTTACTGCAATACATGCAAAGGTTATTGTTGAAGTGGTATTGTCGTTGCTCGGGAGTGAGCTTCCCATGTTTCTTGAATGGGGTACAGCGTTGTCCTTGGGTAGCGTTAATTTCTGCGTTACTGTTTTCCACAGATAATTTGTGAACGCGAGGGTTACATCCTTGATGTTGGGTTCCTTGATTGCCCAGTGGTTTGGCATACATGCGCCAGTTTCGGTTGAGGTCTTGAGCCCGTTCAACCAGTTCAGCTAAGGTAGCTGGTTGGGGTGACTGAGAAGCAATCTTATTGCTGATAGTGCCATTGATAGCGTTGCGAAAGGTGAACATCTTGGTGTTCTTATCAACATTGGTGCGACGTGCATGTTGGCTCCATTCTTGGTACCATTCATTGAATTCTCTATTCCCTTGTGGAGTAGCATGTAACTTGGAGAGTGCTTCCAACTCCGTTTGAGGTGGAATGAATTGCACTTTGAAGGCATCTTTAAAGGCTTGCCACATTCCATAATTGGTAGGTTGTGCCGCAATGGCAGTAGCCATTTGGTCACTGGCCCATTTGCCAGCTGGAGTGTCTCGTTTAAAGTAGGTCGAAGCAGATGCTACTTTCTTATGATCGGTATTGAACATATCTTCGTTCACCATAAAATAGTTCTTGAGGATGTTCCAGAAGGCTAGCGCCTTGTTTCCCTGGCCATCATATAATTTGGGCGCGGTGCCGATAAGACGGGGTGTGTTTGCTTGCGCCATTGGTGCTGCGATGATGGGTGGGGGTGGTGCTGGTGCTGGAGGTGGTGCTGCTGGTGGACCTGGTGCAAGTGGGTGATGTACAGCCAGCAGTGCAGCTCCTGGGGTGTTTCCGGTCAGTGGGTTTGATGGGGGTTGGGTTGGTTGTGGCTGAGCACTTGGTGCAGTGTTAAGGTCCAAGGGCCTTAAAGACGCGACGTGCATGGGTTGGTTTTGGCGACGACTGGGATTGCTCAGTGGGATCTCCTCCTGAGGCAATGGATCACGTGAGTAGCGCGGTACCGGTTGGCTACGCAGTATAAGAGTAAAAGTCCCCGATGATAAGGGCGACTTCCTGAGGTAGATAGTAGAGATGAAGGTAGAGCTTCAAGGCTTTGAAGTGACTGAGTTGATCAGGCAAGAGACTCTGAGAGTCCTGGGTGGAAGCTACAAGTCTTGGATTGAAAACCAAGTTAGGCTTAAGGCCTAACTGCTAAAAGTACGAGCGCTTATATACATTTGAGAAGTAACGGGTCACAGAGGTCACAGAGAAATATGGAAATATTTACTAAGGTAGATCATGACGTGGCAGTTCTAAGTATAGCTCCATCATGAGCTGGCAACTGCGGAGTGGAGCATCATGAGCTGGCAAGTCGAAAAGGGTTAAATGAGGACACATCATGATGCTGCGGACTGCGGAGTGATGGCATGTGATAGTTGACTGCGGATTAGTCATGTGGTCTATCAGGTGACTTGTCAGGTGACTTGGTAACGGTCCGAGCGGCGCGTGAGGGAACGAGTGAGGAGCGAGTGACCGAGAGCGCAAGATAAATGGTGGAAAATAGCGGAAAATTGGGGTAAGGATTCAGGATCATAACATGCAGGTTGAGATGAACCCGATGCTTTGGTTCTAGGTGTCTGCGGGGCGGGAGCACGTTGTTTTCCTTTTGATACCGGTGGCGTGGGGATCTGGGTGGCCTTGACTGGGAGTAATCTGGAACTACTAGGAAACAGACTTGTTTGGGAACATGGGGTACTAGGTCTTGGCGTGCTCAGTCTGGTCTGAAGTTTCTGGATTGCCAAGGTAACAGTGGTCTCCACTCACTGTAAGAGGGATTCCACTTGCGCGGTGTCGTCTTCATCTGTTTCTTTAAGTACGATCTGTTCTGCTTCGTTCTCTGACTGGTCGTCGTCTGATCCTTCTGAGGTGGTCTTTGCTTGGGTTTCGGCATCAGAAGTGCTTGGACTTTCGAAATGAACTGTCTGATGGTTGAGATAAATCCACTTGTTCTCAGATTGGTGCCACTTGATGAATCTATCTTGATATAATGCTGTTCCTTGGAACGCGTCAAATTCCTCAATTTGGTCTTTATGTGAGAAAAGAACCGCAAGTATGTTGGCGGTGACTTTCTCTCTGTTGTCCAGGTATCTCCAAGAGTGTCCTGGTCCTTCACTATAGGTGGCGTAAGTAGAAAATGCCCCAAAGAGTACTCAATTTCCTTTGTCGTTTGCAGCAAAGGCATTGTAGTAGATGGCTGGTACGTGTTCTTGTTCTTCTTTAGTTAACAGGAGCTTAGTAGCAAATTGCAATTTGCACTGTTCCCACAGATTCATATAAGAGTGACTGTATATGAATTGCCTTCCCAACTATAAAAAACGGTACACTGTTTCAATAGATGAGTAGACTCAGTAGAGTGTTCTGAGTCAATGAGTCTATAGTCCTCAAGTATACCCTCATTAGTAATAGAGGTTCGGTATTTCCACAAGAAACCGTTGAACACGATGGGGTGGGGAGTAACTTTGAAGAGGTCCGTAAAGAGGTGATTGATATGGACGTCTGGGCAGTGTTGGAGGAGATAAAGACAATGTTGTTTGAAGATACATAATTCTTCTGAATTCCTCATAGGAGTTGCTTTTGCAAGGTATGTCTCTTCAGGGAGGAATGGTTGAAACAGTGTTCCTACTAGATGGTCAAATTGTCTTGGACGAACGTCTTCTTCTGAGACAATTTGTTGACTTGGAGTACTGATATTTGGATATACCAGCACAGGGGGTACTGGACTATTTGGTGTCCTATGGAGTAATGGGGTTGTGTGGCAGAGACGGGTTCTTCCTCTTTTGTTAGAGGGTACAAATGTTTGGGGATCTTGGGCTGGTGCTGAGCGGTTTCTATGCGCCAGTTCGTTGGTTGTAATGAACACCGTCTAGGGGTCGACTAGTGACTCGTGGATCCCAGAGAAGGAGATAGGACAGAGTAGGAGGAGTTCCTGGTTGTCGGTTGTTATCACAGTGACAAATATCGATTCCACAACCACAATTGATGGCGGTAATTGGGGAAGCAAACTGGAACTCTCTGGATCATTGGTATTCGGATAAAGGGGTACTAGCTTGAGTGGTTCCTTCCAAGGTAATGTCTAGAGTGGTATCAACGCTGTCCCAGTAATGAGCTTGAACGTGGATATTATTCAGCAGAGCCTGAATTCTGGTGAGTTGGGTCTGGTACTCGATTTCTTGTCCCTGGGCGTTGGGCTGGGTAATGGGAAGGGTGTATTGCGTGGGGTTGATAAGTGCAAATTCGTGGTTCTGGATAGTGGTCTCCCAGAGAGCGGCGTTGAATGAATAGGAGTATTCTTTGCTATTGGTGTAAACGAATTGGTATCTGATAGGTCCTGTTGTGAGAAGTCGAATTTCATTAAATTCCACTTGAACTTGGGTTTGCGACAGGAGAAACCAGGATAGAAATCTAACTCTATTCCCTTGTCGAATTTGTGTGATGATTTCTTCCCGAAATGCTGGCGCGCTGTAGTGCCAGAGGAAGGTTTCGTTGTAGAAGAGGCTGATTTGGTCAGCAGGAGTTCCGTTATATTGACGGATATCGGCGAGAATCCAATAGAGGAGGTTTCTTCTTGCTGCTTCAAGAAGACTTGGAAGTTGGTAATCAATGTATTGATAGAAGCGGTAACTTCCAAGAATTTCTCCAAAGGGTAGTTGATCAAGTAAGGTTTGGGCAATAAAGTGATGGTCGCTCCAATAGGTAAGTTGAACTTGATCTCTTAAGTCCGCGATGGAAGGGAGTTGACTTTCAACTTGAGTTTGAACTTCACTTAAGTTTTCCACTGATAAAGAAAACTTAAAACCCCTGTATTTCGCTTCTAAAGCCTTTGTAAACTTACTAAGTATTACAAAGGAGTTTCTACAGGAGGCGAAATAAAGTCAAAGGGGTTAATGGGCACCCAAGAAAGACAAGTGAACTGGGCGAATTGAGGCTGTGTACGTAACAAGTCCTCAATACAAGTCGTATGGTTCAAAAAGAAAATACCCTCTTCTGTGAAATGTAAGTGTCCACAAAGAAGGGCAACGCGTCTGTCTAAAAAGTTGTAAGCTACCAACAGGATTTGGCAACCTTCAAACTCTTGCAGCCACATGGGGGGAAAGCATGAGAAAAGAAACTTGATGGAGTCTAAAAAAGACAACTCCAGATATCTGAAAGGGAACTGGGCGGAGTGAGGGTGGCGGCCGACTTTGGCGCACATGTGGACAGGGGGAAGTAGGGTACCGCAGGGATGGACAAGGACGTTGTGGTAGATGGGGGCTCAGAAGGGAGTGACATAGGCGGCAGGGTAGTCGACAATGTCACTGTGGAGCGGGATGAGACGGAGGAAGTCCTTATCTATGAATTCTTCCTGGGGGTACCAAAGCTTCTGGTTGTTCTGGTAAACAACTGTGTACTGGTGTGGGTGGTGGTCGGCGGCAGTGGTACAGATGGGGGTGGAAAAGAGTTGGGGAAAGAGAGCAGTGGCAACAGAGTCAGATGGCGGTTCAACGGGAAGAGATGGGAGAGGAGCGGGTGGCTGTGGAGTGGGGGGACGGGGCAACGGTACAGTGGACGGGGGCGAAGACGACTGGTTCTGGTAGTTCCTTGACAGTAATGTCGTTGAGGGGGATGTGGTCATGGAGGTCGTGACCGAGGTGATCGTGGACGAAGGCGTCTTGAGTGGTGGGAACCGGTGGTTGGTTCTCTTGCTCCTCAAGCCGGGTGATGGCCTTGTTGATGAGACCGAGAAAGCCTTCAGGAGTGGGGAAATTGGGGGACGGGGAGCGGACGTAATAGGTGGGGGACTGTGGGATGACGGGGGAGTCAGTCAATGGGTTGACCAACAAGATGCCAGGCGAAACGGCGTCGGTGTACCCTGGGTACCGGAGGACAGGGGAGAAGAGGATGGGGGACTGGGGGGCGGTGACGGCGGCAATGAAAGCAGGATTAAGATCCCCAAAGGATGAGGCGGGGCTACCTGGTGATGGGTAATTCCAGGTGTTGTGGGAGGAAGCCAAGAAACCTTCGATGGCTTGGCCAGCGGCTTGGACGTTGTGCTGGTAGACGTTGTCAAGGGCGGACCAGGAGGCGACAGAGGAAGTGGGAGAGGACACTTCCAATGACAGTCAGCTTCAATAAGAGACTGTTCTAGTGTCGGAAACTCACTACTTTTATGGGTAGCAAGACTCAAAGACGGCGTGAAGTTGAAGGTGACTGATCCAAAGGAGCAGCAAGGAGATGTTGAGGAGGAAGAGGCAGAAGGCAAGAAGAGGTGGGACTGTGTAGGTGGTGGAAGTCAAGGGGCGGGCTGCTAACGATGAGGGAGCTTTGTGAGGCTCCAGTGTGGGGGTAGACAAGAGAACAGTCTGAGGACTGTTCGTACAAATTCGCAGGTCTTATATACTAATACAGGGTGGTCTGTGCGTAGTTAAGGGTAGGCATAATATCAAGAGACAGGTGGACACGTGCCCCTTTAGGGCAGGTAGTAATACAAGAGATGGGTGAGACTTGAACTAAGAATAGATACAAACTATTAATAGATGAACTGCAGACTGTGCCGCAGTTCCGCAGTAAGTCTTGTGACTTTGTTGTTTCTCAATCAACCGTTGATCATTCCCACAATCTTCCACATGTTGATCAACAGATGAGACGCATGTAGAAAGCGCACATGATCAGGTGATCATGTAGATGACCAATCCCTTGGTAGGTCATGTGTTAGGTTCCCACAGTCACGTGCTGTTAAGTCACATGCTTGCTCAAGGGCTCATAAGTCATGTGATGAGTCACGTGCTAGGTCACATGGTGGGGATTTCCCAGGGTCACATGGTTGAAGATTCTCTTTGGTTGCTGGTCGTTGACCAGGCTTTATTGTAGACTCAGGAGGATGTCGGATAGCCACTTGGCTATAGCTTGGTTTAGGGGCGGTTCTTGTCACAGACTGCCCTGCTTACTTAACCTTTTCCTTCCTATTCCGTCTTCTCGTTCCGTTCTCATCCATGACTCTGGGCCACTTTGCCCATCGCTTACATACTTATCTATGGACTGATCTTGCATTTTCTAGAGACTTCCATACGTTTCCACTAGCCTCCGTCTCGTTTCTTCCATCTTCTGTGACCTTCTCTTAGCTTCTGGTAGTTCCTCTCACCGATGTATATAAACTGTACTCCATAGCATAGAACGGCTTTCTTAAGCTCATTCTATTTGTGCAATCAGACTTTGATAGTCTCTTCTCACTGTTGAACGCATGTGGCTTCCGTCGAACGATCCCTTCCTGCATTAGTCAGCTCTGCTGCTAATTGCCTTAGACTCTCTATGTCTCGAGATCACGTGCTAGTGTCTTGCTCGATTCCAAGTCATGCTTGACTTGTGTAATCTTCACTTGTCATCCTCCCCTGTCACATGACGCCTCACATGACCGACTTCCTCTTTAGGAACGACCCCTCCTCAGAATCCATCTTCGCAATCTTGCCCAAGATCACTGAACCCCAAGATCCCTGACTCAACCTGACATGGTGGTCTGACCATGACATTAGAACGAGCTTCCCTTCCCTACGAACCAACGATGACTTTGACTCCCTCTGGATCGAAGGAAAAACAGAAAACCCCTGAAGGATTGGGTATCCCCACAGACTGGCGCATACATGCAATCAACCAGCCAACAGAAGAATCACTAGCAGTATTAGACCTTCCATTCAAAACAAAACCTGAAACTAAGGATACGGTTCCATCTGAATTCTCCGTGCAAGTCTGCCACCTAGTCGGAGGACAGGACATCAACATTCGTATAGATGGAAAAGAAGTCTCCAAGAAAGCTCCCTTTACTGCTTATTATGCCTGTTACAAAGGAGCTCTCCTTGCCCTGTCAAATGTCTACGGAGTCTGGTTCAAAATCCGACTTCGAACAGGGAACACATACAAATGCTTTTGACTGGCACGACCTAGCCTCCAATTAAAAGATTGCCCAATGAAGGGAATCAACTACGCACAACTGAGACTCACCAGTCTCCCCATCACTAGGGCTCCCTCACGAGCAACATCCCCAATTCGACTGGCCCCATTGGATACAACAGTGGACACTCCACACAGCGGAGATATCTTTCACAAAACTAACCCAGATGATAGAGAAGCACTGGCTAGTAATACGAGTCAATCCTCTTCACCTGAACCCAACGATCAACCTGAGCGAAAGTCCTTTGCTGGGTTTGGATCATGGAGGATGCGTTCCTCTTGAACAGCTAGACAACCTTCTAGGCCTCCTCCACGCCACCCTAGGGGTACTGGGGATGACCCATTCGGTCTTGAAGACCTCATGGACAAACCGGAAAGAACAAACGATAAAGGACGTCGTCTGGAAGGGATTCACCCAGACAAGTTCGAAGGAGATCGATCCAAGACTAGACGATTCTTGAATCAATTCAATAGATTCATGTTGATGAATCATAAAGCGGACATTGCCAAAGATCCCATCTCCAAATGCATCTACTTCATGTCACTTCTCAATGGAGAAAAAGTCAATGGATGGGTAGACATGGCCTTCAACTGGCTTGAAGAAATCAAGGCTGATCCTAGTCTCATTGATCGATTCTCCAATCCTTGGAAAATGATGGAAAAAAAATTCAAAGTGTCCTTTACTGATTATGCGGAAAGGGAACGAGCCCAGGATCAACTTGGGAAATTGAGAATGACTGGCGATAATCTCGACGAATACTTGGCTGCATTCGAAACCCTTGGAAGTCGCGCAGAACTTAACCCTGACGACCCATCAAATTTACGCACATTCGCCCAAGGACTCCCCTGTCAGCTGGCTGACGCCTGTCTGGCTATGGAAAATCCCAACACCTATGGACAATGGAGAGCAGCAGCCCAACAACAGCAAGTGATTTACCTAAAGAAAAAGGTGTTACACTCTGAGTATGGGACTTGCAATCCTGCTCGAAACGCTGGCCAGAATTCTCAACCGAAACAAAACTCTGGTTGGGTCTGGCGTCGTCCTGGGGGAAACACAAATCCCAACAATCAAAATTGGCACGGTCAGGGAAACCGAGCACAACCTTCTCGCCCTCGTCTTCCTCCCCAAAATGATGACGCTATGGACCTCTTGGTAATCTGTAAAGCCACAACGGACAAAGAAAAAGAGGAATATCGTCGCACAGGTCGATGCTTCTACTGCAGGAAACAAGGCCATCTCGCACGCGACTGCCCCAGCAAACCCGCGCGCGCTCGTACGGTCCAAATAGATGACAGTCAATCAACCACTTACAGCGATGACTCTTCCTTCGCCCCAACCCCTTCCCTCGCTGCACAAGTAGCACGTTTGACCGAAGAAGATCGTGGAGCGTTCATGGATGAAATGCGCTCCCTAGGAGAAGATATGGATTTTCTTGGCGCCTGAGTACTACTGTTAAGGGCCAAGGACCCTAAGGTGCGACGTGCACGGGTTTGTATAACGGCGGCGGGACTTGTACTTCAAGGGATCGCAGGTAGCGAATGCTGGCCCTTGGATGCGCTGGTATGACGGGTCTGCACGTGTGCAAGACACTAGTGGGGATAATGAAAGATGTAGAAGAGAGTCTCGACGATGTTCGAGACGACTTGCACGGAGTGCGGGCGAAAACTGAAGGCGCTGTGGAAGCTACAACACTTGGGATTAAACCAAGTCAGGCTTAAGGCCCAACTCTAGGAAAACACGAGGGTTTATATACATGTGAGGAGTCTGTATGACTAAGGCATAATACGACGAGTACTTGTACTAGTAACGAGTCATAGCCCAAAAGATGGAGTCATATACTGCGGAACTGACTCACGCGTGAAGGTAACAAGAAAGGAGTCAGTTATGAGTCGTGAAACGAGGCTATGAAGAAAGTATAGTAAGCGGGCCGAGAATCCGGAAGCGAGGCTGAGGTAAGTGAATAGAGACGAGTCAAGAGTAGGGATAGGGTCATGTGAGGTCAGGTGAGGGAGTATCAGGTGATGTGCAGGTGACTTGGGAGCAGGTGATATAGGACAGGTGACTTTGAGGAGCAGGTGACTGGAATGGCATGTGATTGGTCATGTGGGTGGTCAGGTGATTGGTCATGTGATCGAGATGGATGGGTGGTTGGTCATGTGATGGGAAATGCTTAGTAAGCAGGTGGAAAATGAAAAATGCACCCTGCGTAAGCCCAAGAACGTAACAACTACGGCTCTTACTCGGGCAGTTCTGAATAGTTCTGGTTCTATGTATATAGCTCGAAATCATGCAATTCAAGTTCCCTTTCAGCTACAAACCAAAACAAAATGAGTCGATCAAAAAGCACTACTTGATTGTGGTGCTACAGAGTGTTTCATTCATCCACAGGTGGTAGAATGCCTCAAACTCACAACAAGGACACTTGTCAAACCTTGAAAAGTACAAAATGTCGATGGTACTCCTAACAAATCTGGGGAAATCTTGGAAGCTGTTGATCTTCTGGTTAACAACAACGGCAAGAAAGCCTCACACACCTTCTTTGTTGCAAACATTGGACAAGACGACTTCATCCTGGGTTATCCTTTCTTTGAAGCCTTTAATCCCAATGTTGACTGGAGTGGTGGGCAGATAGAAGGCTTCACGACGATCTCTTCCATCAATGCAAATACCTGGCGACCTCCTCACAAAGGAACTAAGCGACTAGAGTCGACCCCAGCTTGGGTATGAAGTATCCCAGGATGGGAGGAAGGCGATGAGATCTGGCTTCAAACTCGCGTTGCTAAAACCACGGTAGCACAGCAACTTGCCGAAGCAGCTACGGATAAGAAAAAGCGTACTTGGCAAGAAATAGTGCCAGAACGGTATCACCGTCATGGCAAGGTCTTCTCAGAAAAAGCCTCTGAACGCTTTCCTGATCGACGCCCTTGGGATCATGCCATAGAACTTAAGGAAGACGCTCCCACCTCCATCAATTGTCGGGTTTACCCCTTGTCTCCCAAAGAGAAAGAGGAACAACGCGAATTCCTCTCTCAAAATCTACGTCTCCAACGAATCCGCCGTTCGAAATCCCCTTATGCCAGTGGCTTCTTCCTCATTTGAAAGAAAGATGGCAAATTCCGCCCTGTTCAAGATTATAGGAACTTGAACAAATGGACGATTCCCAATAAATACCCACTTCCCTTGATCTCTGAGCTAATTTACGACCTTGCAGAGAAGCGGCTATTCTCCAAGTTTGACATTCACTGGGGCTACAATAACATTTGCATCAAGGAAGGCGACAAGTACAAAGCCGCCTTTAAAACCAGTGAAGGACTCTTTGAACCAACCGTCATGTTCTTTGGTCTAACCAACTCTCCAGCTACCTTTCAAACAATGATGGACAACATCTTCCAGGAGGAAATCGCACAAGGGTGGCTTCGTATCTATATGGATGATATGATCATCGCCACTGAAGATGACGAAGTCCTTCACAAACTTCAGGTTAATCACATTCTCGATAAACTCAAGAAGTTTGATCTCTTCCTTAAGCCCGAGAAATGCAGGTTTCACCAACGTAAAGTCAAATATCTGGGTGTACTCATTGGTAATGGCTCCATCAAGATGGACCCTGTCAAAGTTCAAGGAATTTCCGAATGGCCCACTCCACTAACGGTCAAGGATGTCCGAAGCTTCTTGGGATTCTGCAACTTCTACAGGGCGTTCATCAAGAACTTCTCCGACATCGCGCGACCACTTAACAATCTCACTTGCAAAAACAAACAGTTTATTTGGTCAGACGAACGCAATAACGCATTTCTCCATCTTAAAGAAGTCTGTTGCAACTATCCCGTCCTTCGCACTCCGGACTGGTCGAAACAGTTTGTCATGGAAACGGATGCCTCTGGCTATGCCCTCAGTGTGGTTATTGCCCAGGAGTTCAAAGACAGCATCCATCCTATTGCCTTCCACTCTCGAAGTCTCTTGCCAGTGGAAAAGAACTATGACGCCCATGACAAGGAACTTGCTGCCGTGATCTTTGGCTTTAAATGTGGTCGCCCCCTGTTCTTGGGTGCTACACACGCCATTCGTGTCCGCACTGATCACAAAAACCTTCAATACTTTCGCGACCCCCGTAAGATCACCGGCCGCCAAGCGCATTGGATCAAGTTCTTACAAGACTTCAATTACACCCTCGAACACATCCCTGGGTCAACAAATACTGTAGCTGATTTGTTGTCGCGAAGAAAGGACCTTAACAAGGGGGTAGATTCCAACGAACCTTGCATCCTACTCCCTGACCACCTCTTCGCTCTGACAAATCCTATCGAGGTACACAAAGTTTTTCTTGAAGACGACCCGGACCTGCGACGTGACATCCTCCAAACCCTCCACGACTCTCCTGCGGCTGGACACCCAGGCATCTCGAACACTTGGGAACTTGTCCAGGAACAATACGAAGGTCCCAGACTTCGAGAATTTGTAGAACAATACATAAAGGGATGCACACGCTGTCAAGAATCTAAGACCAATGTGCACCAATCAAAAGCACCCTTGCAATGTTTTGATACACCCATAGAAGAAGGCCCCTTTCAATATGTATCAATGGATCTAATCACGGATCTCCCTAAATCACAAGGATTCGACTCCATCCTCATGATTGTTGATCAAGGGTGTTCCAAAGCAGCTAAATTCATCCCATGCACCAAAACCATCGACGGAACTGGGGTTGCACTCGAGTATTTGAAACACCTTGTACCCTGGTTTGGACTCCCTAAATGGATCATCTTGGACCGTGACCCCCGGTTTACCTCTGCGTTCACAAAAGAGATGTGTAAAGCCCTAGGAATCCAACAGAATCTATCCACGGCCTTCCACCCTCATACCGATGGACAGACAGAACGTATGAACGCCTGGATCAAACAGTATTTGCGACCTTGGACCTCAGGGAAACCCTCTGCGTGGAGCCAACTCCTCCCTATCGCGGAATTTGCACACAACTCTTGGAAACACGACATAGCGCGCAAATCCCCTCACAAACTGCTGATCGGAATTAAACCACAGGTGATTCTGAAACACTTGGAAGGACCTGTGCCTGCTGCGGAAACACGCCTCCGCCTCCTGGATGAATCTAGACAGTCGGCCCAGAAGCTTCTACAAAATGTACAAAACCGCAAGGACAACAAGAAGCTGACGGAGATTAAAGAAGGTGACCAAGTCTGGCTAGAGGGTCGCAATCTCTCTATCGCCGGTAATCACAAACTTTCCCCAAAGTGGTACGGCCCCTTCAAGGTCTCTCAAAAGATAAGCCCTGTCGCAATGCGGCTTGACCTCCCCGCATCGATGAAGATTCACAACGTGTTTCACATGGACCTCCTCCTTCCATATAAGGAGATGGAGCAGTATGGCATGCCTTATACACACCCCCCTCCAATCATTGATGGCGAAGAAGAATATGAGATCAAGAACATTCTAGACGCACAGCATTTTGGCAAGAAACGTAAACTCCAGTACCTTGTGCACTGGAAAGGGTACCCTCATTCTGATGATCAATGGATCGATCACAAAGACCTCAACGCCCCAGAATCACTAGCAGATTTTTATCTAACCAACTCTGCTACGGCTGGACGACCAACCATATAAAAGACACCCTTCGAAACCCCCAATCTATCCTCATCCCCTCTATCGTTTCCTCACACTGGCTTCCCCATATACAATCTTCTACGGCTACAACGACCATTTCAAACAACACCTATTCAGCCTTCACCGTATTGACTCTACTTTCTCCGACAACCTCACCCAGATTTTCAACCAACAGCTTGAAGACATGTCCGACAACGAATCCACCATCTTTGTACCCTCTCACTCTCCATCCCTGACTGACGATCGTGCAGGAAGCACTCCCTACGTGGTCACTTCTCCTCCTCCGGACAGTCCCACTAATTCCGAAGCAGCCTGGCCCCACCAGATGATGTTAGAACACGTCTCGACCTTACTTGGGGTCAAGGTCGAAGAAGTCCGCCGCCAATTCCCCAATAACTGCTCTCTCTTGCCTATTGATGTTCCCCCTCCTTGTGCCCTGTCTCCCGTCTTCGTCCCACCTGCTCCTTCCCCATCGTTCATCCTGGGATCTCCCGCCGGACCATACCCAGGGTCCGAGTTAGCGGAGTACAACGATCCCAACTTCCCCTCAGAGCCGCCGTCTGCCTCTCCATCTCCTCAACTCCGTCGCTCTTCATGTTACAATCCACCCAGTTTTTCGTTTTACTCCCTGCCCCAAACACCCTCAGGACCCGTTGCACCCTCCGCACCAACCACACAGATCCCTCAGAGCGTACCCCAATCAGTAATACCACCATCGATACCTCCCAGAGCATGCACACCCACACTACCCACTACCTTCAGCCAAGCAATACCTGCGATCCCGATCACGTGGCCCACTCATATGCGCCACCATTCCTCCATGGAACACTTCACTGAACCCGCACCAATGATCACCGATCCCACTGCAGACAGCGATGGAGACAGTCCTATGAGGGACCGCAGTCCTAGCCCACCACACACGCCATACCAGCCCAGACCATCTGGCTCTAACGTCTATGAGTTAGAGGCCAACGAGCAGCCTTCACCGCCATGGAAAGCATGGCTTAGTCAGCCATCCCCGCCTACCAGTATAACCCGGCCCATCTCCCCAAGCAGCGAAGTCTCAGCACCTAAATGCCAACGTCATGAGGATGGGACCTACACCCCCATTACGTCATCAGCCACATCTCCGATATCCCCGACAAGCCCTAGCGCCCAAGCCACTCCTGATTACCAAAGCCTACCAAGTCCCCAGTCTGTGGGATCTGATCAAGATCCAAATACGGAGTCACCTCCTATGCTGCTAGAGTAAGCAGATTCTTATCAAAGCCAATTACCAAAAGCAGATACATATGTGATCCGATACTCATTCGCTTACGCGCCCTTTGTATCGTCATCTCCTGGCCCCCGAATCGGAGCATCTCATCGCACCTACTGTATCTCCGTCCTGACTCATTTCCAGACTCGATATGACTCGTACTTACTGCGCTACTGTGCATTCTCTGACTCCTACCTACTTGACTCATTTCCAAGTGATCCCTGTATTAGTTTCGACTCATACTTAGCTATAGTAAGCGTAGCATAGCCTCAGAGTCCTCATGTATATAAACCAGTCAGTAGTTACAAGTCAAAGCTCTAAGCTTGACTTGGTTTCCAATCCAAACGTCTTGAAAGTCTTCACTCTACCGTTCGACTTCCCTCTCCTCTTCATAAATCCCTCTTAGGTCTTTGACATTGTCAAAGACACTCCAGTCATCGTTACTCGTCACCACCACTTTGTGCAAGTCGCACCTTAAAGGTCCTTGGGCCTTAACACTTCACCTCGAGTCCCTCTCGCCGACATAACGCCTATCCGACAGGTGTCTCATCCCTCAGGGGATACAACGGATTACGAAGAACTTGCCATGGTCCTTTATCGCCAAGTCTCGGACCGGGACGCAAGGATCAAGGAGCTGACGGAAGACAAGGAGAACCAAATGCCGTCACTGGTCGAACCTCAACCAAGCACTCACCCAGGTCACGGCTGGCAGGACAACTTCGACGCCAACGGAACCCGCCACCTTTTCGTCATCCCTCTAGGAGACGAAGATGTCATCGCTCCATTCATCTGCTACGATCTTCGCACCCCCTTTCCAGAACTCCTCGCCACTAACAGGCGATACTGCACCGTCCACTCACGCCCTCTTCATGCCGTCCCTCAAACCTCGCGCTCCTCCCCGTTGTCACCACGCAACGAGTTGTTCTTCCACCCCAACCTAGAACTGACAGCAGGCGTAGATTGGGCGGTCCTTCGCGAGGACGACCCCACCCTCGCGGGCGAAGTACAATACTTTCGCTCTCATAAGAAAGCCTGCGATCGTCTCATGCAGCGTATGGGTCAAATTTGAGAGTCGTTAGAAATAGAGCGACAAGCGCTCTATCGAAGTTCAGCCCGCCTCACTGGAGCCAATGCCCTGGGACGCCTACAGCGTCACATCGACTCCTCCCTACACATCGGGTCTTCCTATTCCACTACGCGGGTCAAGAGGATCCGCACTTCTGTCCGCAACCAAGTCACTGAAGAGCGTGCCTGACACCCCACAGAGTGCATGTGGTGCGGAAAGGCCGGTCATACTATTAATGACTGCTTCTGCATCGGCCTCTGTCGTCACTGTTCGCGTTGTGGCCACACTGGGGTGGACTGCAAGGACCCTCACTGCATGTACCAAGAGTACAGAGATTGTAAGGTCTATCCAACTCATCCAAACTTTGAGCGTGGGTACTGTGCTGCCATAGACAACTGTGTTGACGTCTAAAGGACGTTAACAAGGGGGTAATGTCACGGACTGCCCTGCTTACTTAACCTTTTCCTTCCTATTCCGTCTTCTCATTCCGTTCTCGTCCGTGACTCTGGGCCGCTTTGCCCATCACTTACATACTTATCTATGGACTGATCTTGCATTTTCTAGAGACTTCCATACGTTTCCACTAGCCTCCATCTCATTTCTTCTGTCTTCCGTGACCTTCTCTTAGCTTCTGGTAGTTCCTCTCACCAATGTATATAAACTGTACTCCATAGCATAGAACAGCTTTCTTAAGCTCATTCTATTTGTGCAATCAGACTTTGATAGTCTCTTCTCACTGTTGAATGCGTGCAGCTTCTGTCGAACAATCCCTTCCTGCATTAGTCAGCTCTGCTGCTAATTGCCTTAGACTCTCTACATCTCAAGATCACGTGCTAGTGTCTCGCTCAATTCCAAGTCACGCTTGACTTGTGTAATCTTCACTTGTCATCCTCCCCTGTCACGTGACGCCTCACATGACCAACTTCCTCTTTAGGAACGACCCCTCCTCAGAATCCATCTTTGCAATCTTGCCCAAGATCGCCGAACCCTGAGATCCCTGACTCGACCTGACACGGTGGTCTGACCGTGACAGTTCTTGTAGGACTTGTAGGGGTTTGGACTGGGTTTCTAGATGACGTGGACTTTGTCCACGACACCCATAGTCCGAATTTGCTGTCCCTTGCCAATATGCTCAAGCTGGCCCTCAGTAGCCTGTAAGCAATTTCACATAAGACCTTGGACAGGTCAATTTCATTCTGGATCATTGGATCAAATTGGCCCACCAAGTGCATAATGAGCTGCTACACAAGACCACCATATGGGCCCACATTATTTGAAGCTAGCAGAACAGCTGCCAAGCACACCTCTTGGATTGGCCCATGGTATGAATTTGCTGTCCCTTGCTAATATGCTCAAGCTAGCCCTCAGCAGCCTGTAAGCAATTTCACACAAGACCTCAGATGGGCCAATTTCATTCTGGATAATTGGATCGAATTGGCCAACCAAGTGCATAATGAGGCTCAATACAAGACTGTCATATGGGCCGACACTATTTGAGGCTAGCACAATGGCTGCCAAGCAGCTTCTTGCATTGGCCCATGGTATGAATTTGCTGTCACTTGCCAATGTGCTCAAACTGGCCCTCAGCAGCCTGTAAGCAATTTTGCACAAGACCTTGGATGGGCCAGTTTCATTCTGGATAATTGGATCGAATTGGCCAACCAAGTGCATAATGAGGCTCAACACGAGACTGTCGTATGGGCCGATGCTATTTGAGGCTAGCACAATGGCTGCCAAGCAGCTTCTCGCATTGGCCTATGGTATGAATTTGCTGTCCCTTGCCGATGTGCTCGAGCTGGCCCTCAGCAGCTGTAAACAATTTTGCACAAGACCTCAGACAGGCCAATTTCATTCTATATAATTGAATCGAATTGGCCCATCAATCAACAATGTGATGCTGCACAAGACTGCTGTATGGGCCCACATTATTTGAAGCTAGCAGAATGGCTGCCAAGCAGCTTCTTGTATTGACCCATGGTATGAATTTGCTGTCCCTTGCCAATGTGCTTGAACTGGCCCTCAGCAGCCTGTAAGCAATTTTGCACAAGACCTCAGACAGGCCAATTTCATTCTGGATAATTGGCTTGAATTGGCCTATCAAGTGCATAATGAGGTCTGAAGCCAGGCTGTTGTGTTGGCCAACACCATTTGAAGCTAGCACAATAGCTGCCAAGCAGCTTCTTGCATTGGCCCATGGTATGAATTTGCTGTCCCTTGCCGATGTGCTCAAGCTGGCCCTCAGCAGCTGTAAACAATTTTGCACAAGACCTCAGACAGGCCAATTTCATTCAAAATATAATTGAATCGAATTGGCCCATCAAGCGACAATGTGATGCTGCACAAGACTGCTGTATGGGCCCACATTATTTGAAGCTAGCAGAATGGCTGCTGAGCAGCTTCTTGTATTGACCCATGGTATTAATTTGCTGTCCCTTGCCAATGTGCTCGAACTGGCCCTCAGCAGCCTGTAAGCAATTTCGCACAAGCCCTTGGACAGGCCAATTTCATTCTAGATAATTGGCTCAAATTGGCCCATCAAGTGCTTAATGAGGTCTGAAGCCAGGCTGTCATGTTGGCCAACACCATTTGAAGCTAGCACAATAGCTGCTGAGCAGCTTCTCGTATTGACCCATGGTATAAATTTGCTGTCCCTTGCCAATGTGCTTGAACTGGCCCTCAGCAGCCTGTAAGCAATTTTGCACAAGACCTTGGACAGGCCAATTTCATTCTAGATAATTGGCTCAAATTGGCCCATCAAGTGCATAATGAGGTCCAAAGTAAGGCTGTCATGTTGGCCAACACTATTTGAAGCTAGCACAATAGCTGCCAAGCAGCTTCTTGCATTGGCCCATGATATGAATTTGCTGTCCCTTGCTGATATTCTTGGGCTGGCCCTCAGCAGCCTGTAAACAATTGTGTGCAAGATCTCGGACAGGCCAATTACATTCTGGATAATTGGCTTGAATTGGCCATTCAAGTGCATACTGAGAGACAACACAAGACTGTCGTATGGGCCCATATTATTTGAAGCTGGCAGAATAGCTGCTGAACAGTTTCTCACATTGGCCTATAGTATGAATTTGCTATCCCTTGCCGCTGTATACAAGCTGGCCCCCCAGCAGCCTGTAAGTGATTTTGCACAAGACCATGGATGGGCCAATTTCATTCTGGATAGTTGGCTCGAATTGGCCCCTCAAGTGGATAATGAGCTGCCACACAAGACTGCTGTATGGGCCCACATTATTTGAATCTAGCAGAATCGCTGCTGAGAAAGCCTTTTGAATTGGCCCATGGTATGAATTTACTGTCCCTTGCTGATATGCTCGAGCTGGCCCTCAACAACCTGTAAGCAATGTTCCACAAGACCTCAGATGGGCCAATTGCATTCTGGATCTTTGGCTCGAATTGGCCCATTACGTGCATAATGAGGTTCAATGCGAGACTGTCATATGGGCCAATGTTATTTGAAGCTAGCATAATGGCTGCTGAGCAGCTTCTCACATTGGCCCATGGTATGAATTCATTGCCCCTTGTGTTAAACTCGAGCTGGTGTGCAGCAGCCCATGTGAAAGCCCTGGTATGTGCTCATTACATGTACAATCCTATTTGGGAGAAGTAGCTTGTGTTGGTTCATCAAGTACACAATATGTTGCTGTGTGAGACTGTTGTTTTGGGCCTGCGTGATGTGTGGCCAGCAGGATGGCTCCTGAATAAAATGCTCACATTGACCAATCAAATTCCAAAAGACCTGCTACATGAGACTATTGCAAGTTTTTAGCTGCATGATAGCTGCCAAGAAATGTTTATACATTGGCCTGTGTGAAGACACCGCTCTTTGCCAATAAACTCAAGCTGTCCCAAAGTGGCCTGCATGCTCACCTGCACAAGCCCTGGCATGAGCCTATTGCATGTCCCATAATATTTGTGGAAAAACACTGATGGACTTGTAGTGGTTAAATATGGCAGACGGGCAGCAGAACTATCATGTCGCATAGGTCCAATTTACACACATACACCCGCTGGGTGATATATATGTGGATTTGACCCTCTAAGGGCACACTTGACCACTGGATAAGGGTCTCGCATCAACTCAGAATGTGGCATTCAATGTGCTCATATTGCCCCCAATCCCCTTGAATGCCTTTAATGACACGCACCTATGGACCCATAATATTCACTGCGTAGTACTGTCAATGTAATTTTAAAGGTC
>Ga0307510_10000116_pt1 | contig 64001 bp, 92 predicted proteins | sample 12_EM_MG_FD_207224 | JGI IMG/M metagenome (GOLD analysis project Ga0307510, IMG submission 207224) | Populus trichocarpa ectomycorrhiza microbial communities from riparian zone in the Pacific Northwest, United States - 12_EM | ecosystem: Host-associated > Plants > Roots > Unclassified | place... | reverse complement strand
GGCATTAACCTCGAAGCCAGTCAACGGTACATCGATGCGTCTCTATCGACGCGAGCATCCTGGATTCTGACCAACGACCTCCTCATAGCTCAGACGAAGAGAAACTTCGAGTTTATATTCGCATTGTCCGTCTACTCCTTGAGGAGGAAGACTCCGTGCAGGCGGAAACTTATCATAACCGCGCTACCTCTCTTATCCATTCTACAAGCGACCGCGAAACACTCCTGGCCTATAAGCTCTGTCAAGCCCGCATTAGTGACTATGCGAGAAAATTCTTAGAAGCTGCGAGCCGATATCACGAATTAAGCTTTGTCGGCGAGATCGATGAGGAAGAAAGGGGTCATATGCTGTGCGTGAACCACTCGCGTTATTTTGTCCCATGAAGCGGTCTAGAACTGAGCCTCGTAGGTCAGCAGCGGTCACCTGCGCGGTACTTGCACCAGCTGGCCCAAACCGTTCCAGAATCCTATCCTCACTCTGTCGCGACGAGCGCACCGCAGAGCTACCCACCTACAGTGTCCTTTCCAAAATGTTCCTAGACCACATACTGCGACCCGCAGAAATCAAAGTGTTCGAAAAGACCCTCAAGCCACACCAGCTGGCACAGATCGCACTCTCCACGAACGACCGTCTGTCTTCGACGCTCGGAGATGGCGAGCTTGTGGAAGGAGCCAGCACGCGCACTGGGCCTACGACCGTCCTTGATCGCGCGGTAATGGAGCACAACGTTCTTGCGAGCTCGCGAATATACAACAACATTTCCTTTGCCGGACTTGGTGCCCTGTTAGATCTCACCCCAGGAGCTGCGGAAACAATGGCGCGCAAGATGATCGAACAGGGGCGCCTCAAGGGGCACATCGACCAGGTAGACAAGTTAATCTGGTTCGAAGCAGCGCGAGAAGAGGACGATGCGCAAGGAAAGGCCGGTGGACTAGGAGACGTAAACCAAGATACAGAAGATACCGGGTCATTATTCACCAAACGGTGGGACAAACAGATCAGAATGACCGCTGCACATGTCAGTCGCACCCTACCGATTAACCATTTTCACCGGTTGACTTTGAAGCAAAGGTCGAATCACTTGTACAACACTTATCTGAGAACGATATGATACGCTCTGCGGCCGTCCACGTGTAACCTTTCCCAGACTGCAAACTAGTATGTACTTGATAGAGAATGCAAATTACGATGGGTACGATGCCTGTATATACTACACAATGCATGAATAAGAGTAACTCTCAGTCTCACTGGGCCGCGCCTCCTTCTACCTTTCTCCGCTTCTTCGCACGCTCACGCTTCGTTTCAAGTTCGTGCCACTCCCCTTCCAACGATGATAACCCGGTTGGCATCGCCGGTGGGGGTTCCTCAACTTTGAAGTAGGCTGCCTCGAGAGCTTGTACTGCAGTGATCCGATGCAGGGGGTCGAATGCCAGGAGTTTCTCCGCCAAATCTAAGCCGGCAGGAGACAACCACCTTGCGGATTTCATGAGCATTATAATCAATGGCATCAAAACCACAAACTCACTTGCGGAACAGATCACGGAAGTGATTTGGTATAGCTTCCTTTGGCTTCACAAGCTCGTACCAAGGAAGGTTAGTCACACCAGGCCATCGCTCCGGAGTCGGGGTACCGAGGAGCCTGAAGATGCACTCGAGTTGGTGTATCTCGTCGTTACCTTGGAAGATTGGCTTCTTCGTGAATAACTCAAGCATTATACACCTAGAAATCGAACTCGTGAGCAGTATATTCCCAGAGAAATCGATGGATTCGACATACCCTGCGCTCCACATGTCGACTTCTGGCCCATATACAGTAGTGCCAAAGAGCAGTTCAGGGGGCCGATACCACAATGTAATCACCCGATTGGTATAGTCGCTTCGCCGCCGTTTGTGATAGAACCGCGCGAGGCCAAAATCGCCAAGCTTAAGCTCGCCACGGTTGTTGACCAGGATATTTGAGCCCTTGATATCTCTGTGTATGATACCTTTGTGGTGGAGATACGCCAACCCTGCGAGCATTTGTTCACACAAGGACTTTAAATGGGCATCGGAAAAGATGAATTGAGACTGGGAAAGGATCCCGGTGAGATCATGGTCCATGTACTCGAATACCATGTATACGGAACCTGTGTCAATGACCGAAATCAGGGACTGTATGCGAATGGCGGTGCAGAACGTACCATTAGAGACCATCATCTCGTACAATCGAACAATATTATCGTGACGCAGAGATTGTAACAGCTTGATTTCTCGCATCGCGGTCACCGGGAACCCATCACGTTCCGATTCCATGCGGATGCGCTTTAACGCGACATACAGCCCGTTGACTGTATTCTGAGCCTTGTAAACCTTGCCAAAAGTACCCTCGCCGACCTGACTGACGATGGAATATAACTCATCGCTGGAGGATTTGTTAGGAGTGCTTGGTCTTGTCATTTCTGGCTCGCCAGTGTGGGAGAAATCGCGATCGCGTGGTCTCGCATCCTCTTGATCATGGGGAAGAGGGTATTCGTGTCCATTATGTCTCGAGAAATGCTGCTCATCACGATAGTAGACAGGTTCACGCTGATCGTGGTGATGTCGACCTTGTTCGTGGCCATAATAGTGAGCATAATTATGGTGGGGAGGCATTTCGCGAAGTTTTTCGTCAGGTCCAGGATAAGAGGTTGGATGAACAGGGCTGTTGCCTAGTGGCCGACTTGAAACCGAGTATGGAGAACGAGGGGCCGAATCGTAGTGGGTTCGATGGAAGGACTCGTCTGAGGTGAAGGACGCTTGTCCGTTGTGGGCAAGTGGAGCAGGCGCTGGAGGGCGGTAATGTGGGGCAGGAATGAGCATGGGAGAAGGGTGCCGCTTCTCAACATCTTCGCGCTCATCTTCATCACCAGGAAAGAACCTTCTCACAGCTGAACTGGCTTGGCCAATAGGCTTGAAACCCCCTACTTTGAAGGATGGCATACTTGCGGGAGTAGACAACGAGGGCACAGGTGACTGATGTGGGGGTCGATTGTGTTGGATGTCATCAATTGGGGGGTGCGTCGATGGAGTGTGTCCATGACGAGAGACATGGGGAGCCGGGACCAAGAGATCGTCGCGAGGATGAGATAAAGCGGGAATTTCTTGAGAAGATTGGTACTCCACGGTGTGTGCAGCATCGTTGTGGCCTTGGTACGGGACTTGGGGAGGGAGGGCAGGAGGTGGCATGGCCTCCACACCGTAATCTTGGACTGGACGCCGCGGCCCTCGCGCATGTCCGTTGGGTCGACCTCGTTCCCGTTTCGGCCAACCATTGTCTCTTGGAGGGAGTTTCGTTTGATTTTGGTTGCGCTGGGCCGCTCGGGAGGGGGAAGGTATATTGACGTCCTGAATCGAAGTGGTAGTGGGGAGTCGGTGGACTGGCCGTGACCGTTCGGTAGGACTCAGGCTAACGCTGCGACTGTGACTCCTACTTCCGCTCGAGCTTGACCGAGAAACCGGAGAATAAGTTCGCTTGTGGCTACGGCTGTGTCGCGGATTTTCGTCCCGTGAAGGGGACTTTCCCTTCCGTGTGGGAGAGCCATTTGGGGACAATGGTCGAAGAGGGGAAGGGGGCCGGTCTGGCGAACCAGAATGGGATGGAGAATATCGCCGTTTGTGACGATCATCCACAGGGGGAGAGGGCGTGTGACTCCTGTTATTCGGGATGCTGGAATCCCTTTGCCGTCGTTGAGGAGATAATGAGTGCGATGGAGACCGACTTCGATCGGATGGGTAAGAATGAGAAGAAACTCCAGGAGAACGTGAACGCGAAGGCGAGTGCCGTTGCTGCCGTTCCTTGAATGTGTCCTTTTTCAACGTCCTTCCAGAGCCTTCACGCTTTGTCCAGCTGGAAACTCCTTTAAGTAAAGGCAAGATGTTCACTGAGCAACACTTACTTGTTCAGGTGACTATCGTCAGGTCTGAAATCCCGTCTTTGCTGGTAATTGTAACGGCCTTTTTTGCCTCCTCTGCCGCTCCGGTCTCGATTCTGGTAGCGTCTGTGGTTCTGATTGCGCTGGCCTTGCCCACCCCCACCGCCCCGTGACGAGGATTGCCACGACGCAGAGGGCTGCCATGTCCGGTCTTCCGTATTTCGTTGAGGGCGGTCGTTTTGAATATCCCTACGCTTCCAATCGGCATGTTGGCGACTAGTGTGGCCACCTTGTCTGGGCTCCCACGAGTCGTTTGGCCGCCAACCCTCGCTACGCCCATCGTCCCGATGCCATCCCTTTCCTTCCTGCCGCAAATCCGATCTGTCTTGACGTTGGTAGTGGACGGGGCCCCTGTCGCCATGGGTGGGCCAGTCGGTGTGGGCAGGCGGAACGTAGCGCTCGCGCTCAGCCCATTCTCTACCTGAAGGGGGATACCGTGAGTCTTCAGACGAACGAACTTCCGGCCAACTACTCCGGGAGTCTTCAGCGCGGATGTAATCATCACGCATTCCACGGCGATAGGGATCGTCGGAGGGGATGTGGTGGTGGTCGTAGGCTGGATGTGGGACTTCAGGATGGTGCCAGCTGTCGTTAACGGGGCGATTTTGAAGAGACGACTCTCCTCGGGGATCGTAGCTAGAGTTAGGAGAGCCCCAACCTCCCCGGGGTTCATAGTAAGAGTAGGGACGCGTATAGTGTTTGGAAGTCTGTTCGTTCATGACGAACCGGTCTGACACACGCGAAACTAACAACGGCATGGCCGAATCATCTTCGTCTCCACTAGGAGTCCCACGGCGAGTGCCGGGATTATCAAGTGGCTTCATAGCTTGAACACGGTTGTTGTGAGACGGCGATGACAGAAGAATGTCAGGGAGGCACCGAGGTGGAACTGTTGCAAGTCGGGCACAACGATGGTGAGGCTTCAGTGCCGGCCGGGAGCCGGTTCGAGAGCGGAGTTGCCCAACGGATTATGCTTCGACAACGTTTGTATAATAATGAAGCAAGGAGAAAGGCGAAGGGGACATGCAAGAACAAGGCAAGTTCAAACAGTCAGCTGGGCAAGAACAGAGAAGGAGAACGATGGACTTACATAACTTTCCAAGTGCCAAGTAAGTTATACTGAGAGGTAGAAACTGGAAACCGAATTGCCTTGGACGTATGGGATGCGAGTGCATCCACCACAAAGGGTGCCAGATAGGTTTGTAGGTAGGCTAGGCGCTCGTTGTCGTAGTGTTGGCGTTGGAGGCTAAAACCTTTAGTGCCTCGAAAACTTTCGACTCGCGCGGGAACTCAAACCGCGGTCGAACACCAGTAGGTTCTACTCGCGTCCTTACCACAATCCACTGAAGCGACCCTACGAGACGAACAGGGATGGTCAGAGATGAATGTTCAAATTCAAATCGAAGAATTGCGGCCTCATGTGCCCCAACAACCCTTCGTTGGGTCTACCATACTTCAAGCATTCTGGTGAATACATTTTCAAGACTCCTATTACGAGTTGTGACGCTGGCTACGGGGTTATGGGAACTAGTCCTGCACTTTGCGATAGGGCTCGTGTACTCCCACCATGACCATTTTAGACAAGTCGTCTAAGGCGAAATTTTGGCACAGTGATGCCTTTCACCGTAAGAAACTACCTCGGAAGCACATGGACACTCATCACCTTCTCTTGGACGGTTGAACTTGAGAGGGTTCAATGGATCTCTCTATCCTCACGAACTGGTTGAGGTCAGAAACATTCCGATATTCGGAGCCAGGGGACACTGCGGATGTGCAAAGCACGAATGCCGTGTTCGTTCCCCCTTTGTTCCTTATCGCCATTCCCTTCACAGCCACACACAAGCCGTGTAACCATGACTCTTCGGGGGCGCCAGGCTTTTTATCGGGGAGTTTACTTAAGCACTGGCGACCAACACTTAGCCATGGATGCTACCGTTCGGCGAAAATTCACCTACACGTTACGATGACTGCGATCATAGTCACAAGTGAGTTCAAATATTGTAGATGAATAGTGATGGCGAAATCCACGAGATCTGCTGCAGCGGGACGCGATATATGCTGGCGTATCATCCCGTCCTGAACGACTGGGTACATGGACATGAAAGGCTCCTCCGAAGCAACTTGCCCAACTCTTTAGGAATTGCCCCGCTGGCTTTCACTATCATGCGGCGTATACGGTTAACCGTTGCGACAGAACAGTTGTGGAGTCCTGATGTCTCGCTAACTGTAGTTGACGTGACATCTTTGAGGATTGGGACACTGATTTGGATCCTGCCTAGCTGCGTCCAATGCCAAAGCTGAAGGGCGGGGATAACTCTAGTGATTCTTACTGCTTCAGTCTTCCGAGTCCGTACAAAGGCGCTGTGAGAATGAGAGATCACGTACAGATGGTCGTATTATATTATCTGATGAGCAAATCTTCGTCATTGGCCGCGTCCCATTACACGTGCCGACACTGCGCGCAGACGACACAAAGCAAAAGTCATCATCCGAGAGGTCCACCAGAATTGCCATTAGGAGATACGAGGTCGAGACTCGAGAGTGGGGCATCACCCCGCGGGGAAAGACATGTGCTCTGCGAGTTATCACCCTTTGTCACGAGAAGCTTCAGATTGGCTTCGATGTGGGCTCTACGAGGTAGTCATACAAGCGGCAAAAAAATGATCGAGAGACGATGCTTTTCTTTACACCGTATGGTGGATTGAGGGGATGGATTGACCGCAGACCGCAGTCGTTGAAACGGATCTCCGGTCCGGAGAGCACGGCTGTATTCAGGGGCGTACCTTTGTTGAAATCGCTTTCCCGTCTCTCTTCAACTGGCCTGGTCACGTAGTCGAGGGAATTTCTCCTTGTTTCCAACAAAAGTTCACCATCGTATTTCCTACCGATACTACGTCCTAATCCATGCCATTGATACGGTGCCGGGTAATAAATCATCTATTATCACCAAAGTCTATATGTATTGACCGAAGATAATTCTGCGCATTTTAGAACTTCAACGACAATGGATCTCGGAAGACACGGGCGGATGGTGTCGACCAATATTGTCCCCCTGACTGTCGATTCATTCATCCAAGCGACCCGGATTGGGATCGCGCTCCACCCGCCCGCTCGCGTGGAGGAGGCCCGCCTCAAGGTGGTCGTGGACGAGGTCAATCTTCTTTCAGGGCATCAGCTACAGGTGCAAACACCACCTCTCTGGGTCAGGGGCGAGGTAGTTCTTCGGCAACCTGGGACGACTACATGACTGGCTTCGGTCCCAACTCTTCAGCGACGTCAAGTGCCCGCGGAGCATCCTCACACCAGAGTGGCATGAACACATCGGGTGACGCTGCCGCAGGTGGTTCTGGCTGGGCAGCCGCCGCAGATAACAATGCGAGAACATCAGACGGGTGGAAAGAGCCTTCTGCTCGGGGCGGACAGGCATCATCGTCACAATGGGATGCGCAGCCAGTGGGATGGGGATCCTCTGGCAGTGGGTGGGGGAATACGGGGACCGACCTGGGATCTGGCTGGGGAGAAGACACGATTCCGGACCATACTGGCAAAGCATCTTCAGTAGCAGCCGTTACGAACGCCGCAGGTCCTACAAGTTCTGATACGCCGTTGGGTGGAACTTGGACGGATGGAAACATCGATATAGGAACGGCAACGACCTCATCGTCTCGAGCCATGGTGTCAGTTTCTTCCCCCAGCGAACCCGACATAACGCACAGCGAACAGCATGGTGATGACGCCCCCGCAGCAGCCACGGTTGACCTTTCACCCTTGGAACGCAAGGCATCGCCCTCTTCTACTTCCTTGCGGCAGTCTTTGGCTATCAAATCGATAAGAATGCGGCCACCACGTAGTGACCACGACCATTGCATCGTTTCAAAGTCTTCCGACGCTGACGCGATGAGGTTCGTGAAGGCGTTTTTGTGATGCATAGAAGACGTACTCAACCAAGTTCTTCCTCAGTAACCTGATGCTGTGTACAGCGACGGCATTGCAGATGCGCGAGCTCGACGCTGAGCTCTCGCAGTTATCAGTATTACGCAGATCTCAGCAGTTCGCAACGACAAGAGCGGCGAAGGATCTTCTTCAGAACAAACTTGAAAAGTTTACAGATGCTCGAGACGCGGTGGACGCAGATCACAATGAGTACTCTCGAGACTTAATGGAGTCCGATTCCTTATGTTTGCCATCTGTCCGGCACACTTCAATAGCTTTCAGCCGGGGTCATGAACAACTCAAACCATTAGATAACTGGATTTCAGGAGCACAGAGATACCTGGACCATATTCAGGCCGAGGCCAGTCCTATTCTATCTGATGGGAGGTGAGTCTGTTTTCTAGGAAGCTCATACCAGGTTATTAAGATTGTAGGTCTAGAGGTGTTGCACATGGCAACAAGTTAAACCTGCTCAAGCAGAGATCAGATTACCTAGCAGAAACTGGTTTACCATGCCAAGATCCACAGTTCTATAGTACCTTTCTGGATCATCAGATTCAGGAGAAGAAGGAACTGATTATGGCAGCCATTATCAAGGGTCAAGATCTAACCCATAATCAATTTCTTTCAACTTCCCTCTCCACCCTTCAAAGACAAGGAGAAACATGGAACCAGACCCTGCAAATTCAGTCTGGGGAGTTTGCTCAGGTTTTGCTTCAATATAATCAGTTGAAGGAAGATGAAAGAAAAAGATCCATTGTAAAAGCACAGCAAAAGGGCACCATTCAACAGGTAACTGACATTGTAGCATTTTTCCTCCTATCTGACTTAATATCACTAGCTTCAGGCTGATATCAATCAGAAAAAGTTACAGCTGCAAGCTTTGCAAGAGGAAATGGCTCAATTTCAACACATTCTGACTTCTATAAAGTGTCCACAAAGTCAAACCAATCCCCATGAAAGTGCCCCTTATATTCAAGAATATATTAAGGGGTATATTCAAACAAATATACTTTCCAATATTAGAGGTGTTCTTACCAGCTCTGTGGCACAGTTTGCTGCTGCAGAGTCAGGGACTGTGAGAAAGGCTTGGAATGCATTGCAGCCCTTTCTGCAGATGTCTATTTGGTTGCAAAATTCAGATATTTACAAAGCTGAAGAAGAGATGGAAATAAGGGAGATTGAGGAGTCATTAATAGTTTAGAATATATACAACCTAATTATCAGCCTATTTATAATATCTTTCCATCACCCTTAAATTGCATGGTTGTATGATCTATCCTACTGTTAAACTTGATTGAACATAATTCATATGTGTGGCATAAATAGTGTTCTATTGTTACAATAATGTGTTAAAGTTTATCTACAACCCACGAAGAAGTTTGCAATATAGTGCAGTTATATGATCATAAGCAGACCATTTCCTACACGGTTACACCACTACACATCACTTTCATTATTTTTAGTGCCAGTGTCAACATATGTGCACTCTCTTTTCACATCTGCCTATGCGAAGCACTGCTTATTTATTATCATAGTTAACCAAACATTGGGACCATTTCTGCAGCTACTAGTAGGTTACGGATTTGGCAAAACCGACAGCATGGCGTTCGTAGTCAAAGACCGTATAATAGCGGCGAAGGAAAACATCACCTATAGACATCCAGTTAACCACTGTCAACTCGTGATACGTATTCAATAAAGACATACCGACAATCCACAGTGAGCCACCGGGGAGGATGATGTCCATAGGAGTGAAGGAAGAGATACAAGTGCCTTGCACCTCGAGCACGTAATCGGATCCCTTCAGCGCATAGGGTTTGCCGTCGAAATGGAACGAAAGGTCGGGAAGGTCAGGGACTGTGCTACAATCGACCACGTATTGTCCGTTCCAAGATTTCTTGGCACCAATTTGGGTATTGAGCATCTCGGCGATGTCAGTGGGCATGACGATAAGTGAGGTACCTATGATACAAAGAATTAGGAAATACGCGAGGACACAAAATGAAAGGCGGCAAACCTGTATCGATGGCGGCACCGGTGTTCTCAAGCTCTAGCTCGTCATACCCAAAACTAACCCTCTCTAGTTCAACCTCCCAATAGGCCTTGCGGCGGACAGGAACGTATGTAATAGAACCGGTGTGCGCGCTTGAGTCAATACCACCAAAGATCAACTCGCCGCTATCACTTTCAGAGGCACCCAATCTGAACGAGAAAACGTGTTCGTCGATGAGTTCCTGGGCCATCATCTCATAGAAAGGTGGCGGAATGGCATTAACGGAAATCGTTTCGTAAGCAAGGCCAAGAATACCGTCGAATCTAACGTACTTGAATCTCTGGACGGTCAAATGGATTATGAAACGCACTCACTTGCCGAAGGCAAAAGCAAGGCCAGGTTCCTTCAAGGCCTCAGCGAACAGCTGGTCTTCGATGGTCAAGTCACCAATTCTCAGGTGGTCACGAGATACAAAGCCCTCCATGGAACCAGATCCATATTTGATCGAGAAGGATGAGCCATTCTTCTTGTAAGTTGAAGAAGCGCTCGAATCAAACTTCGTATGGAGGAAACACGCAATGGAAGTGCAGCCGACACTCGGGACCCAAAGGTTACTCGAACTAGTGAAGGTGATAAGTAGGGCTAAAGGTGCGAAGGATAGAATCTCACCCCGTATCTGGAATGACCTTGAACTGAACATCAAATAAAAATCAACCATCCTCTTCTGCTTCGACGAAAACCGAACTTACATTCTGAGGAGGAGTTCCAAGTGAGATCTCGATATAGTACTGCGCATTCATGTAATCTGAACAGGGCGGTAAAGATTATGACGCAGGCGAAAGGAAGAAAGAAAGCGAACTCGTAAGGGGAATGTTATGGCCACCATTAATGGCTTCCTCCTGGGTCCAGTAAAGATCGTCATCAGCAGGGCGCTGGTCAAGACGACGACCTTGGCCACCGCTGCCGAGCAAAGGCATTTGGGAGGGTGTTTGAGCGCCATACTTCTCTGCAAGATATGCGCTCTCGAGGGAGGGATTAATGGGTGCAGTACCGAGTTTCTTGAGCTTAAGCTTGTGTACACCTGCCGCGGCAGCGTACGGTAAGAGCAGTAAAGGGGCAATAGCGGAGAGCAACATGGTGGTTGAGAAGAGAGAAGGTTGCCTAAGTTGGCGTGATGCCGGTGGCTGGGATCAACACGGAGGTTGCCGACAGAACTCGGCAGGCGGCGGGGATGAGAGTTGGATGACGTAATGGATGTGCTGTTACCCCATAATGTCCGACACTGTCGCTGTTACCAGCGCCGTCGCCATCGACGACGTTAAGGCTGAGGTTGAGCCACGGCCAAGTCAAGCTCAAACGGACACGCTCAACAAACTCGAACAACTTGTCTTGGCCCAGGCTGTATATGAACTCGGTTCAGATGCTTGGGCAAGCGTCTCGAGAATTCTTTCTCAACACCCTCTCATCCCAAGACGCGACAATACTCCCTTCTCTCCTTTGGTATCTTCCTATTCTTTCTATCCCATTCTGTCATCTAACTCTTCTCTTATCACGCAGGCCTGCAGAAATATTTATCACCACCTTCTGAGGGCCGTTGGACTTGACAGGTGACCCATCATCCACTGTGATTGCCCGTTCCCCAGCTGACCCTTTTCCAGTGCCGAACCTGAAAAACTACCTCGGAACGGCAAGTTTCCGCCATGAGAAGGTTGTCTGCCGTGTTCCTTAACGCCTTTACAGCTCATTCAAACAACCTAAAGTTAGCTCAGCGTATGTATCAAGCAAGAGTGCTGGAGCTGAAGGAACTTATTCTCGCTGAGGAGGCCCGGTTCAAGTTCGTTTCTGTCATGGAATCGCATTCCCATTCTCCACTTATCTCCTCGTTCCTAGCTCTGTCGCCGCAGAAATAGAAGCCATTCGTGCAGGAAAATGGGACACGAAAATTGAAAAAGGCCTCGAGAATGATGAAGGCTCCCCAGACAGATTGGCACTTTCCCCACAAAGTGAGGTATGTCTTCTCCTTTGACTTGAACTTACGGAGACTTAGCTGTCCGTGTTTGCAGCGAGTCAGCGCGATCGAGGGCTCCGGCTCAGACCTCACAGGTGTCTCAGACACGAGTTCATCTATCGTTCAGATGCAGGTAGCTATCGTCGCCTGTCATGCTGTAGTATCACAGCTTACCCTTCCTTATCCTAGACGGATTTACCTTTTCCAGAAGAAGAGATAGTACAAAGACAACTTGACGAAGATCTTGGTATTCATGATTCTTTGCCACGTGCGACTACCTCCCCATCGACTCATGAAAGTGACATCGAACCACCTGCCGCTCTGCAATTATCCCCATTGCCAAGTCCCATTGGTACAGACTATGTGGATGAGCATATCGACATTCGTGGATCGCCGCCGCCACCCCATGAGTCGCCAGACCCTCTCGACATTATCACCCCAGCAGAAGATGATAGTGAAGTCAAACCTCTTCCTACTCATAGACGCGCAGAGACTGCACAGCCATCCTCATCCCCACCCCAGCTCTTCGAAAGAACTGACGGCGCAGTGGCTGCAGAGCGCAAGGACTCCAACATTGCAGAACCTCCAGAGATCGCCGAAATTTCTGGATCTCCAGGAGTCTTGGAACATGTTGAACCCTCCGAGGTCGAGGAATGCTCTGAGGCTGAGGGCGAACTTCAGTCAGATGAGCCCGTATCTATATCTCAATCCAATCCGCTAGATGGTGAGATGTCGAAAGAAGACGATTCGCCGGCTGTCTGGAAGGATGATATGTCTATACGCACTCTATCTGAAACTCCCGTCGTTGCCCATCCCGTGGGATCACCCTTACCCTTGGATGTCGAGACCACGTCGGCTGCGTGTACACCTCAAATTGGTGCAAACACGACAGGACCAGAAGGTGGGTTCATTCTTGTCCCATCGAGTGTGGCTGAACTACATCTCCAGAGGCATCTGAGATTGAGATGAAAGAGAAGATACCGTCGGACGAAAACGAGCCTGACGAAACTCTGGTTAAGCAGGATGATGAGATGGACATAGAACAAGGGGATGGACTTGACGCGGCATCGCCAGTTACCGAACAATCGCGTCGTGATCGTAAGTTTTGGAAATCGCACATGTACTCTACGCTGACTGTCCCAGACAAGCGGAAGGCCTCAGAGGCTGCGAGTACCTTCTCAGATGCTACGCGAGACAAAAAAAGAACTCGCGAAGACTCACAGCCCGTCGACGAAGATGAACCAGGTAAGTTTCCTACACTTCAACCTCTGTTTACGGTTTCTAAGTGTATGAACAGGTCCTGTGCGCCGCCGCGGCAGGCCGCCTGCTACTGACTCGCAAACCTCCAAGAAATTCCAAACCGTTATCATCATGGTTCATTCGCAAATTTCCCAACATCGCAACGGCAATATCTTCCACAATCCTATCAAACCGTCCGAGGCACCTGATTATTACGATATAGTAAGGCGACCCATGGACCTCAAGACGATTAAAGCTCGCATTCGCGACGGCCAGATCGCAAGCTCAGATGAATTTCAGAGAGATGTATATCTTATGTTCGCAAATTCTCTGATGTATAACAGACCTGGTTCAGATATCTTTAACATGGCTGAAGAGGTGTGTCTCGCCCAATCTTCCCCGACGTGCGGCTAACATGAAGCAGATGATGCTGGAGAGTGAGGCACAAATCAACTCCTTCAGACAGACCGAGGGCATTATCAAAGGCAGTCACCGGTAGCTCGTCCAACCGCGGTTGAGTCACTCGTAGTATATCAATGCTCACATTCTACCTTGTTGTATTGCTGTCGTATGATAATACACGAAAATGAAACCTGCAAAGCATGATCGACTCGAAACAGTAGTAGTACATACAAGGACAAAAATGCTGCGTCAGAACCATGGCGAATAAATCTCTGTCATCTTCATGAGGTTTATCGGGTCGGAAGCAGAGCCAACGAGGTTGATAACGGTACCCATCACGGACTGCAAGGACGGTGCCGGATTGCTTGGGTTGTTCTTGGCCTGGAAGTGTTTCAGCTATCTGTCAGAGCAATGCGACGATGTTACGAACCTGTTCATGCTCGATCTTGCAGCCCATTGTCTCGATCCGTTTCACAATGGTGTCAATGTTCACTTGCACATTTTGACGAAAAGGTAGATCTACTGTCCACGTCCTGTTTCGCGCCTGCAACCAGGTAATCATCTCATCTCGGGCAAAGAGACATAATTGATCCCCAACGTCGTTCTGCGAATAAGAGTGGAGAGCGTCAGAACAAGTCGACCTCTAATGTAGTCGCCTTACCTGTGGCTCAGAGAGGGCGCGGCCTATTGCTACTATGGCAGATACAAGGATGCCTTCGGTAAAGCACTCCCCAATGAAGTGTTGCAGATTGGGCGTAAACCGGAAAGGCACTACATCGTGCGAAGCAAAGACTGGGAGCTGATTTGGCAAGTTGAGCAGCGCGGCGGGGATGCCCATTCCTGGAAGCAGCTCGCTCATTGCTATCAGACCTGTTTTACGCGATACGTGGAATCTATTCGGTAGCCTGCTGGTAAGGAAGAACGCATGGGTCATGAAGCACGACGCCGCCAGTTGAAGGGTGAACTGCTTTCGCATTCGCCAAAGATCGGAGGGTGTGTCCATCGTGCGGATCATGTACTGTTACGAGCGTTAGATAGTTCCGTATGATGGCAAGGGATTACAGACAGTGGTCAAGATTGTCTCGGGTACCATATGCGCTACAATTTCATCGAGGATATCCTTCTTCAAAGAGAAGTACTCGACCTTATTTGGCTAACGCTTGGTCTCAGGAACGGCCCCCAAGGAGACAAGTGAAGCAGCTTACCATACGATAATGCGTTTCCCGGAATTTGCGTAGCGTCTCCTTGACTTTCTCCCCAGGTATAAGGATAGGGTCTTCCCTGGCCATCCGAGAATCCTCGCAGAACTTGTCAAATATATCGCCCAGAGTGATGTAAGATGTGTCGTTTTGCAGAAGACGTAGGTTTGCGCTGCACGATATCGATGCTGGAATATGGAATCTCACGTGACGTTTCCGGCTCTCCTTATGACGGCTTAGCACTCTGCATCACAGTCAGAAGGCGACTACGGGAGGAGGTAGAGGTAGACGAACCCGTTGAACATGCGGAAGCATGCCATTACCCGCTCCTCTCTGCGAATGTGCCGACCAGAGGGAAGTTGTACAGAAAACGAAACTTCAGAGTTGTCAGAGCCATGGACTGTAAGACGTCTCCAGCAATAACCATTGGAACGGCAGTTCTCAAATTTGGAACCGAATTTGACTATCTTAGCAAAGTTTTGATTAGTGTCCTTGTCCTATACGGGGTTGAGTCATAGATGATTAAGACAAGTCATGGAGCTCGCCTCGGTATATTGCCCTGGGATTTCAATGTCATCAAACTTCCCATGCTGGAATTCAGTGAGATAATGGCTGAGGAGGTCTAATGGTTGAAGCCGTGGGCGCGAATCCAAGTTACGTTCATATCTATCACGCCAGCGCTGGAGTCGACGAATGTACTCGGACAAAGTAAACTTGCTCTTAAGAAACTCGTCCTCATATTCTTTCTGCAAAGCCATCGATAAATTCCGTTCTCAATTCACAGGGATAGAATTACGCACCCGAGCCTGACCGGATAAATTAGTGACCATACGATGGAGGTTCGTATTAGTCCCCTGAGGAAGAGCGCCGTCATCGTCCATGGAATTGACGCGGAGGGCGTAGTGCTATTAAAGGGAGGGCCACTAAGTATTGAGGCTGAATGTTCATTTGGTTAACATTACCTGCATCGCATCTTGTAGAAGCATGCAAATAAGACGATAAATCTCTTCTTCCTGGGTTGCCTTGAAACGGTGGCTGATTTGGTCGACCGTGGTTTCCATGCTGAGAATCAATAGGGGAAACGCTGTCTTCAGCATGTTGACGACCTCTTCGACGTACTCCCAGGAACGTTGCCCAGGGAACGTGATAGTAGCCTCGGGGGCTTTTAAGCCATCGGTATTGGACGACGTGGAAGCTTCCGATCGTAGCGAAGGGTCATGATCCATCTTGGAGTTCTGGTTTCCAATAGAATCTGGTTCATTTGCTGACGAGGCCCCATTCTGTACCCGTGCGGCTGCCTGTGCTTGCCTCCTCGCAGAGATCAGGTCTTCCCTCGTAGTGCGAAGATGGAAGAAAAGGCCCTGGATAATTTATGGTCATCGTTGTCCCGTAGACCAGTCAGTTATATACGGACCTGGGGATAAAGCTTCGCCAAGTTAAGGAGAATATACCGGGCTTGTTTAAACTCACGATAGCCTAGAGATAAACAGAGCTGCGGGATTAACGTGATCCAATACCAAAAGGCCGCTTCGCCCTTGTATGTATCGAATGCGCGAGAGATGGAAAGATTGGCATCATCAACACTGAGCAACCATAAGACCCGTGTGAGAAGAGGACGGCTTTTGCCACTCTTGTAAAGACCAACGGCTTGGAGATAGCAGCTAACAGCGTTCCCCGCGTGGGACATATCCATGGGTGATTCCTTGAACATGCGATCATTATATTTCCCCCACTCGGCCCAGGACCTCGCTTGGTTCATGTCCAGTTGGACTGCTTGACCAAATGCTGCATTTGCTTCGTCGTTGCGGTTGCACCGTGCATGGAATACGCCCTTTAAGGTATAAAATTCTGCCTTCTGCGCTGTTGAGAAGTACATAAGGTTTGTGTTGTTAATCACTTCTAGACCCGCTTGGAGATCGTTCGGCTTTTGGTAGTGACAACGGGCCTGTTCGCGGAGTTTTAGAAATGCTTCCGATATCTCGATATTTGGAAGTGTGTAGATCTTGTTCAGCAGGGCGAAACAGACGTCTAATAGATCGTGTTTGCGAGCGACGTGGGCGAAGCGATTAATTATCCAGGCCGTCTCATGATAACCACGGAAGCCGTAGGTGTTCGTGTTGCCGGCAGCACCATTGCCCTGGGTGTTAGGAACGATCAAGGGGATGTAAGTCTTGTTAATGGCGTGGAAGACGTTTTGTCGCCAGGCTACGAGGTCGCTCCAGATACTAATGTCGTCGTGGATGTTCGGAAGTCTTTCCCGCCACGCTTGGAGCACCAGTTTCAAATCGGAGGATTTCTTTTCTAAGTTCTGAGTATTGGTTGTAGACAAGGAACCGAATATTTTTACGGCCTCTTGTAGCTCGACGAACTGTTGGAAATGCTGTAACAACGGGACGTGCGCAGGGGAAAGGTCAGCTGGAAGGGCTACCCATTTCCTGAGTGTGAGCTGCATCGCATCCTCCAAGATCTTGGTAAACTCCACGTTCTTCTCCACAGCCGACGGAACCTTCAGCAAGGCAATAAATGCTTCAAATACACGGCGCCGAGGGGTTGCATTTTCTGGGAGTCCGTTGACTTGGTCTTCCAATGTTTCACAGTTCTCGGGCCAGTTCTTCGTACGCCAGGCGCTTTCGAGCATCAGTTCCTGGTTATTCTCGTTCCGGGCGAACTCGTACAACGTATCCCATTGCTGAAGCTTCTCCGCGGCAAGAATCCAGTGATCTTCCCACAGGCAAAATTCTTGTTCCGAGAATGCAAGAGCACCGGCACGGGATTTTGCTTGTGCACTCTCGTACATGGAAGTAGCCTGCTCCCACATGCCATTTTGTTCGAAAGCGAGAGCGACATTTGTTTCTGTATGGAGGGAACGCCGCCTCCACAATCCGTAGAAAAGGTCATCTTCAGCCATCTCGGCGTACAGCTCCACCAGGGCATCGGACACAGTGTCACGAAGAGCGTGATCGGGCTTGATATTACTATTCAGGGTTTGAAGGATCTCTGCTCCGGCATGCCAAACGCAGAACGTCTTAGCAAGGTATTTGACCAGGTGAGGAGGGAGCACCATTGTAGGGGAGCACAGATTTGATCCGGAAAGAAGAGTGTTGATGATGTTGGGGCGCAGCTCCGTCTGACGCACATGATAGTCTTTGCTGAGAAGCGAGATCATGTGCTGAGTGGTATCCGTCTGCTCTCGCCGAGAGAGGGACGCCCAAGCGATCGGGAACAGAGACAACCAAGTCTCGTGAGCGACGTTTGGATCAAGGAAGACCAGTCGTTGGATTGGTTGAACGATGTCGGCAACACGAAGGTTGGGTAAGAAGGGCTGCAACGCGACATTTGACGTAGACGATGTGGGCCTTGGCCCTAGGGCCATGTCACCGTCGACAGTGCTAAGCAAGAGGTGAATGGCGACATGGATCCAGTTGGTATCCGCTAAAGCCTCCCAGCTCTGTACACCCAGAATATAACACAGTCGACTAAACAAACTTCGTGGAACACTTCCGTCTAGAAGCGAGAGGAAGCGCTCTCTTGTGCGAGGTTCGCGTGCTCTACATCCCAGGAGGAACGACTGCTCGAGTTTGGTGGTGAGATCACTACGACGAAGGGAGGGCTCGGAGTATATTTCTAGAATGAGTCCTAGATAAGAGTTGAACAGAGCATCGCCGCGCGTTTCGAAGGTGGCCATCTTTTGTAAGATGCTAGCCTTTTCTTTCATTGTCGGGTAGGATTCTTGGCGGTGCAAGGCCCAATCTCGTGCAATATCAAGGACACACCGGCAAAGAGATGCGCTTTTCGATTTCTCGATTAACTGGTGAAGCGTAGCCAGCAGATACTTTCTTTGCTCGCCCAGAAACGACACCGAGATTTGCGAGATTTCCAAAATTGATGTCAAGAGGCGTACACCACTCTCAAAGCCTTGAGTAGCAGATTGCACTTGAATGTGGTCCTTGGTCAACTTGTTGAGGAATTTCATGAGTGGCACGCTGAAAGCCTCAATCCTCTCGGGCGTAACCTGAACGATGGACCGCAACATCATGAGTGTGCCACGCAGAGCCGTTGTATTTTGTAATCCGTCATCAACAGTTTTGTGCACAAACTGGTGGAAACCAGACATTTCTGTTTGCGGTTCGTCTTCCTTTGGGAGAGGGAACAGGCGGATGAGGCGATCAAAGACGGGATGGAGAGCATCATGGAGAGCAGAGTCCTCCGTGACCATTCCTTTACGGACAAGTCTCTGCAGCGTCGCAGCGTTTTCGGCGTCCGCAAACCATGTTTCTGGTTTATCTGAAACGACCACCTGGAGGACGTTAGCTGCACATAGTGCTTGAGCGAGTGCACCCTCGTTGCTCAAATCGGCCTAGCAGAAGCTTTGAGTCTACGGGGAAAGGAAATGTTCGAGCAGGTTGTCGTACCTGCTCCAGGAAACGGGAGAAGAAATTTAACTTGACCGTGACTTCCGTCCACCCATTCGGCCCGACGATCGAACGCAACAGCGTCAAAGCACGAGGTACGAGGACGCCTCGAGATTGAACGTCGAAAGCTGTCGTGATGAGCCGCACGAGATAGCTGACAACACTTTCGCGAAGTGGCAGTGGTGTCACCCAAATTGGAATGCTGCCCGTCGAAGTCGTGGAAGAAGCCCTTTCTTTGGTGGCTCGCTGTTCCCAATCATAGATGGTCTGCGTGATGTCAATGGACAAGGACCTTGATTCACCCGACACCGAGGAGTGCAAGCCAAGTTTGGCGAGCGAGTTCACAATATGGGGAACGAATAGGGCGCGTACAGGATAGAAAAGATCTGGTTGTCGGACGATGAGATGATAAACGGTCATGATCATAGATTGGCTATTCTCCTCTTCGAGCAAGCGTCGAGTCGTTTTGGCCCACATAGGATAACCAACTTCTTGGGGTATAGATGGTGCTAAGATATCCAGAGATTGGTTAACCAGAGACCTTGCTTCGTTGTATGAAGGAGGTGGTTTGAGCAACCCCGTCCAAACTGTGAGTATGAACTTGGGGGGAGTTGTGAAATTCTTGAAAAAGCGTGCGGCGAGAAGGAATGTAGTTTGTTTCACGTATGGATCCTCGCTGTTGATGTATTGCCAGGCGCACTTGATAATGTCCTTCCGCGCTACCTCCAATGCGGTATGGTAATGTTCAACGAGAACGGCGGTAAAGTGTAGAAGTTCGACGTGGAAAGCGTCGTCAGCCTCCGAGAATGCTGAACCGTTGAGCATGGGGACCCAAATACGGCGATGAATGTATGATACAAGGTCCTCCTCCAAGAGAGCATTTTTCAAGGCCGATCGAGCTCGATAGAGAAGCATGGGGGTTATGAAGACGCGTATGAAATGGGTTTTATCGGACCAGCTGAGTGAGGTGTCCGAGAATCGCGTCAAGAAGCGGAAGAATACGTTCCGCTGATAGGAAACGTCGTCGCTGAAGGCCACACGATTGAGAAGAAATCGCGTCATGCGGATCAAATCCATGGGGAGGTTGCGCGTGTAAACCGTGATAAGATCGAAGAGTATGTCAACCCTGGGCTTCCACCTAAGAACACCCTCAAAAATGGTGATGATAAGAGTGTGTCGCTTGACAGCGGAGGAAATCGCAGATGCATCGTCTTCTGCGGGGGGTGTTTCAGCACGCCAAACGTCGAGCAAAGCTTCGACGACAAATGGATATTCTGAGATCCAGCACGGATTGACATCAGCGAGGTCTGAGAAGACTTGCAGAGCAGGCATGACCAGGGCCGGGTTGGTCCCCTTCAAACAGTCACGAATTATGATCGGCGTGCGCGATTCCAACTCATGCTGCAGACTCGATGACAGGCGGGACTGGAGGATACTTCTCAATGTGCCAACATGTCGGGGAAGATGGAAGTGCCTCAAGAAGAAGTCAATGGCCTCAGTTGGATACCGATCTAGATACTTGGCCAACGGAGGAGCGAACGGACTCGAACTCGAGTATTGCATTTGCGCTTCTGCCTGAACAATTGCGTTGACCAAACTTTCGAGGAACACATTGGCCGCTGAGGGTAGCAAGTGAAAAATATTTGCAAGGCGCAAGAGCTTGGTAATGGCCTCAGTATCTGTGGGAGGAAGCTTTGAAAATGTCTGGGGATCGGCGACTATGCGGAAATGATCGAGTAGCTTGTAGCCTATCTCTACCTTGAAGTAATTTGTCAGGAGCTCGAGCAGGCGCGCTAGCCCCTCCAAGCCCAAGACAGACAGGCGTTTTGGATCAGCAAGGTTCATCAAAATCGGTCGCAACCCAGTCTGTAAGAGTTCCTTGGGTAAGCGATTTTGGTGGGTGAGCACCACTCGAAGGCCTTCATGGGCAACTTCCTTGACTTCCGCAGAAGGTGAATAGAGTGATTTGAAATAGACACTTGTGACCCTGATCTTCGTGTCAGTGGATGTGCAAGTGAGATGTGTTAGAAGAAAATTCCTACCTCTGACGCGTTTGAGGTTGCTTAGCGAAGAACTCTGTAATGGGCATGGAGGCAGTTAAAAGTCGGATCGCGGCCACGCGTAGTTTCGTGATATCCAGGCTACTCTGTCGAGCGCTTCCCCTACTCAGCAAGCCGGCATCCTCTGCGTCTGCGAGAGCCAGGGCCTCATGCAGCAGGCGAAGTAGCTCATCGTTCAACTCGGGAAGGGGGGGATCGAGGCTAACGCAGTATCTCATTGCCTCGATGATGCCGATCTGTATTGGGAAGGGGAGTGCACGAAGAGGCTTTGTGTAGATCCCTAGGAGCATACGTTCACGGTGAGGCATAAGAAGGCTGTGTATGGTTTGCCCGGTGATTTCGGAGAGGAGCGCGATGCACGTTTCACCCGCCTTCCTGACAATAGCGTTGGAACTCGAGAGCTCCGTAAAGAAAATGCCCGTTAGATGAGCGAGCTTGGCGGTACCCGGCTCCGAAATCTGAGCCAATGAATTAACGTTGCTGAGGCGAAGGACACGAGTTAAGGTATTCAAGATATCATCGATATCCCGTGGTGAATCATGGGGCATATCCTTCAGGACGTGCAACAACGTCCGGACAAGATCGACCTCGCGGTCATTGATCCACTTGGCCCCGAAGTCCGGGAGGTTCAAGATGAGCTTGATCCCACTGCAACCGGCCTTCTTCCGGACCCATGATTCGTCAAGACAGAGAGCACTGAACCGCCCGGCGACGTGATGGAGCAGGGGTAACAAATCTTGGGTAGACGCTTCACCAGAGCCCCAAAGGACGATGAGGTCTTGAATCAAAGAATTAACGAGGTCAACGGCTCGCGATGCCTCAGCGGGATTCTCCCGCGAAAGCCCATGAGAAAGCCCATCTAGAAAGGCGGCGAAGAGGAGACTCGCGTAGCGTCGCATTGCCTTGTCTAGGGTAACCGCTCTACGAATTTCAGCGCCGAAGACATAGTGGGCAAGCTCGCGGATGAAACCCTCAGCCTTTTCTTGGACGTCAGGCTGGTGGATGGCATCGAACATTCCCTCTAAACAACGCACGAACACCTCTTCTCTCTCTCGCCCAAGCAAATTCTGCAACATGTGTCAGATACGATAGCGATGGAGGCGCCACACATACATTGCTCAGGAGTGTAGCGACACAACCCTGTATAAACTCAAAGGCTTGCTGACGATATGGTGAGGTGTGTCTCTTCAACACTTTGATTGCCACGGACGTGATTGAACCGAGGTCGAGACCTTTTGCACCCGCCCCAAAGGATACGAATACTTGAGCAGGATCCGATATGTGGTGGTAATTTAGTTCCGGTTCTTTCTCCAGAAGACGGCGATTTCGGCCACCTAGTTTGCCTAATATCCGAAGAGTCGTGTGCGCATTAGGATGATTAGCAGGAAGGGGTTTCAGATGGCTTTGCAGCGCCTCCATGAGCTCACGTAGGACTGTATTGAGAGTAGGGTCGAGAAAATCTGGGGTGAGGTTGTCGATGCATAACTCCAGGGTTCTGAGTCCCTGTGCCACAAGTTCAGGGCCTCCACGGAGAGCTAACACCAAGGGCTTCATCAAATAGGATAGGTGGGGTAAGAGATGCGTTAGGCGTAATGGTACGGTCAAGCACAGTTCAACAAGCATATCTCGACTGAAACCATCCGAGGTTAGGAGCTGCCTATTAAGGCTTTCCAACATCTCCGGTAGAAGAGGAAGTACCTCCTTATACAAAAGCTCAAAGCGACCCCCACCGCCGCCAATTGCTCTGAACAATCCCCTGAGAAGGTGGTAATAGTTGGTCGGCTTCGTGGCTTTCGCAGCTAGGGGAAAGCATTCCGTAATTAGCTGCGACAGATGGGACGCGAGAATAGGTTCGTTGTGCTGAGGATACAGGGCGATGGCCCCAAAGGCCATCTTGAACAACCGGATCGTGATTACTGCTGTGGGATCGTCATACTCCCCGAGTTGCGGAAGGTTTGAAATGAGATGTCGCAGAATGACTGAGACTAGAATTGCTGAGGTGGGCTCGCGTCCAAAAAGAGCCTGACATATCTGGAGAATATGGTGCCGCTTTCGTGCTGTTTGGAAGAAAAAATCGACCTTCTGCGTCCAGACTTCTCGGAAAATGTGGGGATTGATTTCAAAGAGAGCGCCAACTAGCATTTCCATGGGTTCGTTTCCATCTCGTGGGTCAGCATCGTACAGACTCATACACCGGATACAGGTCTCGAACAATCTGAGCATGAGAGAGCCATCGAGGACGGGCGCATCAATTTTTTTGAGAGCACCGAGACAGACTCGTAAACCGTGTGCAAAGGTTCGGAATAAAAGCCGGAACTCTGAAATTACTTTAGTGGGGATTGTGGTGTAATGACATTAAGGGCACTCACCCGATAAAACATTGTCTGGATCCTCTGCGGCATACACATTAGACGCGACTGGCCGTGCCTTCTCGACCATGAAGAAGTTCCCTGTCTCTACCTCCTCATTTTTATGACGCTCTGAGCGTTGCTGGACTTCATCGAGGACGGCAGCGAGTGATTCGAGTCTGTCCACACAAGTCTCCATTAGAGCGGTAAGGACCTTGGCAGCGCCATCCGGGGTATCCTTTGTTACCACAGTTTCTATGAGGTTAAACATCATCTTCCCTGCTAGAGTGTGAACACTGCTAGAGAGGCAAGGGTTGTGGATCACACGCGAGTATACGTGGATGAAGTGGGCCAATTGCCGCGGTGACAAATCGCCACGAAGATAGTGAACCAGATCTGCAGCGGCGGCATACGCCGTCGGACTGACGAAAAGATGTTGGGAGGGGATCATGACAAATTAGATCCTACGAGGGCTTACCGAAGGGCTTCTCTGCTTCCAAAGCTAGGGCCAAGCAGTACATTCTCATCCAGGAGTTTATCAACTTGAGGGAGGAGTGCCCCACGGTATGGTGTAGCGACAAGGATTCTAAAACAAGTTAGAAGTTCCTACATCTGCGCGGTTAGGAGACGGTGATGTAAGAATATTTGAATGCGCACCCGTCTGGAAGAGATGTCATGCGCAGGTATGTCCTGTAACAATCTCAATGACGCCAGGAGAAGACTATCTCCATGTGACTCGTGTTGGTCCCCAAGACCCCGTAGAACATAGGCAACATAGGACAGCATCTGAGATGATCCTTTAGCCACAGGAAGTATGGGGTGTATGAGAAGGGACCTACCTTGACTTGAGCAAGAATGAGGTCGCTATATGCTTGAGCGTTGGGTATGGTCTCTGACATTCCCGACCAGAAACCCCCCATAGCCTCATAGTCTTCCCTTGCCTTCTTTTGTGCAGGAGCCTCGACTGCGAGAACCTCAAAATGTAATGGAAGACTGTTTTGGATGAGCGTGACGATGGATTGTCGCTGGTCGCGCATGAAGGCCGAGACAACAATGCCCATTTCCTTTAGCACCTTGAAACTGTGCATGCTAGGAAGGACGACGTTGGCCTCCAGTACAACAGAGCCCTCTGATAGATATTCTGTAGCGAGTGAGGGTATGTTCCGGGATAGTGTTTGAAAAACAACCATAAACTGCGAAACGAGGTCCTCCGGAAGGGTCCGATGGGTACGAATTATCTCACTGAGAGTCTTGCAACAAGCGACACCAATCTCCTCGTTGTCGTGACTCAAAAGGTGTAACATACCAGGAAAGACAGTGGAGATCAGAGTCCGCGCACCCTCCGTCGGGGCAAGACGCTGCAAAATTTCGACGGCGACACGCCGAAATTGATATTCAAGGGCATCCTTTTGAAATGCAGGCTCATTCGAGCGGAGAAGCTCGAGCAGCGCGGGAATTGTCTGAAGATAAACACGATTAACCTCCGCATCGCGAACATTATCTATCATGTCGCGTAGTTCGGTAGCAGCTACGAGTCTGCGCGTCAAATCTACAAAACCAATGCTGTGGGTGTCGGCCAGCGGAATGAAACACGCCAAAATGCGTACCGAGAGCGGGGTCTGCAACTCGAGCAGTCCGCATTTCGAGATCTGCAATGGTTCCAAGATAGGGAGCTGCATCCATGTTTTGAGATATCGATAGAAAGGGCTATGCGTGAGGGTTCGATGGGATGGTGCGAAGGAACCCGCAAGAGATGGGAGGGGGAGCGTTAAGCAGTGGACACAATTCTGTATGCATTTGACCCCGAAAGTCGTGACATCACGTGAGGGATAGTAACAGAATGTAACATGTCACGGTTAAGGCCTTAAGTACCTTAAAGTACTGTATACATGAAATGAAAACAACTAGAGTAATGGCCTATGTGACTGGTTCTCCCCGAATCTCCTTCACAAGGTTCTCCCAATAACTCCAGTCGGATCCATCAGAAACTGCGCTAGGGTTGGCGTTAATGCCCGTTGAACCCTCCGTCGACGTCGACGACGTGGTGCCGAACCACCCAGACAGATCCGTACCCCCGAATCCTCCCCAAGGGAGGCCAGCATAGTCCAAAGATCCGTCTCCACCTGGCCCGCTTGACATGCTCACGGCGTTATACCATTGATCAAGAAGATTTTGAGCAGCTGACTCATCCTCTGTCGTGGGGCTGTTCGAGTTGGATGTTTCAACACCTGACTCGCCTTGCAGCCGCTGGATGGTAGGGGACGAGAGAACATGGCTGAGTGAAGGGCCCGACTCAACACCTGGCCTGGGAGAGATGGGTCCACTGGGGGTGTGAGAGACGAAGCCGGCGCTGCGAGATGCTGGCTTTTGAATAGTGGGCGGAGGCTGCGGGTCTGCAGCGATCATTGGTTCCGTAGGCTCCTCGAAGGCAGGAGCTTCACTGATAGAAGCCTCCACCTGAGAAGATTTTGCATTCAGGAACTCGATGATTTTGACCTCCCTGCGTGTGGTGTCGTCCATTTCCCTGATTCCTTCGTGGTCTTTCAAAAACGTGTCCAGAATAGTATGCATACGTTCGGCCATACTTCCTCGCGGATATAAGACCAAATAGATGCCACTGATCATCGCACTCTGAAAATTTCGATACGCGATATTCAAAGCGACGAGTGTTTCTGGAGAAAGGTTGGAGATCATCGCTCTCCTGATTTCGAAATCCCTGATAACGGAGACGAAACAGGCCCTTCGTGAGCGAGAGTAACGATCAGAGCCAAGGCGGCGAAGCAGATATGGCCGATGGAGGCTCATTCGAATAAATAAAACCTCCGTCAGAAGAAGAAACCGATGGGCGGGAAGATATGGGTGCGAATCGTCACAAGATGTGTCAAAATTCATAGAGAAATGAGGGGGAAGATTGTCGAGAAATCTGAGGATGTCATCATCAATAGCCAACACGTCAGAATAGTGGCTATGTTGTCGAACTTGTTGGAAGTGGTGGACAATGCGGCCAATAATCCCGGCGAGTCTGTGACGCAGAATGGCGAAGGTCATGCGAGTTGGAGTAGTTAATGGAGGTGGATTTCGAAGTTCAGAGAGACTGACTTCGTCTTCGACATTAAGAGGGGGGAGGGTCGAAGAGTATGCATCTTGTATTGCGTTTGGTCTCCCTAGAAAGAGAGCGTACGACCGATCTGCGTGATAGAGATATGCCCTACGCAAGTTAGTTCTGCTTGGAGACCATTTGGGAGAACTTACCAGATACGCCGGCGATACTCTACTTGTGCGGGGTCCAATCCCTAGAGAGAGGTTGATAATAGAGTTACTGGAGGCGATGAAACCGTCTCTTACCATTGTCGAAGCGTCTCGATGCAGACCAAGAGCCTTACCGCGAGTAAGTCGAGACTGTTTTCGAAGATGATTATGTCTTACCTGCGCTGTTCGTACAGCAGCACCTAACTGACTCCAACACTCAGTTATTCGGCGATCGAAGGTCAGGTAACGTGCACTCTATCATAATGTCAATATGTTTCAACTCGACGACATAGACAAGTCTACTTGCCAGAAGTCGCGTGAGGACCATATCTAAAGAGTCTGGTTGAATTGCAGCAGCTATAAGCATAGATCGTCGCGCTGTCAAAGCAATCGGAATTGAACAGTGACGATGAGGTGACGACAGGGTCAACATACAAGACCAATAATACCTAAGAGATGTCAGTCTCCGGCTCCTGGCATCCCCCGCTAAGTGCTCCGGCGCCACGCGGACAGCGATTGCAAGAACGACAAAGAGTAAGGGCAAGAAGCGGACGTCGTTCGGATGAACGCTGACTCCATTAGCAAAGACCGAAGTGTACGACTTCCGAAAGTCCCGTTCGGAGATAGGGTAGCGCGTCCAGTTTCTACTTCTTTGTCAGACAGGTAATCGGCCTGGCCAAGGGCGGATAACTTACACTGAAGTAAAATAGAAGTCGACCAACACGTCTGCAAACCTTCGCGGTGGAAGCTCCTGAACAAGTTCGGTTATTTTGTGAGGAGAAACGCCACAATCTTGAATGAGTGTCTTGAGATTGTCCGCCGCAGTAGGCTCCGAGTCTTGCCGAACTGAATCGATAGCAGCCACGAAAATCTTTGTGTCATCACCTGCCGGCTGATTGGAAATCAAGGATGAGGGGGAGTCAGCCTGAGTAGTAGGTACAGCGTTCTGGATCTAAATACAAAGAGTCGTTCAAGAAAAACAAATAAGTGAAATTATCAAGACCTACCTGTTGCAATACCGAAGCAGGTGCAACACTCCCAGATGCGCTAGTCCCATACCATTTTCCACTTTGAAACGTGCCGCTGCCAAAATCATCCTCCTCCGCTTGTGAGTGTGCATCTGCATCGGCACTAGGGGAAGGCGACCGAATACGCTCCCTGGACCAATTATCCTGTGAAGGAAAACCAGACCCCGACGCAAATTGTGGCAATGCAATTTCAATGATGTGCTCAAGGCGAGCGAGACGAAGGTGGATATCTTGATCCGGTTTGCCTGGGGTATATGCTTTACACAATTCAGGCACCTTGCGAGCCACACACTATAAATGCAGTTAAGCGCATCCGCAGCGTTGATCTTGGGTATCAGTGCATACGTGGGAACAGGGGACCTGGCGGTCACACTAATCGAAGTGGTCACGATAAGAGGATCTGAGGTAGTGTACATCCCGGACGCACCTTCTGCTTTCGGCGGTGACATTCTCCACACGAATAGCTGAACCCGAGGATCAGAATATAAGATAGATCAAGCCTGCAGGACGACGAAAGGACGAACCTGACCCGGGTTCGAGCTTTCTTTGATCCGTTCAAGTTGTCATCGTCTAGTTTCTTTCTCTTCATGGGAGGTTGAGGAGACATCTGTCCTGAGGATTCATTGGACGATTGAACGAGATTCTCGCGGTGAACCATTCGAGCTGGGGGACGGATTGTCACAGAACTGACTCAGAGTGTCAGCGCCAGTCAGCCACGGTGGTCGTCCAATGACAGGCCAGGCAACGTATTCGGGTAATCGGCGTAACTAACCGGTCACGCGGAACTAAGCGGCTGGCCCGCAATTCTCAGGCTAACGATGGCCCATTTCTTTGTATTAAGATGTCAGAATCCCCGGGATCCAGGCTAAAGCTGTCTCTTGAAAGACTCTACAAAAACGATCTTGGCCGTCCTATACCTACCCTATCCGACATCACGTCAGATGGTCGCTACATCTACGAGCCGTGCGCATCATCAACCCTTGGTATCGCCGTAGTTTGTTGGGAGCTCACAACATGCTCTGAACAGTGATGAGCAACCTGGCTTACAGCTCGCAGAGAACTTAAGACGTATGTTCTCAGAACGAGGCCGTGACTTCTTTAATCAAGACGAGGAGCAACGGCATGCCAATGAATCGACCGACGACAAAGCGGCCGCGCTTGAGGCAGAAGATACGGTGAATCAATTGTCGGATGGTCAGACTATGGAGTCGACGCCCGAAGCCTTGTCAAACATGAGGCTCGAGATTCTACCACAGTTACAGTACGTACAGGTTATACCCAGATTCCTAGACCACAGCTCAGAACCGTCCAGTGTCGCACTTGGTGAGATGACGCTCGCCAAAGATGTCCTTTCCCTTTATGCGTCATCCACTGCTCCTGCAAGTGTGCCTCCCCCTCCGCATGGGGACACGTCATCTATTTCCGCGCTTCCAAATAACATTCTGGCTTCTTCTTCGGTATCACAGCCACCCTCAATAGCATCCGTCCAGTCCTTCAATTCACGTCTTGTGGCAGGGGGAAAGGACGAAGCTCTGAGAAAAGCCTCCGAGTTACATAGGTCGGCTGCGATTGCGATCGGACGTGGTCATGACGTCGGTGCGCGATATTGGATAGATGCTTTGAGGATTAGAAGGCGAAACTGGGGCCTCACACCCTCTCCCCTACCTTTGGGAATGCCCACCGGCCGAGGTGCAGACCGGACAACGAAGGACTTCTTGATATCGTTTGGTTTGTCTGGATGTATGTTTTTTCCACCAACCCACGTACGAACTCTCATCCAGATCTTCTAAGCATTGCCTGGTTTTCGTCAGAGTGCGACTGGCCAACTCGCCACACACGGTTCGAAGGAGTCGATTGTATTCCCGCGAAGGCAAAAAACCATCCTTCTCATCAATCTTAAGACCGTAGATACCTCTGGAACAGCAAGAACAACGTGCAATACTGTGGCGGCCACACTTACGGGGGATGATCCTTTGCAGGCTTCTCTCCGTGAGGCACAGCGCGAAGTGCTCGAACAGGAGATATTCACATTGTTATCCAGAGATGCGGGTATCCTCCCCACAAGCCTCGTACGCATTGCCGAGAGGCTTCTCGTTGTCGAAGCTACTCAGGACACTGAGATACGGTTTGAGCTGGTTAGACTTAATATGCACCTGTTCTACCCGTTCGAACTGACAGACTCTGAATGTTAGGCAGAACGGGATGGGCTTGCGTCCCAGGAGGTGGACTCTGATCCTATTTCGCGAGCCAAATGTGATTTGATTTACAACTTCCTCCATCTTCTCCTTCTCCGCGAGCACTCTCGCAGGAGACTCGCCAGGACCGGAGCAACAGAGGCATCCACTTTACGACCGCATACGGATCCAGCATTTCCACCGGCCTCCATTCAATCCACAGTACGCCTTCTGCAGCCCGTCATCGATCTCCTACAATACGAATTCTTCTGCGTCCGCGTGAAAGCGGAGATGAACAAAATTGTTCAAATTTTGCGTCGGGCAGGCGTCCCTGTCAAGTTTCACTTTGACACCGTCGGGGAGGACGGCACCGGTATTCTTGAATCACTGATCGGTGGTGGCACCGGCAACATCAGTGGTGCAACTGCCATTCGCATCGATAACAGGCAAGTGGCACAAGTTGGCTGGAGCGCGCCTAGTTGACACGATGTGTGCATAGCCGAACTCTGCGCTTTACCTTTTTATCACCTTCATCTTTGGTAGCGCATCTATCTCAGGCGACTCTACCCGTCTCCTCTATCCCCCAGCTCGCCCGGCTCCTTCGCGATGAGACCGAACAATGTCTCCTTCAACGAATTTGTGAGATGGGCGCCGAGATAACCGATCGGTTTAGCAGCACATGGCTTGTTGACATGCCCATGAACCGGGTCGTAGGCAAGTGGGAGGGCCGAACGCTGTGAGCACCAACCTTCACTACGTAGGTGGGGTGTATGAAACTAATCTAATACTAGGACATTCTCTGTGATCTGCGAAGATAATTTGCAGTGCTCAATTTCGCAGCATGTACGGCTCTCTGGGAAAGAGGAAACGGTCTCCAGAACATATGTCACCGGGTCGACTACGTTGTTCAAATGGATACGGCAAGTGATAGAACTCTCTTTTGTGGGGCATTAAGCTCCATCTATGAGCAATACGTTACCCCAGTGTGATACTCAATTCATATCGTGAATACTCAATGGAGGTGAGCAAGACCTTTCGTGGGTTAGGATGAACATACAACGATGCCATAAAGGTGCATGACATGAGAAGGCATGTGATACGCTCGAAAGAGAGGAATTCCCCCGATTATTCTTCATCCTCATCTTCGTCTTCATCCTGGTCCGCGGCACCACCACCGGCTTTGAACGCCTCAATCCTCGCTTGGATTTTGGCTTTCCGTTGTTCGTGAGTGAGACGAGGTGTAGCATATTTCTTGCATTCGGCTTTCCAATCTTTTGTCTTTTCGGTTGGCTTGAAGGTGGGATCCTCACGAATTGCTGCATAGGCATTGGTGTAGATCTCTTCAATATCTTCTGAACCAATATCATCCGCAAGGTATGTGGAAAACTGCTTCTTGAAGCTATTGGTGGATGAGATAAGGAAACAGCAAGGGAAATGCGCAAGATATACTTACCGTTCATCGTCCTCCTCTTCCAGACTCTCCATATACTCTGCGACATGCCCGCCGAAAATATACTTCTTCAGAACCTCCGCGTCCAGCCCTTTTGATTCTGGATCGTAGCCAGGGAAACGTTTCTCGTTGTGGGGAATGTAGAGACCACCATCGCTGGCGCCTTTGAGAGCCCCAAAAACGCGTGAACCGGTAGAAGTGCGCTTCAAGCCAACGTCAAGGTAACATTTGAAAGGTCGAGGAGAGTCTTCATCAAGGGCCTCGGTTAGGCAAATGGTGCCATCCGGTTCTGTGACACCCTCGTACTTGTCAGCAAGGCCTAGTTTTGTCAATGCACGACGGGCGACAAGAAGACCAGTGGCATATGCTGTAGGATGAGGTATCAGGAAAAAAACTCGCGCCGAATCATGAAGATGCTAGTACCGGCAGTCCAATTTGTGAGGCCATGGTTGATGCCATAGCGCGTTAACTCCCTTGAATGTGCGGCAGCGAGGACAAAGTCGCCTTGGATGCGCGCATAGACAATCTGAACGATGATGTCCTTGTTCGTGAAACGAACTACAAGGCGGTATTTCGGTGCATTACTGAGTATATACTTCAGCAAGCACTTCTAGTGTTCGTGAATGGGGACTTACTACTTGTTTTTTGCCTGCGACACTAGCCGTTTGCGGGCGTAATCTAGCACAAGATATCAATATACGGGCTCTTTGAGTAAGGCGAAGCAGAATACAATCAGTTTTCCCCTCTCTCCTACGACGGTACTTTACTTGAAACCGGGAGAAGTATGCGTCTGACTTGACCTTTTTGACGAACGGCATCTGGGATGGTGGAATCAGTAACACTACATCCATAAGCCATCGTGTCCATCCACCGCCAAGGTGATAGACACCCCTACTAAAGGATGACCCATGATATGGGCTGGAATGCAATGTCGACTAGGTGGTTTGCGGGACTATCAACTCACCTTGTGCTTTGCGAGGAAATCCGCCAAGTATGATGATGGGGCTTGGTTGGTCCACAATAATAGTCACAAGGTCGATAACCGAACGTTTGGCACGTTACATAATCGGGATTTCACGCAGGTGTGTGCCGTGTGTCAGCGGTGCGGCACCTCTCTTAGGCGAGCTCATCCGTGTGCCCATCTGTTCCACGGCCAGTAACCTCTTTCCTGTCAACATGTACTCAAACTATAATCAGAATTACAACAAGCAGGGATCATCATCATCCTCCGATGTCAACCCATATCATCAGCCGTATCAAGGTCCAATCTATCCGCTGCCCTCTGCATCATCTACACACAGCGCACCCGTGCCAGCGAACGCGTACGAATATGACGTCGGCATACTCGCACAACAGTCCGTATATGTGCCAGGTGCCATGATTGACAAGAAAGGTGGCTCAGGCGGCAAGTTGGCGAAAGGCGGAAAGCGAACAACCGTCTTGCGAAAGGGTGGTGGGAAGACTTGGGAGGACCAGACCTTGCTTGAATGGAACCCATGTATGACTTTATTTTCTTCTTACCTCTATACTGTTAACTTCCGCCTGCAGCGTGGTTTCGACTGTTTGTCGGGGATTTGAGTAATGATGTCTCTGACGACGTCCTTGCTGGTGCCTTTAATAAGTACCCGTCATTTCAGAAGGCGCGTGTTATCAGGGATAGGCTAAGCCAAAAGGTGCGTGTTGCTCGCTCTTTACGTCTTGTAGGTTCTGCTCACCAGTTGATTAGGCTAAGTATGGCTTCGTTGCATTTTCTGACCCCGAGGACTTCCTCAAGGCTTGGAAGGAGATGGATGGTGGGTGGCTTCTTTATTCTGGTTTTGTCTTTTTTTTTTAATATTCCTCAGGAAAATACGTTGGAAACCGCCCTATCAAGTTGAAGAAAGCAGATAGCACTGCCATTCGTCCTGTGGAGATTGGGCATCGTAAAGCAAAGCAACTAGAAATGGAACTGAAGAAGAACAGGAAGAAGCCGTATTAGTTATGATTATATTGACCGTGCACCATACGTGTGTTATTTTCTCATGTTCCAACGATCACATTACGTCTTTTGCTTCCCTTTCGCGGATCCACCTATAGAATGCGCCATAGCTGTTTTTACCTATCAACTCGTGATAGAATAGATCCACCGTGATCATGGGACCCTTCAATCCAATCTGCTATGGCCCATTGACAGAGTCACTACTTCTGATATTGTGTGAGGATGTGGGTGGATAACTATACATTATTTTATGCGGTGTCCCACGTAGTACATGTTCTGGGCTGTAGTTGAGTTGATCATTGGCTCGTGTTCTTTCCGGAATTGATCACGTGCGATTGATTACGCGACGCGTCAATTCGATTCACGACGGACTCGGACGTCACCGTTCTACAGTAGTACAGTAGTGAAAGTTACTCTCTACTTTACATCCATGGATATCGACAAGCTCTTCAAGGTACTGTACGCGCGTCGGTCAGTACTTTCTCTTGCGTATATTGAAGAAACTTCAGGTACCAAAAATCCCCACAGGGGGAAACAAACGGCGCATGCCAGACGCACCACCACCCGAGATGCTCAAGAAGATGAGATTCTCCTCAGAGGGCACGTCTGCCACCACATCCTCAGGATCGCCTCCCCCTTCAATATCTCATTCTAAGCGAGTTGCGTCAGTGCGCGATGCTGATGATGATGACGACGACGACGACGTGAACGGTGGCATAGAAGGGGAAAACTTTGCTCCAGGAAATGACGCGGATTACTTCGCCGAAGAAGACGACGAAGGGCGGTTCTTCGGCGGTGGCCTTACGAATGAGCAAAAGGAAATACTGAACATCTTTGACAATGCGGATACAGACCAGGTTCCGGACGATGTCCGTGTCTACGTTCCATCAAAATGTGCTATACTCATCATTGGTCTTTCCACCAGTCTGAAACGCTCTCTGCTTCGGGCATTAAAAGGTTATTACTACGGTTGGAGAGAGCCACCAATAAGAATCAGGCACAGAGGTCGAAGTATCCTGACGATCCGACGAAGTGGGTTGTGCTTACCTTCTATTAATTTGGTTCTCATTGTGGCTGGTTAGGTTCATTGATTCGGAAGCAGATCTTGATGCTGCCATTAAAGCTCTACTTCCACTTGCTCAAGTTCCCAACGTTGCTTATCCACTTCTCGTCAGCTCTGGCCAGTTGGAGGTCTTGGTCGGACTTCTTAGTCATGAAAATGCAGATATTGCGCTTGACGTCATAGAGTTGATCCATGAACTTACGGATGAGGACGTTGGTGAAGAGAACGAGGACGAGGATGAGGATGAGGAAGACCCGGAGCAAAGAGAGGCTGCGTTGAAGAGCTTAATCAATGCCTTGGTGCGTTTGCGCTTCATCAGGTCGAACATCGCGCTTACGTGCCGAAGTTGGACCGCTCCGTTTTGGAGTTGCTTGTCGATAACATGAAAAGGTTCAATGAAGCAGAGGAGTCAGACCGCCAAGGAATCTTCCACGCCTTGGCCATATTTGAGAACTTCGTCGGCTCCAAGCCACCGCTAGCTGAACGATTGGTCCTGAAGACAAAGCTTCTGCCCTGGTTGCTAAACCGTGCTCAATTCAAGACGCATGATGAGAATCGTGGCTACGCAACCGAGTTACTATCTATTCTGCTGCAAGGAAGCCACCTCAATCGCCTCGAGCTAGGAAAGAATGATGGCGTGGAAATACTTCTGAATATCACCTCGGTGCGTGGCTATCCTAAATATCTTTCAAACTTCTCACACATCCACAGCAATTTCGTCGACGAGACCCTATCGATGCTGACGAGGCTGAGTTTATGGAGAACGTTTTTGATTCGTTATGTTCCGCCCTTGCTGAGGCGGAGATCAAAGATCTATTTCTGAAGAGCGAGGGTGTCGATCTGATGGTGCTGATGATGAAGTACATTTTACTTATACTTTTCCTTTAATCTGTCCTGAGTGTTCTCTCATCAGAGACAAGATGCAAGCACGCTCACGTGCAGTCAAAGCCTTGGACCATGCAATGTCCGGGCATGCAGGTACGGAGGCGTCCAAGGTATTTGTCGAGGCGTTAGGCCTCAAATACTTGTTCAATGCTTTTATGGGAAAGGTTCGCCATAGTTGTTTTCACTCTCAGATACCCTTCTTAAGGAATACAGCCTCTCAAGAAGCAAAAGGGTACCCACCAGACCACCGCACCAGAAGATACTACACATACCCTTGGCATTCTTTCGTCACTCTTCACGAACCTCCCTTCCGACTCTCCCGCCCGAATCCGCCTCCTTGCGAAGTTTGTGGAGAGTAACTACGAAAAGACCGATAAGCTACTCGACATCCGTACATCTTCACAGGCGAGACTCGCCGTCACGGACCAGGAAATTGATGCGGAAAAGGGGGCACTTCTCAAGGCAGGTGAGGAGATCGGGGCTGAGGAGGAGGACGCATGGTATTTGCGACGGCTGGACGGGGGGTTCTACACGCTACAAACTGTGGATTACATCTTGGCATGGATTGTCATGGAAGATGATGGGGTAGGTGCTATCCGGTTGCTGGTATGCGCGCTTTCTGATCGTCACCAGATTCGCGATCATGTGCGGCAGATGCTAAGCCGGCGCAACAAGTCGTTGCAGGATGTCGTCTCGACACTCCGGACCTTCCGCGACAACATCGACGAGAAGGAATCGGACAACTCTGATGGCACCTCTCAACGCGAGATATTACAACATTTAATGGTTTTTCTGGAAAGCTACTAACATTATACGATGGCAAGACACGAACGTACTTTTTGGGGACGAGTGCAAGGCATCATGCGGAGAGCGCCGCAAATGCGAACAGCATGTCGAGTGTCCCCTTCACCTTGACAAGGTCGTCTTGAAGCCTTAACTCAGCTTCGAGTTTTCTCCGCAGGCGCAAGAACAGGGAATCGATGGTGGGGGATTGGCCGAGCACCGGGGTATATATCTCTGCGGGAAAGTAACGTAAAGCTACAGTTATAATCAAGGTTGTGCACGGTGACGCACCGATGATCAGTCCTGCAACGTCGCATGCTGTGGCACCGAAGCGAGGATCGGTTACGTATTTTAGAAGTAGCCGCAAGATGGGTTCGAGAAGTACGTCGTCACGACCTGCGAGAGCTGACCGGAGACCATCGCGATAAATGAGCTCTTGAATGAGCGCGAATGTCGTCGCAGGGGGAACCCGCTTGAATCTATGATTAAGTCTTGTTTGTGACCAATGAACAACAGTGCTCACCTTTCGTAGAGCAGAATCCAGTGCAGCAGAATACTTAAATCCCTTCAACAGTCGGTCATACTCCTTCAACCGACGCCTGCGCCTGCTCTCTACTTTGAACTCGTACGTATCACCAACCGGTTTGCTCTTGGTACGATCCCGGATGCGGGGTTGTCCGATGTTGGAGAGGACACCTCCCAAAAACGATTCGAGCTTGGCTGCACGGAGGGAGGCTTCAGACAACGGGCCATGAGCTAGAGCTCCTTCCGACGCTTTTGGCTGGCGACGACGAACGGAAAGTGTTCCGTCTGACATGCCGACGGCGATATGTGTCTCATCGGGCTTCACAGGGAGCCGTCAAACATGTGCCTCAAACCACATGGGGTCAAAGCCGAACGACGCACCGATAACGCGAGACATATTACAGGAGAGGAGTAGCGCATCGTGTGCACGACGTTGTAGTTACTGATGTCGTACACCTTGACCATGTGGTCCAGCCCCCCGGTCAATAACCTCGACGAGTTGGCATTGAAGGCAAGAGATGTAACTGTCTTCTGGTGGTTTGACATTGCCCGAAGACATCGCCCACCCGCGACGATGTCCCATACGCGGAGGATAGGCCCCGCAGCAGACAAGACAATAGTTCCTGATGGGTACATGAGTACTTGCTCGACGGGTACGGAGCCGGTACTAGATCCCCTCGTTGTGCCCATGAGAAGTTCACATTCGCCCGTGCGAGTATCGGAGAGGCGAACGGTGCCGTCATACGAGCCGGTGAGGATGATATGTGGATCAGTAGAGGAAACTTGGCCGGAACGGACGTAGTCGGTGTGAGAGGTAAATGTAGTAATGGTCGATTGTGAGGGGACGTCCCACAGACGTACGGTGGTGTCGTCAGAGCATGAAAGCACGTGTGTGTGATCCAGTACTGAGAACTTTGTAACGTGTACGGGTTGTTTATGAGCATCGAGAGTGCGGAGAATTGCTCGGGAGTTAACATCGAAGATCTGACCATGTGAGAGGGGATGGATGTCACAGAAGTCGAGGACAATGACGTTACCTGAATCAAACCACTATCGTCTCCAGCGACAAGCAGCTTTCCATCGTCACGAATGAAGCCGCTTCGCGCGACATCCTTGAATCTTGCGATGGTCTTCGTAATCTTCTGTGTCCGAGGGGCGTATATATGCACCCGAGCAGCTGCAGTGACCGCATATCTATGTGGTTTAGAGAGCGCAAAATGAACCGAAGTGACGGGGGCATATTCCTTGACAAAGACCGGGCTTTTGAAAGACCTCCAATAACGCGATTCTACGCTATGTTTTTCTGGAGCAGGCTTTGCATGTTTACCTGGGATGACAGGCTGGTAGTCCATATGATATGTACTACCACAACTCGAGCACGCAGATCCACTCACTCATTTTCATGAGTCACGTGCCTATGAGCTAACTTTTTATCGATTCCTCACGCCGTTTTTCATTCTTCTTCCTCGGTCCCTCCAATCCCCACAAAATGTTGCTGTATTCTGATATCATTACCGGCGATGAAATGTTCTCCGATGCATTCCCCATGTCTGTCCTCCGTCTTTCTGTTCGCCATTACTTCCCTGCCAATGTCCCTTTACAGTAAACTCGTGGACAATATCGTCTACGAGGTAGATTGTCAGATGATTACGGTCAAAGGTGCTGATGTTGATATCGGTATGTCTTTTCTTTCTTTTCTTTTCTTTTTTATCTCCCCCGCCGATTCAACATTCAAATTTCCCTCTAGGTGCCAATCCGTCTGCCGAGGAGCAAGAGGAATCCCTCGAAGATGGTGCCCAGATGGTCAACAATGTCGTACATTCGTTTCGCCTACAGTCAACTGCGTTTGACAAAAAATCGTACCTTACCCACCTCAAGGTTACTATGCCCATCTATTTGGTTTAGGCATTTGGTGATGTCGCCCCGCTTCCATAGAGTTATATGAAAGCAGTCAAGGAGAAGCTCCCCAAAGATTGCGTCGCCGACTTCGAGAAGGGAGCGCAGGCCTATGCGAAGAAAATCGTGGCCAACTTCAAAGACTACGAATTTGTATGTTTCTCCCACCCCACTTTTTTCCAGTTGGATTTTAACATGGGGTGCAGTTCATCGGCGAGTCCATGGACCCTGATGGTTCGGTAGCACTACTGAACTATCGCGAAGATGGCATTACTCGTGAGGGCAGCCCCTTTCTCGCATTATCTACCTCTGTTGATCTCTACCCTATAGCTTATTTCACCTTCTGGAAGGACGGCCTCAAGGAGGTGAAACTTTGAGCAGTTCATTAGTCTCTTCGTTGTGCAGCAAATCAATCAATGTTGTATATCAGTTAGAGATGATCTCTATCGCGCTTCTGTCATGTGGAATTTGAGTGTGCAACGAACGATGGTTCTATACTAGCACGCAAGCTTAGGGACGCATTTCAGTCGCTGGTGGGTGCGCGTACATCCAACTGACAAACCGCTTTGCTTCTGGACGTCACTATGTCCAGTCCATAGCGGAGGTAAAGTGACACGAATTTCGAGAACCCCAATTGCAATCTCAAATGCGTATAGTACGATGTATTACATACTGTGCACTAGCTATGTATCCTATCGTGGGGCCCTTACAGCTCATCATGAGTCTGGTCGTGGAACTCGACATGGGGCTCGGGTGCGGTTTCGTTCTCTGCAGGTGCTTTGACGGGGATTTTCACATGCTCGTCAACAAATGCAACGAGACTCTCCAGGGAGCGATCGCCATCATAATCAATCCACTCATCTGAGCCAGCCAGTTTTAACTTCAAGGTTGGGAAGCTCGCAACACGGAAGGGGACGGATGGCGGGAGATCATTCTCGGGTGCTTCCATCTTGGCACTGCACCGATGCTTCGATATGAGAAAAAAAGAGAGCAGCAGGAACACGGAAACGTACATGACAATTTGATCCTTCGCAGCTGCATAATGTTCACCAAGGGCGTCCCAGATGGGTTTCAGACGCTTGCAATGCCCGCACCTTCAACAACCGTCAGGATTTGAAGATGAGCAGGCGGACAGTGTACTCACCAAGACGCGTAGAATTCGACGAAGATATGCTTGTCGCTCTGAGAGACAACTTTATCAAACTCCTTGCCCACGAGGGTGTAAACAGCTCCATTTTGTTCCGGGATAGGCTGGCTCTTTAGAGTGGGTTCAAGTGAGCCGGCGACAAATGATTCGACCCAGTCCTTGACGACGGCGGTGGTGAGTTCAGTCTTCTGGTCCATGGGATATTTGAGTTGATTCCCCAAATCCTGGAGAACGAAGCTCGGCCAAACGCTTTCGGCGAGGTTGAGTGCCTTTGCGTGATCCCCAAACTTGATCGCATCGATCCAAACAAAGTTGATCTTGGCCTTGTGCTCGAGAGCGACGGTCCGTACTCGTTCGATGTATTCATCCTTTGTCTCGCTCGTGGGGTCAATGAAAAGATAGGCGAGTGGCTTCCCCGACTGGGCATAGGCCATGTAGTTCTCCGCGTTCACCTCGTCAATAATTGGGATAGAAAGCCCCTTGATCCAGCCTTCAATCTCTTCACCTGTTGTGGAAGTGACAGGGTGGGGGTAGACAGAAACGGGATCATCGAAAGCGCGGTAGAGGACAATGGCAGGGGGAGAGACACCAGCGGCCTCAATGGCAGCGGTATCGGTAGATTGGCCAAAGAGATAATCATCACGGTGCTTCTCGGCAGTGGCTTTAAACACTGCAGCAAAAGGATCAGAGGGAGAGGAAAGGTATGCAATGGCAACGATCTTGTCAGCGTGTTTGAATTCCTCAAAGTTGGCGGTGGTGACATCAGAGACCGCCGGCAGTGATTGTCTATGAAAAACATATTAACGTGGAAGTCGATGCAAGTGCAATGTCAACGTACTTGGTCATGTAGCTGATAATCCCGTCTGCCTTGCGTGGGCCACTGTAGTCGGTGGGCTCTCCGTTTCGGAAGAGCTTCAAAGTACTGCGCAGCTCACGTCAATCAAAAAACGATTTTACAAGGAAATGAAGCCTACGGGTATCCTTGAACGCCATGTGCTTGGCAGAGGTCGGGTTCATCAACGCAGTTCACTTTGGCGAGCTTGAGGCCCTTTTCTTTGAGGGAGGTGGCCGCTTCCTCGTAGTTGGGAGCAAGCGCCTTGCAGTGCCCGCACCTTCAAAGATGACCGAGTGTTAACCTTGTGCTGTTGCAATGAAACACGTAAAAAACAAAGAGAGTATACCATGGCGCAAAGAATTCAACCAGGATAAGTTTCTCGGGGTCGACTACCGACTTGAAGTTGGAAGGAGTTAAGTCGATGACATCAGAGGGGGCCGTCTCTGCAATAGCGAGAGTGGCGAGGGTAAGAGAGACAAGAGAGGCGAGAAGGGAAGAAATGCGCATCCTGTGGGCGGGACAAAGAGGTTGATTTGGAGCAATTCGCGAGCGAGTGTTTATTTATGTGCCAAGTGTTCTAAATAACCAACGAAAACAGCCGTGACGGTGACGTGGCATAATACTGGCATTAAATATAATTCCATTTCTCAACGTCATCTTATTACAGTGATTTAAGATCAAAGTCACTGCCACGCGCCCGCCCACTCGCATATTGCCTCGCACTTCGCTGGAACGTTCGAGGTTGGGGGAAATCCGTCGGGAAGATATGCGACCCGACATTGGGGGGTGGCGAAGCAGCTTAGCAAAAGACAATTCAGTATCTTAAAAACGAAACTACAGAAAAATGACCGAAAATCGACATACTCTTTCGACTCTGTGCAGGTGAGCGTGTGTCCCCGTTCGTGGCCGGAATGTAAGTGGAAACAGCACGTCTCCCGGGCGGCGGAAGAGTAGGTGGGGGCACAAAACTCGCATTGTGGGATACGATACGTGACCTCGGAGGGGGAGCTGGAGCTGGAGGCGGGGGTGGGGGCGCTGCACTTCGTCGGGCTGGAGAACCTACTCGAACGGGTGACGACTCGCTCGCAGAGGCTGCCCTAGGGCGCGCAGGCGGGCGAGGCGGCGCCGGTGGTGCGGAAGGGGTAGAATATGTATCCTCTCCTCCTGGTGCTCTTCGTGGAGGGGGTGCAGGCGCAACGCGAGAGGGCGCAGATGACACGGGCCTTGCTGGTGGGGGAGGTGGAGGCGCCCTTCCAGGCGTAATCGATGACGACGTACCCGATCCTCTCCGTGCAGGCAGTGCAGGAGGGGCTGGGACGCCGCGAGCAGGCGGCGCTGGAGCCGCTGCTGTCGGCGCAGATGCCGGTGATGACTGAGACGAGGGGGATAGCTTCCGTGGGGGTATCGCAGGAGCAGGACGTGATTGAGGACTCGGCCGCGTAGGTGGAGGTATAGGTCGCCTCGAAGGGGTCGCTGGAATGGAGGGTGGCGGGGCTGATGGAACAGCCGGTGTGGCGCTGGTCGGACGAGATGGCGGTAAGCGAGACGGTAAGCGAGACGGTAAGCTCGGAGCGCGAGGCGGTGATGATGTGGCCACCTTAGGCCGCAGAGGCGGCGGCCTCCCAGGAGGCCCAGGCGGCGCAGGGGGGGAACTCGTTGGAGCAGGAGGCTTCGGTGCTGCGCCCCTCCCTGGAACAGAAGGTGGTTTGGCTAAAGGGGGCGCTTTGGCTGGTGCTGCACATCGCTTGTCATGAAAATATTAGATCTCGAATGCTAAAGACGGACCTGAACTCCCCGCAGGCTTGAGCTTGGGCATGCCACCTGCGAAAAGACCTGCTAATTGCGGGGGTCCCATGCCCCCCACTGACGATGATGTCGTCGAGGCACTGTGTGAGGCGCCTCCAACGGCTCCTCCACCCCCACCTTTGGAACCTTCGACCTGGGGCGCACTACGGTCATTTGTTACTGCTTTCTTGAGCCTGGATCCAGCTTGAATCTGCTTTAAGAGTTCGCTGGAGGCCATGGTGGATTAATCGGAAGTGAGGACTACCTGATCCGCAGTGCAACAAATGCAAACAATGTCGAGCTGCATCAGTGCTGCATCACATTACTATCGCATTGTCATACTATTGTCATCGCGTTTCAGCAGTAAATGATGTCCACATTTCCACACTCGTACACGAATACTGATATCAAAACAAATTCACTTGATATTACCAGAGTGTTATTGTACGTGGAGGTTCGGAAGCGCGTGAAGCCCATAGCGAACTGATTTTGCTGTGTCCGAGGTAAACTAGACCAATGGTGTACTAAATCTACGCAGATGGTCAGGATAACCATCAGTGTTCACAATCCCCTCGCGCCGTATCCGCGATGAAAACGGTGGCGGGCGGGGTCCGCGTACAAGACTGGCCCTCTCCCTCCGGGTATTCACAGAGGAACCTTTTGCAAGCCTCGTAGAATCCATCGACAACTCCATCCGGGCTGATCTTGATGGATTACCCTCTGTCCGAGTCGGCATGGTAACAGCCGCCTTCGCTGAACGCATCGAGCTTGAGCTCTTTTGAGACTTGGAGCTACGGCTCGACTTGGACCCGGGTTTCGACTTCAGACCAGGTGAGGACCTCCAGCTCGCGGTTTCTTTTGGCAGTAGTAGTGGTGGTCTCGGTGGTAATGGATCCTCGGCAGTCGGGGGATACGTCGATAATATGGATGCCCATGACTGATGTGTCACCCTTTTTGATGAAGGTATCGATGACGCCTGTGAGTGTCTAAGGGCAGCCGCAGAACGGCGAACTCTCATGCGATCTTTGCCTACGTTTGGATGTGTACCCCTGATGATATCGGAACCTAGTATGGTCGAAGTGGGGCTTGCGACTCTGTATTCTTGCACCGGGGAATGACCTGTTGAGGAGGTCGGAGATCCAGCGATTTCAATTGATATCTGTGGGCGGGCGGGTGCACTTCCGCTCTCATCTCCTCGGGTGCCAAAATTTGCCCAGACAGGGCTAGAGTAGGACAATATCCGAGGACGATTTCCGGGTTCCAACGGGGCCACAGAGGGGACGGTGTTACCGAGTACCGTGTTCCGGACAGATACGTCGATTGGTCGAGGGGCAGAAATTGGAATTGCCTGCTCGTGAAAGCCGTCTAACGGTGGCACAAAAGGCATCCGCATTGCACGGAGACCTTGTGACGGTGATCCCTGCGCCTCAATGTCCCAGTTTTCATCACCGATTGCAGAAGGGTGGTAGTTGTCGACATGAATGACGCGATCAGCTATGTGACCTTCGATGTTTGAGGACTCCGGGGCACGGGCACTGCGGCTTGGACAGCGAGATTTCGAATTAGGACCCGAATTAGGACCATTTGATTGAGTCGGAATAGAATCAGTTTGAATAAATGAGCTATTAAAAGCGGCTGAAGGCGAAAAATCAGTCTTCCGTATAATTTCATAAACAAAACAGAGGCATAGCTTACCTAGGACACCGAGAGCTCCTATGCTATAGGTTACGAACTCGGCAGTCAAGCTGGTGAAGGTAGCGGACGGCACGACAACCAAAAGGTCGAAGAGTAAGAGGCTTCCCGCTTGCACAATCCTCGCATCTTGTACAATGCTGAGCTTCAGTCGAGGAGGTTGCATTAAAGACAGAGAACGGATAATGATATAAAGCTCCAGAACGATGTTCAAAATGGATGATGCCAGTGATGTCGGAAGAAACCTGCTCTCAAAGTCACAACAATGCACACATTGCCAACAGAACAAGGATCTACCTCTTCCTGAAGCATAATGTCACACTAGGGAGGGTAACAGCCTGAGGTGAGCTGACCAAGGGTTCAACACAGAGTACACGCTTCGAAGAGAGCGATCACTCACACTAGTTGGCCAGTTCCGGTGCCAACAGTGGCCCCACTTAAACCTTGAAGGAAACATGGAATGGTCAGGACGAGGAAAGACCAGTGCACGTATGATTAACGCGAACCTGTCCCAAGTCCAAGCACTACCCAAAAGATACGCGATTCCCACGGTCTTGCTAGACAATGCTTCAAATCAAGGCCCAGTACCACGAGGCCGAACACCCGAGCGGCATGGGAAGCTATGGTGGTAGAGGCAACCACGAAGACTAGACAGACGTCAGGGCGACTCGGACATATCTTCCGCAATATGGTTGAACCATGCTCACCACATGCCGTAGTACTTCCGCTAGGGTAGAAACTCAACAGTGATAAAACCGAGGAGAGGCTCGTCAACATGAACGCCATGCATTGTAGCAGTATGAGAGTGTCCCTCTGCTCGCGGTGATACATGTCCGCGGTACGAGACGGGGACTGATACGTTTCGGCAGTTTTCTCATGTGAAGCATCCATACGCGTGGCAGGCTCCTCAGCCCTGGCACGTATGCGATCGAACATCGCTTTACACGTCCACATCAATTCCCGGAGGAAAGCGGAGAAGCAGACATGACGGAGGCCGCTGAAAAACACCCAACCAAGGAAGAAGGCTGCGACTAATCGGCTTCCAACATGCAGACTCAACACAACTAGGGATGGGAGATGACGAGGATGTCCTGACTTACTAGTCGGGATGATTCAAGTAGTCGTTCGCAAACTGTGCGCCTTGAACCTGCACGGGCGACATCCCCTCCCGAGGGGACAAGACGAGAGGTGTTGTGAGGACCGGCCTTACGCTCCAAATTCTGAGACACAAAACGAAGGGAAGATCGCTGAGGCCTGCTCAGACTGAAAAAGTGAGTGGGTACGGATGGCAGATAATGAGGGACTCAGAGGAAGGCGAGGCGTTTGGGCCCTCGAGGCTCGAGGACAAACGCCAAATTACCCGTCTCGGATATAGTAAGATCTTGACTTGATTAATTATTATGCAAAAGGGCCAGCAAATTTCATCATTCAGTCCATCTCTCCCCCGAGGGTGGAGTTGCCATCTCAGGCAGACACGACCTCGACGCTCAGGCTATATACAGTACATGCTATATTGGACACCCGGGAATGGGAATGCAATAAATTTGGGGTCTCCCTATCAATTGATGGCTTCGTAACCCGCGGGAGATTCAGACCCCAAAAATTGAACGCCGAGCTCTTATCGTTATTGGCAATCGGGAGTCTGATGCGAGCAAAGTTCAGTGACCAGAGCGGGACAGTAGGTGTTATGGCAACGTTGAGAGTGTGGAATAGAATTAATGTTGATAATTACAAGAATGCCATCCTGAAACCTTTACTAGCTTTACTTTTTCTCTGATCTGAACCCAAACCAAAACGCGAGGTACACACACACCCTATTGTCCTATTGTCGTACCACCATACAGCGGGGTCTATCGGGTTTAATTTATAGTCTTGTGTTTGTGTTCTTCACAATGAAGCAAAAAACAAGCAGTGGGTCGTACGTAGCAATAAGGCACTCTTCTTATAGAATCAATGCCAGATGGACCCTTCCTCTTTCATACCGAATCTAGGTTGGTGCAGTGTTGGTGCCCATCATAGAAGGGTACATGGGCGATGCGCGCATTAAAAACAGCGCGCTCCTGTCTTCTGTGGGAGAGGGGCCGTGATGCTGCCATTGTCACCTTGATTATGGTGGCTTGATATCTGACTATTTTTGCCCTCACCATCAATATCGTCCGGGACAAGGCACAATGTTGGGAACTGGATACGATACCGTACAAACGCTGTAACACTGCCCTGAGATATGAAAGTCATTGTATCAACCCTCGCGGAGACTGCCAGGACCAGGAGTGGCTATAAATCAAGATATATCGCGTTGTCAAGACTACTGCACGGAACGCTGTCATCGCACGGATTTATGACGAATCCTGTCTCATGTCAGGTGGTGGCTGCGCTCATAGCACGGTAAACCCTTTGCGTGAACTCATGAAATTTCGATGAAAAGTATGGGTACAGTACTGTAGTGGGCCAGTATGGTACAGTACTCAGTACTATTGCTGATGGGTTACCAGATACGGTCAATGGTTTCCTAACACAGCGCCGGTAGCCGCGCCGATGGCGGCGTGCTTGAGTCAATTCGCTGCTGCATCTTCCCATTACTTCCATGCAAAGGATCAATCGCTTTCTATATGGGCCGACACCAGAAGAGCGTGTTCGTGACTGGCAAGCTAAGCTTCGCCAGGAAAGCAGGGTCCTGGATCGAGAGACGAGGCAGGTCCGGCCTTTGGCTATATAATGATGGAACTCTAGTGTTGACTAGCACGTTTAGCTGGACATTGAAACCAACAAGGTGCGGCAAACCATCAAGCAACTCGCGAAGAAGGGCGATAACAAGTCGGCGAGGATCTTGGCCCGTGAAGTCGTGCGAAGTAACAAGCAGAAGGATAGACTCTCAGTGAGCAAGGCTCGCCTTGGCTCAATAGGAACCCAACTATCTCAGCAACTCGGTACCATCTATCCCCTCGTCCTTCCATACTAAGCCCCTCATATCATCCAATGCAGCAATGGCCAAGGTCTCTGGCTCCCTGCGGAAGTCTACCGAGATCATGAAGTTGTCCAACAGCTTGATCAAACTACCTCAAATTAGCCAAGTGATGCGCGAGATGAGCATGGAAATGACGAAGGTAGACTCCTCGGTACACTGGCTGACTCGTACGAACTAAACTTGTCCAGGCAGGCATAATTGAGGAAATGCTTGATGACGCCCTGAATACTGAAGAGGACGAAGAAGTCGAAGAGGAGGCCGATGAGGAAGTTGACAAGGTCCTGTTCGAACTGACGAATGGGAAGCTTGGCCAGGCTGGAACGGTGGACACTCAACCACCGGTAAGTACACTCACTCTTTCCTGGGTGATTGTTGTTCAATGGAAAGCTTTTGCGTAGGTTGCTGAGGTTGACGAGGAACAGGCAGAGAGAGAGATGGAGCGCTACAGGGAACAGCTCAACGGCCTACTTAGTGGGTAGAGTACGGTCTAATCCCTGTCACGCTGTCTGAGATCCGATAGCACCTCCGTGTTCGGTTCCTTAGCTTGGTTGGTGTACATTTATACGACAAAAACACTCCTAATATTTTCCTGCTATGCATGGCTTGCCTTGGTAATTTCCGAGTAATGACTCGGAGTACGATAGCAGAGCAGAGACTCCCCATCTCAGTCACGTGGTATGCGACCCGTTCCTTTCCGCTTTCCGGACCGTGCCCACACCAAATTTCCGTTGGATCATTTTCCTCCGTGTTCAGCCCACTATGTTACCCACACGATCCTTCACTGGTGTTGCGCACCGTGCGTGGTCGCAGTCACAAGTCAGTGCACACCTGTCTGTGTCTCTGACCTACTTATCATGTTTTCTGTAGGCTGTTCGGCGCTATGCGTCAGCGGCACCTACTGCTGCTTTTGCTGGGCAAAAAGGAAGCAACGTACGCCTTTTGCGTCCGCATATCCTTCAACGAACACCGTTCTAACATTCTTACCAGGGTAAATATACAGTTACGCTCATCCCAGGAGATGGTAAGCCAGGGTACTGTTATCGGTGGATCGTCACTACACAATGACCGTCGTTACCTCTAGGAATCGGCCCCGAGATTAGTGAATCGGTCAAGGCCATCTACGATGCTGCCAAGGTATGGCTTATTGCTTAAAGGGTGTTCGTCGCTGATCATTGGCTTATAGGTTCCCATCCAATGGGAGGAAGTCAGCGTGACACCAGTGCTGAAAGGTGGTAAGACTGTGATCCCAGACCAAGCCATCCAATCTGTTCGAAAGAACACTGTCGCATTGAAGGGTGGGACTTCTTCTTTCCCTCTTTCTTGCCACTAAATTTTTCCCCGTTTAGGACCACTCGCTACACCCAGTATGTTACTTTATTTTCGTAGGGCAATAGTTGCGGGTTGTTCTGACAGTTGAACCAGTCGGCAAGGGTCACGTTTCTCTCAACTTGACCCTTCGTCGCACGTTCAACTTATTCGCTAACGTTCGGCCTTGCGTGTCCATCGAGGGATACAAGACCCCATACGATGATGTGAACACTGTGTTGATTCGGGAAAACACTGAAGGAGAATATTCTGGCATTGAGCACGAGGTCCAGCTATCGCGCGAACTGGAGAGTGGATTTATGCTGATGGAACATGACATAGGTGGTTGACGGCGTTGTACAATCCATCAAGCTCATTACGTGGGACGCGTCAGAGCGTGTTGCACGGTACGCGTTCTATTACGCTCAAGCGACCGGCCGGAAACGCGTCACGGCTGTCCATAAAGCGAACATTATGTGTGTGTGCAAGCATGGAACATGACGTCACCAATGGCTGATTCCGAGAACTCGAACGTGTCCAGGAAGATGTCCGACGGGATGTTCCTGTCCGCGTGCCGCGAAGTCGCGAAGGATTTCCCGGATATTACCTATGATGAAGATCTGCTTGATAGGGCCTGCCTGCAGGTATGTTGGCGTGTTTCGTCATTGTTCGATATTGCTGACGCCCACCGTCGGAAAGATTACGCAGAATCCAAAACCTTACAGTGATCGTGTTATGGTCATGCCCAACCTGTATGGTGATATTCTTTCCGACATGTGCGCTGGCTTGATTGGGGGGCTGGGGCTGACGCCCTCGGGAAACATTGGAAGGGCAAGTGCATAGCTCTGCCAGCCGTTTCCTTACATTAACTCAAGTTATAAATCAGGATGCCTCCATTTTTGAGGCTGTTCATGGGTCAGCGCCGGATATTGCCGGTAGGTGGGCAGGAAGGAAGAACTGCCATTGGGCCTAACAATACATTTTTTGTTTTTTTACGGTTAGGCAAGGGCTTGGCCAATCCAACGGCTCTCTTATTGTCCTCGCTGATGATGCTGAGGCACATGAATCTCAATGAACATGCAGACAAAATCGAGAAGGCTACCCTCTCTGTATGTTTATATTCATTTTTCTCTAGTTGTATATGGGTGAATATTTTGTTGACCCCCGTCTGACATATTGTAGACAGTCGCCGAGGGAAAAACTATCACTGGGGACCTAGGGGGCAATTCTTCTACGGGAGAGTACACGGCTGCGATTATTGGGAAGTTGTAGTGTAGTGGAGTAGAGTGACGGTACGGTAGAGAAATACATTTTACATTTTATTTAGAAACCAACAAGGGATGAGCGTGAGAAGAACAGCCACAGTATCGGAATATGAAAACAAGGAAACAAGGAACAGCCAAGAGTCTGAAATAACTCGTCTCTCCCCGTTCTCAACGACGACGACGACGACGACTATACGTTCTTCCACGCCTACCCGAGGCAACCACTCCATTTATTCCACACTCGCCCTACAGGGCAAAGCCATCTCTCCCAGTTCGCCAACTTTCCTGGTACGCCCAGTCCTCTTCCGTTATGTTACGTATTGCTGCTAACATACCCCAGCTCTCTCTTCACTTCTGTAAACGTACGCGGATCCACATACAAGAAAGAAAAAATTAAACCCCCCCCAAAACATATCAAAACTTTCATACTACATCTCAGCCTTACGAACGAAATGACCGACGAACAGCAGGATACATCCAATAAGGATAACAGAAAACCCACATCCGGTGCCGCCGTGGGCATTAACCGCGGACAACGCAAAAACCCCTCCGCCTCGAAGCCGTCTAACAACGTTGCTCAGGCCCCTTCTAGGTCTGGAAGCAACAAGAGGCCGAGCAGCACCCCCGCTACTGAATCTGGTTCAGACAACGGAAAGAGGGCCAATGAAGGCAAAAAGAGTGAACAACGTCGCCAACAGAACGGCGGAGGCCAAGGCAAACCAAATCACCGTAAGGGACAGTCGACTGCTGGCGGCCAGGGCAACCGTCAAACCAATAATCAACCGACGAACAAGCCGGGGGCTGCCGTTCCTGCCGTTGAGTCAAGCGATGCGATGTCTTCTTTACAGCGGGTCATCGCTGACCTGAAGACAACATCTCCACCTATCCAGACTTCTCCACTTGTTGGAAATACACTCCCTACTTCTACTTCCTTACCCATCGCACAGACGGCTACCTCCAATCTTCCTGCCAATGCCCCTGTCTTCCAACCTGGTGCCTCTATTTACCCTCCTCCTACTGCGTCCGAGCCACCTCCTAGACATCGCAAGGCAGCATCTATGGGAGCGGCAGGTCTGTCCAGTAACTTCAACAGTTTTGCCCCCCACCTTGGTTCAATGAGGGAGGACGCTGAGGACGGGCAGAATGGTTACGAAGATGGGGAGATCCCAGATAGTCTCTACAGTACCCAGACGCAAATCCATCATCCCCGATCTCAGTCCCAGACCTTCACTGCACCAAGATTTGCTGCCCTCGCCGCGCAACAAGAACAACACCAACACAATGACATCGTGGGCCCTTCTGGCCGTCCACAACTTGCGCCAAACTTCATGTTTGGTGGGGGGCCACGCCGCCGCCCGAGCGCCGGCACTGCCATGGGGCCTTCCATCAGCGAGGAAGACGTTGGTTTCCAATTTCCTCAACAACAAACTGTCCCAAGTTACTCCGACCAGGATATGTTGCAGAGAAGGAATGAAGGCGGGGGCGAGATAAGGGGCATTATGGCAGAACAGGTACAGTCTAACGACCATAGGCAAATTGCCGGCGCTGACGTGCAGTGTGTCAATAGATTGCAATTCAGAATGAGATCGAAGCACTGCAACGTCACCAAGCTGCCCTCTATCAACAACAGCTCGCTTCGAATCAAGTACTTTCCTTCCAAACTCCTGGACTTGCCCCAAATCGTGCCGCCGCCCATAGACGCGTACAAAGCACAGTCCCTATGGGTTTGGGTAATCCGAGTGGTCAACAAGTCCTCATGGGTCAGCTTGGTCTGCGTAACGTAAGCCTTGGCCTCGACGGACAGCCTCAGGGCGTACCGCGTGGCCACGGGCGCAGGCACAGCGTCAATGTAGTCAACAAGTCGACAAGCCAATCAAACGTCGGTGTCGGCCAAGATGCGTATGAGGATGGTTTCGCACCGCCTATGGCGCTGGGCGGGCATTCTCGCCAGGTGTCCAGGGCTGATTCGGCTTGGCGTTTGTGCATTTTTCTATCCTACTGTTACATTGAGCTGACTTGATGCTTTCCATCACAACACTTTAGCTGGTGGCGTTGGTGGAGTTCAGCAAGGGAACACGCTGACGGCTGACCTTGCTCAAGCTCAAGCGCAGTTAGCTAGTCTACAACAGTTCCGCGCTGCGACTGGTGGCCACCATAAGATGCCCTCCTTTAGTTTCCCAAATATGCTTCCCAATATGATGGCCGCAAATATGATGGGCCTCGGTCTCGGGGGAATCAATCTCCTTCAGCAGCAGCAGCAGCAATTTCAGTCTCAACTACAGCAGCAATCGAGCCAGCCACAACGCAAGTCTCTTTTTGCCCCGTATCTCCCTCAAGCATCTTTGCCACCACTTCTTGCCACTGGAAAACTTGTAGTCGGCATCCTACGCGTGAATAAGCGCAACCGTTCAGATGCCTACGTTTCCACAGAGGTACTGGATGCCGATATATATATCTGCGGGTCAAAGGACCGCAATCGCGCTTTAGAGGGCGATATCGTCGCTGTCGAGCTGTTGGACGTCGACGAGGTATGGGGCACCAAGAAGGAAAAGGAAGAGAAGAAGCGTAAAAAGGAGGAGAATGCGGCTTATGAGGTGAAGTCCGCCGTTGGTCGCAAGAACGACAAGAAGAAGGACGATGTGGAAGTTGAAGGGCAAGGTTTGATGCTGTTTGAGGACGAAGAGTGAGTACTAAAAGGCACAACGATTTGCACTTACTTACCTATATTTTGTTAGAGTCACCGATGAGGTGAAGCCACAGTTCGCTGGTCATGTCGTGGCGGTTGTGGAGCGCATGCCAGGACAGCTGTTCTCCGGCACACTCGGGTTACTTCGACCATCTTCTGCCGCCACGAAGGAGAAACAGGAAGCCGAGCGACGTGAGCGTGAAGGAGATCGCGGTGACGAGCCACGTCGGCCAATTGACCGTCCCAAGATCGTATGGTTCAAGCCCACAGATAAGCGTGTCCCACTAATTGCCATTCCAACCGAGCAAGCTCCGCCAGACTTTGTGCAAAACTCCGAAGCATACGCTAACAAGCTCTTTGTTGCTTGTATCAAGCGCCACGTATGTTATTCTTCCTTGGTTGGCATGGGACACTTATACTGAGGAGTATCTTAGCCCATCAGCTCTCTACACCCTTTCGGTACGCTGGTCGAGGAATTGGGTCCCATAGGAGATATTGAGGTGGAGACGAGCGCGCTGCTGAAGGATAGCAACTTCCCCACCGAGGACTTCAATGAAAGTGTATTGAAATGTTTACCTCCCATGCCTTGGACGTCAGTTGATTTGACCATCTGCCTTGTCATGACGCTGACACCTAGTTGCCTTGCAGTATACCGGATCACGAGTATGAAGTTCGTACCGACCTACGCAAGGAGCGCATCTTCACCATAGACCCGGAAGGTGCAAAAGACCTTGACGACGCTTTGTCCATCAAGCTTAACGACGACGGAACGTATGACGTTGGTATTCACATCGCCGATGTGTCATTCCACGTCAAGCCCAACACTGCCCTGGATCGTGACGCGCGCAAACGTGCTACGAGTGTGTACCTGGTCCAGCGCGTCGTACCCATGCTTCCGCCCGCTTTGTGTGAAGCGCTTTGCAGTCTAGCACCTGGAGAAGAACGGCTCGCTTTCTCTGTCGTCCTAACCTTGACAAAGGAAGCCAAGGTTATCAAGAAGTGGTTCGGCAAGACTGTCATTAAATCTACTGCGAAGCTATCCTACGAAACGGTCCAACGTGTGCTGGACGGTGAACCCCTGGCCGATGTTTCTGTGACCCCCGAGCATGAAATCTCCTCTGTGGAAAATGATATTAGACTATTGCACGAGTTGGCGAAAGTACTTACTGCGCGCCGCTTCCAGAACGGTGCCCTCCGCCTCGAGTCGCCTCGTTTATCCTTCAAGTTGAATGATCAAGGGTTACCAGTTGACTGCTCACAGGGTGTGAACACGGAAGCGAATTCTATAGTGGAAGAGGTATGTTCATTCACAACGGAGGTAACAGTCAGATAACCGTTTATCCAGTTCATGCTACTCACCAACATCGCGGTTTCTCAACAAATTGCTGTCGCCCTTCCTGAACAAGCTCTTTTACGCCGTCATGATGCCCCAATTGAGCGTCGCCTTGTGAGTCCAAGTGTCACCTCATACATTTGCCGGGCTGATTAGATCGCAGAACTCCCTTGCCGAAAGGGCCGAGCGTCTCGGGTACAAGCTTGATGTTTCATCGGCCGGAGCTCTCATGCGTTCATTTGATGCTATCGAGGATCCTTCTATGCGCAGCGTCCTACAGCTGCTCTGCTTCAAAGCCACCCACCGCGCCAAATACTTCTGTGCTGGCATGCTCGACATAGCTAAATACAGCCATTACGCGTTGAATACTCCCCTGTACACGCACTTCACGTCGCCCATCCGCCGATATGCAGACATCATAGTCCATCGACAGCTTGAATCCGTCCTCCAGGTGTCCAGTGCGTGTTCATATTTCATTCAATTGTTTTCAAGGTTTGTTCACCCCATCTTAGGCGATAATAGTTCCAAGTTTAACATGGACCGTGATGCGGTTGCAAAGGTGACTCAGCAATGTAACATGTATGTCCCGTGCACATCTCATTCGCCGGATCCGCGCCCTGACTTTCCTATTAGCAAGAGGGACTCTGCCATCCTTGCACGGGAACAATCGGCCCATTTATTCTTATGTGTCCTCATCTCGGATCTAACTTCTCGTTATGGACCCGTCATTCGTCAAGCCAAGGTCATCGGGGTTTTGGAAGCTGCCTTCGATGTTATGATCCCTGAGTTCAGCATCGAGAAGCGTGTCCATGTAGACCAGATGCCTATCGACGTATGGTTTTTTTATTTTCGTAGGCGCGCATCGCTCACGCTTCCGAATGTCTGCAGAACCATGTTTATGACGAGCACTCGCACACTCTCCAGATTTACTGGTCTGATCGTGACGTCATCACGTGGCTCGCAGAAAATAGTGACGATGAGCATCTGAAGAAAGTGAAAGAGAACGCAGAACAGCATGCCTTGAAGATGGAAGTTGCTTCGCGCTCCGTCCACGATGAGAAGGCACTCTTCGACGAAGACGACGGGGATGATGATGATGAAATTGTCCTTGGGCGTGACAACGCAGAGCCTGAGGAGGGAGACGTTGAGTCTGTGCAACGTGATATCAGCAAAGCGCGGATCACACCGGAATTTGAGGGTCTGAAGACAACACCAGCTGGACATAAGATTCAACAAGTCAAGGAACTCATGACTGTTCCGGTTCGCATCTCGCTGAATGGCTGACATGTCTCTCTGGCTGACCTTTCTCCCCCATAGGTTATCGTCACTGCCGACTTGACAAAGAGCCCCCCAGTTATCAAAGTTTATAGTGTGAACCCTTACGCCGAGCCGAAGGAACAGACGTGGCAGTAAATCTCCAACCTTTCCATTCGTCCTCCGGTCCTCCGGTCCTTCTGTTTTGTACTTTACTCCGTCCTCCGGTCCTCATCGACGCTGCGGTTATCTGCTATGCTTTCCTCTACCAATCCTTTCGCTTTTCTTCGTGGAATGGGTCTATTGTACCTTACGTGCTATTTCCTTAGTATATTCTGTTTGGAGACGTGGGGAGATAGCCCGTTGTAACATCTCGTTCGTAATGCCAGTGGATGCGTGCTCTTACATCGTTTGGATCCCATGCGGGGCAGTCACTTCATAAGATAAAATGTTTGCAAGAGAAGCAAAATATAATACAGTGCTTCTAATTATACAACGGTACAAATAGTGGCACAATGAGAGTGGGGGAACTAGAACGATTTGTCGATAACACGACGCATGAAAGCGACCCACAGAAAAGACCGGAGGGGAAAAAAGGAAAACTGTGCTACGGAGTACGTTCGTTAGTACGTCCTACGAAAGAACGGGGTGTCACATTTGGGCGAGGAAAGGAGGAAAAAAATCGAAAAGGGGAGTCGAAAGTTCATAGCCAGTTACCAGAGGGCCGTCCACGCAGGGTCGCCGACTTGACATCCATCAGCTCGGGGCGCTCCCTACTTTGGCTAGCGAGCCTACGATGGAGGAGCGGAGCCGCCGGCGTCGGATGAGAAGCCGGTTCTTCTTTCTCTTTGGCGGCGGGGGCGGGGGTAGTGGGGGCGTTACGAGTACGACCTCGACCGCGAGCGCTGCCCGCGCTGTTCGCCGAACCGAACGAGTCGCGGCCGGTGCTGCTGGTGCTCGCGATATCTGCCTTATCCGCGCCTGCGGTAACCTCGGCCTCGGCCTCGTCGCGCTCGCGGAGGGTACCCATGCTGCGCACCGAGCTGCTGCTTTGGCCGCGGGTGTGCGTGAGGACGTGTTGCTGCTGCTGCTGCGAGGACGCGCGCGAGAGTTGCGTGGCGTGGAAGTTGGGGTATCGGCGCAGTTCGGTGGTGCAGAGGTGCGCTAGTTCTGGGAGGTCGAGGTAGACGGCTTCGTCGCGGAGCGCTAGGAGCGATTCGAGGCGCGCGGGTGTCACTGCGTGGAGCTGGACGGCGTTGGGGAGAGTCGCGACGTGATCGCCTGATGTGGGGGGAGAGCGAAGATAGGCGAGGATGTGGTCATACCTGGAGCTAAGTTAAGAGCGAAAATCTTTTGTATAATAATATAGTCGATAACTCACGATGGACTAGCGCGGTCGAGGAAGATGTGAATGTTGAACGCGGAGGGAGATAAGAACCCGGAAGAGGCCAGGTGGTTGTGGAAAATAGAGTGGAACGAGCCGTTCTCTGCGGGAGAGGACAGAGAAGGGGCCTCGGGATCCACCTCTTGGTCTGTGTCCGAAAAAAGGGACTTGAGATAGGTCGCGAGGTGCGAGGGGCGGGAGGTCAGGGTGCCGAAGGTCGTGCGGTGTGTCGCGGTGCATGTCTCAAGTGTGACGAGAAGTTTCGAAAAGTCTATCGCACTGGGCGGGGCGGGCGAAAGGAGGATGCAATCGAAGGGTGGGGGCGAACAAGGGCTCGGCAAATGAGCGGAAAGGGGAGGAACGGCTGGAAAGAGGGTCAACAATGGCGGTGGGGGGAGCTTCTTCTGGCCATCCGACGCAGTCGGAGGATGGGGCTGTGCACGAGTGGGACGCCCGGGGTGAGGATCTTTGAGAGGAAGGCTGGGAGTGCTCTTTGATAGCGGGAGGGACGATCGAGGCGGGGAATAAGCGGGTGGGACCGGACTATTCTCCGTCTGCTCGGCCTGGTCCGCGGGTTCCGAGCGGATCTCTTCTTCTCCTTCCGCCTCCTCCTCGTCCTCCTCTACAAGAGTATTTCTCTCCACAAGTCCCCCGTATTCGTTCTCTTGATCCGATGGGGAATCGACGGAAACTCCGGAGCCAGCCAGAGCTTCCTGAGGGGTGCGGACGATGGTGACGCCAGTCCCGATATTGGCATGTCTGATAGAACCAACGGAGGATGACTTTGCGTGAGACACCCGGATGGGGTGCGTGCTGGAGCCGGTCGAGGAGGACCTCGTGAGCCAAGACATGGGGCTGGGGAGCGACGGGCGTCTTCCGCGGTGGGATTTGATGGACATGGAGGGTTGAGTCGGGGAGGTATGGGGTGAGGGAAACTCTGTGAGGGGGACAGGGTACGAGATAGAGGGTGTTCGTTTGTGTGTAGCAAGCATGCTTTTTGAGTCTCGACGGCGCGTGTGTCTTCTCAACCACGCTCGCGTTCCTCTGCCGACACCCATCGACCCTTTTAACAAAAACACAAAAGGGGGGTCAAGCCGGCCCGGGTGACCCGTAACAATAAGACCATTGTTTGGTTTAGGCACAACTAAACCCTTTACTCTACTTGGCATATGGACATGCAACCCGTTCTCGCTATCTTTGATTCCGTCTCACCCTCACTCGCCGCTTATCACCACGTAAAATTTCATAAACCACTTGACCCGCCTGCTGACGGCCCATTATTCAGATGTTCCAGATGTGGTCATCAGCTCCTCCCCGGAACATCTCACACTCGCCTCGTCCGCTCCTCTCCAACGCCCAAACGCAAACGCAGACACAAAGGACGACGCTCGGACCCTATTGTTCATTCCATCGAACAAACCTGTGCAACATGTGGATACGTTAACAACACGCCCCTTCATCGTCCCATTAGCCACCTTCACGGTGACAATGTCACCACACCACCGCCCCTAGTCGAGACGGTGGGGCCTCACACACACCGCACCGATCAATGTCTTCCCCCCGATCCAACCCCAGTTCCCTCACCCTCACATCATCACCCCCCTCGTCATTCCTTCCCCTCTCCGCCAGCTCCGCCCAGTCCACAACCCCAACTCCAGGCAAGACCTAAAAAGTCACGACCCAAGCACAAGGCCGGATTGCAGGAAATGCTCGCCCGCGACAAAGACAGGCAGCGCAAGGCCGCGAATACGAGTTCATCCGGACTAGCTCCGTTTTTGCACACTCTCTGAAAAGCCCAGGTCCTATTCTTTTCATTTTGGAAATTTTTGTCGCGTTTGATATTGTACTGTATTCAGTCTACGTGTGTCGGGTCGGGTCTCGGTCATGTGCCTTGCGGCTCAAAGAGCGCCCAATTGCGCTCAAACTTTGACCACACACGTTAAACCCGTTCTGTACTTCAGAATTCTTACCCGACTCCGCCAATTGCGAATCATTTGGTGCGATACCTGATTACCCCAGGAGGAAACGCCCTGGCCAAAAGGGCACATACAGAAATTGCCATGAAATGTGGGCGTCCAGGGCGTAGAAAAGGGCTCCCTTCTGCACAACAGGACCGAGGAATTCCTGTGAAAGTTTGATGGTACGATAGAACGATCTGATCTACGATCCCTTTTTATAAGTTGCATGCGCCGGCGAAACAATATGTAGTGCGGAGGACACAATAACTCTGACGCAGCTGACACTGAGTGCAATAGTGAGTAACTTACAGGCCAGTCAGATGAAGTGTCAAGACGGGGGCGTAGATGAGATACGACCGTGAGAACCAAGCTCTTCGCCTTTTGTTGTGTTTGCTCCTGCGGAGACTGCCCCCCCAGTGGCCTGATTCGTGAGCCCACGTCATTTTTTCATAGGAAATTCTATTCAGATACGAACCTGAACCTGAATGAGAAATGTGGTAATGTCTGAGACAACAAACGTAATCATAATGCGGCGAGGACACAAGATGCCCTGAGGGCCCCACACCAGATAACTTACCTCGCAAGCCTCCCGAGCAGGATGTAATCTGCTCAGCAATAAAATAAATGCGCAGGGGTACACAATAGATGTTCCAAGGTCTTGAAATGGGAGGGGGAGAGTTGAAATGCAAAGCGCACACCGAAAGTATGACAAAAAGATATTCTGAAATGTATAGACCCCTGGAATCCGGATCGACGTGTACACCGAATTGGAAACCGATACCAGGGGCGAGGGCGAACGCTTGTGGAAATACGTCAACACGTCTTGGCTACAATTGTACTGGACTGAGTTCATACTGCACGCCCCGATGGACATGCACCCCATTTAAACATGCTGAGAGTTTGCACGAGGGTAACCTGAACTACGCCTTTCTACCACTAAGTAGCGAAGCGAATTGTATGGGGCATCCTTAGGATCCAGAAAAGGATTTGCCGGACGCGGCCCATCTGGAGAAATTCTCGCGGCTACAGTCAAACTCCTCGCTAAAAGACAGACAGATGAGCAGCCATGCCGAGGCAAGGTGTACTATCCACCCGAGAGAGGTTGGCCGCACGGACCGCAACCCCGAGAGTGGAGAGGAAGAAAGGGGAGAACGGAAAGCATGCATATGTGTGCCATGTCAGTCTGCACGAGTATGCGAGGTCTAGTGGACGGAATAAAAGTCTGCAGTCCCAGGCTATGTGATGAATTTTGATGACCCAGCGGGGCGATGCGAAAGCGAATGGCTGCCGCAACATAATAACTCTACGCCGTAGTTTGCCAATGCTTAACTTCTTGATAGTTTGCAGAAACGCATGGGTCAGTGGCCAGCTGGCATCACGGCTGGAAATAGACGATGCATGTTTAGGATTGGAAATCAAAGGTCTCGCCGGGCACGGTGCTGACAAGGTTGAAGCTGGTGGTACAGCATCTGATAAACCCCTTCGAAGATACAATGATAAGCATCTAAAAAAAAGTCGTATTAAACTTCAGCCAACCAAATTGGCGCTAGGATGATCTAGAATTCCTGATAGACAACAACGCGCCACCCCGACAAGACCGTCAAGCCCTTGGTGCCCAAAGGTCATAAAGCTCTTTGTCAGTAGGGTCGAAGCACGTCGCTATGGAGTGGTCCACGCGTATCGCTACTTTGCTTGTGTGAGCGCCAAAATTTGACCCGTCCTTCCCGGCCGAGGCCAGTACGTTACTGCTTGAGGAAAAAGAGGACAACGTTGGCGACAAATTCACCCCTTCGTGGTGGAACTGCATTGGTCGTAGAATGAAATGAGGTCATCATTTTGATTTTGGAGGAGACTTCCAAACAAAACTGTGACATACTCCACCAGCCACGAATATTGAGGAAGATGACGCAGCCCCGCCGCGGTTTCGTAGTTGCGGAGGGGAAGATGGGTTGCTCGCAAGGGAACCTTGTTGTGGTGAGCTAGCGCCTGGTCGACAAAGAGATATTTGTGAGATGGCATTGTATATGCAGTGCAACCTCGAACGTACGCGAAAGGGTCGGTGAATCAGTGGCCATTGTACAATGGCGAAATTGAACAAGAGCTGCCGAAATGTGGACGCAAATATGAATTCGCGCGCGTCAGGGGCATCCCGGTGACTCCGCGCGCGCGCCAAGCGCCAAGTTGAATTACTGTAAAAGGTCACGTATGATATCTGTGGCCTCTTGATCTCTTTCACTCCCCAGCCATGAATATCTTTCGTAACTGTCGGTACTCTCTCATCGCGTTGCTCCTACGTTGTGCTGACATCTCTGGAAACTCGTAGTGATCGGCAAGGTTTGGCGTAAGTCCCGTCCCTGTCAAATACGCATTTGTCCTGACGCCTCGATATTAGAGGACCCCAATGCCACCGAAGTAGTCAAGATATCCACAGGGCAACTTCACTTGGTGCGGCCAGGAAATATACGCTCGTCTCGAGAATGCATGTTCGTGGCGTTCATTTTCATCGCTTGACCCTGCCAACTTACGGCATCTGATAGATACAATGACGCCATGGCCACCATCCGTCGTATTCCATCGGTCGAACACAACTTCCAGTTAGTCATAACGCGGGTATACGAGGAAGGTGATCAAGAGCTACTCGAAGATGAGGAAGAGAGTACGTTCTTCGTTACTCGGCTATCTCTCAATCTCACCTTTCCATAAGCCGATGAAGAGCGCGTATTCCTCATCAGCGAGGAACTCGAGTTTCACACAAGCGAGAGCGATGGCGAGCCAACCCTCCTCTGGCGCGATCTCCAAGGCGATGTCGACGAATTCTATGAATTCGTTGCCTCTGGGACGAACGCACCCACAAAGGCTTTCTTCGAGACGTGCATGTACCGCGCCATGTATGAACGCAAGTATAAGACAAGTGCGGACAATCTACGGGATGAAGATCTAGCCGAATTTGTGTGGCAGTGGGTTTCTCTCCATCCTCCATTTGGCAAACTTCTTAACACTCGCTTCTTAGGCCGCCTGCAACCAATCGTAAAGGAAAGGCTACCGCGAAGAAATCCTCCGCCAAGAGTAACGATGACGCCAAATCTCCTCAGCCTCCTACTTCCTCGAGCAATTCCGATCCCTCTCTAGAAGTGATTATCGAGGAGAAAGCCGAACTGTTTGTGTGGGATCGCGACGAAGGGTACTTTGTCCGTGAAGCAGCAGTGGTCGCGAAGATCGTGCGGAGAAAGGATGCCAAATTCTCGTTTTTTGTCACCGCAACGAGTCAAGGAAGCCAAGTGCTCGCCCACCGTGTGTCCTCCCAGATGATGCAACGCTGGTCGCCCACAACATGGTCGCTCACATGGAACAACGTGAACGACAATGGAAACCAGAGCAGTTGGTGTTTGCGCTTCGAGTCCCAAGAGTCGTACGAGGACTTCCAAGCCGAGTTCACAAAGAGTGCATGGGAGAGTTTAAATCAGACGCCGTGGGATAAGGTCAAGGTATGCGATGCAAATATCCGTGATTGGCAAATACACTTATTGTTTCGCAGACAGATGAGCGCGCATATGTACTCAACGCCAACGTCGAGGACGTCGAAATGGCAGTCGAAACCGACGAAGACGAGGAGGAAGCGGTTCTTGATGAGCTTGGCGGTGAGTGCTGCAACACATACTATTACCCCTACTCATATCTCCTGTGTTAAGATGAGGACGAGGAAGAGGAAGAAGGGGACAGCCAGCTACCGTCCGGACCCAAAGAAGGCCGGAACTCGCAACTCACTGTTGGGTACAAGGGTGACAGGTCATACGTCGTTCGTGGAGATAAGATTGGTGTCTTCCGGCATAAACAGGACGAGGTCGAATATGTCGCGTCCATCGCCAATATCACGGATATGAAGGGGAAGAAGTTTGACCCCAAACATGTGCCTTTTCTTCTCTATAGCCTATCTTCGTTTGTTCACGCAGTCGTACAGGTCATGCTACATCAACAAGACTCTAAGATGGTCGTGATGAACCCCGGCGCACCAAACTCGCTATTTCACCTGGACCTTGAGCGCGCAAAGATCGTTGAGGAATGGAAAGTTCATGACGACGTCACGGTGAATCATATCGCACCCAATAACAAGTTTTCGCAGACGACGCACGAGCAAACGTTAGTTGGTACATCGCACAACGCGCTCTTCCGCATCGACCCTCGTGTGTCTGGAAACAAACTCGTGGATAGCCAGTACAAGCAATATGCAACGAAGAACAAGTTTTCTGGTGTCACAACGACAGCATCCGGCAAACTTGCGGTTGCAAGCGAGAAAGGAGACATTCGCCTCTACGACACCATCGGCAAGATTGCCAAGACTGCGCTTATGCCATTAGGTGATCCGATTATGGGCGTCGATGTGTCCGCGGATGGGCGTTGGATCGTTGCGACGACCAAGACCTATCTTCTGCTGGTGGACGTGCTCATTGGGCAGGGAAAGTATGCTGGAAGTTTGGGCTTTGATCGCAGTTTCCCTGCAGATGCGAAGCCCATGCCCAAGCGGCTACAGCTGAGGCCAGAACACATCGCTTATATGAATCATAACATCTCGTTTACTCCCGCCAGGTCCAGTTTTTTCACCTCGTTATGCAAGCGAAGAATATTGAGCATTCTCCCCTCAGGTTCAATGTCGGTGAAGGGCAGGAGGAAAATGCCATTGTGACCTCGACCGGGCAGTATGTCATCGCCTGGGACTTTGCGAAAGTGAAGAAGGGTCAGATGGACAAGTATGAAATCAAGAAATATGAGGATCTTGTCGTGCAAGACAACTTCCGCTTCGGCGATGACAAGGAGATCGTACGTCCACTCATGGTTAGAGACTGTCCCCACATTGACCGCCTTCGTCGTAGATTGTTGCACTGCAGAACGATGTCCTTAGCATTAATAAGAAGAACCTGCGCAAGCCGACACGGACGTCGCTCGCTCCTGAACGCAGAAACACGCGCAGCCACTCGGGTGTTGTCAATGCACCTTTCTGATAAGGTGTTCTCTCTTTTTCCGTCTACAAGCATCATCTTAACCTATTCCCCAATGAGCCTCTTCCTTTCTTCTTACTTGACCATCCCGTAATAAACTTGAAATTTCTACGACACCCGGAGCTTGTACGACTACGCCTACTTCTCCCGCCTCTTGAAATGGTTCTATATGTCCAATATGTAGTAGAGATCTCCGCAATCTTTGTATGTATCCCGCAGCAGAGATTGAATTCAAGGTGGTCTGAATCGCCCGCCAGTGTAATTGAAAGCTCCGGGCACGGGCATAAGTTGAAGATGTGGTGTCTCCGGCCCGGATGTCGCACCCGCCAGATTGCAAACCTGTCGAGAGATATCCGACTCCATGATCAGCTACATCCTCCTGGTTTCACGCCAAGGAAAGACATGCAACTTTTTGACCTAGATTTGACCAAATATGTGACCCTTTACTTTAGGCAAAGTGCGCCTTGCAAAATGGTTTGTTACGATGCCGCCTAAGCAAAAGGCCAAGATCGTCAAGGATGTCACTCAGCTCGTCCTCGCTCGTCGCACGCGCATGTGCAATTTCCTCGAATACAAGGGTCAGTATCGTTATCTTCCGTTTACGGACTTATTGGCGGCAGCTGCTTTTGGTAGACTCGAAGGTCGTCTATCGGCGCTATGCGTCTCTGTTCTTCGTAACGGGCATTGGCCAATCAGACAATGAACTTGTCACACTGGAGATAATCCACAGATACGTGGAGGTGCTGGACCGATATTTTGGGAATGTGCGTTGCGTGTTGCGTTATTCTCTTTTTTTTTTTTTTTTTTTTTTTTTATTTTA
>Ga0307510_10000115_pt1 | contig 64139 bp, 46 predicted proteins | sample 12_EM_MG_FD_207224 | JGI IMG/M metagenome (GOLD analysis project Ga0307510, IMG submission 207224) | Populus trichocarpa ectomycorrhiza microbial communities from riparian zone in the Pacific Northwest, United States - 12_EM | ecosystem: Host-associated > Plants > Roots > Unclassified | place... | reverse complement strand
TACTGTAATCTTAATTTTATTTTTGATAATATTTTACCTAATTTTGTAGTTCTTGTCGGATGAATTTTGTACGTAATGAAATTGTAGATAGTTTTTTGTTAAAGTTATTTTTTTTATATAAAGTGTGATTTATTTCATGATGTAATAGCAATAGTTAAATCCATAATATATAAATTAAAAACCATCAATATTAATATATATTTTTTAAAATTATTTTATAACCTCAATTTCAAAAGCATTCTTAACCAAACACATTAAAATTACTTTTTCTTCAACCTCAATTTCAACCACAGTTTTAACCAAACACCTATTTTTTCAAACCAACCTCAACTAAAAGTATTTTTTATAAAACAACTTTTTTTAAATCACAACCACAACCGCTACCGCAATACCAAACACACTCTTAGGAGACGAGACAGGCTACCCAAGTGGGAGACAGCTAAAAACGTTACTAATCACTAAAACAACTTTTACGCTGTCATGCCTTGTAGATTAAGTTTATTTTTACATTTTAAAAATGTTTTTAAAAAAATGTAAAATTTTATTTATTTATTTTTGTTTTAAATTAATATTTTTTTAATTTTTTTAATTTTTTAAGATTATTTTGATATGCTGATATCAAAAATAATTTTTTAAAAATAAAAAAATATTATTTTTATGTATTTTCAAGTGAAAAACATTTTAAAAAACAACTGCAATCACAATCTTAAACCGGCTAAGCCTAGAGTTTTTTTTTTTTTTTTAAACAGCACTGACAATAATAATAATAATAATAATAATAACAATAATAACAACAATAACAATAAAAAAACTTGATTTATTTTTTGAAAAATAACACTTTTGTTAGTTATATTAATCTAAATAGCTTAATCTATTAAAATGAAGAGAAAAAAAGGGGCAAGAATTACGCTACTTCCATCAACATAATTCTTGAAAAAAAATTAAGAAGTCGTAATTTATAAACAAGATTTAAAGGGTTGTATTAATATCACAATTTGCAAGAAACCCTCTGCCATGCTTTCATTCACCTAAAGAAATAAACTATTCACAAAACTAACGGTGAGAAAAAGGTAAAGATTCACACGAGATACAAGCAGAAGCCACACTCAGATAGAAGATGGGGAAAATGAAACAAACTGAACTGAAAATAGCAGAAGTGAGCTGCACAAGAGGAAAAGAACAGCCAAATAGACAAAGATGGTTCATTTTCAGCCGCGTGATCGTTTGCCAGAAAGGCTGATAGAGCTGACTTTCATTGGGGTTGCCACCACAAGTGGAGCTTCCGGAGAGCCACTAACAGCATACTTGTCATGCATGAAACGGCTTTCTACAATAGACTCGTCCTTCAGCACAGTCTTATAACAATAACAGCTCTTGAGACCTTGCTGATTCCGGTAGCAGTCATGAGCGCTGTTCTTCACACGCTGGAAGTCCCATATCACGCTGAACTTGCCCACTGTTGCGACGAGGTGACGCTCTTGTTTACCATTCTCAGTGACCTGAAAGATAACATCAAATATGGGAAAAACACAAAAACCAATCGACTAAATTCATATCAGGCATAACAGAATTGCAAGAACCCAACTCAAGACTATCAACGGTTAACACTTATAGATTCATGTTAGGATGTAGACGCATTTCTCCACTTGAATACACAGATAACATTAAGATAATCACATTCATATGAATGTACAAAGAGTTCACATGGTAAACAAGTTTAACATTTCATGAATTAATTATGCAATCAACCTCATCTTGATCCAATTACTTCAAGAAAACACGTTTACAAGAAAGAAGAGCACTTTAACCTAATCACTGCATCATGAATATCGTGGTTTCCTGCATGATAATTAACATGGCCACTTATGAAACTCTTGTCAATCATATTTGCTAAGACATGAAACTGCCTAGGACACTTGATAGCATCAGCAAGTTTGTGTGGATCTATTCTCAGAAAGAAATTGATAATATTCCCATAGAGGTTGAAGTGTTAACTCTACTGGGAGTGTTGACAATACCAAAATGATTTTAACCTATGCATCACAATGGGTGACTGCATAGCCACCAAGATGACTAAAAGGGTGTTTCAAGTCGAGTTTTAATCTGTTTTTCATTAAAAATTTAAATTTATTTTTGCTTCAAATTAATCTTTTTTAGTGTTTTTGGATCGTTTTGATGTATTGACGTTAAAAATAAATTTAAATAACTTTAACCTAGAAGAGCATATAAATTTAAGATGGTCTTATGGGTGGTTCTTGCTGTTTCAGAGATTTCAGCTAGAAAACAGAGTGCACGAAGCATAACTTTGGTGAGGGTCTTATTTACGGCGCAATAAATGCATTCCACGATTGAACACGATTGCTGCATATTAATTAACAGCAGGGAACATGTGTAGATTAACAGTAACTAGAGCATAGCAATCAACAAAAAAGGCATATATACGCAATAACTAAAACATACTGCAAAAGCATGTACAATTATGTGTTCTTACCCATGAGAAATGGCCACCATGAAATTTATTACTCGCACCAGCCATATGAGAATCCAAAGGAGTTAGCTTCAACAATCTTGGAGCTGGTATCTTATTTCCCATTCGACCACTAAAACCAGTCTTAGTCTTTCCATCCTTGTCTGTAAACAGAGTGCAAATGAGGATTAAATATGTGTCAGTTGTCCCCAACACCCATTTCCCATCAGATGTAACATCCACATGAGTGATTGGCGAGCCAAGCCCTGGAAAAGCTGTCTTAGCCTGCCTCATTGATGTCCTGGAATACAACCTAATCTTCCCATCACGCGATCCGACAACTATCGACCCATCACCCGCACTAGCAAAGCACTGAAAATTAGTCCCTCTAGAAAACTGGTGCCCCTGAGTCCAATTCAAAACAGGTGAATCGCCACCCTTAACAACATCCTGCACTATCCCTCTCTTATCCCTCATGTCCCATTGACACAACCTATTATCATCCAACCCCAAAAACGTACTCTCAGACGGATCCAATTGCGACCCTTTAGTATCATTTGTTATATCCCTCATGGTTATATCAGTCCCATCTTTCTCAAACTTCCACTCAGTCACGATCTTCCCCGTGTCAATATCAAGCTGTTTAATCCCAGTAGAATGTGGCTTCCCTTCCTTGAATGGACTTGTTAACATCATATTTGTCTCCGCCTTCATTAACATTGCCTTCTTTGGCGTAGACTGCTCCAAACTAGACCCTCCACTCCTATTACTATCAAACTTCACACAAATACCCTTCCCATGAATCCCTTTACTATAATTCCTGAAAACTTGAACCCCCAAATCATTAACCAAAAAACTATTATCTAAAGCACCTAAACTCAAACTTTGCACATCCCCATTCGCCGCTTCCTCAAACTCCTCCAATAAATCCTGATCAACACGCACTGGCTGCTTACCACTCTTACTATCCTCCTCCTCCACCGCATCTTCCCACATCGAATCGTCAGCTATTTCAGGCTTAAACCACCCGATAAAGTCCTTAGAATAAATTTTCAACTTATTTTCTTCAGTGGCACTAAGCCCATGAACATTTTCAAACAAACAATCTTGAAATAAACTAACAAACTTTCTATACTCTTCATCACTAAAAAACTTCAAAGCCCACACACCCTTATTGACAAAATCGACTCTCCTTTGGTCACCAAACATTTTCAATTGCATTTCCATAGAAACCCTAGCTTTCACTCTAGACCCCACTTTCAGAACCCAAAAAGAATCACCATCTCCTCGACTTTCATCATGATCAGAATCGGAATCATCAGGGCCGTTGTTTTTTATGAATTTATAAGAAGTGTGTTTGTCAGAGAGGACCCATTTAGCATTTGGCGTGTTGCCACCGATATGAAGGTAGAGCTTGACGGGGTTGATGGTAGTTTGGGAATTTGGAGGGTATTTGAGTTTGAGGGATTTGAGCTTGGAATCGATTTCATCGAGGGTTTTCTTTGACGAGGAAGTGGCTTGTGGGGTTTCCTGGCGTTCTACGTAGTCGTAAATGGGTTCTTCTTCGTCAGATTGGTATTCTGAATCTGTGTCTGACGATAAGTCTTGGCCTTCACGGCTGCGATAGGTACCCATTTCTTGCGGTTCTTAAATTCTTGGGATCTGTGAACATGGAAAAAGAGATTGGATTTGGAATAGTTGGGAGGAGAAAATGGATATGGAATTTTCAGTGTTGTGGGAGTTTGTTGCGCTGATCTGCTGGAGCAGTTGTGGGCATTTTATAGAAGACCAAGGAATCGAATGCAGTGGGAACAAAATTCAAGACATCAAATTTCAATACTAGATAAATTCCATGTGTTATAACTTCATTAATAGAAGATCTAAAATTGTTTTTAATTAAAAATAAAAGGATTGATTCGGTGTATAGAACTCGTCCAACGGAATATACAAAATCGAAAAACCAGTCGCTATTGATTTTTTCTGATGATCTCTACCAAACTAACGAAGGCTAGGCAACCGTGAATGTACACAATTACGCGGGGTATAAAAGATGCTCCAAATTTAATTTTAAATAATGTAGCTGAACTTGTAATATTGTGGATTTATTATTTAGAAGTTATCTGTTATTATAAATATTAGGGTTATTGAAAGATTATTTAATTATTAATTTTAAAATTTTATAAGATTAGTTGAAGTATAAGAAAATTATAAATATATTTAGAACATCATAGCAAAAATGTCTTTTTTTTTTTTGGCATGAGAGATAAATTGGATAATTGGTATCTAAAAAATTAAAAAATAATAATGAATTAATAACACATTAACAATTTTTGTTGTTGTTGATAAAATAGCATCGTTTTGGATATCAACTATGATATTTTATTATTGTTGTGGTTCAATACAAAACACAAGTAGGCTACAATGTAATTTATGTTTGGATTGTGTTATAAGAGGAACTTTAAGTGCGGTTAAAGAAATATCCTATCAGTCATTGATATTTTCATCGCTAGCACTCGTCCCCCTCCTTAATTCTTGAGATGAGAAAATAAACTAAAAACAAAATTCAATTTCAATAGTTAAAAAAAGCCACCTCACTCCTGGATGATTTTTCTACATTCTTTCTATTTTCGAGAAATACATATATTTTAAATTCAAGATAGGCCGATCTTTGATCCTAGACCTCCATTAATTTGAACCGAAGTCTTATGCAAGAGTTGATCTTTTATCCTTAAAAAAAAAGAGTTCATGACTGAGAATTTTGAAATGCCTAGGTTCCAAATCAGGAACTTAAAGATGCTGCTGCCCACCTGCGCACCAATTCCCACAAAAATTTCAACTATGAATTCAAGGCAGCCACACAGCTAAAAAGTTTACGGTAAATCTACAACTGCATATGAATACATGGTAGCCTGTCTTTCTTATAAGGCATCGCGTGCAGCTACCCGGCAGGTAATAGCATCTGCAAGAGAGGATAGCCCTGCTTCCAAGCCCGAAATTTTGTAGTGCTGACGAACATATCAAACAAAGTTAGAAGAAGTATCAACACAAAGCTAACCACATAACTAGTGTTATATTGCCAAATATGATCACTCCCAACTAACCTTCTGTATTTGCGCTTGGTTTGCTCTCCCTTCCAGCTCCTCTAATTCGATTTCTTTTCCATTGATAAGTTTCTCAACAGCTTTCATCTATAATAGAGTTCGAGCACAACATAACGGTTGATGTCCTTTGAGTTAGCAATGAAATATATAGGCTGAGACTGCAACATTTATATGAAATCCTCACCTCATCTGGAGAAGCATTGAAACGAGCTGCCAGGATGTATGTGGTGCTATCAGAGATTCCACATCTTTTCAAGGATTCTGTAATCTAGGGATAAAAAAGAATAAAGGTTAAGTTTTAAACAAAAGAAACTTGAGCAGTCAACAAGCAGTGAAAGGGGTTCATTACATGCTTAGATCCTGAGTAATTATAAACTAGCTCAGAATGAAGAGTACGCGTGGTCAATGAATCCCGGGACTTGGCTATAAGAGTCTTATGTGCTGCTGCCAGAAGAGGGAAAACATCTGGTATCTGTCACAGAAATTAATGGATGCAACATTAAAATGAACCAGATCAAAGTGCACCTGGAAGGCTGAACTACAAAAAAAGAGATACGGAAAGGGAACAAGAGACTCAAATGGTTTTGGTTTTTCTGTAAGAAACATACAAGTGATGCATTGAGAAATGCAACTTCTGGTTCTAGCTTTCCAGCTTGCATAGAATCTAGAAGTTCCCTGCAAGATAACAAGTATTAGGAGCCTAAAGGCACATAAAAGCTTGATATTTCTCAGAAGCAAGTAGATCACAGCTGATTCAATAAAATGCTCCAAATTTAAATTGAAGAATTTTCTATTATGAAGCCTGATACTCTGATAGGATGACCATTTCTTTAATTTAGCGCAGAAAATTTATCCTTATTATTATGCTAAATCTCAGTTCTCTTTCATGCATTTGCTCAAAGCAATGCTTTTGAGCAATCCACTGAAACATTTTTTTCCACAGAAGAAACAAGGTCAAAGAGCTGCTTTGGCAGTTCATCTCAAAGCATAACCAATGGTTGGCAATATCTAAGAGGACTTCATGAAACTTCTGTTGCAAGTTGCCGTAAAATGATTGTGATGCAAATATCTAATCACAAGAAAGAAGTCGAATACAAGGCTTATAGATTCTTGTTCATTGCCATTATAAAAGGTATTGGATGGTAATCACTGATAGGCATTTTGAAACCACATCTGATGGGAAAATTAGATTAGATACATCTGACAAGACAGTGGTATTTATATTAATTGGTGAAAGTCACTAAAGATGAGAAATCTTGGTGACAGAACACTACATGCACACTCAAAGTTGCAGTGTTCGGTTCTCGTGAGTCAGGACCCAGTAAAGGATTCAAATTTGGTATCCGGGTCTCAGCTAATGAACTGTGATTTATATGTAATAACTGGTCCAGCTTAATACTTACCATATTTCACTGACAGTCCAATTTAAAGAATCAGATTCAGTTAGCTTCTAGCTACGCAATTATCAACATTCCCGCATCTCCCAACGTTTAACATGTTAAGCTAGCACTTAAACTAAACTAATATCAATCTGTAATATCTGAATAGCACTAGACGGGAAATTTCATTGTCTAGAGACCCTAACGAACAGAATGAAATGACCCACAGAAATACCAGCTTTTACATAAACACCTGATTAATATATCTGCCTAAATATAAAGCCTGCTATAAAAATTAATAAGCAACAAGAACCAAAAATTGATGCTTCACAAGATCCCATTTTTCCTATTTTTCCTCTGCTAATACCAAAAAACAAAGAAACCAACTAAACATAAGCTCATTTTTCTTTATATTTTTTGGAACCATATGCCTTAATTGGCATAAAAATTGAGTCTTTACTCCATGTTTCTACCAAAGAAATGACTTCTTCCTTAACATCCCAAGAGCAAAAACCTTCAAACACCAAATCATAATTCCCACCAAACCCAACTACTTCCCAAATTCCATCCCCCATCACTATTTGCAAGTTCACCAACTAAAGCAAAGTGCAAAAATAACAAGTGAAAAGAACAATACATTCTATTTTTGTAAAACTAGTGAAAACAAGAAATAAATAAAAAAACAAATAAGAAGAAATTACTTGGAGTTGGTGACATCAGTGAAAAGAGAGAGAGAAAGGATGTTGCTGCCATTGATGTCAAAAGCCTTCATTGTTGTTTGCTACACGAGAGAGCTAGGCGCAGATGGCGGCTGTATCAGAAAGAAAAGAAATTTGTGGTCGGGGATTTTCTGGGGGTATAAATAGAACTGGGCCGATTCGGAGCCGGCCCAAGCACTTGTGGGGACCCAAAAAAGAGGACCGCGCCAGGTAGGGGTCGAACCTACGACTTTCTGCTTAGGAAACAGACGCTCTATCCACTGAGCTACAGGCGCTTAGCTGATAAGTTTGTGTCATACATAAAGAAAACACAAATCCGAGTTGATTGTGCCGGCGGACTGCATACCGGAAAAAAAAAGCCACATCGAGGAGTTGAGTTACCTGGTCAAGCACGTCCATTCAATCTCATTTTTCCATTTCTATCTTCAAGCACAGCCTTGGACGTGTCCCGTTTGGAATTGGAAACATGCCATGCCCTGGGGAAAATTAAACGAAACCTCCCCATTTTCCTTTCTTTCTGGTTCCCTTTCCCTGACCCCACAATGTCCCTCTCCATCCTCCTCCCATGCCTTGTTAGCATCCCTCTCTCCGTTCATTCACTTCCTGCCCCTTTTTTATGTCTTTCTACTCTGTCTTCAATTTGTTTTTTCTTTGCTGTATATACATGATATAGTCGAACATTTTATGCATGATTATTGCTTTGGTTCGTGACGAACTTATAACGCAGGATTTCTTTTAGATTTTGGTGCATCCGAGGACATAACTCAAGGCAATCTCAAATACATTCCGGACAAAGCTTTCATATCTGTTAGAAACACTCAGCCATCAGAACTCCAAATTTATTGCCTGTATTGTCCACATTGCGATACTTCCCTTATACCTTAGCAAAAAAATATTGCTGTGTACTTCTTATGATTAAAGAGGAAAATATTTACCGAAGATTATTGATGATGTTTGAAATTTAATATGTTCAGGAATAAGGTTTTTAGTGTTTTCCTTCTTCATAGTTCACAAAGTTGATGGTTGATGGTTGGTGATAAAATACCTAACACTTGTAAAACAATTATTTTTTATGGGGTTTAAGAATCTTTTGATGATAAAATCAGTGAGTTTTAAGAATGAATCGCTATAAATAAGAAAATAAACTTTAAATTCTAAGAACAACAGTGTTTGTTCTTGTTTTTTTATAATAAATGTTGTGAGAATAAAAGTATAACTGCTTAGATAATAGAAATTATGAACCCTTTACCTGGATAGTTCAGGAGGTATATATAGACCCTGATGAGTGTCTTTTTCTCCTGGTAACATTAATAAAGAATAAATATCACTTACATAATATTAATGTTGATGAACATATAGTAAGCCCTTAGAAGATTTTTATACACCTAGGGGTATAAGATGATGATTATTTCATGTTAAAAGTTTTAAGAATAAAAAAATAAGACATCGTGACCCAACATGAGGCCTATAACGGTTGTCAATTTAATACCTACTTGGACTTGGAATGATGCTAACCCCAAGGGTGATGGGTATGACAGCTTGTTAGAACTATATGTATTTGAGCTCAACGCGTAGCTAGTCAGACCTATATATATCTGGGCTCAGCACATCGTTAAACCTAAAGATGATGGGTCTAACAACTTATCATATCCACATGTACTTGGGCTGAACACGTGGCTGAACACAATGATGTTAGGTCTGATAACTCGTCAAACCCATATGTATTTAGGCTCAACACGTGGCTGACCCCAAGGATGTTGGGTTTGGCACCTCACCAGACCCACATGTACTTGAGCTCAACATATGACCGAACTCAGTGATATTGGGTATGGTAACTCCACAAACTCACATGTACTTGGGCTTAGCACGGGAATGAGACTAATGATGTTAGGTCTGACATTTTGTCATACCTACATCTATGTGGGGTCAGCATGTAATTGATTCTAAGAATGTTGGGTTTGGCACCTCACATACCTTAAATGTACTTGGGCTCAACTCGTGACTGAACCCAATGATATTGGGTACGGCAGCTTGCTGAACCTACATGTTGGGCTCAGCATGTAAGTGAACTTAGAGATATTTAGTTTGGCAAATCATTATACCCATATGTAAATGGGCTTAGCACAGAGCTGAACCCAAGGATGTTGGGCCTGGAAAACTCATGTCATCTGGACTTAACATTCTACCCAGCCTAAGTATGTTAGGTTATCACCCTACCTTTGGCCCTTTTAAACATGAACTTAGGCAAAAACAAAATATATAAAATATGTTGATCCATTAGTATCCTCCAAGTCTTTGTGTATTGAATACGTAAATATTTGAAAAGTCATTAAATTTAAATCATGGGCAAGGCTTGGGTAGGCTGGATGAGCTTTTCTCTGTCTCGTTCTAGGTGGGCATGCTCTTTGACAAATTGCTTCAGATAACCCTTGACTATCAGTCTTTCAATCTATTTATTCAAAGTGAAGCAATCTTCTAAATCATGCCATTAATTCTTGTGGAACAAACAAAACTTCTCGTAGGTGTGTGTGTGTGTGTGTGAAGGCGACACCATAAGAGATGAATATTGAACAAAGTATTTTCTCTTGATGGTTGTAAAGACTTTTGTGAGGGTGATATTTAGGGGAGTTATTTATCTCCTCACGAGGTATTACATGCACTCCCTCATTGGCTTTTTCTGACATTTCTTGGAATTATTATCTTTGGTAGGAGAACGATTCCATTTGAAAGGTTTCTCATCCTCAACCTTTTGGTAGAAATGAGGAGACCCATACCTCAACATACTAGCTTCTTCTACCCATATGTGATTCTTCATGGCTTGTTTTACCTTCAACAAGCTTCTATCTAACAGAGCATACAAGTTCTTCCGCAGAGAATGTTCTTTCACTCCACTTATCAAAGCCTTTAAGGCTACTAGATCAATTGATTTCTTCACCTTGAACATTTCTTTATTGAACCTCTTTAAATATACCCTGGTGGATTCTTTTTCTAATTGAGTAACACCAAAGAGTTATGTGGAGCTTTTTTTATAGGTATTGTCGTGGGGTGCTCCGCGACATCATCGGCAATGACGAGCTTTTTATCGTGCCTCCTGAAGAAGTGTGTGGTTATTGTTGGGAAGAGAAATGTTTTAGGTTTAATCATAAAATTATGATGAAGGTTCAGGAATCGCCACCTAGTATTATGGTCACTAGGAATCTATGGTCTGCATGAGTCTGGTTAAAGGACTGGTTGTGCAAGGGGAAGACGCATCACCCCCAGCACACCCTATCTAAGATAAATTGCATTGTTGTTTGATTATTTTTCTAGGTTGGGTTTCTATTTATTATTTTTTTCTAAGTTCTAAGACAGATCTTCCTTCGTGAGAGAGTCTCTACCTTATCAAGTTTAATCCTAACCATTCTAAAATCTAAATTTTAGCATCGCATTTATTTTACACCATATATTTTTAATACATGAGGGTGTACTCTATCATGTAGTTTTATACCCCACATATATTAAAGTCTACATCTAAACCCTAAAAAGATTGGAAAGGGTTTTTTGATATTTTGGTCAAATCTTAATGGATAATCATAAACTGGTTACGATATCCATTTTGTTTTTACCTTTTAAAACATGAGAAAGATACAATTTTTTTAAAAAAATATGCTTAAAAAACATTTTAGGATTCGACCGTATGCATGAAAACAAAATATATTTTTTTGTCTTTTGAAAAAGGAAATTAATTTAAAAGTTTTGAGACTTTTTAAATTTTTTTAGAAATATTTCGGTTGAAACCGAGTATTTTAATACTAGATTTGTATCTTACAGTATAAAAATACAACTCAATATTAAACAAAATTGATAGAAAAACAAGCGAGAAAATAAAAAAAAATTTAAAAGGATTTTTGAATCTTTTAATATATTATTATATTATAATTAAATATATATTGAATATATATGGGATGGCTAGACACAGCCCAAGAAAAGGTGGGCCAATCTTGGCTCGATAATAGTTGGGCCGATCTCGGCCCAACATACTTTTTTAATTTTTTAGGGGTGGGTCGGACCCAGCCCAGACATTTAGGCTAGGCTGGAACGGGTTCATCCCACCCAAAATGTTAATTATTTGCAGAATTTGAACAATAGTTCACATTCTCCTTGCAACCAAAATGGTTGCAGAAGATGGAGACGGGCAGGAGAGAAGGCTACCGGAGGTAGTGGTCACGGTCATGATCAAGAGGTAGAGTTGATGGTTCAGGCAGCGTCGCTGTGAGGAAACGACGGTTGTTCTAGACGTAGAGACCGATTAGCGGTCGCGTTGGCGACGTGTGTTGGAGTTGTTGGCGGACAAGCTATTGGTGTCTTCGGTTGGTGGCTGGAATGACGGAGGGAGGGGGAGAGAGAGAGAGAGAGAAATGGCAGAAACCGAGGGTAGGGGCTGGTTTTTTGCCAACTTTGGATCCAATTTCCTTCATGATCAGGCCATGAAATCCACTCATATTTATAGGGGATAAAAGAGGGTAATCTTGTCTACACAGGGGGAAATTGTGGCCCTTGATTCAGTTGGGAGGATCTCAACCGTTGGTTCAAAGTAGGCATCATGAACTGTTAAATCTGACTGTTCAAGACTGCCTGAGGTGGCCACTTTAGGCTGACACCGGGGCCGTTGTGATGTCTTTCAGCTTGAACGGGTCGTGCCCAGGGATAGAGGGATGTGTGGTGATCATTTTGATTCAGGTGTTGTCAAATTTGGTGGATATATGAGGCATTAAATGCACCTAAAAAATAGCCACCCGGATAGCTTTTCAGGCAAAAATCTGTGAAGACAATGAACAATGACTCTAATTGATCCTAAATGTTTTACAAAATGTTTTACAAAAATCTGTGAAGACAATGAACAATGACAGTTCAAGACTCCTTTTTTTTTTACAAAACGATGTCGTTTTGGTGTTTTGAATTAAGGATTTTTTCAAACTTCAATTTAGTTTTTCAACTTTCAGATTTGTTTAATTGCACCCCTAATTGATCCTAAATGTTTGATTTAGTGCAATTTAAACCCTGTCGAACTTCAATTTGAACCCTGGATATACGCGTGTTTTTCAATATGGTCATTGGTCTCGGATTTATGCGATTTAACCTTTAACTAACCATTAAACTTTTAATTTTCTTTAATTTCACCCCTAATTTTTGTCAATTAAGCCGTTATAGTTCGACGCCTTTTGCAAAATGGTCATTGGCTATGAAATTTTTTAGTTTAACCCCTAATTAACCCCAAAACTTTCATTTTCTTGCGATTTTGCCCCTGATTTCAATCAATTAACTTGCTAAAAATTAAATTTGATCTCTTAAAATTGCAATCTTTCAATTAAGCCCAAATTGAGCTCCCAAACTTAATCTTTCACCAATTTAAGCCCCTAATAAAATTAATTTGACCCATTTAAAGTATAATTAAGTCCTTGCACTTAATTAAATCCTTCAACTAGACCCAAATTAATTCTTAAACATAATTAAAATTCAATTTGACCCATGATTAAATCAAAATGACCTATTAAAAATTTAATTATGTCCTTGGACTTAATTTTTATTCAAATTCATCCAATAATCATTTAATCTGACCTTGAATTTGCATATTTTTTTTCTTCATTTTTGGGCATAATAGGGTACAATTAGGCCTCAAAATTCCTTCAAATTTACAGCTTGATTTTTATGTATTTTTTGGAATCCTCCCCTGTTTTCTTTCTTCACGTTGCCGGCTTTTATTTTATTTTTTTATTTTTATTTTTTAACAAAGTGAATTTTTTGAAATAACCTAAAATTGGGTTATGACAAGTATACTGGTGTTAAACCGTAACATAATATTAGCATAAAGGTCATTAAAACCTATGATAAAGCTTGAATCCAAATTGTTATACCATGCTTGTGCTGACCAAAGTTATAGAGAGGATCTTTCATATAACATCACCTTATTAGATGACCAACTCAAGATTTCTATGCATGTTTTGGACATGTTTTTGTGGATTGTCAAACCATCATAATTATTAAAAGTCATCTTTGTAGAGATGTACTTCTTAGGGATGAAGGTGTGCAATACTCGTCTAGATAAATATGATCCATTTATCTCATGAGGACTGCAAATCTCATCTTGAATGTATCAACCAGCCAAACTTTTCCCCGACCATTGTTTAATAAGCTCTAGAGAGCTGGAGAATTCTAGTGTGGAACAATAAGATTGATAGTTAACTTCTATCCTATGATGGCCAGAGGGATCACATCTAGAGTGACCACTTATTGGGAGAGCTTTACGTCGATGAGAATGATCTTTAGAGGGACTATGATATCATTGATGTGGAAAGCTCCCAAGCTTAAATATATTGTTTTAGGTGTTTTCAAGGTAAACAAACACCGAAATGTAACCTCCCTTATCATATGGAATATTTTGACACAAAAATCAACCATTTTTGTGGCAAATATTTTCCCCAACGACCACTTTCTCTCTCTAAATCAGAATCTGACAACTCTCTCTCTTTCTCAATAGAAAAATACTGAAAAAAAAAGGAAAATGAAGTTAGGTAGCAAAATATATTTTTTTCAAATTCAATAGACTGATCACCTAATATCTAAAATTTTAGGGGGATTAAAATGAAAGTTTTAATGAAACTTTCAACCTAGCCCCTATATTACCCAAGATTTTCACTTCAGTCTCTTAGCTTTCAATTCAACCCTCCCTCTTAAAAACATATGCAACTGGGGGGCTAATTTGGGCTTAAACGGGTCAAATCACGTAAAATAAAAGTTCGAGGACCAAAGTGAAAATTACCAAAAAAAATGCACTGCTCCAATCCATAGTATATTGTGAGAGAGTACACAGTAATTCCAACACAGTAAAATGCTGATATCTTTTAGTTATAGTTAATTATAGTAGAAAGGAGAGATGAGTAAGGACTGTTGATTGTCGGTCTGAGCTGTGGAGGCTGACGGTTGCTAGTGGAAATCAAAAGGATTAGGTGAGAGGTTGAAGAAGAGGACATTTGATTTTTTTTTTAATTTAATGATAAAATTATAATATTTAATATATTATATATGGTTAATTTAGTTATTTCATTATATTTAATTTTTTTTTATTGATATAAATAGTAATTTTTCAAATTACAATAATCTTAATATAAATTAAACTACGAGAATATTTAAACAATGTTTGTTTAAGATCTTTACATCTCATAAAAAACATAAAATATATGCTTTTGTATGCGGTGCACCTCAAAAATAAATATATTCTACATGATGATACTAAATATAATTTTTTTAAAATTTAAAATTTATCTTGATATATTAGCTAATTTTCCAGATAAATACTTATTTTATGTTTGTAATTTTTTCATTTAAATACTAGGAGAATTTTTATTAGGTCCAATGTTTCGAAGCTCTGTGCTTTCATGTATTAAAAATCATATATATTTTGTATTAATTGCCTGAAATTAATGTGAGTTTGCATTCAAAACAAAATCGTTGTTAAATATTATTTTTTAATAATCATATCAACTTAATTAATCACCATAAAAACAATTATAATTCATGTTTTTAGCCTTTTAACGAAAATAGTGTTTTTCTAAGAGCAATTTTTAATGTATAAAATACTCTATTAATTGTAAACCTAGATTAAAAAATAATAGTAAGAGCTCATCTTTAAAACAATTATCAAAACATTAACATATTGTAGGAACCTCGTTTATTTGGATTAATTGAAATCTATCTATATAAAAAAAATTCTAAAATAATTTTTGTGATGCACGGTTTCTTTGTTGATTACTATAATAATTTATGGCACCAAATTTTGTTGAACAACTTTGAAATAACTCATAATTATAATTTATACGGTGGCTCATTATATAAAGGTAATGCCCTATTACTAGAAGTTTTTTTTTTAATTAATGTGGGTGTCTGGGCCAGCTTGCGCGTGCCTCGACTAATCTCACGGGCCCTGAAGTTAACGACCATGTAAGTCTCAAGTGACCATCATATTAGCAACTACAAGGTTCGAACCTGAGACCACAAGGGGAGCAAACCCTTTGATCTCAAACTCTTACCACTGAGTCACCTACTAGATGATTATTATCATGAAACTTTGATTAAGATAGTGTTTGGTATAATTTTTTTTTCATATTTTAAAAATCCAATGATGCGAACCTCGTGATCACGCAACCCACACGCAAAAACATTAATTCCCAGAAAGCCAAGTAAATCAGGTTTGTTAGAAGTGTGACACAAAGATAACTTGTACCTAGGCACCAACACTATTGGAAACGGAAAACCCCCACCAAACGAATATTGATTCGCGAACGAGAAGTATAAGGATGACGCCACGAAGCCAGTTGTTCTTTGATAAGTCGTTTTCAGTTTTTTAAAGAACCATGGAAGGGAGATTATCTCACCAACAAACACACACAAAGTGCGACAAACAAGAAGTTTTATTAATCTGAATTGCGTAACTTACATGTCTGGTTATGCCTTTATTTATACTAACTTTAGACTTAAATAAACCCTAATGGACCCCCTTTAGGTGGACTTATATGAGGCTTACTTACAATTGACCCAAATAAGTAATAATAACCCAAAGACTAAGAAGAAAATAATAAAAATTCAAAAATTACTATCCTAAATATGCTAGAATCAGATTTGTCACCATTAAGAAGTCTCAAATAAACTAGAAAATTTGATCTGAATGTAGAATTAATTCTGAAGTATTCTTTCCTTGTTGTAGCTAGGATGAATAAGGAATCCTTGTAAGAAAATGATTCTGAAACATTTATGAATCCTTACCACACTTGAAAACTATATTGCAGCTCATTACAGATCCTTGTAGAGCTAGGAGATTTCCAAAACAAGCTGCCACATCCCTTTTAGAAAAAGAATCCTAGCCAAATAGAAAGTCTACAAGTCAAAAGGAAGTAAATAACAAAATTCATACAACCTCTGTTGACCTATATTGAGATGCCTTCCCGAACTCCGATTGATCTGAAATTTTAACCCAAGGTAGGAAAACATGTCAAGAGACTCTACGTAAAATTTCAGCTCGATCCAATGGTCAGATTAAGAATTATGATTGTTATCGTAAAACTAGATAGTTGCATATTTTACATCAAAATCCGAATTTGACATTGCCTGAATCGTATCATCTAATATCTAAAATAAATTTTTATAAAATATTATTTTAATATATTAAAAAAAAACATTTTAAAACCAAATAACCTCTCAATAACTAAGACATTCATTATCACAACTAAGACAATATTAACATTTTAATATTGTCTTAAAAAAAAAACACACCTCCTTAAGTTTCCCGCCAAACCCCCCACTTTAAAAGAGAAGAAAGAAATAAATGCAAAGCTTTCTTTAAAAATCACAGACAAACGATCTCTGAAAAAAAAAAAACAAGCTCCTTCAATGGAAGACGATCAAGTAGAAGAAGAAGAAGAAGAGAGTCTCTCACCCTCCGATTCAAGCGACGAGTACACTGTCGATCGCGAAGAAGAAGACGACGACGGCGAGGAGGGAGAGCGACGAGTGGCACACTATCCACAGTTCGATGAAGATCGCAAGTCGAAGAATGTAGACGATCTTTTGAGGTATCTAAATACCACAACAACATTATCTTAGTATGCAGCGATTTTTGGATTGTGTGTTTCGAATTTGGTAAAAGCTGGTTGTTCAGAAACCTAGGGTTTTTTTTTTGTTGTTGCTGGTGAAAAATTGATAAAATTAGGGTTTCTATTTTGCTTTTTATAGCTTAATAGTCTTGAAATCGAATGTCGTGTTTGGTTTCTGAGAAAATGCACGAAATGAGAAAAAGTTTGGAGACCTTTTCGTTTTGGTTCAATAGCTAATGCTGTGCCTTTTAACCTAGTGTTTTGTTACTTCTGGCGCTGAATCGATAACTCAGGGTTCCGATTTTGCTTTTATAGCTCAATTGGTCTGAAATTGTACAGTTTGGATTTTAAATTGAATTTTCTGCTTGGTCACTGATAAAAAATGCAGGAAATTAGAAAGATTTTGGTGTTCTTGAATTGTGGGTTTTGGTTCAATAGCTATTGTTATAAGAATGTGGAACTTCTTTCATTTGCATCGAGCTAATTGTTTATTTTATTGAATTTGAATAAATCAAAGTGAGATTTTCCGTTTGTTTGCTGAGACAATGGTAGGAAACGAGAAATAAGTTTTTTGCAGGATTCTGTTGTTTTTGCTCAAAAGCTCATTTTTCTCAAAATTTAGCTCTTTAATTTCAACAATGGAACTGTTTATTTGAATTGATTCTGCATAAATTAAGTTGAAATTTTGGTGATTGTGGTGTACCAGAGGCAACCTTGTAGTAAGGAGACAGTCACTGCTTCCTCGAGTTCTTTCAGTGACAGAAGGGGCAGCTATTTGTCGGAAACCCTTTAAACCCCCATGTTCCAATGGTTATAATGATGGAAATGAACAGCTTGCTCGTCGACTTTGGGCCCGGAAACGGTTCGTTCCATGGGGTTCTTCAAGACCAGTGTTGGTTGCAGTAACAAATATATTTAATGTACCAAGTGTGGTGGAGAACGAAGTAGTGGAGGAAAGTGTGACTTTGCCACCCGGTATTGATCCTTTGGTGTTGTGGCAACCTGAAGAGTCTGAGGATGGAGTTGGTAATTTGATGCCGATAGTGGTGGATCCTTTGCTTGTTCGGTTCCTTCGACCTCATCAAAGGTATTGGTTACAATGTAAAAGTCTAATATTTGCTTCTGGTATCTACACAACAATTTGTGCATAAGGACTGCTCATAAATGAAATTTGCCATATCTTGATGATGTTGGCCATGTTTGCAGAGAAGGGGTTCAGTTCATGTTTGAATGTGTTTCGGGATTTTATAGCACTGCAAATATTAATGGATGCATTCTGGCTGATGATATGGGGTAAATTCCTTATTTATTTTGACTTAATCCATGAAGTGTTTTGCACAGTTTTCCTCAAGGGTGTTAATTTTTTCCTTGTACTCAAGGTTAGTGTTTTTTGGTCTTACTTTGGCAGTCTGGGGAAGACACTGCAGTCAATCACATTGCTGTACACTCTTCTTGGTCAAGGGTTTGATGGAAAGCCTATGGTTAAAAAAATCATTATTGCCACCCCAACCAGCCTTGTAAGTAATTGGGAGGCTGAAATCAAAAAGTGGGTTGGGGAAAGAGTTAAGCTTATAGCTCTCTGTGAAAGCACCAGAGAAGATGTTATCTCTGGGATTGACAGTTTCACAAATCCTAGCAGCCCTTTCCAGGTAAAATTTGCATTAAATGTCCAGAATATTGTGGTAACGTTTGCTGAATTCAAATTATATCCCACAGGTTCTGATTGTTTCATATGAGACGTTCCGGATGCATTCTTCAAAATTTAGCAATAGTGAATCTTGTGACCTTCTCATATGCGATGAGGCCCACAGACTTAAAAATGATCAGACAATAACAAATCGGGTATGGCATGGAGATGCTTTTGTTTTTCATTGAGTATTCACATCTGATGCATGCCAATTTCTTGTTCTTCATCTGTGTTTATTTGTGAACATTCTCATAGGCACTGGCTTCCCTGTCATGCAAACGCCGCATCTTGTTGTCAGGAACTCCAATGCAAGTGAGAAATATCTTCCGCACACTATTTATCTTAATAGTTATCACTTTTTCTATTATTTCATGACTCATATCCTCTTGCAACTCTGCAGAATGACCTAGAAGAGTTTTTTGCAATGGTTAACTTCACCAATCCAGGAGTTTTGGGTGATGCTGCATATTTTCGCCGTTACTATGAGGTGAGCTATGTTTTACCTTCAAATCACATTTTGATCCGTCAATTTGAATTAAATTTAAGATGGTTGAACTCAATATTTATTCTGTTTGTAAACTTGCTTCGTATTCATCTCTCTTTTTTCCATGCGTGTTGGAGAGGTGTGTGTGTGTGTGTGTGTGTGTGTGTGTGTGTGAGATCTATGTACAATTGTATTATCATTGGCATGGCCATTTGTACATTGATATGTCTTTTGTCTTTCAAAAGTCAATGTTGTGCTGTTGGCTAATATTTGGGATAACTACAACCATTTGGCAGTTCATTTGTTCTGTGGTATAGATGATATATTCTGTTATTAAGTTGTGAAATTCGTTTGCATAATTGATTGCCCCATTTTGTTAACTCGTGAGGCATCATCGGCAGAACAGTGGTATGTATTTAATAATGGGGCATACATGAATTGTTTATCCTTACTATAGAACATAACAATCTAGGAATAAGGGGCTTCGATTTTATTTGAATATGTGATGGTGGAATTTGTCTGTCTTAGAATGATTTGCATCAGAAATTATTATACTAGTAACATGCTGTTCTTTTTCCTCTACCCTAATGGCATACATGCTTGTCATATTTTTTAACTTCTCATTTATAAATTATGAAGACACCAATCATTTGTGGAAGGGAACCAACTGCCACTGAAGAAGAGAAGAAGCTAGGTGCTGAACGCTCAGGAGAGTTGAGTGTGAAAGTAAATCAGGTCAATTTCGTACTAATGTGGGTGCCACTGTAGAATCTAGCTTTCTTGAGAATCAGATCACTGTTTTCTGCTATTATAACTCCTGATTATGTAATGGTAAATAGCTGCTACATGCTAAATATGAAAGGTAATCTTTTGTTTACTGTAAGGAGGAATCCTTTTACATCTTCCCGTATTTAATTTGAAAGTGTGCATTGCAGTTTATACTGAGAAGGACAAATGCATTGCTATCAAATCACCTGCCGCCAAAGGTATGGCCTTATCACGATTTCTGTGTGCCATTAGCACTTGTGAAAGTTGCTCAACATGTTGAGCAATATTTCAGCTCCCTTCCCATGTTTTTCTAACATATGGAAAGCTCAATAATTTAGCAGTCTGTAAATAGTTTATTTAGATAAACCTTCTAGATTAGCTTAGATATATCATCACTAGATGATGAGAAGCTAGAAGTTAGGGTTACTCCGTGAGCTGTACATGTATTTCTCTCGACCAATTACATTATTCTTGCATTACGAAGTTTGTGCTCCTAAATTTCTAAATCTAATTGCTCTATGCAATGGAGTTTTTGATTTATATGTTGATTAAAGTAAATTTCTTACTGTTACTTCACCTTTTGGTTGTCTTTTTGTGCAGATAAATCCGAGTAAAATTTTGATATTTTTGTCATTCTAAATGTTCTTCCATGCAGATTGTAGAAGTTGTTTGCTGCAAGTTGACTCCTCTCCAGGCAGAGTTATATAACCATTTTATACATTCAAAAAATGTGGGTTTTATTGACACTAAGTGGTAACTAGCTTAACATGGTTCTTAGAAACTGATTTGGATTATTCTGTTACTCCTTTAACAACAGGTTAAACGGGCAATCACTGAAGAGGCAAAGAAATCAAAGATATTGGCCTACATCACAGCTCTTAAGAAGCTGTGCAATCATCCAAAGGTATAAAAAGTGTTGGAGTAGTAGTTATCCGAGGATTTTTGTATGTGTACTTGCAATCATGCACTAGAGTGTGAAACTAGGCTGGAATCACCTGATTCTAGAAAAGAATGGCTGGGATAAGACACTATTTCATATTATTATGTTTGGGAGAACAAATCGTTGTTTTCCCTTCTAATTTTAGGTGCTATATCATTTGTGTAAGACTCTTTTACTCCTTTCAAAACTTTTACTGTCATATTCAAATAAAGAAGTTAGTGGGTTGATTTTATTTATTTGCAATCTGTGGTGTTCTCTAACATTCTCATTTGATGTCTGCTCTGTGTTTAATTTAGAAAATATTATTGGTAATGGTCATTTATCCATGCAGCTTATCTTTGACACCATAAAAAACGGAAGTCCAGGAATTTCAGGGTTTGAGGACTGCATGCGCTTTTTCCCTCCTGGGATGTTCTCTGGAAGGTAAGCATTTATTGAGTGTTGTTTTTGTATGTATTCCACGTTCTACACTTGTGTCCTGACAGCAGTTTTTCTCTTCCAAATATTGCTAGATCTGGTTCATGGACTGGTGGTGATGGGACTTGGGTTGAACTGTCTGGTAAAATGCATGTCTTGGCCCGATTACTTGCCCATCTACGTCTGAGAACAGATGATCGCATTGTACTTGTCTCAAACTATACTCAGGTACGTTTGTTTTAGTTGATGATTCATGCTATTGTGGTATAGAAATTACTTTATTGATAGCAGTTTATACATGTACCATAGCCTCCAGTTTTCCAATTTGTTAGTTGATTCTGAATATCGTAGCTGATAATGCGTAAATCTTTCCTTCTCATGTCATTGCATTAGTCCAATGTGAAAGCAAGAACAGACTATAGGATAGTCTAAATATTGGTAGCATAACTTTTTATTTCTGAACATGTATCTTTTGGTGATTTTCTTTTAAAAAATAACCTATTAGTGTAAGGGTGCTGCACACTTACATTTCTGTTTTCTGGACGAAATAGATTTGGTTGTACTGTCAAACTCACTTAGAGTGATGTAAGAAGTATATTTATCATTGACAGCTTATTTCAACTGAAGCCATTCACTGAGCATTTATTGACCACTTTTTTCATGAAGTTGCAATTGATATTGTTTCCTCACGGTATAAAATTACTTTGATGCATCAGACACTTGACCTTTTTGCTCAATTGTGTCGTGAAAGAAGATATCCCCATATAAGGCTTGATGGAACCACATCAATCAGTAAAAGACAGAAGTTAGTTAATCGCTTTAATGATCCATCAAAGGTATCTTCTCTTTTCCTTCTAGTTGACATGTCTGCAATTTAGGCTGTGTTTTCTGCTTGGGAAAAAGGGCAATCATCAGGCTTGATCACTGATCAATTTGTTTTAACTCAATATGCTGCAGGAAGAGTTCGTATTTCTCTTAAGCAGTAAGGCTGGTGGCTGTGGCCTCAATCTAATCGGTGGTAACCGACTTGTCTTGTTTGATCCGGACTGGAATCCTGCCAATGACAAGCAAGTAATGTTCTTTGGTTAAACACCCCCACCACAATTCACATAAGTTAGAAAGTAGTATGCTGATCTCACATTTGATTGTTTTCATGATTCTGTCCTCACATAATTAGGCAGCTGCGAGAGTTTGGCGGGATGGACAAAAGAAGAGGGTATATATCTACAGATTCCTGAGCACCGGAACCATTGAAGAAAAGGTTTTGATGAGCTGCAACTGAATTTATATTAAGAATATAGTCACTAAACGTTTTCCTTTCATCATTTCTAAGATAGTTCTGTCAATAAGCAACGCTGTGTCATTCTGTTTGCTGACTTTTGTAGGTTTATCAGCGTCAAATGTCAAAAGAGGGGCTTCAAAAAATTATTCAGCATGAGCGAAATGATAGCCTTGCGGCACAGGTTGTTTTTTTCTGCCACCTCTTTATGCTATTCAACTGAAGTTGCCTTTGAATAAAATGGTATTTAAAGTACATGCATTTGCAGGAAAATTGTCTTTCAACTGAAGATTTACGTGATTTGTTCACATTTCAGGAGAATGTCAGGTAATTCATGTTGCATATGTTGAAATATTTTGTCATGATTACTTACGTGTCATTTATGTATTTGGCAGTTTTATGGTAAAGTTATTTGGGGTGTTCGGCCTTTGAAATTGTGCCTGCAATATTTGCAAAATAATCTAAGGATGTAGGGTTTTGGGTCGCTGTAGGCAAGGACTTAATGGACTTACAAAATGGTTTTGAAAAAATGTCACATCATTTTTAGCAATGAATCAAGCACTGGTTGAGAAGTGAAAGTGTGCAAAAAATTTCCTTCTCATGTTCGTGTTGCAGTATGCAAGTTTATGCCAATGGCCAATTCAAGCTAATTGAAAGATTCGACTCTGAGATTTTTTGTATGTTCTTATGAAGCATCACCTTTTGTGCTTACTTTTATTGTTGACTTGTCATGTATCATATAAAGCATAGCTAGTTCAGCATAACATGGTTCAGTTATATTATTTTCGTGTCGCTGAATTGCAGGTTTAAATGTTTATTGATATCACATTTCTTTTTGCTCCACTTATTCTCATGTTCCATCTACCTTTTAACGTCTTTATTTGTCTGTGTAGGTCTGAAATACATGTAAAGATGAACTGTGCCCGCTGTCTATTTTCTGACGGGGAACTTGAGGGCATAGGAGATGTAGATGAATCTACATATGAGAATTGTATGCCCAATCAAGAGGTGTTCGATATAGGTGGCTTTGCTGCAATTGCTGGATGCCTGGACAAGTTGAAGAGCTCAGAGAAGCAAGTCAGTCACCTACCAATCACTGCAATATTATTGGATCATAACTTTCAGATGTCCCACTTGATTTTGTTTTTTGTTCTTTTCCCTCAATTTTCAGGTAGGGACTCCTTTGGAAGAGGATTTGGGCAGCTGGGGGCATCATTTTCACTCGACATCAGTGCCTGATACTATACTTCAAGCTTCAGCTGGTGATGAGGTGTTCCAACATTTCCCCATATTTAATGTGATTCCTGTCCAAAAAAAAAAAAAAAACTTCCTATAGGAATCTATTTGTTTTGGTCAATAAATTTCTGAAATATTTAAACCCCTGATTATACTAGAAAGTATTTACCAGCTACCAAAAATCAGAACTAGTCAAGCATCTATTCAGAATTGATGGTAGAAAAGTTGCGGTCAAAGAATGCATGTGCTCTACCATGTTTTACAACAAAGGAACTCATTAAATATGATTCAGTTTTCTCATCCTGCATATTGTGCGCTGTGAATCCATCCTAGATTTGTTTTTGGAGTTCATCAATGTTTTTCCCTTGATTTCTGCTCCGTTTCATGCTTAGTAGAACAAAATGCTGGTGGAATAAATTAATATATTGCATAAGTTCCGAGTGCAGAATCGAGCTTTTGTTTTCACAAAAAGTCTGATATACCTACATCACCTGTGACTGATCCTTCACATGCAATCTGCAATAGTTTTGGCTTTCCACTTGAAGGACTTAGTATCATGTTCTTGCAGGTTTCTTTTGTCTTCACGAACCAAGTAGATGGGAAGCTTGTACCAATTGAATCAAAGCCAAGTCCAAGGGTGCTGGGGATAAAAGGGAACGAGAGCCGGCTCAATGATAAAGAAAATCTGGACCAAAATCCGAAGTTATCTCGTTATCAGAAACCACAACAATCTCTATCTTCCAACATAGATGCTAAAAAGGTCACACCATCTGCCTCTCTCATGACTTTGCAAAGACCAGGTGTGAAACGGATGAGAACTCCTTTAAAAGGAATGGCTAATGCAGAATTAAAATCTAAACTCTCTTTTGGAAGTCAACTGCCATTGAAAAGACCATCTCCTTCCGATTTAGAACATGATGATAGTTTTCAGTAAAATTTTTGCAGCACAGTTATTTTTATTTCTTTCCAGCATTTCATTCTCAATTGCTCATCAAGATAAACAGTGCTTCATGCTGCAAGTAAGCTTTCATCACATGCATGGATAAAACAATCAGGAGAACAGACAATTCACTTCAGAGTCAGCCTTTGACTTTGGTTATGGGCTCGCATGCTGAAGGTTTCAAATTTCATGTAGCTGAGAAATTAAGAATTGAGCAACAAATTATGCTTTCGTCACTGTTCAAGGTATTGAATAATTATTGGTACCATTTAGGGCCCAACATTTTCGGTTCGGTCCGGTTTTGGATCAAAATAAACAACCAAGCCGAATATTTTTTTTTTTTAGTTTTTGAACCGAACCTAATCAAAAACCGGTTCAAACCGATTAATTTCGGTTAGGTTTGGTTTGGTTTTTTTCCTTTCCAAACCGGTCGGTTCGGTTCGCTAGCTTGGAAATCTAGGAAATGATGCAATTTCTGACAAGCCAAAACAGGGGTTTGTTTTTAGCAACCCAATCCTTATCAAGAATATGTACAAGCAACCCAATCCTTATCAAGCCAAAACAAGGATTTGCTTTTAGCAACCCAATCCTTATCAAGAAGCTCTACATCAGCTATGACACAATCTTTTGCATGTAGAGGACTGCTTCGTTTTTTTTTTGCTGTCGCATGAAAGCTTCAATAGCTACTAAAGAAGCTCCCTATGAGTGAGTTATAGCTCGTTTGAGCTGAAAATTTAGTGTGTTCAAGTTCGATGAAGAAGAAAAAGTCGAGGAGTCTGTGAGGTTTATTGAGTAGGTGTTTGTGTGTGTGCCTGTGTTTGGGGAGGGCTTGCTGGTTAAGATCCAGAGAAGGAGAAAATTGAGAGATGCAGAGAGCAAATGGAGGGGAGAGATGCAGAGAGCGGCGGCTGATTTTGTGTTTAGGAATGCTACTTTAGGTTTAGGGTTAAAAAATATCCTATTTATACATGTTTTTTTTTTAAGTGTTGGCCTGGTTGAACCGGTTCGGTTTGGTTTGATTCAATTGGTTTTAGACTTTGGAAACCGAAACCGAACCGGAACTTTTTTGTGATTTTTTAATTGGTTAATTCAGTTTTTTTTTCGGTTTAGTTTTTTCTGTTATTTGTTTTTTAGTTTTTTCAATTTAATTGATTTTTTTCTCACCACCCTCAGTACCATTTGTAGTGCTAATTTAACGCAGTGTCAACTCACAAGGCTTTGGTGCTGATTCAACTGAAATTTGTTCCGCCCAATAATATTATTAATCATTGTTATGCTGAGTTTTCCCCCTGTATTCCTTGATTTCAGCAGCATACAGCTAAGGGCCATCAAAATATTGTCTAGTCAATGATAATTTCATCCAAGGACAGCTGTTTTTTCTACTGTCATTGCTTTATATTACAGCACACTAGGAGAGTTCATTAAAACGAATTTCGGGCACCCAATAAAGTGTAGAGCTTCTTTCTTGTTAGATTAAGAGAAACATTAAAGACAAAACTTTGTTAGCAAGATGGGAGACCAGTTAGGAGACAGGTTCCGCCATGCCCATGAAGTAAGTCCAATGCCTTTTGGCATTTTCAAAGCTTCTTACAGTTGTAGTGTGGGACAAATTCCATTTATATGAAGATTAACCATGTGGATGTCAACAGGCTCATGCAAGAGGATGGAGCCGAAAATTCTTTATGGATAGTCAATGAGTAAGGTATAAAGAGGGCTTGCTTTCTATAGTTTTTGGATTTACAATCAGATCACAGCTCAAACCCACATGGGCCTTCGAAAAGCATGGTTCGTAGCTGAATGCAAGTGGAGATCTAACCTTAAAAAAATATAGGGGGTGATGCAATGTGAGAAACCCACACGTGTTCAAAGGGATGGCTAGTGGAGCAAGTGTGCGTGTCAAGGTGCTACCACTCTCAATATTTTTGCTGGAAATATGTATTTAGCACCATGGCAGCATCAATCATTTGGGTTCATCAAGCCCGATTAATGGTCTTAATTGCAAGTCATGGAATGGCTAAATGGCACTGATTAAATGTGAAAAATAAAAAAATCTAAAATACCTTTCCTTGACATTTGTTTTGGCTCTCTCCCCCTTCAAATCATGGTATGAAATTGGTCCACTTTCTTCATGAAAACAAAAGGTATTTCGATATCTTTGAAAAGAAAAACTAAAATCCTTCCTTTTTGGCTCTGAAAAAAAATGTATTTTTGAGCATATTTAACTAGTATTCCCTGTTTTCTTAAGGAGAGAGAGTCTTGGCTCCCCGCGTCTCTCATCCTGGACTCGTCCCTTAGGAAAGGGCCTTGTGCCATTGGTGTCTGCAAAAAGCTCTTTGTAGTTAATAGTTAAATGATTACGAGTCCTTGAAAAACGGATATTGGCTTTATCCGGCCACATCAGGCAGAATAGTAGGGTCATAATGGCTTTATCTGTTCGTCAAGCATCACTTGAACAGTTGCATGAAACCTAATGAACACACATTAGAGTAAATAATGTTAACTTTAAACAGTTGATCACTGATGCAGTAATAAAATATTTGGAATACAAATTGTTTTATCCTCGTCTTAATCACAAACTGACAAATCTAAGTAACATGAGATGTCTGCTGAGCACACACATAAAACAAGCTCACCTCTATATACATGTGGATTCTAACAGTGAAAGAGAAGTAACGACTTAAAAAGACTCGGGGTGTTGGTTTGAAAGTTCATGGCATGCTTAAACATGTTCAACAGTGAGCAACAAAGCTTTTACACTTCCTCTATTGACCCAAGAATCTCCTTCTCCAATGATTTTGTGGATGCACAACAAGCCATCAAGTATGAAAGCAGCTATAGAGAAGCACCGGTTTCCACAGATTTCGAGTTCTCGGTGAAAAACTACTCCATGATTCCTGCAGATGAAATCTTCTTCAAGGGCACGATGTTGCCTTTGAAGGATAACTGCACCAACAGCCAACTGCGAAAAATGACCTTACGAGATGAATTACTTGTCGATGATGAGTATAATGATGCCTTCCCAACACCAAAGAGTTCAGGCTGGTGGAAGGAGAAGCTGTGGTTAAAGAGGGGTCACTTTACACTTAAGAAAAGTGATAGGAACAGTGCGGTTTTGGATAGAGTTGTTGAAGAGAGGCCTGTTTTTGTTCATGAAGGAGGACTAACTAACAAGAGAACACAGGTGCGACAGAATTCTGTTCTTCTTCTTTCTTTTTTCCTTTTCCTTTTGATTTTTTGGTCATGTGAAGTTCGAGTTTGCCAATTTATACTGAAAAATGGTATCTGAAGTTAGGATTTGCAATAAGAACCAATTTGGCTACTTTACATGTTGCAGGAAGAGTTGACTGAAGGAGGGATAAGTTGCGAAGACAGTGAAATATAATGCTATCCACAACGAAAGAGGCAAATTTTTTCAAGGGAGGGAATCGTTGCTGTGATCCTACAACAGAGCTGGGATTTCGTTGACTTGCAATCTTTTGTTTTGGTTATTTTTTGTAGCTTTACTTTTTTATTCGACTCAAAAACAGCAACACGTCTCCCTTGTTACACCCCCCCCCCCACCCCCCCACCCCCCCCGGTGGAAAGAGTGGTATATGGCTGTTTTGCTATGTACAAATGTTTGCTGTTGAAGAACTTCCACTAAAACAAGTAGTATTTATAAATGTAACCATCGGATTATGATTTTCATTTACTAACATGAGCTGCGCTATTCATGTCCTATTCGTCAACTGGGTGTTAATGGAAGACACTTCTCCTCGATTTATTTACTGAGGGGTTATAAATTTGATTAAATCACACTTTTCCTTAATTTATTTACTGGGCGGTTATAAATCTGATTTAGTAATTTACACAACGATAATTTTACCTGAATACATCACCGAATAAAAGATATAGCAAAGTGCTTTTCGGACAAAACGCATACATGGTGCTTTTCAGGCATTTGATGGCGAAGTGTTGAGTAGTCTTCTTGGCGAGACTTGTCTTCATGATTTGAGGTTATATGAAAGTTCGTCAATACACAGAGTAGGACTTGATGTATTTTGCTCAACTCGCCACTTGAACGATGAGACATTTTGATGGTAATATTCTTGTGGTTAACCCCTTGCATGATTCTTGAATGTCTTTTCTTTAAAATGAAGCTTTCCAAAAATAAAAATAAAAATGAAAATAAAAAAATTTCACTCCCAATAATTACATAAAATGATCAAACCTTTTAATTCTTGTGAGCATTGAATGAATTATGTACAGCAAATAGAAACAGCATTCCTTTTCTCTATCACCAGCTAACCATTTCAGATAAATTACAATTCTCAATCTGTATGGCTAAAATCTTAAAAGCATCAATGGCTATTTACAAAATGTACAAAGTTACTAGTTCATCCAGATGGAAAAGAATCTGTTTGATGGTTTTGTTAAACTGCACACCTGCAACCAAAAAACAGAAGATAAAGAGTAAATGACTCTAATAGCGAGGACAAGAGGGAGGGAGGTTGGGGAATAAACAAGTTACAACAACATACAAGATGGCTGCCTTCTTTTTTAATTGGCAAGGAGAACGTTTAGAAACCTAAACACTTGTCGTTTGATTTTATATACTACTATAGAGCATAGACTGGGCGTCAAACAATGGATGGATATGTTATACACCATAAATCCATTCTTGTATTTCTAACTACCACATAAAAATTTGATACTGAAAGTAATAAATTGTAAGCCTTGATACTTCAGCAATGAAAAATAGATGAAGTTGATCAACAGCATTCACGGACATCAACACCTTCACAGCTGAATAATCATCAGCAGGGCTTGGCAAATGCCAAAACCAGAGCTTCTAATGTCATTTTTACCTGGACCGATGACATTTGAGTTACTTCTCATTCCACTAACGCAAGATCCATTTATTTAGTGTGTTATATAAAGTATTCAAAAGGAGCGGGTTGTAGAGTTCAAACTCACTTTGTACATGTCGGCTATGGTGACAACAGAGGTCTCCCGTGACCTTCTCTTGGAAAGAGAGCAGCAAGAATCCTTCTCTATCCATTTGTCATGCAATGGTCTCATCATGCATTTCAATCAATCTCAATCATTTGGCTTTGTGGAACCCAGATATTTCTCCATGGACTCTTTTTTGTGTTCAGGGTCAAGACTGCAAAAGCATCCTCACCAGAGTAAATATATGATTGAAAAGATTGCATCTTAATAAACTGGAAAATGACTTAGATCTAATCAGAATCAGAACCAAAAGGTAAAAGGAAGAGGAACTGACCTATTTCTAAGGCCAAGAAGAGCACAATGGGCTGCACCTGCACAAGCAGAAACAGGAGCTATGGCAGCAGCAGGAACAGCCTGCACAGCAGTTGCCAGGGCAGACCCTGCACTGGCTCCAAGCTGGTATTTTTTAAATGGAGCTCGCACTAAAGCAGAAGCAGATTTTCCCAGTCCATCACTGAGACTCTCGTACGCCTGTGAATTTGAGAGAACAAAAGCTCTGTGAATTTGAGAGAACAAAAGCTTTATTTGAGAGCAACTACACGCAACAAATATATTGTTTTATTTCCTAAATCGCATGGATGTAAAATGGCCTTCACAATAAAAAAGCCATGATCTCAAACTAGTTGGGTTGGCAATATGCTTTTCTCTGTTGAAGGTGTATCTTTCTTGCACCGTTCCATCCTGATCATAAACCAAACCCAATGTATGATAGTCATTACGGCCATAAATTCCCAATCTTTAATTTCTACAGTGTCTAGTCCCTAACCAAAAAAAAACAGCCAAAACTGCGTGACACCTAACAAAAAGCACAAGGAGCAACCATGCAAAAAGCAAGGCAAGTTGAGGAATTTACATGCTGAATTCCTTCCTGGGCATCTTTTGGTTGATTGCACCTTACATTTGCTTTAGTTTTGCCTGGTAAAGACCATGATACAGGAGCAGAAGGAGCACCTGTAAGAATACATTCTGCTTGGAGCAAAATATCATGAGCCCCAGCTGCCAAATGTACCCCAAGTCCAACAGCTTCAAGTGATATACGTTTTAGAAATGCAAATGTACCTGAATGGAGAATTACCAAGAATGATTACTTTCATGTATTAAACTTGGAAGTGGAGACAATACATTCTAACCAAAATGTATGCAAAAACACGAATTAATTAGTCATGGAGGAAAACAGTTTCATAGAATAATTGAAATATAGAGAATTCAGTATAGGGCCAAAAGAATTGTTGAGATGCTGGTCAGCTAGAGCATGTTCTTATTATTATTGAGCAACCTGCCAAAAATTTCACAATCAAAATTTATCTTGCAACTAAACACCAAACCAATTTAGCCATGATATATAGACATGACAAATAGAGACATTCACCACAAACATGCAATATAAGCACCTCAAATAATCATGTGACACAAACAATGATCTGGTATCATTTACACCATAATGCAACACAACCCAGATTTTACTGCTAGAGACCAAACAAATGTTTAACTCAACATGACTTGCCTCTTTGCATTCCCTTGATTATTTTATGATCCTTCCTGTAGCTCTCAACAGGCAAGGAAACAAGCTTTGCAGCACTAGAACCCACAGCAACAAAGGACCGGATGGTAGGAAGACCTTGCAAAATTTTATGTATCTACATACACAGGAGAGATAAATAGATATCATAAAACATGTCAATACGAAGAATATAACCATAAAGTTCTCAATACACATGGAGAATGTTACTAAAACCTGATTTTGAGAAATCTCCACCAACCACTCCCCTATAATTGTTTCACATACACTGCCCCAGCCATAGACACCAACAGCATGAACGTGTTTTAGCTGTAGTTCAACCCCCTGCATCCAAAAATTTACTAATGGTGATTAGAACATCCAACTGGAAACTCCCAAAACTTATATTTCGTTCAGTATTTTTTGTCTAGTGAATTGGCTTATAATAGTTTTGCTATTAATAGAAAATTAATGTTTACAAATTAATGATTTGAGAAGCAACAATATTTAAGAAGTGAGAATTATTGGTCTGGGGTCATCTTTGCAAAAGGAAAAAAATCCCTGCCATATTTATGTTTACGTGCAAGAGACCTTTATCTATTACTGGATTTTAGATCAATAGCAAGATACACACAATGTAACAATTAGCTTGGGCCCTACCCAATCCCCCACTTGAATGCTATATGACCCACAGCATAGACAATTACTGAAAATTTTTTAGTACAAACACGAAATTTGAAACCATCAGGTTGCATTTTCTAAAAGTTTAATTCAGAATGGCAGACTTCTTAAATGATGCCCTAGTCATTTTATCAAGAATCAGTCACAAAACCTAGTATCAAATGTACAAAAGTGGACTGCAAAACACCTAAATAGTTGGAGCCAGTAAGCAGGAACTGTCCACAAAACTGATTTCTTCCATCACCATATATTTACACTATTAATTACCAAACAAAATTTAATTTAATTCAAAAAACAAAATTTTCACCTTCCAGGGGACAAGGTTCACAAGTTCCACGTACTTCCCACTACTCAATGCTGCCAGATCAACATGATGGGGACTGTAATCAATTCGAAGAATAATAGGCCATATGTCGAACTTCTGAAATAAGTTAATGTGATCAGGGCATAAAAAATTGACTTCAGAAAATCAAATTCGGAATATAATAAAGAACTCAAAACAGATAAAATAAAGAAAATCATGGCCTAGTTCAATTATTCAAAGTCAATTCCATCCTTTTCCATTCCATCTTTTTTCATGCAATTATTCACTGAAAACACAGGCCATCAGAGTAAAAGGACAGAAGTAAAACAATCTGTTGAGTACTGGCTAGCCATTTCCCTTACCTGTTCACATGATTGCACTCAAACAGTAGTTTAACAAAAAGGAAATGGAATGCAATGATATCATGTCAATTGATAAATGGCATGCATGGCCCCTATCCTACTTGCCTGAAAAAAGGGAAGCAATGCTTCATTTGCAATTGTATGTCCAGCAAGATTACTGCTATTTGTTGCAGAAGTCTTCGCACCGTCTGAGTTTTGATCTTGATCTGAAGACTGGCCTGCTGACAAGCTTTTGGGCCCAAAAAAGCTAATGAGAAAATCAAGCTGGCTTTGATGAAGATGCAATAGCACAGGAAGGAAAGCTATGCGTAACCTGGAAGGAATAAACATGACAATTAACAATGAGGGAGCACTTCTATAAACAGTGTGTGTGTTTCACTATAACAAATTATATAAAATAAAAACCAGGGTTATAAGGTTGACTGTAGTTCATGAAGTGTGATTGTGAAATTGTGATCCAGGGGACCAACATGTACAACACTTGTTATTTTGAGCATGATCATAAGAGATAACAAGAGAATTTAAAGGCTAGGGTAGATTGCCAACCCTATGAAACAAAAGAATTACACAAAACATCTACATTTCCATTCCTGGCCCGTCATGAACACTATCAGCCAAAATTCTTTGTAGCCTTGTAAAAAAAACCTCACATCAATCCTTGCATAGTGAAGAATTTTTAAGATAATAGTATGACAGTGCTTTCCAAAACAGAGATGTTACACCAGGCTTCTACTAAATCCATACTCAATAACCATGACAGCTTGCAAAACACATACCGGTATTCCTCAAGAGGAATTAGAGGATCTGGTCTGACAGCTTCCAAGTCCAGCTTGAATGCTTTGGAAGTGGATTCCCTAGGATGATCTTTTGAATGATAATATCCTAGTATCTTTCATTTCAAAAGGAAAAAACTATTCAAACACGATTTATAAAAAAAAAATAAGAAAAAAAAAGATTGACAAAATAATTAAATAAAATGGATTTGGGTTTTTTTATAGTACCCGTTTCCAAGGTGCAGTTTTACTCCCATCATAAAGATGAAAATCCTGAACTGAAAGACAAAGCTTAGACGCATATATCCCACCAACTGGGAAGACATCGTATTGAAATTGCATTCCAGATAATGCAAGCTCCAGATAAACAGTTGTCTCCCGTCCACAAGTATGACTAGAAGGATCACCATTCCTTTTATGTACCTGCCAATCAGAACCAGCATACATTCTCCAGCTCACATTAATGTTCTTAAAAAGCACTCTTCCGGTGGCCTTCCCAAAATCATCAGAATACATAGTTGGAAGCTGGTCTTCCAAAACCTGATTCACACTAGCTTCACCACTTGCTCCAGAAATGTGATTTTCAAAAATGCTTAAAGGGGCATCCCCATACCATCCACCATTTCCTCTGCCATGATCTGCATCGTCAAAATTCTTGGATTTGCATTTAAGTTTCTCAGATGGTGTTTGCCTGCCTATTGACAATTCTGGCAAAGGACATAAATCAGGCAAGTAATAACCTTCTATAAATTCTGGGAAAGAACCACTCTGTAGAAATGTGGTTTGACTACTTTCCAGGCCTGCCAAAGGCACTGACCCATCATAAGAGAGATCATCCGAGAAAAAGTCTGGAGTTTCGACACTGAGGCTGCAAGCCTCTCCAAGGAGACTTTCATCAAGTGAAACATGAATTTCTGATCCATTAGAATCAAGCTGGCATGCCTGAGTCCCATGCAAGTGAAACGCATCTTCACATATCTCATCCATTAAACCAGCCACCCCAAGTTTACTCTTCGTATCTGCAGTAGGGTCATGCACTTGAGAAGTTGATGGGACACAATCATGATTGGAAATCCCGCCTTCATCATTTAACTTGTTTCTCTCTTGGGCCTGACGAACACTATTCCACCTATTCTGCAAGTGCACAACTGATTCCTCCAAGTCAGGGGCAAAAAGCTGTTGGAATTGAGCAGCCAAGCGAATCAAACCATAAGTTGTGTCATGGCAAGTTTCCACATAAATGTGGGATTTTGAGCATTCTAGCTCCCAGAGAAGGCCATTCTTACAGTCAGTTCTCAAAATTGCTTCAAACAGGGCCTCATGAGCAACTTTCGCATAACCCATCTTATGAAGATATTCCACACTATAAGTCCCACCATGATCATGTGCTGCACCAAGAAGCAGCCCCACATCTTGCACTCTAATTTTGTAATCACTATCAATAGAATCTTCCATTGTTGTGTTGGAAAGTGAAAACAAAGATGCAGCTAATACACAGGCAACATGTGGCTCACCTGTTTCTTCTTTGGAATACAAGGAACCAATCTCGGAATGAAGAGCCCCAACTACCGAATTCTTCAAGTGGGGCTCATAACTTATACCGATATCAACCAACTTTAGAATGAAATAAGTTTCAGAAGGGGCATTCAAATCCCCCTTTGCCAAACTTCCATCACTTGCCTTCTCAACTTCAGGAGATGGCAAAGTGAAGAAGGAGGATATTGCATCCAGCCAATCCAAGCGACCACCAACAGCAATAATTGTGGCACATCTGACAGTAACAGATGTGAAATCATGTGACCTCTTAGGATCCCATATGTGTATAATTTCAGAACCAGCCAACCTAGAAGACAATGCATTGGAACCTCCTCCATCTCCACGTTTCCTAGTGGAGTTGCTACAAGAAATCAGAAGAAACTCTCGATCTGGAACTCCAGTGATGGAACCCCACAATTTACCTTCTCCATGGGCTAGCCAAAAGAAATTGGCACCCCTGATACCTCCAATATTTGAGACAGACAACATCTCAAATTTTCGGATTTTCAATTTTAAACAATGCCATGATCCAGGAAGTTCACTCTGTAATGAACTTTTTATATCATCCTTTGTATCTGGTCTAATTGAAAAATCTACTGATTCGCACTCCACAAGAATTGAAGTTCGACTGACTGATGGCAATTCCCCAACACTGACTGCATCGCAGGCCATGCCTGGTAATCCATTAATCATCTGATCTAGAAGGCAATGCAGATTACTGTACTGAGAAGTGCTAACATCAACCATAACAGAAAAGAGATGAACATGCAAGAAGAATGCAGAGCTCAAAATTATCTCCTCTCTGGTTCGCGAATTTAAATCTCCTAAATCTTTGACAGCAGTTGCACTAGCAAACTCATAGCCTTTCACCATGAATTTTCTTCTGCTCTCTGGAGCCGCCAAAGACTTGGCTATCTCAGCAATAGAAGGACCAGTCACAGGGTCTTCCTGCCAAAGCATCTTAATTGCACATAGAGAACCAGCTCTATTACTGACAGACACAATCTTCTGCGCACAAAATTTACGCCTTGGTGTTACAGTAGACGAGCTAATTCCATCATTCTTACATGCTGGATTGACCAAATAAACCTCGAGATTACCAACATTCAAATGCAAAGAACCAGTGGCCCTTGGAGCTTGCCTTTTCCATGAACAGGAATTCGATGTTAGACTATTTTCTAGAACTTTTCCCTCTTCCAAAGTTAATGGTGAAGAAATATCAAAAGCAATAAATTGATTCCAGGAAGAGTGGCCTCCAACATCTCCACCACTTGCAAATGGGAAACATAGTATTACTCTTGCACAAGGGATTGATATACTACCTTGCAAATTTTCTGTACAAGTTAACGTTGAAACCCCAGAACTTGAACCTTTTTTCATATTTCCATGAGAAAATTCACGCTTCTTATTGACAGATGGAAATCCACTCCTCTGGGCACTCATTTCAACAGATTTTTCAGCATCCTTCAGGAGACTCAGTATCATGTTTACTGAACCATAGTTCACCCAGAATATTAACAGCGGCAGTTGCACTGAAAGTGACTTTGTCCCTGTAAAACTTTTATCTGACGAGTTAGAACTTACAGTAAATTGGCACCGAGTGACACCTGAGGTACCGAGCAATTTCACTTTGGTTGCATTTCCAGATGGAACTCCTGGTACAACTAATGTACTTGATTCATCCAAATAAGGAAATGGAGGGAGAGCACCTTGAACTTCAGCTTGCAGATTTTGAATCAAAACAGTTCCACTGTTGCTATCACTACTATAATCCCGCAAGTGAAGATTCATGGCATCATTTTTATTGTACAAGTAATCAGCAACCTCAATGCACTTCACTGTTCCTTCAAACCTCTTTTCTTGAGGACATACCTGTTGACCTTGTCGAATTTTCAAGTTAGATAGAGGAATACCATAAAAAACCAATAAGGAACAAACAGCGAAGCAGATTGTAAAAGAATTCTAATTCTTCAAGAAAATTTTACCTGCAAAACAACAAAAATATCTTTGCACTCTGCACCCAGACAATGAACCTCCAAATCAACAGCATTCTGGTCACTCTTTTGACCATACAAGTCTTCCTGATCATCATCCTGAAAGGATAACAAGATAGAAATTCCAGCCAAAGTCGCTTTAAGGTTTGTTTGAACATGCTGATCTTCTGTACATGGTCAAGAAGGAAAATAGAATTATAATACAAATCACATATCAGAAAAAGATCACAGTTAAAGTCTGAAAACCTTATCATGACAAAACAAGCATCATCGAATATAAATGTTACACTAGAAACGTAGCAATGAATATCTCATGTGCCTATAGTAAGTGCATTAACTACATAACATCGCTTGTAAGAAAAGATATAAACACAACAAAATCCTCAGTCCACCAATCAAAAGAACTGAATGGATGCACTTTATAGTATTAAGAAAGCATGTGTTAGCTAGATGTACTCCATGAAACCATATGATGCCTAATGGAAAAAGAAAATAGATCCTAAAATAGAATGCAAGTTATATCTTAATATGAAAATGCAGGAAAAATGTTATATCCATGATATTACAGGAGGAACAACATATATGATGAGATTGTGCATAAGCAGCTCTCAAATTTGGGCAACAATGAATGCACAAAATGACACACTTATGGAAACAAGTGCACATACCAGAAGGAATATGAAAAGATCCAGAAGCAAGGCTGGATGCTGCAGTTAATGCACTGAAAACAGAACATGTCCAGTTCCACATCCCACTGCTTCCCAAAGCTGATTGTGAGCTCCTCATTCCATCTAAACATTCAAAAAACTGGTCCACACTGAAAATTGGCCAAGAAATGTCAGCATTACCAAAACAGCAAAAAAAAAAAAAAATTAAAAGTTAAAGATGAAAAAGATTTTATGGACATGTACATTAATATTTATTTGCAGGATTACAATCCTTTTCACCAAACATTACATCTCAAAATGAATTTTTAAAATCCCAAACTACTAAGGGAAGGGTGCAAATTTCATAAGCACTTCATTGTATTTATAAGATCAGATGCTTGTGTATGATAATTCCATATGTTAGAGCAATAAAAAAGTGTGGAACCCAAAAGCAAGAAAGATGCACTAACCTTGCTCCAAGGTCTAATTCTTCTTGGATACCATCTTTCTCGTTTTCAATAGAATTTGGCACCCAGTCAGATATAAGATGTGATCCAGATACCATTGCTTCACTGATTGATTCTTTCCCGGTAAAAGATGAGAAGGCAGATGTAAAACTACCATGAACAGGGATTGACTTATCAATAGCAAACACAGTAGGACTGGATAATGATGAATGGAAATGAGAAGAGGAATTGAAGCAGACAGATTCTGTTGATCTATAATGTGCATCCCCCCCACCATCTTTATCGATATGCTTACAAGTTTCCCATGAAAGTAGGAACCACTTGATTGTGCTTGGTTGAAGTCTTAATTCTATAGGATCAAGACATACCTCAGCATCCAATTTGCGAATGTCTAATGAACCATTCTTCCAAGGAATACTTAACTTCAAATTCCCTGAAAATCCACCTTTTTTCCCTGTCAAAATAGGAGTTGTAGGATTTGATCGGCAACGCCCAAAAAACTGCTCACTAAAACTTGAATCTGACACACATGGACTGCAACTTTGATTGTCAACACCATCCGTCTGGAGAAGTTCAAGTACTGCACCTTGAAACTCCACAAAATTCGTTAAATGACTTATCCCAAGAAAGTTCTCAACTCCATGATCAGAACTCAAGTTAGGGTCTTCAGAAACACAGGTTCCACACTCTATTTCAGGTACTCTGAGGACCAAAGTTTCTTGACACCCAACCTTCTTTTCGTCCTTCTCGAAATACGGCTCAAATGCAACAATCAACTTCTTAACCTTTACATGGAAACTCGCCAAAAACCACTTCACCATCTTTGCAATTGTCTTTACACCTTCATGAACATCAACATGACTAGATTTTGCGGCGTTTTCCATCAAATCATTCCCAAACTTTCCCACATCCTTCTGCCTATGTCTACTATCTTGACTACAACTACCAGTCTCGTCTCCAGCTGGTGTATTACATTTCTTCAAACAGGGTGCAAGTACAAGTTCAAGCTCATCCAACTCAACCTGAAAACCTTTACCCTTCCGTGGCATTTTAACCGACAATGAACCAATTGACCCTTCTTTTATCATCACTGATGCCGCTACCCCAAACTAGAAAACTCAATCCAAACAAATAAAATTACCTCAATTAGAAAACAACCTCCAAACCTCAATTAACAATTCAAAAACCAAAATTGAAAAAAAAAGGTCGGAAACAAATATAACAAATTATTAAACAAAGGACCCTAAAAGTTATCTAATTTCAAGCAACTAACTAAAATAACCAACTGTTAATTCCGCTAAAATTAATAAAAAAAGCATAATAACAAAAATGTCATTAAAGATTTCAGCCAAATAAACTTTAACGAGCAAAAGTTGCAGCTTGACGAGACTTAAATTAACCGCTTTACCTTTTCATTAAGACAATCAACATTAAGAGCAAGATCACTGAGTTGGATAGTGCCTTCACTGATTTGAACATCGAGCTGATCAAGATCAATATCTCCTAATATAAACTGCCCTAATTTCTTCTTCAATACAAACTTGCACAGCCTCTTCACGGCCAACCGCGACAGTACAGCCTCCGCCGATTTTGCAAAATTCCACGAAAACATCGTGAAATTCGGATTTGGAAGGTTAATTAGGGTTTATTTTGAGATAGGGTTAGGGTTTGGCTCGTGATGGGAGACGAATTATAATTATCTCCCATCAAGAGACAGGAAGAGAAAAGGAATGGACTTTGTTACGGAGAGAGACGGGTAAGATTGGACTTAAGAGAGAAATGATTGATTGGAGACTTGTTTGTGTTATGGTCGTTTTTTGGATTTGTATTGGATTTTAAGGTTTCGTGTGGTGTTTTGTTAATTATTTTGTCTGTAGGGTTTTTTTTTTTTAATAGTGCACGTTTTAAATTCCCACGCCTTCCGGTACTAACGGTAAAAACAGCTCGGTCAAAAGAATCTTCTAATTTCTGATTATTATTTGTGTTTTTTTTTTTTTTTTGGGACGAGGAGCATCGAGGACTTGTTTGGTGATACAGTTCCTTTGTTTTTTTAAATTGATTTTCAAAGTGTATTTGTCCTTTATTATGATGATTTTAGATGAAAATATAAAAATAAAATGAAAACTTTAATGGTTGTATTAAGCATTGGTTAGGAATACCGGTGTAACTCGCATTCTATAAAAATTAATTTTTTTTTACTAAAAGTTAATTTTTTATATATATTTTGGATCGTTTTGTTACGCTGATTTCAAAAATAATTTTTAAAAAATAAAAAAATATTATTTTGATACATTTCGGCACGAAAAACACTTTAAAAAACAATCGCAATCACACTCTATAAGTTTAACAAAGAATATACTTGTATTTTTTTTAATTATATCTTTAAAATTAGATAAGAATATATATTTTTTTGTTCGGATTTTTTTTTATGATAAAAAGTATTATTAGATTAACTTGTGCATTAATTAAGATTAAATTTCTCTTTTAAAACACACCCTCCATATTGCACTATATATTCAGAGTAATTTAATAATTAAATTGTCTTAGATGCTTTAACTTAAAAAAAAAAAATCTCTCTTTAACCATTAAATCAACTTTCTTAAGTTTTTATCAAACAACTTTGAATTTTGAAGTGCTATTATACGAGTAGGATGACGACTTTATAATAAAAGGATGGTGTTCATAAGTACTATAATTTGATTTATTACATTATCTTAAACTTGACGTATTATTTAAATATCTTATTTGAATGCTTTTTATAATACAATATTATGATGTAGCTGCCATCGCTATATTCGTATGTATTAACAATGGAATCTTAATTTACACATTGAAAAGCATTTCAAGCCAATGGTCTAGCGAATGCAGTTGGACTTTTTTTTCGTTTTTAACTGTTCAGCAATGAAGGGCTTAACACAACAATTAAAGGATGTATTTAAAAAAAAAAAAATCGAGAATTATAAACATGTTTAATTTGAGTTAATCCAAACCTTCATTCTATCTCCATGCCTTTATCTTATAAAATTTGATCATTTATTCTTTGAATGGTTCATGATGAGTTAATTTTTGGTTAAAAATTTTATAAATAAAAATCTTTTTAAATAAAATGGATCTGATATATTTTATTTGAGTTTGTCAATCGATTAAACTCAAGGTAATATGGATATGATGAATATGTCAATTCCAAAGAATTTGGACTTGACAGTTAGCCAAACTTAAGATAACGTTGGTCTGACAAACATGTCAGACTCAAAAAACTTGGACTTGGAAGTCAACCAAGCTTAAGAAAACGTGGGTCTCATGAACATGTTAAACCCAATGAACTTGGACTTGACGGTCAACCAAGTCCAAGATAACACGGATCTGGTGAAAATGTTAGGTCTAAAGTACTTGAGCTTAGTAATCACCCAAGCCCCAGATAACATGGGTTTGACGAGCATGCTAGACCCAAAGAACTTGGACTTGGCTGTCAGCCAAGTCCAAGGTAACGTGAGTTTGACAAACATGTCAGACCTAAAAAACTTTAACTTGACAACCAATCAAGTCCAAGGTAATGTGGGTCTGGCGAACATGTCAGACCCTCGTTTCTTTGAACTTGGTTGGCTAACCCAAAGAATTTGGACTTGACAATCAGTCAAGTTCAAGGAAACGTGTATTTGACAAACATGCCAGACCTAAAGAGCTTGAACTTGACAGTTAGTCAAGTCCAATGAAACATAAGTCTGATAAATATGCCAAACCTAAAAAAGTTGGAGTTAACAGTCAACCAAGTCCAAGGAAACGTGGGTCTGACTAACATGTCAGACTCAAAGAACTTGGACTTGGTAGTCAGTCAAGTTCAAGGAAACGTGAGTCTAGCGAGCATGTCAGATCCAAGAACTAAATATAAGGAAACATGATTTTAGCGAACATGTCAAGCCTAAAGAACCTGGACATTACTAAGCTTTAAGGTTATATGTCTGATTTTGGACGATCCTCTACAATATAAGTATTAAATACATGATAAACCACCATGCTTCTCCATCTAGAATAATCGTTTATATTAAGATAATGATTTTTCTATGTTTATAGGTATGTACAAGGCCTCTTAAGGAACCTAACATACTTACCATCTCATTAATGATATGTAAGAAATATTTATCTCCCATTAATATCACCAAAAGTAGAGGACTTTCTAGTTTTTCTCTTATTTGAAAATGACAAAGTTCACGGGGTATAAATACCCCCTGAACTATTCAGGTGAAGGGTTCATAACTTTTCTTCTCTTAAGTTAAAGATACGATTTCAGAGCATTACCCAACTTAAAACTTAAGAACAAACATCTTTGTTCTTTGAATTTAAGGCTCTTTTAAATCATTTATTGTCTTAAGTCATTTAATACATTTTCCATAAAATATGTTGACTCTATCATTGGATTAAATCCCCCGATTGGGACTATTTTTAAGTATTCAAGCTTTTATTATAAGTATAGAGTTTCTTAGATTAAGAAGAAGAAATCCAAGCACTTGAATATATTAATTAACTACTATCACAAACACTAAATAATCTTTTAGTTACATATCTTAGATTTTAGGAAATCATCAATTTTGCTTTCTTTCAATTTCATTTAATGAATATTAGACATTATTTGCTTTATAATTTCTGCCAAGATGCTGATGTAGATTTAAGCCATTTCCATGAAATTAAAGGACACATTTAAAGAAAGCCATCAATCACATGATATTGGACAAAATCAATAAAATGATACTCATTTTTTAGAAAAATAACATCGTTAATATAAAATTTTAGGGAAATGACACAATTTGAAAACATATTGGGGGAAATGACATAGGTTAACACAATTGTTATTCTGAATCACGATTTGAAACAAAATCATTATTCAAAATCACAATTATGATTGAAATCGCGATTCAGAATAGTTACTACTCTTTCAAAAGAAAAAACCCTAAAAAAAACCCACCACCAAAACAGACTCCAATCATCGAAAGCAGCCTACAATCCTCCACCAAAACATTAGAATAATCTTCTTCTCATGTACACGAGTCTTTCTACTATTTTGTTATTGCAAACCATTAGCCCAAGCTTGATTAACAACCTCCTTACTATGACAACAGGCGGAATCGCCACCAAGCCATAAAAAAATCAAGGTAAAACAGTTGCATTGTCTCTTAGTTTTATGGGTTTCGTTGTTGAATTGAGAAATTTTAAGTTTTGATTTATGATTATTTGTGTTGTGTTTCATAATTGAATATTTTATTGATGTTGAGATAATTTTTGCTTTGAGTGAAGCAATTATGTGTGTTTTTATGCAATTGATGTTATTTATGGAATCAATTAGGTTTGAATTAGAGAAATTAGGGTTTAAATTAATTTTAAGGGTTACTTGTCGTGTTTAAAAATATTATTTGAAATGAGATAAATTTTATTTTAATTGATGCAATCAGATAGTTTTTCAATCAATTGATATTATTAATAAAGCTATAGTAACAATTTTAGCAACTAGAGTTTATGTTGGATTTTAATTGGGGATTTTGTTTTAATTAAGAAAATTTACATTTTAATTTATATAACTAGATATGTTTTCATTAATATTATTAAGGTCAAAGTAATAGTGCATCCTCAAAGGGGTAAATCACCCCATCTCTATCATCTAAAGTGAATGTGATAAGTTCATACCATGTATCTTGTTGATGAGTTGTTGTGACAACCTGTTTTCCATACTTTCTCTTTCTATTAGAAGTATCTTTGCTTGTCGAAAAGCCCTCTAAAATCATATTGATCTCAGGCAAGGCTTGAATAGGTTGGCTGAGCTCTTTTCTTTCATGTTTCATGTGGGCACACCTCTTAATGAATTATTTCAAATAACCCTTGGCTATCAGCCTCTCAATCTATTTCTTTAACGTGAAGCAATCTTTCATATCTTGCCCTTTGTCCTTGTGGAATAAAGAAAATTTTTTGGAGGTGCGTGTGTATGGAGGCAATACTATATAGGGTGAATATTAAACAAAGTCTTTCCCTTTAATGGCTGTAAAATTTTTTGTAAGGGTGGTATTCAAGGGAGTTGTACATCTCTTTTTAGGGTATTGCACATCCTCCCTCACTAACCTTTTTTGACCTTTCTTGAAATTATTACCTCTGTTGGGAGAGTGGTTTTGTTTGAAAGGTTTCTTATCCTCAACCTTATAATAGAAATTGGAAGGCTCATGCCTTAACATACTGGTTTTTTCTACCCATATATGATTCTCCATGACTACCTTCACCTTTAACAGGCTTCTATCTGGTAAGACATATCAATCATTTTATAAAGAGCGTTCTCTCACTCCACTTATCAGAGCCTCTAAGGCTATTGACTCGATCAATTCCTCCATCTCAAGCATTTCTTCATTGAACCTTTTTAAATATACCCTAATGGATTTCCTTCCTGATTGAGTAACATTAAAGAGTTCTATGGAGCTCTTATTGACAAGTATATCGGTGCTAAATTATGACACAAGTTTAACACATAGTTCATTAGAACCCATGATAGAACCTGACTTAATGTTGTTATACCAGGCTTATTATTACCCCCTAAAGTTCATAATGAGGATCTTGCATATAACATCACCTTCTTGGATGACCAACTTAAGGTTATTAACATGTTGTGGACGTGTTCTCATGGATATGTCAGACCATTGTAGTTGTTCAAAGTCATCTTTGTGGAGACTAACTCTTTCGATTTGGGGGTGTGCAAAACTTGTCTAGATAAAGGTGATCTCTTTATCTCATGAGGACTATAGACCTAATTTTGTACGTATCTACCAGGCAAACTTCCCTCAGACTATTGTCTAATAAGCTTTAGAGAGAGCTAAAGAATTTTGGTATGGAACAACAAGATTGATAAATAATTTTTATCAAATGGTGGCCAAAGGTATCACGTCTAGAGTGACCACTTATTAAGAGAGCTTCACATCGATAAGAAAGACCTTCAGAGTGACTAGGAGATTATTGGGGGTGGAAAACTCTCCGTGTCATTTTTCTCAACCTCATTTAGATAATACAATTATCTTTTGATTAAGGGGATAACTTGTGGTTGGGAAGCTAAGACTGAGGGTGCTATATCATGTGCCAAGACTTGTTGGGGGTGTCAAGGTATGATGTTGCCTCTGGGTTGCCAACATGGCTTAAGTAAGGGCTTGCATTTGATTAATGAGTTATTGAAACTTTGATGGAGTAAATATGCCAGCAACTGCAAGAAGGTTCATAACGCATCTCATCCCAGGGGTATCTTGATTGTATACCATTGATAATGATTAGGGATGTCAAAAACTAGTTTTGGAAGAATAATTGATGATTTTTTGGTCAGGTTCCCATAAAATGGCGCCAATTGATGATGTTTTAAAATTCAATGTGCTCAAGAGTGTGGTTTTTTAAGGTTTGGATAGTGGATAATCACATGTTCACGTCAATATTTCCTTCTCCAAAGCTTATGAAGTGGATGGTTAATGGTAGAAGACCTAACATTTATAAAACAATCCCTTTTGATGGGGGGTTTTAGGATCATCTGATGATAAAGTCAATAACTTTTAGTAAGAGATTGTAATAAATGAGAGAATAAACTTTCAATTTTAAGAACAAAAGTTTTTGTTTTTGTTTTTGTACGATAAATGCTTTGATAATTAAAGTATAAATACTTAGAGAATAGAAATTGTGAACCTATTATCTGGTTGGTTCAAGGGGTATTTTATAGCCTCTGAGCCTTGTCATATTGCTTGAATAGAGGGGTTTGAAATGTCATTTTCTCTTGATAGTATTAATGAGGGATAAATATCTCTTACACAATATTAATAAGAAACAAATATTCTTTACACAACATTAATATTGATGGGAATATGGTAAGCTACTGGAAGACTTTTATAGACTTGAGGGTGTGAAGATATGAATATTCTTGACCTTAAGGTTTTATGTTAAAAGTCATAAAAATAAAAAAACAAAGCCTCATGGACTAACATGGGCTTAGCATCGTACTAAGTCCAATTAGGTATGAGTTTGACGATCATATTGAGCTCAACGTGTAACTAGACCTAAGGATGTTGGGTCTGATAGCTTGCTAGATCCACGTCCACTTGGCTTTAGCGCGTAGTTGAATCCAACAATGTTGGGCATGGAAGCCCATATTATCTGTGTCTGACATTCTGTCAAGTCTAGATATATTAGGTTATCACTCTATCTTTAGATATGGTCTTAGGCTAAAAATTAAAATTAAAATTAAAATTACATGTATTGTGAAACCTTGAAAAATGAGTGATTAAAATGAATAGTTAAATAATAATAATAATAATAATAATAATAATAATAATAATAAAACGAGAGAAGTTGGATTTTTGGTGAATTTTTTTTTTAAATCACTTATTGACTACTTTTACACTATTGAGCATAATGTGCAATCCGACCGTTAGATCGAGCTGACATTTTATGAGGAATCTCGTAACATATAGTCCTACATTTAATTATAATTTCAGGGCAATTCGAGTTCGGGAAGATATTTTAAAACTGTCAATAGTTGGGTAGTAAATAATATAAAATTCATCAATGGTAATTTTGTAAATATTTTGATGAGCCGGAAAAGTTCCAGCAGTTTCTTCTCCCTTCTTTTGACACTAGAAATAGAGATATAATAGAGGAAAAAAAAAGGAAGAGAAAAGAAGGAGAGTAAAACACTTAAGAAAAATAAAAATATCTTGAGAGAAAGAGTGGAAATTGTGTAGAATTAAAGATCTAAAAGGTGTGAAACACAAATCACTCCCTCAAGCAAGGATTTAAGAAGAAACTAAGTGAGGCAGAAGGGAGAAAAAAGGGGTTGTAAGTCATGACAAAGAAGAAAAATTAAAGGGGAGGAAAGACATCATCAAGTTAGCTTTCGAAGTTTATTTTAGTGTTGAGTAATGAGTTCTAAGTTCTTTAAACAAGTTTGGATGGAAAGAAATAGATTTAATGCATTGTTCTTAAATTTTTGAATTAGGTTTCTTAGGAGAAAATGTTGGGAAAATGTGAAATTGTTGAAATTGATACATTTGTGATAGGATAGGTTGAAAATGATGCAAAATAATGAAGGATGGAAGATAAAATTTGGGTGTTATGGAGACAATATTGGCCAGTCATGTTAGGAATAAAAGATGATGAACATGGAATGTAATTAAGCTTGTATAATTGTGTATGATTATGATGTGTGTGATGCATAAATGATAAAATTATATATACAGGTAGGTGTTTAACTCCTTAATTATATCAAGTTATTATAGTTGTTCTTTCTTTTTCTTATATGTGAATGGGTTATCTTTGTTATGTATGCTTGATAATTAGTGAAACCGAATTGTGTCATGAATACAAGAGAATTATGAGAATATATGGTGACGAATGAAAATTATTAGATGAACAAATTTAATAAATATAAAAAGATAATGTGTCTGACTTAAGTTATCTGAATGATCAGAAATTAAGGAGATATAAATATTTTGTTTTTGACTTAGTCTTCCAAGTGGTGGAAAGTTAAGGTAAATTGTGTTTGACTTAGTCGTTTATAGAAGCAGGACTAAGGTGATACGGTCAGATAACGTAGTTATTCGTTAAGACAAGAACTAAGGAGATTTGATGCAAAAAAATTGACTTAGTCATCCGTAAGAATGGAAACTAAGGTGTGGTTATAGGACTTAGTCATCTATGTATGAGATGACTAAGGTGGAAATGAACTTGATCAGATTTTGAGGAAGACCTAGATTATTTGGATGATTACTTGGTTTCCATTAAGATAGGGATCAAGGTGGCAAGATGAGTAAACTTTACAAGCAAATTATGAAGATTGGTAATGGAGAAGTCATCCAAAAGTAACTAAAGTTGTAAGATATGTCTAGAGATAATTTATTAGAGATTATGGTGTTAAAAAATGTGTAAACTATATATATGTATAAATAAATTTAATTGGTATTAATAAATAAATTATATTGCTTTGTTGTAGGTACTTCTCATACTGGGGGACAACCTTGATTCTTATCTTTTTGTGGGTAGTTATTTACTAGGTATATTTTGATATTTGGTTATGTAATATTCTAGTTCATTGAGATTTGAAGTTATCTTTTTTGCTTGTAATTAATGTAAAGTCATATACCATTGTTTAGATAATTAAATATCTTTTGGGTATGCATTTAAATTTTTTGTATGCATGTAAATAACTTTATAATATGCTTTGTTTTAATGACATTATGTATAAAAAGAAAAGATATGATACTATTATTAGAATGGAAAATACAAAAGGTATAAGTCGAATTGGATGGAATGATAAGTAATTAAATTATGTTGAAAAAGATTCAGGATGGTTGAGTCATAAATATGCGTGATAAATTATGTTTTTGGATGATGTCGATACTTGAAAAGGTCAATTTATAGAGGAAATTCTGCTGAATTTTTGATAGTTAAAATAAGAATAATAATAGTTAGGAATCATGAAATATATATATATATATATATCAATTTATTTATTTATTTCAATGAATATAACATAAATTTAATTGAGGGTGTTACATAAATCCATCCATCGGACCATATAGTTTACGATTCAATTAAATTAGGCTGAATTGACAAATGTGAAGAATATAAGGTTAATTTGGGGGGTTTTCTGAAAAGGGAAATGCACAGCGGAATGGCTAATTGCGTGCCTTTAAGTGTTTGAACATTTACAACTGGATCGTACGAATAGATTTATATAATAAACAATCCTAAAGTTGTGCTTAATTATTAATTTTTTGCTATATTTATATTCTTGCAGACCTTCCTTGAATTTAATCCTGTAATTTGAGAGTGGGGTGGATATTGATGATCATAAATCTAAGAGAAACAGAGCGACTTCTTGATCAAGAAAAAAATTGTCTTGGTGTTAGAAAATTAGTTTGGAAATATCTTTAGTTGTTAAAGAACACTAAAAAAAATCAAAGATGGAAAACGAAATATAATAAATTTTAGTTATAATAGAGGGTTAAGGGAAGTAAAAACATCTTCTCTTCCTCGTAAAGCATCTGTGATTTTCATGATTTTCATTGCCTAGGAGTCTTAATTACAAGGATAAATCTTCAAAATGATACAAAATAGACTTCTAATTAGGGGTCTAATGACCAAGTTCCAACGAGGGAATAATGTACATGCAACAAAACCTTCAAAAGACTTGCTGTAAAGTATGACATGGGTTGAGTAGATATCCCTTTACATAAGTTTAGTTTTCACACATATATGGTATATTGGTATGGATCTTTGATGAAGCTATGATTTTCATCTTTCGAACGAGCAAATTCATTACTCTTGCAGTTGGCTCTCTGTCTCTCTCGCAAAACAGTATTCTGAGAAACAATTTTTATATAGCAGATCCTACATGTATGTAAGAGAATAACGACAACTTCTGAGAATGTTTAATAATTTTATATTTGATTACAGTGCTGGCTACAACATCTCCCTTTGCAAATCACTAACATGGTTACAGCTAATTTAAAACATGGAATTACAGTACTCGTACACTGTTTTTGTTGACAATTCAGCATCAATGTTGTTAAGACCATCCTGTTAGCATGATAAATGTTTCCCATTATTGCAATTCTCTTTACCATGGGGCACTGACAGCTTCCTGAAACATAAGCTCATGCTTCTCAGCATTCTCCTTTAGGGCCTCTATCTCATCATCAAGTCTCTCCCTCGTCTCCTTTAATTTCAAAAGCCTCAATTCGAGACTTTTCATCTCTGAATCTATACGAGCTTGCTCAAGTTTAACTTCTCTGCATTCTGATTCCATTGCCTCTTCTGATTCCAGAGCAAGGCTCATCAGCCGGCTTAACCTCTCACGTAAAAATCCAACATTCATGCCAAACATCTCAAAGCCTTTCAAAGTCTTGTCCCAAACTCCATAATCAGCATGGGAGCTGGAAAGCCTTGAAGATCTAATCTCCTCTGAAATGTCCACAGTCCCAATTATTATTTCAGCTGCCAATTTATGATTAATACTGTTGAGAAGATTGCTGTGCAGAAATGAGTTTTGTGAGCGACATAGCTCATAGTACTTAATCCTGTGATGTTCTGAGAGCTCAGAGTCTATAGCAAAACCGTTTAAGAGAACGCTGAAATTTTCAATGCCTTCAAAATTGTCAAAATCAACAGTGGATCCAGAAAGTTTGATGACTCCCAAAGTTTCGGAGGCACGATCTTCACTTTCATTCTCAGATTGACTGGCAGCGTACCCTTTATTGTTGTCCACTACAATCAGGCCATTCTCTTGATTATTCTCTTCCAGATGGCCAGCTGGAAGAAGCTCCAAATGCTTGGCCTTTTTACCGCCTTGTACATCTTTTTCATCTGGTTCTTCAATGTTAGGAAAGAGGAAATTATGAATGTATTAGATCAAGTTTTAAGTGATCATTTATAAATAGCAAAACAGCTCATAGAGAATTATATACTAGAGATGATTTCTTTTCCATAAGCATCTGAACTTGGAATGCCAAACTCCCCATCTGCTTGGGAGGAACCATTTCCTTTTACAATGTACACCTACGAAAACATTATGAGAAGCAATTGTTATAGTAGAAAATACATAGCAATGAGTAACAGTTTTATGCTAAGCAACTTCAGAAAATAAGCCCAACCATTCAACATTTAGAGTGAAGAAAACAAAACCTATCCCCACTGAAAACCAGTATACTTCTAGTTTTTCTTTTTCCTACATGTATGTGTGCTTAGTATGACCAACTTTTGCTTCAGTTTTTAAAGAAAAAGAACAGCTCCTCCACGATACCTGTGATTTCAGTTTTCAACAAATGAGCAATATCTCTGTGAATCACCACTTGTATGTGCTTGTGTGCGTGTGTGTAATGAAGGTGTTTCCTTTCTGCTCTCAGAGATTAAAATGCAAACCTGACATGTACCTTGTTATTTCAGGACTATCACACAGCTAACTCTAAACAAGAAAAAAGAATCTACTCATTTAACTGCTCTAGCCTTCAACTTTGGTTATTTTCTTCTTCATGTGATCATTCTTGAAAACTTGGCTCAGAGATAGAATGTTCTTCTCCAGTTCTCTATACTAAGAATTTCATTTTCTGACAAGCAAAGTTTGCTTTGCTAAGGAGTCCAAAATTTTCCCTATTGCCGAATGCTTTTTCCTAAATATTCATTTCTGAAAGGACATCTAAAACAATTAGTGACTAAAAAAAGAGGAACATTTGATAACAAAAACAAATGTACCTTAAACCTTGAAGGTTTCAATAAATGGAAAACAAGAACATCACCCTCATGTAAATTGTTTGCAGCACAGAATGCTTTCCATCCGCCACTCAGTGCTGTCCTTTCTGCAATGTAATTTAGTATGTATTCTTCCCCACTTTCATTTTCCAGAAAAACTGTCGTGTCATTCTTTGGCAAATGCATTTTGCAGAACCGCATGGGAAGATGCTGTCATGAGAGAAAGAACATATAAAACAGTCTAACCCATAGATATAGCATCTGATTCTTAAGTTTAGAACAGAGTTTCTTGTTACCATCCAAAACCCCACAGTCACATTTGAACGGACCAAAGTTTTTGCAAAGCTAGGATATGCTGCTTCTAAATTTGCCCGAATCTCTTCTGCCAGTTCCATAGCAGGAGACTTAGTTTCGGTACTATCATAGAATACACTGAACGCGTCTTTCTTTCGCTTACGGCTTTACATACATATATAAAGTAACCAGGATGAGAATACAATAAACTCAAAAGTTTTATGCTTCAATCTAAGTACAAGACAGGTAGAATCTCTAACCTTCTGGGCTCCCTTGATTCCTCTGATTTATCATACAACACCTGCTTGAGAATTTTCACAAAGTTTTTCTTCAATTAATTCATCAAACAATAAAAGATGAACAATTACTAGAGAACCTGGGTGTTTAAAAGGACACTATGACTGATTTTCTATTAAGCATCAAATCAGGCTTGTAATTGAAATCTGTCAGTCTGTAACAAGTACAAACAACTCAGAGCTGAATACACATTTCAAGCAAATAAGAATCCATTCTCCATTAGTTGTTGAGCATGCAGCTACTATCTTTGAAAAAAAAAAAATTTCTCTTTATGATTGGCACCCAATACCCTGACATATCTAAATATCTTTGGAAAAAGAAATAGAAGGATGAAAGGGACAAGATATGGAACAAATTTGAACCCAGTATTTATGCCTACCTTAAAACTTCAAAACTTCTAACGTAAATGGCTTAATCTAATGCACCTATCAAGCATTGTGCTGCATTTGCTTTATTTACCTTAGTTTAACAAATTTGCTGTCAGGATAGGTTTAGTGTCATGAATTTGGATTAGAAGAGGGACTTCTCTTGAGAATCAAAAATCATCAGAAACAAAAATGACAAAATGTTGGCAGAGCGAGACTTGGAATTGAAAGAGATTATCCACCCAAGAAAGGGTTACAAAGAGACAAAGTATAGAACAAGATTTGCCAGTAATTATGCTTCCCATGTAAACTTCGAAGCTCAAATACATTTTGTCATTTTTATTAGAAATTGGTGTATGTGTTTAGTCTAGTTATAGGGCTTAATTTGATGTATGCCACAAGCCATTCTGCTGCATTCACTGTATTGGTTTTAATTCAACAAACTTGTTATTGGAACAGGTTCAACATCTTGCGTTCAGGCTGGAAAGGGACTAACTAGACTACCTTGACAATAGCTATCATGAAAAAGAAAAATGAAGAAATGTTGCCAATGGAGACTTGGACTGAAAGAAAAGACACACACACAAAAGGGTACCTAAGGGACAACGTAAGATGTTCCAAAAAGGAGTGCACAAGTGCCCCAGACAGGAAAAGATGATAGCAGCATATTTTAGGTCATAATTTTGCTTAACATTGCTTTAGCAATGCTTAATTGCTATCAAAGTGAAAAGGTTGAAAACAGGGTTAATATTTCCAGTTCACAGAGGACAGCAACTACAGTATACTGGTGACCTCGATGCTCCCTGAGGCTATCGTCATTTCCCCAAAAACTTTACTGGCAGTGTTCACCTAATCTGACATTTCAAACCACAAATTGCTTTAAAAAGCCCTAGAACCTCGAAGAAACAACAAACAGCTGGAACAAGCACAGGATACATAGCAAACGAAGTAGAAGAAAAGAACCATAACAAAGTCCCTCTCAGCACAAAATAGAACCCATTTAACTATAAAACACCATCAAGACAGGGATGATAGCCAACTTTACTCTGAAATTAAATAAAAGATTGCAATTTTTAAAGAATATCAAGAGAAGAAAAGATTCTCACGAGTTCATGACCAGTCTTGTACTCAGGTTCTGGAGACTTCTCATGGATCTGGGTCAGTTTTAGCTTGGACATATTTGGCTTCCTTCTCCTAATCTAAAAGAGAACAAAACAGATTTGCAAAGATCAAGAAACATAAGCAGGCATGCTAGAAACACAGGAAAAGAAGAGAAGAGAGAAGGAACAAACCCTGGGATAAGTATTAAGGGGAACTGGGTCGGAGATTGGAAGCCGAGGCTTAGGGGAAGTGTTTTGGTCTTCCTTGGCATCCATGTTAGGCAGCAGAAAGAAGGGTTTGTTTCTTCTAGCTTCCAAGGTTTTTGCTGTTTTTGCAGGTTTCTCTTTCAGATTCCTGTCCTTTGATAATGTTGCTGACACCGAGACACATGAACTAAAGGTTGGTGTATGTGTTTTTTCTTTTCTTTTCTTTTTGTCTGCTTTTTTCAAGGGCAGATGCAGTGCTACAGGCTAGAGAGATTATCGGAGAAAAAAAATCATGTTTTTTGGAAAGGTATTTGGCTGTTAGAATTTACCTTACCTCTTTCTTTTAAAAAAAATAAATTGGGTTCAGCCTTTAATGAATCTTGGACTGTTTTTTTTTTAAATTAATGACTGTTATTACTGTTACTTTTTTCCCCAAAATTTCTTGGCTTACTTTTAAAACCTCAAAAATATCGAACAAGGCAGGGACCAACTTTTGAACCTGATATTTGATCGATGCCTTCCAAAGCCCCAGGAAAACACACTTGATAGTAAGGGAGTGTTTCGGTTGCATGTAACTATCATATTTTGAAATATTGATAGAACCCTTGTTTTTTTCAATCATCTTGTTAGAGATCGAGTTGGTTCCTTGACAAGAGAGTCTCAACAATATGCGTGTTCATAAAATAAAAAAAATGCAATCTTCACACAACTCAAGAATGATGCCGGACTATTTTGCTGGGGTGATTCGATGGATAAAATGCCTCAGTTCTGAAAATAAGCAGTGTTAATGAAGGGTTGAATCTAATTGGAGGTTGTGTCAGTGCTTAATTTACTTCAATGGTTTCGAAAGATAGAAAAAATAAAATAAAAAATGTAATAATGAGTAGAATGAAATATTGGGATTGAATATCTTCAACATGTAGACGTGGCTTATCTGGGTTTGATTATGGATCACGGGTTAGGGTTTCTGGCCGGAGCATGAGCCCGTGAGTGGTCGGCCTGCTCACAATGGTTGTGCTGTGAATTGTAATCCCTTCATAAAACAACTCTTTCCTGGATCCCAACGTTAACTTGTAATCTCAGTTCATTAGCTGTGACTAACACAATTTTCACCATGAAAAAATTAAGCACAGGGGTCAGTGGTCACAAGTGGATGTAGCCGGAAAGGTCATGAGTGGATGGAAACCGGGAAGTTCACAATCTTGACGCTTCCCCTGTAATACAATTTGAAATTGTTTGCAAGTTATCTTCACAGTGATTCATTGCATATGTGGAGGAAGGCCTTTCATGTGCCTTTCTCTCTCTCGTGATCGTCTTGTTGATATTGCCAAATTTACTGCGTAAATAGTCAATGGTGCTGGTACGTAAAGATGGATTATTAATTACTAGCAAACAGCATTTATGGTCCTACTCCTGAGCTAACTGGAAAGAAACTGTATTTATCTTCTAAAAAATCTGAGCTACTGTCATACACAGATTGATTTACTGAGGGACAGAGATTAGTATCTGTTAACATCAGGGATTCCTCGTTAATCTATCGGTGAACTGCCATCGGAAAAGGCTTCAGGGACGTTTTGTCCTGCATGATCATTTGAAAAGTTCAAGAGAAACAACGTTGGTAGATAAGATTAGAGAAAACAACTGCAGAGCTTCCATCTATTTGTCCTTTGTTTGAATGATTCAGAGGACAAAACTGAAGACAGCCTAAAGACAAGCAAATATCTATTTTTGCCAGCATTTTTAATGATAACGGAAGCATCCTGGCTGACCGAGAAGCACGCTGCTTACCAAAATCTGTTCGTTTTGCATGGGATAAATGCATAAGGCCAAGAGCACCATCTGTTTCAGATAATCGATTTGCTCTGACAATGTAGATCTGTAGATGTGAGAGAAGAAGCTGGGGTAGTGAGTACCAAATCTCCATCATTTGACAAAAAATAATAATTTCAATAACAAAGCTGAGCTTCCATGGCTACAATGGCTATGATCCTTTATTGTGGCAATGATGAACTACGAAACCCAACATTTTTACTTTAGTTGTTGCAGACTAACACACGTTGATTAACAGAATAGTTGTATTGAAGCCAATGCTTAGGTAGTTAACTTTCTTCATAATTATCAAACCAGGAATAAAAATGAACAAGTTTAAAAAGGTGACCTTAAGTTTGTCGGGTTCGATCAGCTGGAAAACCAAAGTATCTTGCTCAAGTAATCTGTGTTCGATTGAAAACCCTCTCCACCCTCCACTTAACCCAGTCCTTTCTGCGATATGTACTACTTGATACTCCTTTTCAGTTTCATCCACCAAAATGATTATGGCATCATGATTTGGCAAATGCAGATGACAAAACTTTCTTGGTAAACCCTTAATCAAACCATAAATAGAAAAGAAGGTATGTCAAGAGTCCTGAGATTTTGTCAAGATCCAATATGAACGTGGAAATAAGAATCTACCAGCCAAAATCCCCCAGAAACATGAGATGGGAGCATGGGCTTGACACAGGTAAGGAATTTGTTTCCGAGATAGGCTTGGATCTCTTCAGCTCTCTCCATGACATAATTTTTTTCCCGCGAGATCATTTATGTGACTAAGCATAGCCGTCTTTCGTTTATGACTGTAACAAGATAAAGAAAGGCAGAACTTTTACAAAGATCTTGTATGCAGGAAAATGAGCGAGTAGTGATAAGAACATGATAAAATAAATCCACTGGCCCAAAATTACTTGGGAGTGAAATTCCTTTAAGTGATGGAAACTACCTGATCATGATCAGTTAACATGATTTAACTCTATTAGTTCACAAATTTCAATCAATCAAAGACTGATGGTGACATCTAATTTATGACAGGATATTTATCAAGAAAACCTTGATTAGAGACACCATATACAAGGCAATTAAATTGTCCACATAATACAACAGGAGAAAATTAGCAATGGACTTTTGGGTTTTGGCTACTGCTGGAAAAAAGGAAAATTGGGCAAGATTTTCAGTATCGCTGCAAGATGGCTAGGCGTTGTCATATACGGTCCTATTTTCTTAAATCTTGAGCACTTTTCCTTAAATCCCTACAGTTTCTACCGGAATCTGGCCATGATTCAGAAGGATTTGACTGGAGGTCTTAAAAGACAACGTTTTTACCTTTTTCAAAAACACAGAAGAAAGTGCCCCCGAATTAAATATCAAAGATTGAAGAAATCACAGCATGACTAGAACCAACATTCATAAAAAAAAGGTACCTGCAAAAATCTTTTCTTTACTTTCTTGTCTAGCATGATGATCTGCTTCTCATTCTTTTGTTTGACCAACCCTCATCATCTCTAGCACAAACTCCTCACTTCCTTGCGTCTTCTTTCTTTTTTGTTATAATTACTTTACTACTGCACGCACACATTCGTACACATGTAAACATGGTGCATATGTATAGACAGAGAACAGAATGGACAAGAGAAATAAGTGAGCTTAGCTAGGATCAGGGCCGGGAAGGAGGTTGGCAAGGATGAAGGTGCCTGGATATTGCTAGCTCACTGTTTATCAAGATGGTGCTCCATTTTAGGCCACACAAGGGTGGGATTGAAAATGGAATCTTAAATTTATTTCTTTTAGCAGCAAAATTCCATTTACTGCTCCCACCGGTCAAGTCTCTCTCTCTCTTAAATATTCTGTACTCTCATGCGACGTTTGAATTGAGCTTAAGATTTAAATCTAAAGTTGTTTAGCACATTTGAGGGCAAGTCAAGGAAGAAATCTAAAGGAGGGAAAAGCTTGTGTTTTTTTGCTTTCCTTTTCCTTTATAGAACGGAGCATCAACTTTTCTTCTCTTACTTGCAACAATAATTGATCCGATTAATTAATGTTCATTGTTTATTATTTTATTTAGTTCAGGATTTGATCCTTCACATTTTTGAGCTCGTAAGCTCCTTGCTTGGCCAATCAGGGTGCTGAATGAACCACGAGACAGGCCTGGTTTTTAAGAATTTGGCTGTCTGCGCGGTGCACTTCCAAATCAGTAGAATTAGTGGCAGCCAAGTACGAGTCACTTCCTTGAAAAGTGATTGAAGGGTGGCATTTTCTGTGATTTGTCTTTCTCTCTGAAATAACTTAATCTATAAAGACTAAGACATCATTAACAGCAAATTCAGTGTATGTAAGCAATTGTAAATTACAATAATGTATCGTAGATAACCAATTAGGAATTCGACTGCAGACTGGAAAATTCAGTGTATGTAATCATGGCAATGTCTTTGGTTTTCCTGGGAAAAACGCCAAACACACCGTAGTTGCCAGTAAAGATAGACAGCGCTGTTGCTCTCGAGGATTAGTCTCGGTCATTAGTCTATGAATTAATGTCGAAAGGGCAATTAATGCAGAATGGTGGCTCAACCGGCAAAACAAGCACACTTGCCCCTTGCTAGTTCGAACTGGAAAATTGTTAGACGTTTAGATTTTAAATACATACACGTGTGCACTTAGGATTAAGTATAATTAATCTGTTGTTGGAAATCTTTGCTTTTTAGAGTACAGTTTCTAACTACAAAATAACGTCAAATTCTCTATCAAGATGTTGGATTACGAGAGTGAAACAGTTGTGAGCGAGCATTGGCCACAGAAACTCAAGGATGTGAACGAGCAGAAATCAGTGCATAGCAAAATCTAAACAAACAAAAATGAAAAAACCGAGTACAGAGAACTCACTGCTCAGATAAAAAAACTCCTGCCTGAATCTTGATAATTTATTGAACATACATTTTCTATAATCACAATTGGCTCTAGATACACGTTGCCATAGAGTGTGTGCATAAACTACTATACATCTTGTGCTGCTAACTCCTCGTCAAATCACAGGTCATAGAGCAGAAAGTTTAATCAGAAGCCCAGACCCTCAGCTATAAATACAACCATAAACTTCTTTTGTTTTCTTCTCACAAGCATGTCACAGACCAGCCAATCATACATTAAAATTTCCTAGCAACACATATCAAGCAGCTCTGTCACAAGCACTCCACTGCACGCATAATATTTCTACCTGTACACTATCATGCCACAGGAATGGCTCCGAAGCTAGAGCAAAGATATCCAAGACAGTTGTCCTGCAAAATGTCAAAAGACCTCTACTTCATCGCTTAGTTTCCAGCATAAAGACAGCTTGCTCAAAATCTCCTACAAACTTTTGATGGACGCATGGAAAGCCAATGGCAGGATTTCGCTGTGTCTCCAGTCCAGACAGCATCATAATCTTGAGCGACGAGTGAATTTGATACCATGAAAAGGCGAGTGTCTCCTCTGAGCAGAAGCTATTGGCTGCCCATTCAGACAACCGGAAAATCTAATATCCCAACCTTCAACATTCTTCGGGACACATGCATCAAAGAGGATTTGGCCAAGTACACTGTGAGCGCTAATACTTGGAGGGTTTGGCAGATAAATTGATCTTTCTTTCCTTTCATCTTGGAGGGGTCCCGACTCCCTGCTATTGTAATATTCTGCTGAACTGGGGACAAAGAAGTGGTCACCTGGCTCAACAGCAACTCTTCTTAAGCTTTGGTTTGAGTTAACAGCAGCTTTCTGAAGGTCACATATTAATTCGGACATCTCATCATGCATGCTGTCCAGGCCAATTCCTTCTCTGAGTTGTTGGATTCTTCGATAATAAACTGAAGGTGCCTTGTCAAGCAAATTGGTCACCGCAGCCCTGTACTGGATTGGATTGTGCTGGTAATGACCTGAAATGCCAAGTGGATGGAATTAGTCCGGTCTTAACATGTAAGAGACATGCTGCAAATAGAACAGTTAGAAGTAAGATAGAAACTCAATTCCAACAACAAAAGTAGTCCAGTAACTTGTCAACTAATGGGATTTGAGCTGTATAACTTTATCCTTTGCTCTCCTTCTCATTTTCATGGTTGGTAAACAGTAAGAAACCCACAACATACAGACACTATTGGCTGAACATGTCCATTGGAAATGATTACTGCAATCATTGATCCAACTGTAAACCATAAATCTGCAAATCTGCAAGCAAAGATACTCAGATTTGAAGAGGCCATTATGGTCTTCTCCCTATTCAAAGAACTAGACAAACATAAGATTTGAATTTCCTTATTCATCCAACTTTCTCTTGGAAGCATTTTAAGGTACTATTCACAGTTTTTCTGAGATTAAATCTCCATGTGCATCCCGCATATGAAAGGAGACAAGATGCAACAAAGATCATAATGGTAGGATTTCAGATCTCGTCAATGCTTATTCCCAAGAAATAATACTGCCTTTCATTCCTTACCTTACAGAGTGAACATCAAGTAATGTCATACGTAACATGAATGATGATAAGTGCCTGTATTACTATCATCTAGAAGCTCAGCTTTCTCACTAAGAGCTGAACCCATCGCCTCTGGCTTTTACAGGAAGCCACTACTAGTGGACCAAAGGCCAATTAGTGTCAGTGTCCATATTTGGCGAATCCATGCCATTAATAAAGTGCTAATATGCAAAGACTATCTATTTTCTGGATCAATTTCATTAATATATAATAAAAGGGCAACTTTCGTTTTAGACAAAAGATTAGTGATCAAACAGAAGATTTGTATTGATTATGAATTATAAAGCAATTAATGCTATCCACACAAGGTGGCTTGAGAGACTATCATGCGTTGGGTAGAAGGATTTCCTCCTGCCCATGACAGCAGGAAACTAATGTTCTTTCTTGACAATATAGATGGAACAATACAAAATTTCCATTGCTCATGACTACAAGCACCAAATAGGTATGATGACTACGGTTTATCAAATGTAATAAGGTTCAATAATGAGAAAAAAGGTCAACTCTCAACTTTCAAGCACTCACCCAATCAGTATCAACAAAAGAGAAGGTATTCAACTTATCCGCTAACAAGCACATTAGCGCTTAAATTTTGGTTGTATTTACTTGATTACCATAGTGGCTCATAATCAAAACCCGCACATAAAAGATTCTTATATTTCAGTAAGGCACTTTAACCATTAATAGCATTCAAAACCATTGCAAACTGTATTAACAAAATACAAAAGAATGGGTCTGAAACAAACCTATGTGAGGTGAATGATTCCACTTTACAAGCTTAACATCTCCCCCTTGATCTTGTAATCGTTGAGCAAATTTGGAGATAACATTATACGGTGCGAGGTTATCATTCTCTGAGCATAAAATTAGATATGGAGCACCCATGTCCTATAGAAGAGAAATGAAAGTTAAATATAATGATTGAGAAAGACAGACAACTTTAGGGGAGCTGAAGGCCAGTTAGAACTTACAATTGAAGAATACAGAGTCTGCCAATACTCAGCACGCTGGGACTCAAACCTCGTAAGGTATAAACCATCTAGTCCAGAAGCAAGGCCTTTAGCAACCCAAGACACAAATTTTGATGGACCAGGCATTCTTTGAATTGCAGGGTGTAGAGCAAATCGGGCACCCAAATCACTTGTAAAATCTATGGGGCAAGAGTCATAGATATGCCCGGAAATGCAATTCTTCACCAATCTACTTTCATCCTTCACGGAATAAAACAAATAGAAAGAAAATTAAAAAAAAAATCAAAACTTTCAATTAAATAGAACCATGAAGGTGAAAGAATATATCATATAAGAAATAGAAGAAAGACAATGCGTACCATATTAAGATGACCTTCACATGTTCCTTGAATAATCTGCATTAAGTACGGTAAAATTACTTCTACTGTCAGTGTTGGAGAAAGGGGAAAAATACAAATCAGTATCTTAAAATTTCACTAAAATTACCTGAAAAACCTTGTACATGCAAGCTTTTGGACCCCCAGAAAATGCAACAAATACAATTGGACATGGTCTAACCCTTAGATCCTGCATACCAAAAAAAAGTAGGTAATTAATCTATGTATTATGAAAAACATAAAAAGTTCCAAACTAATAGATGCTCTATTTCACTGCTGTCACAGTAATGGCAAAGGGGATAAATAATTTCATTGGCATAATTTTGACCAATATGGACCCCACAAACATAGTCACTCCCACACATTGGAACTCCATAATAATATACTTTAGGATGTTGATCTAAATCTAATCAAACAATTGAAAATTAGTAAAAGTTTAAGTAACTGACCTCAACAAGCTCATTGAGGAGAATATATGCCAGTGACAAAGCCCTTTCAGGATAAAATCTGTAGATCATTAGCCAGCAACAAACACACATCAAGTTCAACATTATGGAGAAAACAATTAATCCAACCATCTTCAACTCCCCAGCCCCTCTCCCAACACAACCCAACAAACACAAAAAAATTTAGCATCACTGCATTTGCATTTGAGTTTGAGCAAATGATTTCATATAAAAGAGTTGATTGAGCTTGTCCCTTCAATCATGGTACACAAAAAGAGATCCATAGAATGAGCCAGACACAATACTCATTCCATTTAATAACATATAGCCATTCAAATGAAAACAACAAGAAGAAGAACAACAACAACATATAGTCATTCAGTTCTCTCTAATACAAACCTTATTTCGCAATCTAACAAAGATTTTTCCTTTCTTACCCTTAACCAACCTACTTTTTGGCCTTCATCCTCCTATATAAGTCTTCATGAATGCAATTATCACAGAATTACCAAAATACATGCACGTTTTTCTTTCTCCAATCGCAAATTAAATCAAATTTCACCATTCAACACTAGAATCCGCACATAATTGGACATTATTAAGTTGATTAGAAAACCCTAAATGCTCTGTTTGGCTACTCAAAAGCTTTGGAATATCACAGCAATTAAAAACAAAATGAAATTATTTAGGTATTTATTTCACTAAAAATCTACAACGCTGAACTAATTTTGTCACTATAATCAGTAAGACACTATAAAATTATCAAAAAAAAAAAAAAAACTTATAAAAATTGATTTTCTCAGCAACCAAACAGTGGCAAAGAAAGAAAGACTAACGCGGAGAGGAAATCGGCATGAGAAACGAGGGAATTCCAACCAAGAGAGGAATACAAATCCAAGTAACTATTCAAGTGTTCCTCAGGAATCGAATTCCATGCGAATATGACCACAATTCCTTTCGATTCACCTTCTTTCCTTCCCCAATAAACACTACCGCCACCGCCACCAAACATTACTGCTGCTTCTTCAAATCCTACAAGACTTCTTCTCCTCTTCTCTTTGGCGGAGAGTTGAACTCTAAGAAAGAAAACAAAAACAAGAGGATTGCGTGTGGTTGTGATTTTTTAGGTGAAATAATTATTTCTTAGCTTATGAGGGCGTCCTTTTTTAAAACAATTTTTCCTCTTTTTTTTTATCCAATTATGATTTCTTGATTTTTTTGCCACGTTAGATTTAACAGGCACAAGCCCGTTCCGGATAAGTTTGTTACTCCCAGCGCAATGCCTGTTGACCAAACACGATGTCGTATCAAAGTTGGTGAGAGAAGTTTTCTTTAACTTTCTTCTTTTCAATTTTAATGCAAATTAATATTCTCCAACCCATTTAGATTTTAGCTTTTCCATGACGAATGTTTGTTTGGTATCATGGCAAGAGTAGTTAAAATTGTATTTTGTTTTAATTATATTTTTAAATTTGTGTTTCGTATTTCAATGAAAAGTATTTTTTATTTTTAAATATATTAAAATAATTTTTAATTAAAACTTTTTATTTTATTTTTAATAATGTCATACCAAAATCATGAAAAAAAATACTAAAAATTATAAATTTAATAATTTTTCAAGTAAAACACGACTAAAACATATGATCCACTATATTTTTAAATATTTATTAAAAATATTTGGTTAATTAATACACGATTTTACATAGATCTCATTAAAAATTCTTTTTTAAAATAAAAATTATAATTTATAATTTTTTAAAAACTTGTATTTTCGAGGGAAAAAAGAGTCGTAAACTCGGGTGAAATTCATGGAAGCAGGTGCTTTGAATCCTTGAATTTGAACAGTCCATGGCCCGTGAAGTCAAACCTTTCTCAAATAGTTTGGTGGAGCAACTGAAAATCAACTATTCATTTTATTTTATTTTATTATTTTGGTTGGTGTGCATGAGAAAGGTGGTGCCTCTCTCATCATCTACGTAAATCTCATGTTATGTTCCCGAGTTATTGTCAATGGCGCAGAACTGTCTTGTCTAAAGAAATACAGGTAGGAGATGAGTCGTTTTCCTCTTAACGAGTCAAGAAAATGAAGGTTAACTTCTTATTAATTAGAAGACTAACTACAAGGAAATCCAATTAATAATGCGTGTTTTTATTCTTAAATTTTCTAGTAAACGTCACGCTGGTGTCCAAGTTGGAAACCCACTACAAAAACATCAAATAT